>Ga0075434_100000845_pt1 | contig 24386 bp, 26 predicted proteins | sample RhiMethybrSRZTD3_FD_75298 | JGI IMG/M metagenome (GOLD analysis project Ga0075434, IMG submission 75298) | Populus rhizosphere microbial communities from Tennessee, USA - Rhizosphere MetaG P. TD hybrid SRZTD3 | ecosystem: Host-associated > Plants > Roots > Rhizosphere > Soil | place: USA... | reverse complement strand
GAGCTGCAGCTGTTGTCAACAGACTTACAAGCAGCGCGAAGGTGGCGCAACGGAACATACTTACCTCCCAGCTGTTCGTACCAGCTGAAAGGGGCGAGTGTAGCACCAGGTGGAAGACTTAGTCGGTACTCACAGCTGCGTGGGTGCTTGGCGACGACGCTCTTGAGTTTCGTTCCGGCACCCGAAAATCCCGCAGCGACAGCTCCAGACCACCATACTCGGGATGGTCATTGTGACCAATCGTGAAGGCGATGTCCAAGGTGTCGCCGGCTAGGAGCTTGGCGGCTTGCAGGCGTTCCGCCATGTGCCAGCCGAGAGCATCGAAGGTGATGTTCTTACGCCAGTTCTCGGCTCTCAGTTCCCGGTTTTCAGTTTTCGTGCCCCGGTTTTCGATAGCGGTTTGGCGTTCGCTGCGACGGATCTCGGCGCTGTCGGGGTGACAGCGTGGGCCGATCAGAACCACCGTGTCTCTGCATTCTTCGTCATTCGCTGAAGTCAATGACGCCGTCGCGATCGCCGCCGCGAGTTTCAGCTTCACGTGCTTGTCTTTCAGGATTTTCGGAGGCGCCATCAGGCGCACCACGCTGGCGGCGAAGATGGGTTCGGGATTGCCTTGTCCAAAAGGCTCGAGGCATGCAAGCGCCTGAAAGAGTTCAGGTGTCACCTGATCGAGGGTGAGCTCCGCATCGAGGTCGAGCACGGGTTCGAAGTCAGCGGGCGTCAAGCGCTGGCGGGCATATTGGTCGAGATGCACACGCAATTCCGGAACCCGCACCGAAGGCAAGGAGAAGCCGACTGCATGGGAGTGCCCGCCGTAACGCGTGAACAGATCACGGCATGATTCCAACGCATCGAGAAGATGAAATGCGCGAATTGAGCGTCCCGAGCCGTGGGCTTCGCCGCCATCGTGCGACAGGACCAGCGTCGGCCGTCCGTAGCGCTCGACCACGCGGGTGGCCGTGATGCCGATAACGCCACGGTGCCAGCCGTCCCCGTCGATCACAACGCAATACGAATTGCGAAGATCCGGTTCCTGTTCAAACCGCGCCTCGATGGCCGCAAGAATTCGGCGCTCTTCTTCCTGGCGCTCACTGTTGAGTTGATCGAGTCGACCCGCGATCCCCCGTGCCCTTGCCGTTTCTTTGACGCTGAAAAGCTCGATGACATCGCGTGCCACATCCATGCGACCGGCTGCGTTCAGGCGCGGTGCGATGCGGAAGGCGATTTCTGTTGCAGATGGGGACCTGGTCTGGGGCACCTGCGCGACCTCCAGCAGAGCTTTCAAGCCCGGGTTGACCGCCCGACGCAGCGCATCCAGTCCGAGCTTCGCGAAGATGCGATTTTCGCCTATGAGGGGAACGGCGTCGGCGATCGTCGCGATGGCGGCCATCTTCAAGAACGACATCAGCAATCGCGACTGATCCTTGTCGGTGAGCCGCTTCTCCATGAGCGCCTGCGCCAGCTTGAACGCAACACCGGCACCGCATAGCGATTTGCAAGGATAGTTACATCCCGCCTGATTGGGATTCAAAACCGCAAAAGCCTTGGGTACGCCATCCAGACCGGGAAGGTGGTGATCGGTCACGATAAGGTCGACGCCCAGTCGCGCGGCAGTTTCGGCCGCGGTAAAGGCGCGGATCCCAGTATCCACGCTGATGATGAGCCGAATCCCGGCGGCTGCGGCGCGCTCGATGACGTCGTCCTTCATCCCGTAGCCTTCATGGATGCGATGCGGCACATGGAAGTCGGCAGAGCCGCCGCAGAGTTCGATCGCAGTCTTGAGGATGACGACCGCGGTAGTGCCGTCGACGTCGTAGTCACCGTAGATCAGGATGCCCTCGTTGCGCTCAATCGCACCGTCGAGGCGATCAACGGCTTCCTTCATGCCTGACATCAGGTACGGCGAATGCAGCTCGGCAAGCGTGGGGAGCAGGAAATTCTCTGCGGAGCCAGCGTCCTGAATCCCACGCATCACGAGCAAACGGGCGAGTGTGGCACTCATGCGAGCGTTGCCGTTCAGACGCAGGGCTGAAGTTCCGCGCAGTTCCTCGGCCAGGACCTGGACACGGTTCTCTTCGACGGACTTGGGGATCCACTTCATTGCGTACACGTAGGACTAGCTAGCATGCTCTGGGGCGCTCCTCCGCTTCCACACCAGACGTGCCACAGCGGCCCAACAAGCAGCATGGATGAGTACGACTTCCCCAGCCAAGGCGAGATATCCAATGCACCTGCGGCGTACGCTATGAGCATCCCCGGGAAACGCAGCAACGTGGCGGGAATCCACACCAACTCATGCCACTTCCCGACGCCTACCTGAACCGACAACGCATAACTGCTCCATAGAATGCCCAGCAACTGCGTACTTATGAACACAAACCAATATCTTTTGCTCATTTGCCAGCTCCGACTTCACACACGAATTGCAGTTTCGCACAGTCGGATGTTCATCCAAGACTCTTTACAGGGTTGCAGTTCGCAGAGTGCCCGCGCCACACATGTCACTCTTCTTCATCCGGACCTGGTTCATCGATGGGAATGCCGCCGAAGTCTTCCGACATATCGAGCAGTCTCTGGTAGCGATCGTACCAGTCGGTGCTGGCCTCAAAGAGAAACATGCTGCCTTGATACGCCCACCCGAGTTGCACGAACCCGGTCTTTCCGATGTAAGTGCGGAGCCAGCGCGCATCTTCCAGATCTTCATCGTTGGTAAACTCGGCATTGCTGAGGCGTTGGATCAGGCTTTCCAGATCGTCGCGCTTGAGGGTCCAAGAGTCCATGGTCAGAAACGGCGCGCCCGACGACTTCGCCAGTTCGACGAAGTCTTTCCAGCCATCGGCGTTATCCCCAGTCTTCCACATGATGCACTGCACTTCTTCGTAGTCCACGTAGCCGTGGAAACGGCGTAAACCGTGGCCTTCGATGAAGGCGATCATGTCGTCCTTAAGACCTGTGAGGTCGTCGGAGGCGGTCATAGCTGGGCTCTCGGTGACTATGCATTGTATGCCTTTTCTTGAGAAGTAGAGTAGGACGGGTTTTGCGCGGCTGGACTTCGGCTCTCGGCTCTAGGTTGCCGATTCCCACGAGCAGATGACCATCGACTAAGAGCTGCTTTTCCCTGTGCTAGACTATTTGTTTCACACGAGACCCCTGAACCAGACAATGCTTTTTTCCAAAGAATATGTGGGCTATTTGGCCCGCCAACTCACCAAAAAGCTGATCGACGGCGAACTCATTGAGACCCAGAATGTTCCTGTCGTGACCGAGCGCGTCCACGCAGCCCTGCTGGAAGAAATGTCTCTGGAGGACCGCATCAACGACGAAGTACGCGTGATCCTGGAGGCCTACTCAGATGAAATGCGGCGGAGCGGCGCCAATTACCAGGAGATGTTCCGCAAGGTGAAAAGCGAATTGGTGAGGAAGTACAAGGCCGTCCTTTAGCGAGGAAAATGCGACTCAGCCGCGACAAAGTGAATAAGATCGCCCACGTCGTCAGCGACGCGTTGGCCGAAATGCCGCAGGTGGATTTCGTTGAAGACCGCAACACCATCCGGCTCGAAACCAGAAAGTTTCTTGAGGAGTTGCTAACCCAGGAAGCCAGGATCGACCAGACCGCGCGCCAGAAGATTGAGAGCCAGAAGCGCACCATCCTGGAAGGTAGCCAGGAGTGGGACATCCTCTACCGCAAGTACTACAACGAAGAAGTGAAGAAGCTAGGGATATAAGACCCCACGCATTCTCCTCAACTTTTCACTTTAGTCTCGCTCGCGAACTCCCAGGCGGGCCTGTAAGTGTTTGCGATAACTGCGGCTCATTCGCACACTGCTTCCGCCCTCGAGCACTACCTCATACTCTCCATCCTCGCTGAGCCGGAGACTCCGTACCCGATTGAGGTTCACGATGGCCGAGCGGTGAATCCGGCAAAATTCCTCCGCGGCCAGATCGCGCTCCAGTTCTCCCATGCTTCGGCGTAGCAGATGGCTCTTGCTCCCCACATGAAGGCAGGCGTAGTAGTCGGCCGCCTCGATCCAATCGATCTCTGAGGTTTTCAGGAACAGAATCTGCCCGGCACTTTTGATCGCCAGCCGCTCGGCTCGTGTGGGTTTGTCTTTCCTATCTAGAATCCGCTCCTTGGCTCGGGCAAGGGCGCGCTCAAAACGCGCGTTATCGAATGGTTTCAGAATATAGTCAAGGGCCCCCGCCTCGAAGGCGCGCAGTGCATACTGATCGAACGCGGTGACGAAGACGACCGCGCGAGGCAGATCGTTGCCGAGCATCTCAAGGACATCGAATCCGTCCAACTCCGGCATCTGCACATCCAGGAACACGAGGTCCGGCTTCTGGCTCCGAATCTGTTCCAGTCCCTCTTGCCCCGAGCCGCACTCACCGACGATTTCAATTTCGGGATCACCTCGCAACAAGACAGAAAGGTTGCTGCGCGCGAGCGGTTCGTCATCCACCACGAGCACACGAAACCGCGGCGTGCCTTCCGCGCGCAATCAAAGCTCCTTGCAGGGAACGGAGACCGACACTTCCACGCCGCCGGGTTCCCGATTCTGCAGGCTCAAGCTGCAGGCTTCTCCGTACAGACTTTGCAGGCGGATACGCGCGTTGGAGATTCCTATGCCAGATCCACTCTCGTCCCAGTTCGCGGGCAGCTTTGGGCCGTCGTTGTAGACGCTGAGCGTGAGCATTCCGTTCGAGCGAACCGCTGCAATCCGGACGAGTCCACCCTGCGCTCGCTTGGCGATGCCGTGCTTGATCGCGTTTTCCACCATAGGCTGCAGGATCAGGGTCGGAACTTGCGCGTTGAAGAGCTCCTTCGGCACGTCCACGCGCAGTTGGAGCCTTTCAGCAAAACGCACCTTCTGGATGTCGAGATATTTCTGCAGGAACTCCATTTCGTCGCCCAGCGGCACCTGCTGCTTCCCGGACTCGTCGATTACGCGGCGTAGAAAATCGCTGAGCCCAGCAATCATGTCGACGGCGTCGTCGTTCCGCTTTTCCCGCACAAGACCAGCGATGGCGTTGAGCGTATTAAATAAGAAGTGGGGCTCGATCTGACGGCGAAGGGCGTTGAGCTGCGCCTTGGAGAGTTGTTCATTCAGCCGTGCGGTTTCGGTCTGCTGCCGCGCCAGCCGCTCTCTGGAATCGAGTACGTAGCTGAGAGCGATGACGCCGCCGTAGAGAAATACAGAAGAAAGCATCCCGTTGTAGAACTTGTAGAACCACTGGAGACGAAATGGATCGGGCGCGGCCTTGGCCCAGGGATTCAGCATCACTTCCAGCCAGGCATTCCACCCGGCAATCCCAAGATTGATGGTGCCGCAAGCCACGATGTGGACGATCCATGTGGAGACGGGCTTGAACCGGACTGGTGGGAATCGACGCCCCAGTCGCAGGACGGTCGGAGTCACCAGGGCCCAGGGCAGATAACAGAAAAGCAACGTCACCCACAACGCGACCCAGGCGTGGTGCATACCCTCGGCTCGCATGACGAAAACCGTCTGCGTGGCGTCGAACAGTCCAACACTCCCCCAGATCAGGGCGATCCAGAACCAGGGTGTGGACTGCGGACGGCTGGTCGACGCTTCCATGGGAAGAATCGTAATTCAGTTGCGGCCAGATCTTCCAACAATGCAGCCAATCGCCGGTTGTTTGCAGCAATTGGTGTGGCGGACCGGGCACAAGAGCGCGATACTTTCCCGCATGCTTACGAAACTGGCGACCTTACTCCTCATCGCGGCTGCGCTTCTTTCCGTCGCGGCATTCCAGCAAAGCGCGGCACCCACCCGCTCAGCTCCGGATTACACCAGCGACGGCCAAATGAAGTTCCCGGAGAATTACCGCGAGTGGGTCTACCTGACCTCGGGCTTCGATATGAGCTACAACCCCGCCCAGACGGCGGGCCACGACATGTTTGACAACGTGTTCGTGAATCCCGAAGCCTATAAAGCATTCCTCGAGACTGGAACCTGGCCTGATAAAACCATGCTGGTGCTTGAAGTTCGCGCTGCCAAGAATAAAGGTTCGATCAACAAGGCCGGTCACTTTCAGGACACGGAGGTGATGGGACGGGAAGTACACGTTAAAGACGAGGCGCGCTTCCCCGGCAAATGGGCCTTTTTCGGCTTTGAGGACAACAAGCCAGCCAAGATGGTGCCTTTAGCTGCTGAATGCTACAGCTGCCACTCGGCGCATGCGGCGGTAGACACAACATTCGTCCAGTTCTATCCCACCCTGCTGCCGATCGCCACAAGCAAAGGGACGCTCAGCGCGGCCTATCAGAAAGAAAAGTAGTGAAGGCGTCCCGAAGGCCATAGTTAGAGCGACGGGCCGTGGTTGAAGCACGGGCCGTGGGTGGAGCGACGGGCGTCCCCGCCCGTCGGGGCGCGAAGCGCACTTTGAAACATGCTCCCTGCCACAATCCGCCGCCGTGGCGACACCCGGGACAAGCCCTTCCGTAACCTACTAACCGAGATTACCCAGGTCCATACTGTGGGGCGAAATATGAATGCCCTCCCCCAAACCCACTCTAGTCCCCGTTCGCCCCGGCTTCATTTTCAACCAGGCAGCACCCCAGCGGTTCTTCGCCGTCAGGACGGCGAGCGCATCTCCGCCGAACTTCAGGTTGTTTCCCTGACAGGTGGCTTACTTTCTGTGCGCCGTCCACTCGCCAAGGGACTGACGGTCAAGCTGATGTTCGTTACCTCCGCCGGATCAGTTTTAGGCGGAGCACAGATGCTAAGTCCGGTCGCGAACAACTTGCAGCCTTTTCGCTTTCTGACTCTCGCACAGCGGGATCGACGCACCCTCGAATCCGTGATCCCCGTCTCCGTTTATCAGGACATCACGGAGCCGGCTTGGATGAAGAAACTGAGAGCTGCCTCTGATCAGCGCTATGAGCCACAACCCTGGCGTTTCAAGATTGCCGCGGGAGCCGCCGCCCTTATCGCACTTGGCCTCATGGGAGGCCTTTACTTCCGCCACTTCCAGCTACTGAAGTGGTTTGAAAGATGACCGAACCGCTCCCGAACTTGCGGCGCCCCAACACGCGGCGCTGGCCGCGCTTTCACGTACATTTGCCCGTCTCGATCGCTGCTGACGCCGGGAACGCGTCCATCACTGTCCCCGGACTGGTGAGTGAGTTAAGCCAGGGCGGTATGGAACTCTACGGAGGCGTTCAGCGCCGCCCTGGCGATGTGCTGGAAGTGGAGTTCCGCACCAACGAGTCCCTGAAGGTAGCCAGCGTCATTCGCAACCGGTCCGGTTACTGCTATGGTTTGGAGTTCCTGCGCCTGAGCCGGAGCAGACTTCCTGAGGCGAGTCGGCCGGAGGCCATTGGCAAAGAGCCTTGGCGGCTCGACCTGGGCATTCTCGGGATTGAACCGGGAACTGAGGGCGACGATTCCGATAACCTTTCCGATGAAGCGGCTCTGGCAGAACTCCTGCTGGTGCGTCACGACAACTACTTGCGCGACCGGGACTTGATCATCAAACGCCTGCGTCAGAGAGCGCTGGAAATCCGCCGTTTTCGCCAGGAGATGGAGATGCTGCTCGAAAACGATTCCACGGGCAGCTAGAAATAGACAAGCAGTTCGTCGAATCCGTCTTCCGAAAGACCTTGCAGGCATCCACCCTAGCCACAGGAGATGCCAGCCCCAACTCACTTATCATGTTTCTGCTCAAAGGACGACTCGCTTTTTCTGATCTTGAGGCAGCAATCTCCAAACTGATGATCATAGTCGCCAAAGACAAATGAAAACGTGGCTTAATATCGCGCTCGTGTTGATCTCCGGAATCGTGCTCGCTGCAACCCCTCAGCTCATCGATGTAAGGGACCTGATTGGAACCTGGGAAGGAGAGTCGAGGTGCACGATCCCAACCTCGCCGTGCACGAATGAACATGTCATCTACAAAATTGCCGCGGACAAAAGTGGAATTGGAAAAGCACGCCTGGATACGTTCAAAATTGTGAACGGCAAGCAAGAACTCGTGGGTACGCTCGACTGCACCTATCGCGCCGGAGAGATTCTAGATTGTACCTCCAATAGTTCGAAGACAGATCGTTGGGAGTTCAGAGTTGCACACGACCGAATGATCGGATCTCTGGTTGTAGGAGACAACAGGACACTGTATCGGAGATTGGGCCTCCGAAAAAAATAACCCGGTTCCTCTTACTCCACTCTTACCAAACCCCGTGTTCAACTTCTTGAATGCGAATCTGATCGATCAACGAGAAAATTTACTTTTTTACACTTCCTTTACTAACTGTGGAAATTTTTAGTGCGCGTATGGCTGTTCTGCTGTGATAGTGTGCCCTTGCTACAGCAAAGCAAGACTCCCCCCAGGTTGAGAGTTCCCCCCCCAACTTTCCGACCCGCCTTCTGACTCTCGAGGTTCGCAGTGTGGTTGTGTATTCAATCTGGTCGCCTCCCTTCAATTCACAAGGAGTCCCTATGGTTCGGATGAAAGTGCTGCTTTTTGCAATGATGCTTCCGTTGGCATCGTTGCCCGCGATGGCCGGCAATTTTGTGGTGGGAACCTGTAAGCCGAGGCTCACCAGCTTTGCGACAATTTCTGCGGCCGTCACCAGCGTGCCACCCGGTTCTACGATTCAAGTCTGCCCGGGAGTGTATCCGGAGCAGGTCACCATTTCGCAGCCGTTGACCTTGGTCGGCATTGCAAGCGGCAACCAGGATCAAGTCCTTATCACCGTGCCGCCTACCGGTCTGACTGCGAACGTAACCAGTATTTTCTCTGAGCCGGTGGCCGCTCAGGTGCTTGTCCTGAGCCCCGGTGTTGAGATCACGAATATTGGCGTGGACGGCACGGGTGGAGACCAGGCGTGTAGCACATCCAACATTTGGCTTGCGGGAATCTTCTTCGCCTCCGGCTCATCCGGCGAGGTTGAACGGGTACGTGCGAGCGGTCAGGTCGATGAAGGCTGCGGGGTAGGAATCTGGGCGGAGAACGGCGACGCAACGAATCGTTTCGTCTCAATTCACGACAGCAGCGTGCACGATGTGGATGCTGTGGGCATTTTTGCCGGCAGTGGGGCCACGCCGACGCTTTCGGCCTTTATCCGAAACAACGTGGTTTCCATGAACTTCGGGCCTGTCGGAATCCAAGTGAATGGCAACAGCGGCGTTGTATCGCAGAACATTGTGAGCGACGCCCTGGCCGGCATTTTCGATGTCGCTGCGAGCGTGCGTGCAAGTTCCAACACAATCACCAGCGCTTCTTTTGGGATTCTCAACCTGCTTGGAGGCGGCACGGTCCAAAACAACGATATTTCCAACGCAGGCTATGGTGTTTACCTGGCAGCTGAGGGCTCGACAGTTCATTCAAATCGCATTACCTCGGCCAGCGTGGCAGCGATCGAGTTCAACTGCGTGAGTGCGACCGTTTCTCATAACTCGATCAACGATGCCACCATTGGATTGGACCTGGTCCCGACTGGTTTCCACGGGTCGAATTCGTTTGCAAACACCGGGACCATCACCACGGACGGTTGCGGTCCAACTACCCTTGCGGCAACTACGACGCGTACTCAATCAGTCGCCGCGCAATCGGCAACGTTCACGCCGCAGCAGTGGCGCACGCCGGCGAACCCTCACGGCCAACAGAAGTGATGTTCGAAGGACGGGGAATGAGCGGGTAGCGCCGGCATCCCGCCCGCTGTCACGGGGCGTTCCGCCCCCACTTCCGGAGGGAATGGTGAGTGAGCCTTCCCTCCTAGAATTCGAAGTAGGCTCCTGCATGCGAGTTACGCGAGTTGTTGTCGGCCTCGCCAGCTGGAAGAGATCCGATCACGCCGCGCAGGGTATCCCAAGCGGCCTGGTTCAGGGCTGGGTCTGCGCTTACAAGGTCGCGGATCATGTTCCACGCCGCAATGTTGAGAGCGCCTTCCGGCGGAGGGCCCATGGCCAACGAGACTGAGCACTGCGGGCAAAAGCAGATCCGCTGGGCCGACGACTTCTGTCGCGGCTTGATCCCCACAGTCTGCGCGAACATGTACACCGCAACCGATTTATCTCGAGTCTCCAGTTCACGGTTACAACGAAGGCAATAGAGAGTATCCAAGCGTCCCTTCCCGCCTCTCACCACGCGGCTTAGAAAATACTGGCTTTCCACCCACCCAAACGGCAAGTGTGTATCGAGATTCCGGCCCAACTTCGGGTGCCGCTTAAGATGAGGCTCCAAGGTCGCGAACCAAGCTGTGCTCTAGTCAGAAACTATGCCCATCCCGCACTCTTAATAACATGGGCGCCGCAGAATCGCGTTTGCCATCGGGTTGGGCTAAAGCCCGCGCCTTCCCGCCATCGACGAAGTTTATTGCCCTTTCTCATCTTCGACGTCTCCGTGGATGCGAACAAGTGGCGGCAGTCTGTTATCGCATGCGTGGCACAGCCGTCGAATTTCTGCTTGTACAAACCCGCGGCGGCCGCTGGACCTTTCCAAAAGGCAGCGCGGAGCCAGGTCTTACCCATGCGCAAGCCGCCGCCCTCGAAGCTTACGAAGAAGCCGGCGTCCACGGACGCATTGAGGAGGAATCTTTCGCCCGCTACACGCGCCGTAAACGCGGTCCTCGCAATGCTGCTACGGTCGATCTGGCAGTTAACGCTCATCTGTGTGAGGTCTTGTGGCTTGGGCCTCCGCAAGAGGCGGATCGGAACCCAACCTGGTTTTCTGCGGAGAAGGCCAAGCGGCGCCTACGGGAGGACCGTACGTCCGGTGACGGCGAAGAACTGGCCCGGGTCGTGGACCGGGCCGTGTCTCGCATTCATCGACTGCGGCGAACCCTCAGTTCGGGGGATGCGTTGCGGAGGGTTCAATTCACAATCGAAGATGTCCCGGCCAAACGATTTCGAGTTCTGAAGCGTTCGCAGCGGCAACGAGGGTAGTAGTGAACTCGTATTAGTTCGTAATGCACTTGTGGTCCGTATTTAGTCACGTTTTTCTGACAGGTACACAAAGCGAGACAGTCGGCCTTCCCTTGCCACTCGGGCAGCCACCTCCAGAAATTCCTGCTGCCCCTCGTACGTGCGGTCCCCTTCGAGTTCCCGGAGCGCAGCCTCCCGCTTGTGGCGGGCAAGGCGTCGCCGCTCGGCGATGTTCGCCATATTGGCCGTGACATCCTCCTTCACGCGAAGTCGCATGCCGTATTTTGCCAACACGGTCTCGTCATAGTCGCCGGGCACAAACAGAAAGAACCCGATGGAGCTGCGTATCGCAAGCTCCGCGTTGGTCAGCGCTCCGGTCACAACGGTCGGATTGGTGAATAGTAGTCGCCCTCCCGGTTTCAACACGCGCTTCCAATCAGCAATCACCCGCTCGCGGTCGGGAAGATGATTGATCGCGTCTATACAAGTGATGGCATCAAAGCGCCCGTCAGGAAAAGGCAGGTTCGTGGCCGCGTCGGCAACCAGAAATTCGGTGACCTGTCCACGTTTTGCGGCCAAGGAGTTTGCGGTCGTGATCGCCTGCTCATGAACGTCCACGCCAACCACGGAACAGCCGGTACTCTCTCCGATTCGTAGCGCCGGTCCACCTGCCCCACAAGCCACATCGAGCAGACACTTGCCAGGACCAAGCTCCAACCAGCTCACGAACTTGTCCTGTTCGTCTGAGGTATGCCAGCTGTTCTGACCAATGTCGTCGCCAAAGGCCTCGCGACGGATCTCGGCGTACAGGTCGCTTTGAAAATTGCTGTAACTGGCGTCGTAGTGAGCTACCCGCGGTTTCATATGGCATCACGTTAGCATTCCTACGGCCTTCCCGACATCACCCATCTTGACAGCCCACAAAACGCTATCCAGAACGTTGTGCGGATTAACCGGCCGGTTAATCGACGTTGAAGCACGTTCTCAAGCACTGCTTTTACTCGACAAAACCTAAGGAAGCCTAAGTCCCTTCGCATGAACGAATTCAACGAAAGCGGGGCCTGGAAATCTTCAAAAAGAAGTCGTGGCATGAGGTTTGCATACGCAAATCGCAAGGAAATGAGGGATGAAAATATCCCAGGAGGTTCTTATGCCGAGACTTGCTTTGTGGCTGATGTTTCTTGCGGGTTGGTCGATTCATGCGTTGTTGCAGGCGAAAGCCTCGGCGGCGTCGAAGTCCAATGGCCTGCATTCGACCCGGGAATGGTTTGGACTGAGCTGGCATATCGTACTGGCACGCGGATTTCTAGCCGCGCTTGCTATGAAGTTGTGGTGTGAAGCACCTGCGCTACTGGGCAGTGCTCTAGGTGTCGCGTTGGCCGCGCCGCTGACTCCCGCAACGGCGGGGATCTTCGGTTACACGGCCGACTCCGTGATTGACAAGCTAGGGTGCACCTTCGGCATTATCAAGCTGGAGATTCCGAAACTGGCTCCGCCGACAGCGCCAGATTCCGTCTCGAATGGCCCGCTTGTGCCCGCGCTAGCAGCAGCCACACTTCCTGTTCGTCCGGTCATCTAGATAGATCGAAGGTAAGGGAAGCCCTGATCGAGTGAAATTTCGTAAACAGGGTTTCCCTCTCTTTCCCAACCGAAAAAACGCCTTCCCAGTTAAGCGGATTGATCCGTGCTGTAGACTATCGACCCTGTGAACTCATACAGCGCTCTCACTGCTGTTGCCCTCTTCCTACTTCTACAGCTTCCTGCGACATTTGCGCAAAGTCAAAGTGATGCTCCTCTGCGCGTCATAGTTGCGGGGTTGGTACACGGCCACGCCCAGGGATTTTTCGAGCACTATCAGCACCAGCATGATCTTGAGATCGTGGGCATCGCCGAGCCTGATAAGAAACTAGCTGCTCAATACGCCGACCGTTTTGGCCTGGATCAGAAGCTCTTTTTTTCCGACCTGGAAGACGCCCTTCAAAAGACGCATCCGGAAGTCGTGCTGGCCTACACCAATACCTACGACCATCGCCGGGTCGTGGAAGTCTGCGCCCGTCATGGCGTGCACGTGATGATGGAAAAACCGCTGGCCGTCAGCCTCGAAGATGCGCACGCTATCGAGAGGGCCGCGGGTTCCAAGAAGATTCACGTTCTGGTGAACTACGAGACTACCTGGTATCGCAGCAATCACGCTGCGTTCGAGCGAGCTCACGACCACTCAATCGGTGAAGTCCGCAAGATCGTGGTTCATGATGGCCATCGCGGCCCGAAAGAAATCGGCGTTGGTCCGGAATTTCTTTCTTGGCTCACCGATCCCAAACTCAATGGCGGCGGCGCTCTCTTCGATTTTGGCTGCTACGGTGCGGACCTGGCCACGTGGCTCATGGATGAACGCCGTCCCGAGAGCGTCACGGCAGTGACGCAGCAGATCAAGCCGGATGTCTACCCGCACGTCGACGATGAAGCCACCATCGTTCTGACCTATGCGCGGGCGCAAGCCATCATCCAGGCATCATGGAACTGGCCCTTCGATCGTAAGGATATGGAGGTCTACGGGCAGACTGGGACAATCATGACGGTTCGGCGCGACGATGTTCGCGTGCGTCTGAATGGCGAGGAGAAGGAAACGCAAATGACTGCTCCGCCAATTCCGACGCCATACGATGATTCGATTTCTGAGCTGCGCGCCATCGTCCGCCAAGGCGCAAAACCAGACGGTCTAACCTCGCTGGAAACGAACGTGATAGTAACCGAGATTCTCGATGCCGCTCGCCGATCCGCCGCTACGGGAACGACTGTCCACCTGAAGTCTGCGAAGTAGTCCAAGTTTTTCGTCGGTCTGTCTAATACCGCCGCACCGGCTGGGCCGCTCGCCGGCGAGGGCGAGACGCCCTCGAGACAGCCGGCAGGATGCCCGCGCTACTCTTGATTGGCTGCGTCGCGTACTTCGTACATCTGAGAAAATCCCCAACCGCTGCGAGAAATCCGGCCAAGGCGGCGAGCTATAATCCGTCGACTTTCAGGAGGAACCGTGCAACAGGAAAGCCGGCGGAGTCACCGATGGCTGTACACAGCACTAATAGCCCTGAGCCTCGACCGCTTCGCGATGTCCCAAGAGTCCAGAGCAAAGACAGACCCCACTTTGGAGCGTATTGTCGGCGCTTTGATGACTCGCGGCGGAGCGATGGCGTTTCTCGAAACGCTGACAGACACCATCGGCGGACGCGTGACCGGTAGCGCCGAGTCGCGGGCAGCCTCTGAATTGATCCTCAGAACTCTCAAGGACGCAGGCTACGACAACGCGCACATCGAAGAATATCCGCTGGGCTCGCGCTGGCAGCGTGGTGTTGCCTCGGGATCAGTGGTGAGTCCGGTCAAGCAACCGATCCTCATTGGGACCTACGGCTGGGCGCCGGGAACTCACGGGCGAGTCGAAGTCCCTTTGGTTTCGTCCGGGGTTTCCGCTGACGGCAAGCTCTTATTGGATGTAGGCAAGCTACGTGGTGCCGCCGTCCTCGTGGATCTGACCAGCGGGGCCGATCTTTCCTTCGCGCCCAACTACGTCGTCCGGCGCTCGTCAGTCGCTCGCCAACTCGCCGCAGCCGGCGCTGCCGCGATGCTAATCCAATCGGAGAAGCCGGATCGCATGCTTTACACGTCGGCGGCGGGCATCTATCCCCGTGCTCTCTTGCCCTTGCTTTCCATTGCCAGGGAAGATGCTCTCTTCGTGCTGCGACTTTTGAAAAAGGGAGACGTCAAGATCTCCCTCGACGTTCAGAACACCTTCGATTTGCCTACAGCAAACGAGCGTAATGTGATTGCCGATCTCGCGGGGAGCAATCCTGATCAGATCGTCCTGCTGGGCGCACACTTTGATTCCTGGGATCCCGCTCAAGGAGCAAAAGACAACGGCACCGGAGTTGCGGAAGTTCTGGAAATTGCTCGCGTCTTGAAATCTCTGGGGGTGAAGCCGAAAGCCACCATCCGCTTCGCATTCTTTTCCGGAGAAGAGCAGGCCTGTCTCGGTTCCCGCGCTTACATTGACGCCCACAAGGACCAACTCGATCACCATCGCGCCGCTTTGATCACCGACGATGGCGCGCAAAAGCCCACCGGGTTTCTGCTGCACGGACGAACCGATCTGGAAGGCGCCGCCAAAAAACTGCTCTCCTCCGTGCTGTCACCACTTGGCGCGGGCACGATTAATTCCGGTGGCGATCTTTCTTCCGACGACCAGAGCTTTGTCATGGTGGGAGTTCCCACCCTCAGCCTTGATGTCGAACAGGGAGACTATGACAACCAGCATCACACGATCATCGACACCCTGGACAAAGTCGATCCATCAACGTTATCCATGGATACTGCCGTGCTCGCCGTGGCTGCTTTCACCTTGGCAAATGCCGATGAACCATTAGGAAGAAGATTGACCCCGCAGGAAGTAACCGAACTTCTCAAGAGAACGGGCCAAGCCGAATACGTAGAACTGGACTATGGACGTCGAGACAAGTAACGCCCGACCAGAGAGATTCCAGCAAGAACTTCATGTCCGAGAATCGCTATACACGTATTCCTACCATCCACAGGTCGATTCGCGACCGACTTTGGCCACATTTGGCCGTTGACCCAATATCATCCCGGCCCTACTGTCTCCCACATGTCCAAGAGCGAATATCTCACCGAATACGACCAGATCGTTCAGACCATGCAGATGTACATTGACGGAAGCAAACAGGGCAAAAGCGAGTTGATGCGTCCCGCCTTCCATCCGAATGCCTCGTTCTTCGGCTACGCAGGAGGACAGTTGGCTGTCGGAACCCAGTTCCTCTTCGACTGGATCGATCGCAACGGTCCCGCCCCCGACATCGAACCCCGCATTGTAAGTGTGGATATCCTCGACTCCATCTCGGTTGTTCGTCTTGAGGTTGCCGGCTGGTCAGGCAATCTGGCCGGCTCGGGTGTCCGCATGTCGGACCTGTTCACACTGCTCAAGACGCCAGACGGGTGGAAAATCATACAGAAAGCGTTTCACTGGCACGCTGCGGAGCGCAGTTTGGCGGCCTGATGTCTGATATAGTTTCCGGGGTTTTTGCGATGCCTGAGCGGAATACTCCACAGAAAACCCTGGAATCGTGGAAGCAGATCGCCGCTTACCTTGAGCGAAGCGAGCGCACGGTTCGACGCTGGGAAGCGAATGAAGGCCTTCCCGTCCATCGCCGCGAGCACGAGAAACAGGATACGGTCTTCGCGTACAGGCACGAGATCGAAGCCTGGAACCGTCTGCGAACCAAGTGTCCAGGCCCAAGCGCAATCGAGGAAGCCGTCAATCCCACTAGCCCGAAAGCTGCCAACGCTTACCTTGTCGAGCACGATGCCATTACTCGAACCATGCACTGCTATATCGCGGGAGCGCGTGCAGGTGACGGTGATCTCATGCGCCCTGCTTTTCATCCCTCCGCCACCATCTCCGGCTACTGTCAGGGAGTCGAGTACACTGGCTCAGTAGCGCATGTGTTCCGGTGGATCGACGAGAATGGTCCCGCACCGAACATCACACCCCGCTTCGCACGCATTGAGATCATCGAGACCATCGCCGTCGTTCACCTGGAAGTGGAACACTGGTCGGGCAAGCTGGCGGGAGCCAACGCCAGGGCTTCCGACGTATTCACGCTGCTCAAGTGCGACGGCGAGTGGAAGATCACGCACAAACTCTTCCACTGGCACTAACGAGTCTCAGTCACTTTTTCGCATTTGCAGAAGTAAGGCCGTCACTCGGGGTCTAGGACGGGCTCCCCAAAAAATGACGGCCTCGCGGACGGGGAAGGGCTTAACGCCTCTTTCAAGCCGCGGCCGGAATGGTAAAGGCTACTTTACAATTGACAAGGGGCTGTTAGTACATTCTCGAGAAAAGCCATTTAACTCTAAGATCTTTCTGGCTCAGGATCTTTTCTGGCTCACGGACGCTCCATTCTTTTCGTTTGATGTCCTACGGAAATAAACCTGAGGCGAAACACAGTTTCTTGCTGTACTGTCCATTCACACATTTCTGCAGCGACATCTCACATCGTCTGGCCACAAAAGGAGGGAAAGATGTCTGCCCCCCGTTCCTCAGGCAAGGGGATTCAATACCCGTGGCAAAAGGTTTATAAAGCTGCGGCATTGGAGCCAAACAAGACCCGCTTGGTCGATAAAATTCACACCGCAGAAGCAACGCTCATGGCAAGATTTGGCGAGCTAACCAATCGTGAAGAAGATGAGCCCGAAATCAATGCTCTGGAGAAAGCCATGAAGGCGATTCGGACCATAAAGAAGAAGCGGCTGGGATTCGAATAGCCTTGCGGGGAAAGGATCGCTTCGGATTTCGGCCAGACACGGTCGGCCCCTGATAGACCATTTTAGAACTCCGCTACTCCTACTTGTCGTCACTTCACTTCCTTGGTGACAACCAATTGACACAAAGTTAACACTTCTCCCGAAACTAACTCGCCCAGTTCTGCGTCCACTAAGGTCGAAATATCTGCCGGAATAAAAGCTTGTTAGCCCGGGTTCTCTTCCTTGCGGGCCCTCCGGGAAATCCCGGCATCGTTTCGTTCCTTAAATTCAAACCAGAAGGACTGGCATGTCTTTAAGAAAGATTGCATGCTCTATTCTGATTTTGATTGTGCCCATGCTCCTCGTGGGCTGTGGCGCCTACAACTCTCCCTCGATTCCACCTGCGACCGGTGTCGCACGGTTTGCCTTCGTGGCCAACGCGTTTTCCAACAGCATTTCCAGTTTTGCAGTCGATCCCCAGACAGGGCAACTGAATCCCAAAGATGCGGTGGTGCCGACTGGCGGCATGAATTCCAGGGTCATGGCAGTGGAGCCTTCCGGGCACTTTGCATACGTTGGCAATATTGTTTCCAATGACATCTCCGTATTCGCCATCGACGCGAATACCGGCCGCTTGTCGACGGTGGGTTCGCCTGTTCCTGCAGGTAACGGCCCAGGATTCATCGGCATCGGGCCGACGGGGAATGTCCTCTATGCAGTGAACCAACGAGCCAACAACATCACAGGGTTTTCCATTAATCGGGACACCGGCGTACTCACTCCTCTCGATGGCACCGTTCCGACCGACGATGCCCCGGTCGAACTGAGGTTTCATCCCTCGGGCCATTTCGCGTACGTCGCTAACTTCAATTCCGGCGATGTCACGGTTTATCGAGTCGACAGCTCAGGAGCCTTGGGGCTGCTCGGCGCAACTCCAGCGGATCTGAGTCTCTCTTCGCTCAGCATGCATCCTTCTGGAAGATTTGCCTTCGTTGCGAGCGTGGCTTCGAAACAAATCAAGAGCTTCTCGATCGATCAGGTGACCGGAGCCTTGACGCCGATTACGCCAACGGTAGCCAGTGGCGATGGTCCGACCTCCGTCACCGTAGACTCGCGAGGTCGATTCGTATACGTGACCCATGCCATAGCGGGTACCGTTTCTACTTTTGCAGTCGATGTCGCGACTGGCGCGCTAACGCCGCGCACTACTGTATCGGCCGGCACCAATCCCGTCGCTCTGACTCTGGATCCTTCGGGCCGTTTTGCCTACGTCGCGAATCTTGGCTCAGACAATGTCACTCCCTTTGCCATCGATTCAACCACCGGAGCTCTGACGCCAACTGGCCCACCCGTCGATGCAGGAACGGGTCCGGCGTGGGTGACACTTGTTAAGTGACCTTAGGATTTCGGCTTGCTAATGAGTGATCACAAGCCCTGATCGCAACTTAGGACCAGAGGACCTCAAAATTGAGGGATCAGTTACGGCTCGTAGGAGATTAAGGTTAGACCGATCACAGAAAAGATCAAGGCGCCTTGCACGCGAAGTTTGCCGCGTCGTTCGTGCTGCCCACGCCGCTGTAGTGCGCGACTTGTGGATAGGGACAGAGTGGTCGTGTCATGTTGACACGGTTACCTCTGACTCGCGATGCAATCAGTCGATCGGGTGCGATTCCAGACTCGCGCCAACGCTCTTGCGCGCCATCCAGTTCACCTGGTCGGGCCCCGGCCCACCTCCGCAATGCTCCATGCCGCGTACCATGAAGAGCCGCAGCCACTCCTGCTGCTGTGATCCCATTTTTGCCAACACACTTGAATAGTAATTGACAGTGTTCTGCGGCGAGATCGCCCCACCGGATCCGCCATCATTCCAGCCATGAAAGATTAGAAGCTTCCCACCACGAGCCCGAAAGGCGGAAAGATCCGGATTCACGGCGTCCATGAATCCGGCTTTCTTGTCGATCAGGGATGCATCGCGGTCCAGGTCGAATCTTGATGACAGAGTCCGCCGTGGGAGTGAGCGTGGCTGCCACAAGACAAAAGGTCGGCAGCTGGCTGAATTGCGGCGCCGCAGGGCCCGTTCCAGGCAAAGTGAATACTCCCGCGGGCACCAACTGGGCGAGGGTAATCGAAGTGTTCGGGAGCGCGAGGGATGACAAGCTCTCGCACGACGATACGGCGTTGAGGGCGTGTCCGTGCGTTGTAAGTGCGAGGAGAGCGCACACCATCCCCCAGTTATCATCTTCATTGCACGTCCTCCGAAGTTCCGACGCGAGGGCGCAAGACAAAATCCACTCGCTCCACTGGGAATTTTACGCAGAATCAGGCGGAACGCGATTGATTGCTGCAATGGGTGCTCTTGAACCGCGCCGCGGACGGAGCGTTTTATCCATACATACAGGAAGCCGTTTGGTCTGATCTTTTGAACGGGCGATAAGAGAAAATTAGTCGGCCCTAGCGGACGATTTTAGAACTCTGCTAGTTGCGTCGGATCTCCCCCCAGTTCAGTCGCATGGTAACAAGTTGCCGAGACGTGCTGTTTGCCCCAGTCAGAATCCGTTTCCCCGGCCAGGACGAAGATCTAACCGCTCTTGCTAGGGCTCAGATTTGCCGACAAACAACTGACTCTTAATCTCATCTATCAACGGCGCACCTGGACGTATCAAGTTGCATTGTCCTGCAAACACAAAGGCTTATCCATCAAACCCAACGCAGTGAAATGCAGCAAGAAGCAGTGAATCGCAAAACGCACTAACACCAGAACTGACACCCGACCCAGTCACCAATGTAAAGGGGATCTAGGATAGTTTCAGGTCTGCCGACCACACGTCCAGAATCACGGACCCGCTGCGCACTGATGAATGGGGAGATTCTAGCTTCCCCACACCTGACCGCGATCAATCAGTGCTGAACGACTTTTAGGTTCGGCCTGTGATCAACCGTTGCTAAGCGCTGCTCTTTGAGGACTCCCGTCTGCAGGGTCATTCGCCTTTGCGCCTCTGCCTGAATAACCTTCGATTGTTGGGACGTGAAAAGGAGCCCCCCCATCAGCGCCAAGCGGAACTCTTTGGGCCCCCACTCGCCGTGCATGATTCCCCCAGCAGAATGGCTGTTCGGGCCAAGCAGCAGATGGCCGACTTCGTGTGCGATGGCGCAACCCAGAATTGTGGGGACCTCGTCGTCACTGTTGGCGAGACGCACAGCGTAGTCGTAGTAGACACTGGCGAGCGTCGGAAGGAAGGTGATACCGAAGAGAGTGTCCGGGAACCTATTCTTGCCGTGTCCTGGAAGTACCCTAAGCACTACGTCAATCGGTTCGCGCGCTCTGTGGCACAGGTCTTGCGGGTCGGCGGCGGAGTGCCGGTCAAAGCAGTCCAGCCAGACTGCCCGCACGCCAGCCTTGCCGAGGATTCGGCCAGCTTCAAGTTCAGCTTGGGCTAGTGTCGCGACTGGGGCTTGTGCGTTGTTATAGACCAGTAGCGTCACTATTATGGGACTGGGACTCGTTGCCTCCCGGGCGGCGGCTAGGGTCGAGAAAGCCAGCAACACCATCGAAAGCCTTGTCTCGAGTCTCACGCGGCTCCTCCGCCGGCGTCGCGTGAAACTGCTCTTTCTTTCTGTCTACCTCAATGCAGTCGACGTACTATCTGGATCGCAAACATCTCACAGGATAAGTGGCTACAGCTATTGAAGTTAGGGGTGCTTGCGCGGTTGCGCAATGGCCGGCGGAGGAGGTGCTACACTGTTCGGCACTCGGGGTGAGTGCAGGTGAGCAGGACCACATCGCGAGTGCTTCGATTCAACGTGTTTGAAGTCGATCTGCGCACCGGGGAACTACGGAGACACGGTCTGCGCGTGCGGCTACCCAGCCAGTCATTTCAAGTCTTAGCGTTGCTGCTGGAACACCCGGGCGAACTCGTGTCCAGGGAAGAACTCCGCGAAAAACTCTGGCGTGCGGACACTTTCGTCGACTTCGACCACGGCGTAAACGCCGCCGTGAATCGACTACGCGAGGCCCTGGGTGACTCCGCCGACAGTCCGAAGTTTGTTGAGACCCTTTCGCGGCGCGGCTACCGTTTCATCGTACCTGTCGAATGGACCTCCTTAGATTCCGAGCAACCGACGGCGGTCTCGTCAGCGGCTGCTTTTTCGTGCTCGGAACCGAGTCGGGACGTGCAGGACATATCGAAAATGCCCTCTGTAAGTACACCACGCCGCGGGCTGCGGATGATGCGATTCGCATTCGGCGTGACTGGCGTCACGTTACTGACTGGGGTTCTCCTAATGTTCTATCTGCTGCGACCTCGACCACACAGCCAGTCAGATACACTTACAGTCATTCCATTTACGACTTATCCCGGGTTCGAAACTGCGCCCAGTTTTTCACCGGATGGTAACCAGATTGCCTTCGCGTGGAGCAGGGAAGGACTCAACTTTGACCTCTACATCAAGCAGATCGGGCAAGAGCGCGCGGTGCAGCTCACTAACCGTCCGGCCATATTCCTCATTCCCGCCTGGTCGCCCGACGGCCGTTTCATTGCGTTTGCACGCAGGGGCAAGGATGACAATGACACCGGAATTTACCTCCTGCCCGTGCTGGGAGGTTCGGAGCGCAAGCTGGCCGACGCCACACCTGCGGGCTACTGGCCACTGTACTTGCTAAGTTGGTCGCCCGATGGCAAATGGCTGGCCTTCAGCAAAGAAGACGCTGCGGTGGCGAAAGGGGATGATACATCTCCTCTGCGGACCCGCATTCACTTGTTCAATGTGGAAACCGACGAGCAGCGGGTTCTGACTGATCCTTCCGCTGATTGCGCGCCTAGCTTGGAGCCCGCTTTCTCGCCAGACGGCAAGTATCTCGCCTCGGTTTGTGTGGTCACCGCAGGTGTCAGCAAGATCTACATCCAACCTTCCACAGGAGGACGAGCGCGGGAAGTGGCATTAGTTAACGGTGCCGGTGGGCACGGCTGGCCAGAGGGCCTTGCTTGGGCGAGGGACAGCCAATCTCTCCTCTACAGCGCGAGACTGCAAATCTGGCGTGTTCTGGTCGGCGGCGGAGAACCGGAGAGGCTTCTCTTCGCCCACGATGCGCGGACGCCCGCGGTCGCGCAGATTGGAAACAGACTAGCCTATACGCAAGTAAATTATGGCAATTCTGCCGCTAGTATCTGGCGACTCGATCTAACCAGCCCTACCAAAACTGTCGGTCCGGCCACCAAGATCATCTCTTCCAGCCGTGGCGAGTGGAATCCGAGGCTTTCGCCGGACGGCAAACACATTGCTTTCGAATCCTTACGTTCCGGGAACCTGGAAATCTGGATGTCTGATCGAGATGGCTCCAATCCCGTTCAGGTGAGCTCTTTCGAGAGGACGCGTGGAAAACCCTCCTGGTCGCCGGAGAGTCGGCGACCCCAGTGGTCGCCGGACAGTCATCGCATCGTCTTCTCGTCCAACGCCTCCGGGCGAGCCGAGCTCTACATCGTGAATTCGGACGGCAGCCAGCTACGCCGACTTTCGACGGGCACGCAAAATGCTTTAGCTCCATTCTGGTCCGCGGATGGTAGATGGATTTATTTCGAATCACATTGGGGCGGCCAAGCCGGCAACTCTCAAGAGCCTGCTGCCATCTGGAAGGTTCCTGTAGAGGGTGGAGCCGCAATGCGGTTGACGAAGGAAGGCCGATACGACCCACAGGAATCGATGGACGGTACCCGAGTTTTTTATGTGGTGGCGGACCGCCAAGGGATGGAGCGCTCAGATCAAATCTGGTCAGTGCCCGCCGATGGCGGTGACGAACGCCTTGAAACCCCAATGGCAACCAATGCAAGTTGGGCTCCGGCCCAGCACGGCATCTACTTCCTTGACGGTGTTGATGTTGGCCTGCCGCGTGGGCGCCTGCGATTCTTCGACTTCACCACGAAACGTCTTCAAACGCTTGCGGAACTGCACTCCGGTGTCGTTTTTCCGGAGGACATGAGCGTCTCGCGCGACGGGCGGACGATTTTCTATTCCCAAATGGATCTGCCCGCTGCCGATATCAACCTGGTGGAGGGCTTCCGATAAGCCGTGGCCGGTTTCTCTTTGAGCGGCGGCCATGACAGACTTGGCGATTGTTCCCGAATCACGAGCAAACTCTGAAGTAATGACTCCTGTAAACAAGGGAGCGACCGGCATCGAAACCGTACCCTTCCAAAACCCATCCCGAAACGGCATGCGCGAACGCTTGATTTTTCAGCATCCTTCTCGCGCAATCTCGGTCTTCCAAAAAGACTTGTTTCTGGAATGCGAGAACTCAGATTCTGAATAGCTCGTCATCCTCTCGGTGATTCCAGCCGCAGCTATTTTTCAGAGAGAAGCGCACGGAGCCTCCTGGCATGATCGCGACAGAATAGCTGCTTCAATGAATATGGATCGGAACAACGATTGTCGACTGACCCATCGCTGCGCGCACCGGGCGAAAGACCTCGAGGCGGAGTCCAGTCGTGGATTGTGTTTGGAATTCGAAATCATACGTCTCACCGACTGAGACGACTTGCCGGGCGGGACGTTCTGTCACCTGAGAAACCGGTAAATCAGCTCCGTCTTTTGCGATTGCGCGCCAGGTGACCGGGGACGAACCCGCCAGCACAGACACGGTGAGTAAAGGATCGTGCGGCGTGATGTTGATAAACCGGAATCGATACTTGACTCCGTGTTTCAATTCCATTGGAGCCGGATCGGCCTCGCCATTGAGCAGGATGGGCGTGTTGTCGGATGGTCCTTTGACGCTGACGAGCATAATCCGATCCTTTTCCGGATCGAGGGATTGACCGGGCTCGAGTACGATGATCGGTCCATAAAGGCCCGAGCTGAGCTGGCGAATATCATCGAGATGGGTGTGATAAATAAAGGTTCCCGCGCGCGGGGGCGTGAATGTAACAACAAATGATCCGCCGGCCTGAATCATCGGCGCGAGATGGCCTGGCGTGCCGCTCCACCCGGCGATCCCGTCGTAGTAACTCTCCAATTCCATCGCGTGCCAATGAACTGACGTCGGCTCGGTGAGCTTGTTCCACACCGTAATCTCGACCGGTTGACCTCGTGTGAGCACGATTGGTGGCCCCGGAATCCGAGCTGTAAGTTTTTCGAGCAGGCCTTCCCCTTCCTGAACAGCGAATGCAAAACCGGGATCCTGACCGTACCGCCCAGGCTGTA
>Ga0075434_100000843_pt1 | contig 24398 bp, 17 predicted proteins | sample RhiMethybrSRZTD3_FD_75298 | JGI IMG/M metagenome (GOLD analysis project Ga0075434, IMG submission 75298) | Populus rhizosphere microbial communities from Tennessee, USA - Rhizosphere MetaG P. TD hybrid SRZTD3 | ecosystem: Host-associated > Plants > Roots > Rhizosphere > Soil | place: USA... | reverse complement strand
GACGGCAAGCCGAACGCGAACCTCGCCGCGCTGCAGAAGTTCTATTACGACACGGCGCAGGCATTCAATCCGTACACCCTCGCGACGTTCACCAGGGTGGTGCCGAATTCGCACATTCTGTTCGGCACCGACTATCCATTCGCCCAGGCGGCCACAGTGGCGAAAGGGCTCGCCGACTACAACTTCACGCCGGCGAACCTGCGCGCGATCGGGCGCGATAACGCGCTCGATTTGTTCCCACGACTCAAAGGAAGGTCCGCCTGAAGGCGGACCCTACGTGGTTCGGGTCACGTAGCGTCCGGTGTTAGCCGGACGAGGAGGACTTATATGCGACGGGTTTCCATCGCGGCACTCTTGTTCGCGCTGATCGCACCGGCCATGCCGGCTTCGGCGCAGACGACCAATGGTGTCATTTCGGGTATCGCCAGCGACGCGCAGGGAGGCGTGCTTCCAGGTGTCACGGTCACCGCGCGCAACGCGGAGACAGGACTTACGCGAACCGTCGTCACCGAAGGCGACGGACGTTTCCGCCTGGCAGCGCTGCCGCCCGGCAGGTACGAGTTGAAGGCGGAGCTCGCCGGCTTCGGGTCGGTCGATGTGCCTGCCATGACGCTGACGACCGGCACCGAGATCACGCGCAACGTCACTATGCAGGTGCAGGGGCTGAACGAGTCGGTCACTGTCACGGGTGAAGCGCCGATCGTCGAGGTCACCAGAACCGAGGTGTCGGGCGTCGTTACGCAGGACCAGATGCAGATGCTGCCGCTCGCGACGCGGCAGCCGATGGACCTCGCGCTGCTCATGCCCGGCACGAGCCAGGATGCGGTGCGCGCGCGCAAGGCGAACTCGAACATCGGCGCCGGCGCATTCACCAACGGCTCGGCATTGCTGGTCGACGGCGTGTGGAACAAGGAAGGCAATACGGGCGAACCGCGACAGGACTTCCCGCAGTCGGCGATTCAGGAGTTCAAGGTGATGCTGAGCCAGTCACCTGCTGAATACGGGTGGACGGCCGGCGGCGCGGTCTCGATGGCCACAAAGAGCGGCACGAACCAGATTCACGGCGAAGGGTTCGAGTTCTACCGCAACAAGGCGCTGAACACGATCGATCCGTTCGCGAAAGCGGCAGGACAGCAGAAGCCGAACTTCAGCCGCCATCAGTACGGCGGCGCGATCGGCGGGCCGATCGTCAAGGACAAGATCCACTTCTTCGAGGCCGCAGAAGCGCTGCAGAACAATCTGTACGACAACGTCGTGGTGCGGCTGCCGCAGTTCTACGGCAGCCTGAACGGCGTCTTCAAGAGTCCCGAATACAACCACATGTCGTTCACGCGCGGCGACTGGCAGATCGACCAGAAGCAGAATCTGTTCGTGCGCTACGCATGGCAGGTGTCCGACTTCACGTGCGAAGGGTGCGCCGCATCGTCTTCGCAGCCGTGGTTCTCGCCCGGCGGCGGCATCAAGCAGTCGCGCTACGCCTGGGCCGGGGCGCACACATGGGTGCTGTCGCCGCGCGTGCTGAACGAAGTGCGTGGCCAGTGGACCACGTACTTGTTCCGCGCGCACATCCCGGGCGTCGAGCCGCAGCGCAAGCTGTACGACGAGTCGCCGGCGCGGACTGCCGGAACGACGCAGATCTATGCGTTCCCGAGTCTCGGGTCGTGGGGGGCCAACACCAATCAGTACGGCGACCTGCTGTCGCGCCAGCTGCGCGACGACATGTCGATCACCACTGGGCAGCATACCTGGAAATTCGGCGCCGGCGGTCAGAGTCTGCCGATCCGCCAGTCGATCCGGAAGGCGCAGGGCACGTGGACGTTCTCCGTGGACCAGCCGTTCAATCCGAATAACCTCGCGTCATTCGTGCCGGTGCCGGGTTCGGTCAGCCAGTTCACGGCCGCGCTCCTCAATGTTCCGCTGTATGCGCCGAACGTGTTGTGGGACACGTACGTGGAAGACGAGTGGAAGCCGCGCGCGGGCGTGACGCTGAACCTCGGTCTCCGCTACGAGTACCAGGCGAAGGTCTACAACCAGGGACGGGACCTGAACGACAAGGAGATCTTCCCGACGACCGGCACGCCGACCAGCCTTGCGCCGCTCGTGGACTTCTCGAAGCGCGGCGACAAGAACAATTTCGGACCGCGCCTCGGGCTCGCGTGGGACGTGAGGAATGACGGGAAGACCGTGGCGCGCGCCGGCTACGGCCTGTACTACAACGTGATGAATACGCAGCTCGAACTGTCGGAAATCCAGAACTACCGGCAGTTGAACGCGGTCATCGCGAATCCGGCCTATCCCGATCCGTACGGTGGCCGCGATCCGTTCTCGTTCGTGTCCGCGGGCGTGCAGAACATCGCCATCCAGGCCAACGATCTGGAGAACCTGCAGTCGGCGGCCTACACGGGCGGCCTTTCGCAGTCGCTGACCTCCGCGCTCGCCATTCACGTCGACGGCGTCTACAACAAGATGACGAAGGTGCCGATGGCGATCGACATCAACCCGCGGAGCGGCGGCACGACGGGCAACCGTGCGCTGCCGCAGTTCGGCCGCGTCCTGCAGACACAATCAATCGGCTGGGCGGACTACAAGGCGCTGCTCGTTCGTCTCGAGAAGCGGCTCGACCACAATTACATGTACACGGTGTCGTACACGCTGGCGAGCACGAACGGAAACGTCAGCAGCTCCAGCTTCAGCTCGACGGTCACCGATTCGGCGCACATCGACTACGACAACGGGCCGAACAACAGCGACCGGCGTCACGCGCTCGTGGCCAGCGGGTCGTTCGTGATGCCGTACGACGTAATACTCGGTGCTGTCTTCACGGCACGCTCGACGATGCCGTTCAGCGCGATCGCCGGCGTGGATCTCAACGGCGACGCGAACATCACGGACTACGTGCCCGGTACCACGCGCAACGTATTCAACCGCGGCAACGATGCGGAGATGATTGCGCTCGTCAACGCGTATCGCGCCACGGCCGGCCTGGCGGCGCTCCCGGGATCGCAGATCAACACGAACGAGTACTACGGACTCGACGTGCGGGCGAGCAAGTCGGTCCGCATCAGCGCCGAACGCAAGGTAGAGCTCGTCGCGCAGGTGTTCAACCTGTTGAACCGAACGAACCTGCTCGCGGCATGGCAAACCAACGCGCGTTCCAGCTCGTTTGGAACGATCACGTCAGCCGCCAACAAACGGCAAGCGGAGCTGGCGGTCCGCTTCTCCTTCTGATGCGCCGCCGCGAGTTCCTCGCGGGATTGACGGCGGTCGGTGCGACTGCCGTCGTTGTTCTGCATGCGCAGAACAAGGCACTGCTTGCGCCCACCGGCACGCTGCGCTCGTCGTTCATCGCGACCAACCCCGTGCAGGGACGCGTGGATCCAAAAACCGGCGACGCGACGGGGCCGGCCGCCGACCTGACGCGCGAGCTCGCGCGCCGCATGGGCGTTCCATCGACGGTCACGCCTCTTCCCGATGCGGGCGCGGTGCTCGAAAGCGTGAAGAGCGGCACGGTGGATATCGGATTCCTCGCCGTCGAGGCCGAGCGTGCGACGCAAGTGGACTTCTCCGACGCATACTCCAGCTCGGGCGCCGCCTATGCCGTGCGCGCCAATGCGCCGTTTCAGAAATCGAGCGACGTCGATCGCCCAGGCGTGACAATCGGCGCTGTCAGTGGACAGGCGCCGGAGGTCTACGTGCGCCAGCACGTCAGGAGTGCACGCGTCCAGTCACTCGCGGCTGTCCCGCCCAACGCCGAAATGGGCCGCATGCTGCTCGACGGCAAGGTGGACGCGTTTGCCGCCAATCGCGCTCGGATGGAAGAGCTGGTCCACGATGTTCCCGGGCTTCGTGCGCTGCCCGACGACTACATGGTGACGCTGCAGGCGATTGTGGTCGCGAAAGGACGCTCCGCCCAGCTCGCGGAGATCAATCGCTATCTGGCGGACGTGCGCAAGTCGGGCTTCATGCGCGGGTCACTCGATCGCGCGAAGGTGGCGGGGGTGACGGTCGCGCCCGAGCCGAAGCGATAGAACGCTCTCACCCTTTGACGTACGCGAGCTTGGCCGCGACCTTGCCTTCGCGAACGGTGAACACGTCCACGCCGCGAAGGTGCCACGGCCGTCAGGCGGCGGCGACGTGTCCTCGAACACGGTGTCGTCGGTCAACACTCCGGCAAGGGCGTCGGCGTCGTGCCGATTGAAAATCGCGTTGAATTTGTCGATGGTTGCGCGCGTGGATTCAACGGACACGGGGAAGACGATATCAGAGAGACGGTCGACCGGAAATCTAATCGTCGCGATAGGCGCGCACCTTCTCGCGGAGCGCCGCCGCCAGCCGCGGCTCTGCACTGGCGAGATTGTGCGTCTCACCAGGGTCGTGACGCAGGTCGTAGAGTTCTTCCGTGCCGTACTGCGGCGTTGCGATGAATTTATATAACTGACGTCCATCGCGATAAATCACCGCGAAGCGGTTCGGCAGAAAGTACGTCTGGTGATAGGTGAACCGGGATGATCGGGACGCGAGGAGCGACTGTCCCTCCCACGACTGCGGGATCGGGAGGCCGAGACGATCGAGAATCGTCGGGGCGATGTCCACCTGCGTGGCGAATGACAGGTCGGAGTACTTCGCCGCCGGCACGTCGTACAGGAGCATCGGGATCCGGATGTCCTCGTCATAGAGATTCCACCCGTGCGCCCAGTGTCGCTCGCCGAGCCCCTCGCCGTGATCGCCCGTCACCACCACCATCGCGTCGTCCAGGTAGTGCTTCGCAGCAAGCGCGTCGAACAGATTTCGGATCAGGCCGTCCGCTTGCCGCACCTTGTCGTCGTATCGGTCGCCCTTCTGCAGCTGATCGAGGATGGCGTACGGTTCGAGTCCCGGGGTCACCGTGTCGTCCGGGCGCGTGAAGACGTGCGATTCGGGCAACTGGACGCCAAGGTAATGCGTGGACATCAGGTGAACGTAGAAAAAGGCCGGTTGACTCGACGAGGCCGGAGGAACGCGTTCGAGGCCTTCGAGCACGAGCCGATCGTCATCCATCGTGTACCGCTGCGTTTGCGATCCATCGAAGAGCGTGCCGTCGGTCGCGTGGTAGAACTGCGCGAGCCCGTTCCACGCGGTGTGATTGCCCGACAGCAGGAACCACGTCCGATAGCCTTCATCCCTCAGCACGTCCTGGAGCTGGAACGTCCGCGCGCTGATGTCGCGGAATTCCCGGCCGGCCAGTGTGCTGGTGATGCCGCAGAACGACTCCGAGCAGGTCGAAAACGCCATCTCCACTTTCTTCATGCGCCCGTTTGCGACGAGCTGCGACAGAAACGGCGTGGTCGGCCGCTGGTAGCCGTACACCTGCATGTGATCGGCCCGAAGAGAGTCGACGATGATGAGGATCACGTTGGTGCGATGCGCGCCGGCGACGTGCCGTGGGTAGGATGCTTGAAGGACCGCATCGCGTTCTGCAACCGCCTCGCGGCGGGCCGACGGCTCGAACGCATAACCGACCGGACGGAAGAAGCTGGCCACGAGCTCGTCTTTCCACAACAGGTTGTCGCGGTCGCCGACGCCCCAATGGATGGTCCCGGCACACGTGGCGGCCATGATGATGGCCGTGGCGGTCCGGACAAGGCGCGTGCGAGCCGTCCACGCCGCCAATCCGTCATCGAGCTTGCGGCTCGACATCCATACCACCGCCGCCACGATTCCAACGGTGCCGCAGGCGAACAGCGAGATGCCTTTCGGCCCGAGGGGAAATGGCTCCAGTCCAGACCACACGGTTGGCGCGAATGCCGCCACGAGATGGCCGGTGATATTTCGCCCCCATGACAGATTGCTGACGGCGTCGAGCGCATAGAGATAGACCTGCATCGTGCAGGTGCAGATCAGCAGCACGCGGAACGCCGTCGACGGCCACCGTGCGCCGCGACCGGCTGGAGCGGAGACTGCCGCCGCGAGCAGCGCATCCCATTCGGCCAGGAGCAGGAGATGCGCGATCACGACTCGAGGGCTCTGGCCGAAGCGCCACACGAACGCGAAGGCGGCAACGGCGCTTGCGAAAAGGTGGGCGCCCACCACGAGCATCGGACGGAAACGTGAGGTCACAGGTCGAGTACTGATGTTACGCTATCGAACTCATGGAGCCGGCCAGACGCTCGAACGCGCGCGTAGTGATCATGATCGCGTGTGGCGCCTGGATGCTGCTGGCCGGGCCGCTGTCGCGGGCACAGGCTCCGCCGGCGTACCGGGTGGATCCGTTCTGGCCCAAGCCGCTGCCGCATAAATGGATCATGCAGCAGGTACCGACACTTGCCGTCGATACACGCGATCACGTGTGGGTGCTCAATCGGTCGCGCCAGATCAGGCCGGACGAGAACGGCGCGTCAACCAATCCTCCGCGCACCGACTGCTGCATCGCGGGGCCGGCCGTCCTCGAGTTCGATCCAGACGGCAACTTGCTTCAGGGCTGGGGCGGTCCGGGGTACGTGCCTGGCTGGCCCGGAGAACAGACCATCAACGTCGATCGCGACGGGAACGTCTGGATATCTGGAACAGGGCGGGGCGAAAGCATCCTGAAGTTCAGTCGTGACGGGAAGCTGCTCAAGGACTTCGGCCATCGGCCGCCGCCGCTGCCTGCTGGGCAGACGGCGCCGCCGCTCGTCGAGAACAACCAGCAGACAGACGTCCTCATCAGCGGCGTGGCGGGATTCGACTTCGACGAGGACGCGCGAGAGCTCTACGTCGCCGACACCGAGTTCATCAACAAGCGGATCCTCGTGTTCGACATGGATACGGGCGCGTTCAAGCGAGGGTGGGGAGGGAAGGGCGTGCCTCTCGGCGAAATCCCGAACGAGCGCGTTCCTCCGTACGACACGTCGGGGCCTCCGCCGGACATCAAGGAGTTCAACGTCCTCCACTGCATCCATCTATCCGACGATGGCCTGGTCTACGTCTGTGACCGCGGCAACGATCGGGTTCAGGTGTTCACGAAGCAGGGGAAGTACGTCACGCAGTTCTGGATTCACACATCGACGCCGGCCCGCGGCACCGAGTGCGGCGGACCGGGCAGCGACAAGTACGGACCGTGCGGCACGGTATTCAACCTGGCCTTCTCTCCGGCTCCGCAGCAGAACTTCGTATTCGTGGCTGACGGCGCGAACGACAAGGTGTGGATCGTCAACCGGAAGTCGGGCGTGACCGTCGGCTCGATCGGCGACAACGGCCGCATGGCGGGACAGTTCCACTTCATCGACGGTGTGGCCAGCGACTCGAAGGGAAACATCTATACCGGCGAGGTCGAAACCGGCAAACGAGTCCAGAAGTTCGTGCCGCTCAACAGCGCACGCCGCTAGTTCCTCCGCCCGTCCTCGATCCCGCCGGAACTCTCGATGCCTTGAACCGTACGGCTTACGTAACTTCAGTCGAAAAACAGAGCGCTCGTCACCGTTTCATAGCCGCTGATGCTGGTCACCCGCACGGTGACATGGCCGCGCACTGTCCACAGCAGATACTGGCCTCCACTGAAGCCGCTTATCGTACGGCTGTCGAGGACCGTACCACTTACCGCGTCCCGTACTTCAATCAGTTCGACCCTGGATCTGAGATCCCAGTCCAACGCGTACAACGCCAACTGATGTGACAAACCGTCGGTGAAGTTCACATCGTAGGTGAAGTTGACGTCGGCGTACCAGCAGGAGGCGATTCGATCCGATGCGCTGGGCCTCTGCAAGGCGCGGACGTCGGACGTCGAGTTCACCCAGGTGTATGTCAAGGCGCCACTGACCGACACCTGCGCGTAGGCCGGAAGGCTGGCTCCTTCGTTCACGATGTTGTATCCCTGGCTGCCGTACACGCCGCGCCAGGTACCCTGCGTCGTTGAATCAGTCCGAAGGAAGGTCGCAGCGGTTCCGCCACCGCCGCCGCTCTGAGTGATGTTGAACGTCTGCGGAACGTTCGGCGCTGCAAAGTAGTTGCTGTTGCCAGCCTGCGACGCCGTGATCGTGCAGGTCCCGGCCCCGGTGATCGTGACCGTGTTGCCCGACACCGTGCAGTTGCCGGAGGCCGAGAAGCTCACGGTCAAACCGGACGAGGCGGTGGCGTTGACGGGGAACGGCGGATCGCTGGTCGTCTTGTCCGGCAGTGGGCCGAACGCAATGGTCTGATTGGCTTTCCCGATGCTGAATGCCTGCGGCACATCCGCCGCCGCGAAGTAATTCGAATCGCCCGGTTGCGATGCCGTGATCGTGCACGATCCGGCTCCGGTGATCGTCACCGTCGTCGATGAAACGGTGCAGTTGCCGCTGGCGCCGAAGCCGACAGTCAATCCCGACGTCGCTGTCGCACTCACGGTAAACGGCGGGTCGCCGTATGTCTTGGACGCAAGCGCGCCAAAGGAGATTGTCTGATTGGCTTTCCCGACGGTAAGGCTGTTGGTGCCGCTGCTGCTCGAATAGCTGCCATCGCCGGCAAACTGCGCGCCGACCCCCGTCGCATATGTGCCCGCGCCGATTCCCGAGAGGCTCACATTCAACAGCGTGGCGACGCCAGACCCGTTGGTCGTCGCGCTGCCCGCCGAGTTGCCGTTCAGCGTGAAGCTGACGGTCTTGCCGCTCAGGCCACTGCCGCCCGATGTCAACGTCGCTGAAAGCGTTGTCGTCCCGCCGTAGGTTCCCGACGCCGATGTGACGTTGAGCGAGGTGCTCGCGGCGCCGGTCGCCGCGAGGTTGAAATCCTGCACGGTCGTCGTTCCCGCCGTGAGGGTTACCGATGCATTCGCGGTGGTGTATCCCGGGGCTGACGCCGTGACGTTATAACTTCCGGTCGCAAACGACCCGAGGGTGTACTGCCCGCTCGTGTTCGTTGTCGTCGAAATTCCTCCCGTTGCCACCGTTGCGCCGGCGATCGGGTTGCTTGTCGCTGAATCGGTAACGGTGCCTTGCAGGATCGCAGAGTTCGGCGTGCAGCTGCCGAACTTGAACGAGCCGATGCGCGTCTGCCAGTTGTCCGTCGCGAGCGTCGTCGGCTGAGGCGACTGGTAGTACTCAGTCGTGTACCAGAAGGTGCAGCCGTCCGGGTCGATGCTCATCCCGCTGTAATCGCCCCACCGGTTGTTCACTCCTCCGCTCGAAAAATTGCAGCATTGCGAGGCGGTCCCCTCGATCAGCGATGTTTCACTCTGTCCCAGCGTGTTTGCGGGGTCGCCGGCGAGCCGGCCCGCATAGCGGATCGCGGGGAAGAGCGAAGAACTCGACGCGCTGTACCCGATCGCCATGTCGCCGTCCTTGTCGACCGCGAGGCTTGGCATCCAGCGCGCGACCGCGGAATCCGGCGCCCAGGTGGACTGCTGCACTGGCCCTGACGTGACGACGGTCCCGCCGGTTACGTTGATCTGATACCACCGTGGGGATGTGAGCGACGCATTGCCCGGGTTCGCGACCGTGTGCGTGAGCCACAGCGATTCCACACCCGAGCGATTGACGTACTGGTTCTGCACCATCAACCGTTCGCGCAGCGTGTCGAGTGCGTTGCCGTTCTTGGCGGGCACCGAGGAGGGCGCAGTTCCCCACGACGCGAGCGTGACGTTCGAGGGACCCGTCAGCGTCGAGTTGGCCGTGTTGTTCCAATCGACATGGAACTTCCAGATCCTCGCGAGCTTCGCGGACCAGATCACCGCGATCAGATTGGGCCGGCCCGCCGGCGGTGCCCCGGTGACGACATGATAGGTGCTTGGAATACCGGTGAACACGCTGGTGCCCTGGACCGAGGAAGGCAGATTGAACGAGACGGAGGAGGCGGGCGCGCCCGCGTACATCTGCGCCTTGTTCAGCGCCCACACGCGAACGTTCCTGAAGTTGTTCCCTCGGAACATGCTCGCGGTCAGATAGAGGCCGTCGGGCCAGACGCCGAGCTTCGGGTAATCAGGAAAGAGATCGGTCGTCAGCAGGGAATAGAAGTTCCAGCCGCCGTTCAGCGGATCGCCACTCTTGGATACCGCAAAACACTGGTAGTAAGGCGCGACGGGATCGCCCTGCGCGTTTAGGGTAAAGGCGAAGTCACTCGCGATCCACCGATCGAATGCCGAGTCCCAGACAACGACAGGGTCACCGAAGTTGTCGGTGTCGCAAGCGTTGCCGAAATTTCCCTGACTCATCAACGCGTCGAAGCTGAAACTCGCCATCTGAGCGCCATCGCTCTTCCGGAAAATTCCGACCGACGTGTTGACGGTCTGCATGTAATAGGTGGGACCCACGTCGCCGTTGGTGTCGGGCGGCCATCCGTCGCCGTTCAGCGCGTAGCTGAGGCCCGCGAAGTTGCCAGCGCCTCCGCCGGAGCCTGGCGGCGGAGCAGGAGCGTTCGTTCCTTGAACCTGCACTGCGGTATCGCCGAAGCTCACAGGCCGCAGCATTGGCTCTTCGCCGCGATCCGGCCTGTGCTCACGCTGTGATGGCAGGCTGCTCGGAAAGCGTCGAACATCACCGTCGAAGGGCCGCCCTCGCTGGAGCTGCACGACCACCGGCAACGACACCGTATCGGGCACTTGACCTTGAGGTGTTGCGGGTATCAACGCAAGGAGTGCGAGAACGCTCCCTATATATAAGGGGTGATGTACGGCGGTGGGGGTCTTTGTTTTCATAAGGTTGCTCGGGGCGGCTCATTATCGCCTTCATCCGAGGCGGAACCAACAGCCCACTGCAGGCATGTGCAAGTCTGTAAAGGTCGCCGGACGTACACCTATTTGATCCGATGCCGAATCCTCCTCCAGGAACGTTGGTAAGCGTCGGGAATCACCGGCTGCACCTCCGGTGCGAGGGGCGTGGCGCACCTGTGGTGATCTTCGATGCAGCGCTTGGGGGATCTTCTCTGAGCTGGAGTCTTGTCCATCCCGCGATTGCGCGTATCACCCGTGCATGCAGCTACGACCGCGGCGGATTCGGCTGGAGCGACGCAGGCCCGCTGCCACGAACGGCCGGCCGCATCGCTGACGAACTCCATCAGTTGCTGCGCGCCGCGGGAGTGCCGCCTCCATATGTGCTGGTCGGTCACTCGTATGGAGGGCTCGTGATGCGCCTGTATGCATCGCGTCACCTCGATGAGATCGCGGGACTCGTATTGATCGAGCCGGCGGATCCGGACGAATGGGCCCGCCCTGCCGGCGAGCAGCAAGCCCTCATCGCGCGCGGAGTACGTCTGTGCCGGTACGGCGCCGCGGCGTCACGCTCTGGTTTCGCGCAACTGGTATCGCTGTTCGTGCGCGCCGGCGCCCTGGGACCTGCGCGCCTGATTGTCCGCCTGGTGAGCCGCGGAGGCTTGCGCCGCGAGGACGAAGGGATCCTTGCTCCCGTTTGGAAGTTGCCACCGGAGACGCGCCGCGTCCTCCGGCAGCTGTGGACGCAACCGAAGTTCTTCGAGGCTCTCGGCAGTCAAATCGAGACGATTGGTGAAAGCGCGGCAGAACTGATTCGCGCCGCACCTGCCGATTATGGCGACCTCCCGCTCACCGTGATTTCTTCCGCGCAGGCAAGCGAACGACGGTTGCAGGCCGATTCGAGGGTGGCGCGACTCTCAACGCGCGGCCGGCACATCCTGGCTGCCGGCAGCGGCCATTGGGTTCCGCTCGATGCGCCCCACGTCGTCATCGATGCAATCACTGCAATCGTGACGGAGATTCGCGGCTGACAGCACAAGCGGTCCAGCCCAGCACCGCTGCAAGCTCAGCGGACCTCGCGTCTGTCGAGCTCGAATTCATGGCCGCCATTGCCGACAATTGGGGTCGTGATACGCCGTCATCGGTACTCCTGCTGCGGCTTCGCCGCCAGCGTCGCAATCTGCCTGGCGTGGCCGAATGTGGTCCACGCCCAGTACGTCACCGAGCCCGAATACCTCTCCGTCGTCAACAACATGGTCACGGAGCTGACGCCGCTGAGTGCCCATGCCTCCGCTGTCATTCGAGATGTGTACCAGCCGTACGTCGATCTGCTCGTGCTCGATGACTTCGATCGGATCGAGGACGGGCTGGCGACCGGCGGTCTCGTTCCGCTTCCAATCGATCCGCAGCGCTTCAACGTCCGCGTCCGCCTGACCGGCACGAGCCCGATTGGCGAAAAGGATGTTGCGCATCAGGGGAGCTACGTCTCAGCGCGCGCCGCTACGATCGGTTGCCTGCTCGACGTCGCCTCGCGAGTCAAATCGGGTCCGATCGAGATCACCAGCCTTGTGCGGCATCTGGATTATCAGCGTCAACTCCGTCTGACGAACGCGAACGCGACGACGGACATCCCGACGCATGCGCTCGGGCTCGCCTTCGACATCGCGGTCGTGAACACGCCTCTGCGAACGGTTCTGGAAATTCGGGATGTTCTTCGGCAGATGAGCGACGCGGGCGACATTCTCGTGATCGCCGAACGCCAGCAGTTGGTCTTTCACGTTGTCCCGCAACCGTCGCGCCTCGGGTGGTACTCGGAGGTCTACACGCACGCGATCGCGGGAGAGCCGTGGCCACATCAGATCGATCGTCGCATTTCGCCTACGCCCGTGGTCACAACCGCGATCGGTTCACTGCAGCCGCTGCCGGCATGGGCAGAGGAGTGGTGGGCGGCCGACAACGTTCCCGTCGATCTGCCGATCTCCGTGCACGTCGATGCCGGGGACGTACCTGCCCCTGACGCCGGATTCACCGGCGTGACCGGCCGTTACTTCTCGATTGTCGGCGAGCTCCTGTCGTCTACCTGGCAGCGGATACTGCCGTGGAACATTGGATAGGAGCGGTAACTGCCGGCACGCTGCCCCGGTGTTGATGACTGTTCCTCGCCTCTGTCGCTGAAAGCATCCGGTCACTCAAGTGCAATCGCATTAGAACGAGTGACGCCTCTCGCGGGCCTTAATCCCTCCTGAATCGAGTCGCCTCAAAGTGGGTCATCGTTTGTCCTACAGGCACGGCGAACGCTATCGCCAACGGATGAGGTGTGTTAAAAGCATGCCGCTGCAACGTTAACTGCTCAGGGAGCTGACCCTGACGAGCCAGCAACCGTTTTTTCAAGCCGAAACCACGCGCAAGACCGAGGAGGTGAGATGGCGTCGCCTCGAAAATCATGATGAAGCGAATCGCGTTGTTGATCGCGCTCTTGTTTGCTGGATGCGACGGTCACCCGGATCCAGTTCCCACACCGGTCAGCGTTGCTCGATCGCCGAGAGCCCAGCTTCCGATCATCGGCCTATTCCAAGAGACGGCTGAGTGGTGCTGGGCTGCGGTCGGTGAAATGGTTCTGCGTTTCTACGGAGAACCAAACGTGAATCCGTTCGGGAACTACCAATGTGGTTTGGTTGGCGCCGCTGGCGCAATTGGTGTACTTCCGCCGGTATGTCAGTCGAATTGCAGTCTTTGCATCCTTCCTATCGGCAGTCCGGCCCAATTCGTCACGTTTCTGCAGTCCTATCCTGGTGTGGCCCAGTCGGTGACAGGAGTGCGCACGCGGCCTCTATCGGTTACTCGTCAAATAGGAGCACCGTCATACGCCGACATACAAGGAATGATCGATTCGTCGACGCCCATCATTGCTGGAATCACACCGAACAATATTCCGAGTCCGCTCGGACCAGCGCATGCCACGCTGATAATCGGCTACGACACGACGGTACCTGGTGGACGAGGTCTTATTGTCAACGACCCGTTTCCCTATGGCCTTGGTCCCTTCGGACCATACGGTGATCCATATCTGCAACGGGGCGCACGATATGTCAGTCAAGCGCAGTACTTAATCGACTACGCCGCATTTAGTGCAGGCTTGGCTTGGACGGACACGATAATCGCGCGATAGGCGACATGGGGCGATAGCATGCCGTTTTCGGACGCGATGCGCGCGGCGATCATTGCGTACGCGATGACGAAGCGCGGAATTGTCACGATCACATCTTCCGCTCGCCGGTACTTCGGCATGCAAGGGAGGGAAAGGGCGTAATGACTAACGAACAAACTCCAGCATCCGCTTCGGACGAACGGTCGACGTCGTCGAACCCATCTGATGCCGCTACCTACAGAGCAACAGTCTGGTACAAGGACGTCGCAAAGGTAATCGGCGTCCTCGGTTTCGTCGTGTCGATGTTCACTGTCATTGAACGGTTCTGGGTTCGCAGTGAAGAACGAACGCAGGCGAGGCTCGAGGCACTTCGGGCGGTGACGGGCCAATTAGCCGATGTGCAGGCCGAATATCTGGAGATGGTCGCACGCGCGCCCGCGAATCTGTATGCACTTGGCGTGGCCAAGAACACCAAACGGCAGATGCTCATTCAAACGGCGAATAGCCTGATTGCGGATCCCGACGTTCGCGCGCAAGCCGGACCAGTCGTGTTCGCCGAACTCGCAAATGAGATGTCGAGCGACGGTCGTTATGAGGAAGCACGAGTTATGTTTGAGGAGGCACTGAAGCTCGCAGACAACGACCTCACGACGAAAGTCGCGGTACTTCGCACGCTCGGCGGACTCTACGGCGTCGCGAACACTAAGTTTCAGGATCCCGGAAAATCCCGCGACTACTTTGAGCAAGCGCTCGGGTTGCTTGACAGACGGAACGACGATGCCGGCAAGCTCGCATGGGCGGAGACTAAGCTGCAGCAGGCCAATATGGAAATCGTGTACGGCGCACCTGGAAAAGCCAAATCGATGGCCAGCGACGCGAAATCGCGCATCGATCAGGTTCGTGCAGCGTCACCTCTCAAGACGCAGTTGGAAAATATTGCGAACGCAATTATGCGCGGTGAGCAGTACGGACAAACGCAAGAGTCGACAAAGCCGGTGGGTTCGACAACGACAAGTGGACCGGCTCCCGGCGCAGCGGTTGTTGCCGCAATTGAGATGTGGGCACCTATTCCAGGCCAGGTCTCCGGTGCTGAAATGGTCGTGGCGATTGATGGCGCGTCAGTCGGGAAACTCTCGAATCTGCAGGCCAATCGAACCTTGCAGCTCCCGCCGTTGACAACTGGCATTCATCGCCTGTCGTTGTCGCAGATAGCAGCCTATTACGTGGATCCGGTCAATGGTCCCAGACCCAGCAGTGCCGGCATGACATGCAACACCCTGTTCGAGCTGCAGCAGGGGAAGAGCAAGCTACATCTCAATGTCGGCGGTGGTGCTGGAGGAGTGCTGTGCGCCGCCGATTGAAACGGGTCGCACGCTGATGGCAATCAAACGGGGAGCACATTTATTCTGGAGGACGTGGTTATGCGCGCGCTGAGAACGCTCTTGTTTGTTGCTGTGGCCGGAGCTGCAGTATTCGCGCAAGGTAATGCAGCTCTCTACTTTCAAAACCAGATCCAGAACTACTGGCGCGCTTTGAATGACCCCACAACGAACGGGCGGGTTCAGCAGATTTGGCTGGATCTCGTGTCGTACTCCGGCATCATGCGGCCGGTGATCCCGGCGCAGCAGTTCAACGCCGGTCAATCCCTCCCTAACGGGATCGTGCTTCTGGATTTGTCCATCGCTGGCGATCCTGATGAAAACGTCACTGCGTTCTGGCTCGCACACGAGTACGGACATCAAGTGTTGGGCCATCCCCAACTCGGCGCGACGCCATGGGGGCAGTACATAGCGATGCGTGCCGGAACCACGAATGAAGATGCGGCTGACAGATGGGCCGCGCGATTCATGAGAGCCAAGGGTTACGACGTTGAACCCGCTCTCGATTTCCTGTGTACGGTGCCTTCAGCGCCCGGTGATTCACATAGCACCGGCCCGCGAAGGGCTGCGAATGTCGCTCGAGCGTTCGGCGGAGGCGCCACGGCGAGCTGTGACGAACCCGACCCGGATTTCGATCGGCCAGACCCACGACCGCGACCAGCCAGCGCGTGTGTTACTCCCGCCGGATCGTGTCCGATGGTAGCACCGACGCCCGTTGGCAGCTCCTGCTACTGCGCAACCGGCTACGGGCCGATCGGCGGAATTTCGCGGTAATTGGTGGCGTGGCAGTCGCTTCGCGGACTGCTGAGACAACCTGCCCGTGCGAGCCCGCGAAATCTGTATCACCTTCATGCTCGCCGGGTGTAGGCTACCGGCTCAGTTCCAAAGGAGCAGCTCCATGTTACGGCTTCGCATCAACATGATGGGCGCCGTTTCCGCGGCCCTCGTCGCGGTCGTCGCGGTTCCCGCCCTGGCTCACCACTCATTCGCGACCGAATACGACAGGACCAAGCCGGTCTCGGTGACCGGCATCGTCAAGAAGGTCGAGTGGAAGAATCCGCATATCTGGTTCTACGTCGACGTCAAGGATGCGCGCGGCAAGGTCGTGACGTGGGGGTTTTCGGGTGGACCTCCGGCGTTCTTGACACGCCAGGGTATTCGCAGCGACGTCATGAAGATCGGTGACGTGGTGAAGGTCGAGGGCTTCAGGGCGCGAGACGGCTCGAACAACGCCTCCGGCGGTAAGGTGACGTTTGCGGATGGTCGCAGCGTATTCACCGCATCGGCCGAGGACGCCCGGCCCGACTGAGGAATGAGCCATGCGCAATTGGTTGCGAATGCATCCGGTGGTCGCGCTCGCGGCCATCGGGATTCTCTTCACGATAGCCCTCGCAGGTTGCTCGACCACTACCAACGCGCCACAGCCGGCGAACGGCCAGGACATTCCGCGCACATCAGACGCCAAGCCTGATTTCACGGGCGTGTGGGCGGGCCCCGGTTTCAAACATACCGGCAAGGACACCGATAGCGCCACGGTGAGGCTCTACACGGACGCGAAGATGGCGGCGATGAAACCGGAGGGCAAGTCACTCTTCTACAGGCCACATACGGGTAACGTTCGAGTCGACGATCCCACCGCCGTCTGTTTGCCGAACGGCTTGACGCGGCAGATTCCCTCGCCGTATGCGCAGCAGTTCATCCAGACGCCGAATCAACTCGTCATCCTGTACGAGTACATGCATTTCTTCCGCGTGATCCCGTTCGGCGAGCCGAACCGGCCGCACGCTTCGGAGATCGAGTCGACCTACATGGGTGATTCAATCGGCTGGTGGGACGCGGACACGCTCGTCATCGATACGGTTGGTCTCAACGCGTGGATTCTCGACGCCTATCACCCCGACGATGGGGGATCGCGATGGCACAGCGATCGGGCGCACGTCGTCGAACGCATCAAATTCACCGATCCAATGAACGCGTCCTACGACGTCACGATTGACGATCCGGCGATTTTCACCGCGCCGTGGGTTGAAAACTGGTCGATGCAGAAGAAACCCGGTTGGAAGATTTTCGAGTTCGTCTGCGACGACAACGACCGATGCCGCGGAGGGAAGTGCACCGCGTCGGACGCACAGAAGACATCTACGCAATGAAAACCTAATCCTGCCCGCGGTAAGGCGGGCCGAGCCGGAGGTACCGAATCATGCGTGTTCCGAGGCACCTGGCGATTGGGTTGATCGTTCTTCTCACGAGCACCTCCGCCTGGGCGCAGGCGACGGCGGAACTCAACGGACGCGTCACCGACGAGAGCGGGGGCGTGCTGCCGGGAGTGACTGTGACCGTCGCACAGACCGATACCGGGTTCACGCGCTCGGTCGTGACGGGGGCGAACGGTCTCTACGTGCTCTCGAACCTGCCGACCGGTCCCTACCGGCTCGAGGTCGCGCTGCAGGGGTTCCGCACCTACGTGCAGACCGGCATCGTCCTGCGAGTGGCCGCGACGCCGACGATCAACGTGGTGCTGTCGGTCGGCAGCCTCCAGGAAACGGTCACAGTGGAGGCGGCGGCGCCGCTCGTCGATGTGAAGAGCACCGGCATCAGCGAGGTCGTGGAGCAGGAGCGGATCCTCGAGCTGCCGCTGCAGGGACGTCAGGTGACGGACCTGATCGTGCTCGCGGGCGCCGCGGTGCAGGACGTGCCCAACAACAAGAGCATGCCCGGGTCGATCTTCACCGGCGTGGCCGGAAGCCTGCCATTCGGTGTGGCGTACCTCCTCGATGGCGCCATGCATAACAACCCATACGACAACCTGAACATGCCGCTGCCGTTTCCCGACGCGCTGCAGGAATTCCGCGTCGCGACGAGCGGACTCTCCGCCGACAACGGCGTCCATTCGGGTGGCACCGTGAACGCGGTGACGAAGTCGGGCACGAATGCGTTTCATGGCGCGCTCTTCGAGTTCCTGCGCGACAAGCGGTTCAACTCCAAGGCGGTCTTTGCGCCCATTGGTCCCGACGGCAAGCGCCTGGACGATGGCCTCAGGCGGAATCAGCCGGGCGGCGTGCTCGGCGGTCCGATTCTGACGGACCGTTTGTTCTTCTTCGGCGCCTATCAGGGGACGTTCCTCCGCGTCAGACCGCCCGACGCGATCACGCGCATTCCGACGGCCGCGATGCTCTCCGGCGACTTCACGGCGTTCGCCTCGCCCGCCTGCAACCGGGGCCAGTCGATCACGCTGCGCGCGCCATTCGCGGGAAACCGGATCGATCCGCGGCTCTTCAGCCCGGCGGCGATGGCGGTTGCGCGGCAATTGCCGACGACAACCGATCCGTGCGGCGACGTCCGGTTTTCGGCGCCGCAGCATTACGACCAGAACCAGATCGTCGCGAAAATCGACTATCAGCGCAGCGGCGGGCATTCGATGTTCGGCCGCTACATGGCGACGCTCGACGAGCAGCTCCCGTCGTGGCCAGGGTCCGGCAATGTGCTGACGACGAGGCCGGAGGATGCCGCCCAGTCCCATCGCGCGCATTCGCTCACGCTCGGCGATACGCGCGTCTTCGGCTCGAATGTGGTGAATGCGGTTCGCGCCGGGTGGAACCGCAGCCGCGCGCACTATAACCTCGAGCCGTTCTTCGGCGCCGAGACGCTCGGCATCAAGGACTTCTACAACTACGTGCCGGGCGTGATCGGGTTGGAGATCAGCGGCGGATTCACCACCGCATCGGGAGGGTCTGTGCTCTTCCAGGGGAATACTGATGCGTATCAGGTTTCCGACGATCTCACGGTGGTGCGCGGCAGCCATCAGCTCGCACTGGGCGGCAACGCGGCGTACTGGACGCACTACACGGTGGACGGTCAGCGCGGCGTCGGTCTCTGGACCTTCGACGGTTCGTCCACCGGGCTCGGGATGGCGGACTTCCTCACCGGACGGTTGGCGCGTCTCGAGCACGCGCGGCCCGGCGTCCTCGACATGAAACAAAACTACCTCGGTCTGTACGCCCAGGACACCTGGCGCATCAGCAGGCGGGTGACGCTGAACGGCGGCGTCCGTTGGGAGCCGTTCTTCGGCGCGCGCATCGACAACAAGGCGATTGCCAACTTCAGTCTCGACCGGTTCCGCCAGGGCGTCACGAGCACGGTGTTTCACAACGCGCCGGCTGGATTTCTCTATCCCGGCGACCCCGGTTTTCCGTCCGGCAAATCGGGGCTGAACAACAAATGGACCAACGTTGCGCCGCGCATCGGGATGGCGTGGGATGTGACCGGCGACGGCCGGATGGCGGTGCGCTCGTCGTATAGCCTGGGCTACGACTTCCAGGGCGCGTCCTATCTATTCATCAGCGCGACGGCGCCGCCGTTCGGCGGCCGGCTGCGTGTGACCCAGTTGCCGGGCGGCTTCGACGATCCGTATCGCGACTTCCCCGGCGGGCCGCCGCATCCCTATCCGGAGAGTCCGGGTCCGGATGCCCAGTTTCCGTCTTACGGCGCGCTCGCGTCGGTTGATCCCGACAACAACTCCACACGCATCCAGTCGTGGAACGCCATCGTCGAACGGCAGATCGGTGCGGCGTGGCAGGTGTCGGCCAGCTATCTCGGCAGCTATACGGATCGGATTTGGGCGCAGGTGCAGCGCAACCCCGGGGTCTTCCTGGGCACCGGCCCGTGCACGCTCGCGGGCGTCTTCTATGCGACCTGCACGACGACGGCAAACCTGAATCAGCGGCGCGTGCTGTCCCTCGAGAACCCGCAGGCGTCGCGGCTGATCGGTTCGATCGAAAGGCACGAGGCGATCGGCACGCAGACCTACCACGCGTTGCGGCTGTCGACGCAGCGGCGGGAGGCGCGCGGCGTGAGCCTCAGCGCCAATTACACCCGCGCCTACTGTGTGGGGAACTTCGCGCAGACGACGTTCTTTACAGGCGGCCAGAGTCTGCAGGACCCCAACAACCCCGACTGGGATCTTGGCAACTGCTCGTTGTCCCGGCGCCATATCGCCAATGCGACGGTCACGGTGGAGACGCCGCAATTCGCGAATCGCGGGCTGCGTATCCTGGCATCGAGGTGGAACGTGGCGGGCATTCTCGGCGCGCGCTCGGGCGCCTGGCTGACCGTGATGACGCTCCGTGACATCGCGGCGAACGGCATCCTCCAGCAGCGCGTTGACCAGGTCCTGGCCAACCCGTACGGGAACAAGACGCTCGACAACTACCTGAATCCCGCCGCGTTCGCATATCCGGCACCAGGGCAACTGGGCACACACAAACGCAACAGCATCGAAGGACCCGCGTACTGGAGTATCGATCTCGCGCTCTCGCGTCGGGTTCCGATTGGCGCCGCGCAGAACGTGGAGCTCCGGGTGGAGACGTTCAATCTGTTGAATCACTTCAACTGGGGCAATCCGGGCCCGCCACTGGGCGGCGGCGGCAACGCGAATACCGTCAATTTCGACGCCGGCAACTTCGGCCAGATCACGACGCAGGCGGGCACGCCGCGGATCTTCCAGTTCGGGATCAAGTACGTGTTCTGAACCGACGCTATTGCGTCTCCGTGCTGTTCATGTTGATGAGCGGATAGCCGCCCATCGCCAGCCGTACCGACGGACCTGACGCCGCTTCGGCGCCCATCTGGTGCCAGGTCATCGGTGCGGCGTAGAGCACGTCGCCCTCGATCGCGTGAAACTCGCCGACACCCTCGAACTTGCCGCTGATGGCGCCGACCTGCACGATCCACCACTCCGCCGGCCCCGCGTGCATGTGGCCGAACGTCGTATTGGGGTTGAATGCACCCTGAGTGGGGCCGCCGCCCACGTTGCCGCGGCCGCCGGGACAGGTGTTGTCGGCTGCATTGACGTACCCGATGAGCGGGCTCGCGAAAAGATGATCGTCCACGACCCGTGGACCCACCGCCGCGCACTTGCCGAATCCATCGTCGAACAAATTCCAGTGCAGCTGGTTCGGCGGCGCATACGTCCCCGGCGTGTGGTTGAACGACACCTTCACAACCTGGCCGCCGCTCGCCGGCGGCGGCTGTGGACCGCTGGCCGGGTAGACGGTCTTGTAGTTGGCGGGATTGACCTCAACCCACAGCGCGTTCTGACCGCCGACGACCTCGTACGAAAAGAGCGTCGTCTTCATGATGTTCACAATCGATCCGCGCGTTGCCGCCGCCGGCTGCTGTCCTTCGACCGAGAACCGCACCTCACCGCCGATGACGACGAAGACCGTCGGCGTGTCCGGATGCAACCGCAGGCCGAAGCGGCTTCCCGGCGCCGCGGAGTTGTAGGTGGCATCCTGTTCCGGGTCTCTGATGATCTGCTCCTGCCAGTTGCTCCGCCCCGCATGCATCTGCTTGAGGTCGGAGAGTTTCCACAGCGGACGCATCGGCGGGTTGTACACACCGCCTTTCATCTTGTTGACCCACCACATTTCAGGTGCGCCGGCCGTGGGCCCGGCGTTCTGAGCCAGGAGCGTCGGCAACGCGCTCAGCACGACGAGCGCGCCAAAGACAATCGCGGCCGGCCTGATCGTCGTCATCATGTCCTCCGTTTCAGCCTCGTGCATCGGGACGAGCGAAGAGCTCTTCAATCGGCACGACGCGCGGCGCCAGGTGCTGCTCGTATAAGTACTGCGGCAAGGCCTCGAGCGCGGGACGATTCGCGTCCACTCCATAGGGCCAGAAATCGTCGCCCATGATACGGCGGGTCTCTTCTGTCTCCGCCACCACCCACGGCAGCGTCAGCTTCAGGGCGTCCGTCTCCGTGAGCTGATCGTAGGCCCACCGCTTTGCCTGTTCGAACGCCTCGAAGAGGCTCGAGGCAGCCCAGGGGTGTTTGCGATAGACATCCTTCCGCAGAACGATCGTGTGCATGATCGGAAAGATGCCGGTCTTCGCGAAGTAGTCCTTCTCGACGGTGCGGTAGTCCTCGAAGAGGCGCCGCACCGGAGAGTCGCGCCGCCCCAGCGCTTTGGGTGCGTTTGGCGAGATGATCGCGTCGATGTCACCGTCCTCGAGCATCGGTCCCATGTCCTGTTCGATCGGCATGCGTGTGAGCTTCACACCGGGCAGCTCGAAGTCGATTCGCGTCGGCCGCTGCAGCCCGTCCTGTGTTCCACTGAACCACTCGATCGTCTCGGGTGTCACGCCGTACTCGTGCAGCAGGAGCCCGCGCGCGAACACCGCGGCCGTCATCGAATACTCGGGTACGCCGATGCGCCTGCCGATCAGATCGGCCGGTGTGTTGATGCGGGCCTTCCGGTTGACGTAGATGCATGAATGGCGGAACAACCGTGACGGGAACACCGGAATCGCCATGAAGGTGTCGTCGCCTCTCGCCCGGAGCATCGTGTAGTTGGAGAGCGACAACTCCGAGACGTCGAACTCCTGGTGGCGGAGCATCCGGTAGAAGGTCTCGCTCGGTCTCGAGATGATCGGGTTGAGATCGATGCCGCGCGGTTTGATCGTTCCATCGATCAGCGGACGCACCCGGTCGTAATCCCAGAACGCTATCGTCAGGCGGATATCGGCCATGCGGCCGAATATTATCCAAGGGTGCTCCTTCGTGCGCTCGTCATGACGAGTACGGCGGTTGCGCAGGCGAGCGGCCGCCTCGCCAAGATCGGCCAGCTCGCAACGCTGCTTCAGGCGCTCGCGCCGCCAGAGATTGCGATCGCCATCGCGTTCCTGTCGGGCGAGCCGCGGCAGGGACGAATCGGCATCGGCGGGTCGGCCATTCGCGATGCCAAGCCGCTGACCAGCGCTGCCAGCCCCACGCTCGAACTGATCGAAGTGGACGACGTGTTCGAGCGGATTGCCGCCACAGCGGGCCGCGGTTCCCCGGGCGAGCGCGTGCGGATGCTGCGCGAGCTGCTGGAGCGGGCAACCGGTGACGAGCAGGACTTCCTCATCCGGCTGCTCTTTGGCGAGCTCCGGCAGGGCGCGCTCGAGGGTGTGCTCGTCGAAGCCGTGGCGCGCGCGGCCGATCTGTCACCTGCCGCCGTACGCCGGGCCGTGATGATGGCGGGTGAACTTCCCTCCGTCGCACGCGCCGCGCTCGTCGAAGGCGAAGCGGGCCTCGCTCGTTTCACGGTGCAGATCTTCCGGCCCGTGCAGCCGATGCTGGCCCAGACGGCCGCCAACGTAGACGAGGCGCTTGCCGACCTCGAAGACGATGTGGCGCTCGAATGGAAGCTCGATGGCGCCCGCATCCAGGTGCACAAGGCCGGCGACGAAATCAGGGCGTTCTCACGAAACCTGCGCGACGTCACGGCGGCGGTGCCGGAAGTCGTGGAAGCGGCACGAATGCTGTCAGTCAACGAGGCGATCGTCGACGGCGAGGTGATCGCGCTGCGCCCCGATGGCACGCCGGAAACCTTTCAGCGGACCATGCAGCGGTTCGGCCGCAGGCTGGATATCGATCGGTTGCGCGCGGAGCTCCCGTTGACGCCATTCTTCTTCGATTGCCTGTACGTCGACGGCGCATCGCTGATCGACCAGCCGCAGGCGGAACGCTTCGCGACGCTCAACGCGATTGCGCGTCAGGCGATCGTGCCGAGCCTGCTGCGACCGACCCGAGAAGACGCTGCGCGCTTCGTCGAGCAGACGCTGCAGCGCGGCCACGAAGGCGTCATGGTGAAGGCGCGTGCGTCCGGCTATGCCGCGGGGCGCCGCGGTCAGCACTGGCTGAAGGTCAAGCTCGCACACACCCTGGATCTCGTCGTCCTCGCTGCTGAATGGGGCCACGGGCGGCGGAGAGGATGGCTGAGCAATCTGCACCTGGGCGCGCGCGATCCGGTTGGCGGAGGATTCGTCATGCTTGGAAAGACGTTCAAGGGGATGACGGACCAGATGCTGGCCTGGCAAACCGACAAGCTCCTGCAGCTCGAGATCGGCCGAGACGACTACACGGTCTACGTGCGGCCTGAGCTCGTCGTCGAGATCGCGTTCAACGATGTGCAGGGGAGCCCGCATTACCCGGGTGGGCTTGCGCTGCGATTCGCGCGCGTGAAGAGCTATCGGGCCGATAAAACGGCGGCCGACGCTGACACCATTGAGACCGTGCGCGAGATTTATCGTCGATCGAGCGGCGGCGTATCGCGAGTATAATTCGCCACCCATGCGAAAAACGTTTGCGATTGTGACGCTCGCACTCGGCATGGCCGCGGCCGCCGACGCGCAGTCACATCCCGATCTGAGCGGGCTCTGGATCGGTCCAACCGCCGACATCTCCGTCGTGCTG
>Ga0075434_100000841_pt1 | contig 24402 bp, 18 predicted proteins | sample RhiMethybrSRZTD3_FD_75298 | JGI IMG/M metagenome (GOLD analysis project Ga0075434, IMG submission 75298) | Populus rhizosphere microbial communities from Tennessee, USA - Rhizosphere MetaG P. TD hybrid SRZTD3 | ecosystem: Host-associated > Plants > Roots > Rhizosphere > Soil | place: USA... | reverse complement strand
GAGATGTCAACCGCCGCGATCTGCGCATCGAGCCCCGACGCCACGGGCGCCGCGTCGCACGGGGCGTCGTTCACGAGCAGGCGCCATTCGATCCCGGCGAAGCCGTCGATCAGGAGCTCGAGCCGCTCGGGCACGTCCTCGACCTCGAACGCGATCCGGTACCACACCGGGATCGGGTAGTCGCGCTCCGGCTCGGTCGGGATCTGGTACGACCACGCCCCCTGGACCATCGCCAGCCAGGGCTCGTCGTCTGCGTCCTCGGCGCGGGCGACCCACTCCTCGATCACGAGCGCATTTCGGTCCTCGAGCTCGAGCTCCCAGCCGTCCGCGATCTCGATCGGCTCGGCCGCATCGCCGGCCTCGGCGCGGACGACCCGCCGGTCGCCTCCGCGCTCGACCGTCGCCTCGACCGGGCCGGCGGCGGCGTGTCCGCGCACGCGCCCGTCCGCTACGTCGTCCACCTGGAGGCCCGAGATCGCCGTCACCCGCACGCCGCGGTCCGCCACGGTGACGACGAATGCCGAGCCGACCGGCGGCAGCTCGAGCTCGAACACGGTGCGGCCGTCCTCGACCCGCCAGGGCACGATCGGCGTCGACGTGCCGGTCGACGGGTCCCACAGCTCCGGGCGCACCTCGCCCGAGATGCCGATCTCGGCGCGCTGCGGGGCGCGCGTCGAGTTGACGAGGAACACCAGGTCGCGGCCGTCGTTCAGGCGGTGCAGGTAGAGCACCTCGGGGTTCGAGATGGTGACGTCAGGTTCGATCAGGCGGCTGACCGCGTCCGCAACGACTTCGCGGATGCGCCGCCGCTCGCTCTCGACCTCGTCGCCGACGTCGACCGTCCTCCCATCCTCGAGCGCGAGCAGATAGCGGGTCTCCCCCGAGTCCTGGGGCTCGACCACGAAGCGGTCGCTCTCCGGCACACCGGGCTGGCGCAGCTCGCGCTGGCGAGCCTCGGGGAGGCCGCGCGAGAGCGACGCCGCGGCCACGAACGCCGTGCGCCCGCCCCCGGGGTGCTCCTGCTCGACGATCGCGAGCGTCCCCTTCGGATCGACCCGGCCGACGGTCTCCGGATCCACGCCGAACAGCCTCCCGACCCGCTCGCGGACGTCGACGAGACCGTCCTCGCCGAACGCCTCGCCCGGCAGAAGCACGGCGCCCATGACCCGGCCGCCCTCACCGACGAAGCGCTCGAGTCGCTCGAGCGTCCCGATCTGGATGTGCGCCATCGGCGGCACCACGACGAGCGAGTGCCGCTCGTCGCCGATCACGAGCCGGCCGTCCTCCGCCGGCGCCGTCGCGAGCAGCGACTCGTCCACGTAGTCGTAGTCGTGGTGGATGCGCAGGAAGAGCTCGGTGAGCGCGTTGAAGTCGTGCTCGATGCGGTCGCCGAGCGGCGTGCGCTCCTGCGGCCGGTAGGCCGCGAACATCGCGTTGATCGGCCAGATCACGGCGACGTTCGCGACGTGGCGGCCGCCGCTCAGGAGGTGGCTGAGGCGGCTCACATACTCCGAGAAGGCGCCGTAGAAGCGCCACCACGGGTACTGGTAGAACATCGACGGCGGCCAGTCGCGCTTGCGCGGCCCCTCGAGCGTGTAGTGGAACCCGTGCGGGTTCAGCAGGTTCACGCCGAGCACGTACTCCCAGTCGGTGATCCACTTCATGCGCTGCATGGTGGTGTCCATGAAGATGCCGCCGAACGACTCGCACAGGAGCCGGGGGCTCCCGTTCTGGTGCGCGGCCGAGGAGCCCACCTTCATCGCCACGTGCTCCGCCGGCAGATCGGGCGTCCCGATCACCGGGTAGAGGTGGTCGACGCCGATCACGTCGAAGTGCGGGTAGTGCTTGAAGAGGTTGCCCTCCACCCGGATCATCTGCCGCAGCCACTCCTCGTAGAGCAGGTGGCCGGTGAACGTCACGTCGTGCTCGCGGCACCAGTCGTGGATCTGGCGGTAGTAGGCGTCCGAGTAGAAGTCGGTGATCGCGTTGTAGAAGTCGTGCCGCACCCGGGCGCTGTCGCGACCGACGTCGAAGAAGAGGTCGGGGAGGCGCCGGCGCAGGTCGTAGCCGCAGTGCCGGTAGAAGCGCCGGAACATGTCCTTCGTCCACGGCACGATCGGGTTGCTGCGGGCCGTCACGTAGTAATGCATCGCCGGCTCGTCGGTGTAGAAGCCCGGCATCTGCTCCGTGTCGAGCGGGGCCAGCCGCTCCACGTACGGGTCGTAGCCACGCCGCAGGAACTCGGCCGTCGCCTCGGGGTCGAGCGCGTCGATGTAGTACTCCGCCCGCTTCTCGACGAAGTACATGAGCGTCCAGTTACCGGGCGGAGCCTCGAACGGGATCACGTTCCCGAACGAGAGGTTGCGGGTCAGGTCGCGCACCTCGTTCGTCTCGCGCGAGAGGGCGAACGCCGCCACGGGCGTCGAACGCTCGAAGTCGTGGTAGCGGCTGTCGCCGCCGGTCAGGTACGCGAACCAGGGGCCGCGGATGTCGAACGAGATGCACTCGAGGTAGCGCTGGGAGATGTCCGGCCGGGCCTCGACGACCTGGTGGTCGGCGGTGCCGCTGGGCCAGTTCATCTCGTCGTAGATCCAGGTCTTCATCCCCAGGTCGCGGGCCTCGTCCACGGCGAGCTTGATGCGGTCGAGATAGGTGGCGCCGATGTAGGGCACCTCGAGCCCGAACCGGCCGTGGAGGATGATGCCGGGCATCCCCTTGTCGGCGAGCTCGCGCAGCTGGGCGCGCATCTGCGCCGGGTCGAGGTCGCCGTTCAGGAACCAGAAGGGCAGGATGCCGTACTCGCGCGGAGGGCTCGCGAACGTCTGCTCGTTCACCGGAACGGCCGGCCAGAGCGCCTTTGCGCGTGACGGAATCGACATCTACTCCGCTTCCAGGATGACGGTGGACTTCAGGAACCCCGCCGGCTTGTCGACGGCGATCTGGAACGCATCTCCCACCTCGTCCAGGCCGAAGCGGTGGGTGACCAGATCGCCGATCTCGAGCCGGCCTGACGTCAGCAGTCGCATGCCGGTGCGCATGCCGCGCATGATGGTGGCGACCTCGCGGAAGTGCGCGTTCACGACCCGCAGCGCCTTCCAGTTCCAGTCCCCGAGCGGGATCTCGCGCGTGCCACCCTGGTGGTAGCCGACGATGACGACGGTGCCGGCCATCCGGGTGGCGTCGCCCACGTCGCGCAGCGGCGCCTGGACGCCGGTCACCTCGAAGCTGACGTCGGCGCCCACCTCGTCGTGCGCGTCGACGTCGCCGAACGTCCCCGCCGGCACGCGGTCGGTGTTCGCCCGCACCACGTCGACGAGCGACTCGGCGCCCACCTCGATCGTGTGGGTGGCGCCGATCGCCCGCGCCCGCTCGAGCGCCTCGGCCCGCGTGTCGGCGACGAACACCCGCCGCGGGCCCTTCAGCAGCACGAGCTTCAGCACGAGTGCGCCCATGAACCCCGCGCCGACGATGACGACGTCGTCGCCCAGGCCGACGTCCGCGATCTCGACGGCGTTCACGGCGCAGGCCACCGGCTCGGCCAGCGCCAGCTCGAGGGGCATCTCTCCGGCGGGGAGCGCGAAGTCGGTGTGGACGCGGACGTATTGCGAGAAGCCGGCCTCGGTGACCCAGATGCCGACGCGATCGCCGGGGCGCTGGCGGGTGACCGCGGCGCCGGCCTTCTCCACCACCCCGCTGACCTCGTGGCCGGGACGGATCGGGAAGGCGCGATCCGTGTGGCCGGTGTACATGTCGAGCTCGGACGCGCACACGCCGCAGGCGGCGACGCGCACGAGCAGGTCGTCCGGCCCGATCTCGGGCACCGGCGTCTCGACGAGCTCGAACGTCCCGGGCGCCCTGAGCACGGCCTGCTTCATGGCGCCGCCCCCGCCGGCGCGAGCACGCGGGCCGACCCGGCCGGCACCGGCACGCCGGCCGCCGCGGCCGGCATCTCGGCCTCGCCCAAGAGGTCGAGGAGGGCCGGCGCGGCCGCGAGCGCCCCGAACCCGTCGGGCAGCGCGACGCGCATCCGCACGTCCTCGTCGCCGAAGTTCACGAGCACGAGGAGCGCGTCGCCCATCTCCTCGTCGTGGCGGACGTACGCGTAGGTGTCGCCGCGAGCGGGATGGGCCGCCGCCCGCGCCCACCCGGGCGACTGCAGCGCCGGCCGCCGGGCGCGCAGGCGGCAGAGGGCCCGGTACCACTCGCGCAGGCCGTGCGGGTCGGCGTCCCAGTCGACCACGCCGGGGGCGCCGTACGGCTCGTACTCGGCGCCCACCTCCTCCCCCGTGTAGACGCACGGCGTGCCCGGCAGGGTCAGCACGAGCGCGGCCGCAGCCCGCGTCAGCCCGGGCCCGTGGCGGGTGACAAAGCGCGGGCCGGTGTCGTTGTTGTCGAGGAAGCGGAACACACGGCCGGGGCGGGGATCGGCCGCCAGGGCGCGGTCGAGCTTGGCCGCGAGCCCGTCCGGGTCCGAGAACACGTCCTCCCACGCCCACCGGCCGAGGTCGTCCGTCCAGTCGTACGCCAGGTCATAGCCGCTCTCGTACCAGTACTCGTCGCGCGCCGACGCCTCGGCGATCAGCAGCAGGCCGGGCTTCAAGTCGCGCAGCATGCGGCTCCACGCCGGCCAATAGTCCGGTCGCCGCCGCTGCACACCCCAGCACGCATCGACCCGGTAGCCGTCGACGTCGAACTCGGACACCCAGTAGGAGAACACGCGGTCGACGTAGGCACGCACGTCGGGGTTGTCGTAGTTCAGGTTGGGCAGGTGCGTCCAGTCGAAGTAGTGCGTGGGCCGCCCGTCGGTGTCGCGGTCGTACCAGTCGTCGTGCGCGCCGTCCGTGAAGAACCGGTGCAGGTGCGAGGTGTGGTTGGGGACGAGGTCGAGCAGGACGCGCAGGCCCTCGGCGTGCGCCCGGCCGACGAGCGCGCGCAGGTCGTCCTCGTCGCCGTAGTCCGGCCGCACCGCGAGCTCGTCGCAGACGGCATAGCCGAAGTCGCCCGGCGGACAGGCCGCGATCGGCGAGAGCCAGATCGCGTCGACCCCCAGCCCCGCCAGGTACGGCAGCCGGTCGGCGACCGCTCGCAGAGGCGGTGAGCCGAAGCGCGGCGGGATCACGCCGTACACGATGGCGGTCGGGTTCTGCCTCGTGTCCGTCACCCTATTTCAGACCGCTGAGCGCGATGCCGCGGACGATGTACCGCTGGAAGACCAGGAAGGCGATCAGCACCGGCAGCGTCGCCAGCACCGACCCGGCCATCACCAGGTCCCACGACGTCCGGTGCGCCGCGCTCGCCACGAACAGCGCCAGCCCCAGCGGCACGGTGTAGTGGTCAGGACTCGAGATGATGATCAGCGGCGTCTGGAAGTTGTTCCAGTAGAAGTTGAACGCGAAGATCGCCGTCACCGCGATCACGGGCTTGGACAGCGGCACGACCACCTTGGCGAAGATCCGGAAGTGGCCCGCGCCGTCGACCTTGGCCGCGTCGATCAGCTCGTCCGGGATGCTGCGCATGTACTGGCGCATCATGAAGATCGAGAACATGTTGAAGCCGTTGGGGACGATCAGCCCCCAGTACGAGTCGAGCCAGCCGTGCCCGCCGTTGCCCAGGACGTCGTTGCCGCCGAACATCGGGATGTGCTTCAGCACGAGGTACTGCGGCACGAGCAGGACGGCGGTGGGGATGGCCATGGTGCCCAGCCCGATCAGGAACAGGCCGTCGCGGAAGGGGAACGTGCGCTTGGCGAAGCAGTAGGCCGCCATCGCGCTCAGGACCGTCTGCGCCGCGACGATGGTCAGCGTCACGAACGCCGAGTTGAAGAACCACCGGGCGACGTTCTGCGAGTCCCAGAAGTCGCGGTAGTTGCTGAGCGTCGGGTTGTGCGGAATCCACGTGGGTGGGTAGGAGAAGATGTCGTCGAGGTGCTTGAAGGACGCGACGACCATCCACGCGAACGGGGCCATGAAGATGATCGAGCCGACGATCAGGAGCGAGTAGGTCAGGACCGTCGTCGGCAGCCCGAGGTCGTCGGGGCGGCGGCGGCGCCGCTTCTTCGCGGCGGGCCGGGCCGCCTGCTCTGCCTGCATCGGCGCGACCGACATCAGGCGTCCGTCCGCCGGTTGTACAGGACGACCTGCACGATGGTGAACACGAAGATGATGGCGAACAGCCCGTACGCCATCGCCGACGCGTAGCCCATCGTGAACTGCTGGAACCCGGCCTGCCAGATGTAGTAGACGACGGTCGTCGTGGCGCGCAGCGGGCCGCCGTTCGTCATCACGAAGATCTGGTCGAAGACCTGGAACGACGAGATGATGAGGTAGACGCAGATGAAGAACGAGCTCGGCGCGAGCAGCGGCAGGGTCACATGCCGGAACTGGCGCCACTTGCCGGCCCCGTCGACGGAGGCAGCCTCGTAGTACTCCTGCGGGATGGCCTGGAGACCCGCGAGATAGACCAGCATGGTGAACCCGACGTTCGCCCAGACCGACATGGCGATGACCGACGGCATCGCCAGCGACGGGTTCGACAGCCACAGCTGGGGCGAGATGCCGATCTTGCCGATGTAGTAGTTGAGCAGGCCGAAATCGCCGTCGAGGACCCACTTCCAGATCAGCCCGCTGACCACGAGCGGCGTCACGACCGGCAGGTAGAAGAGCGTGCGGAAGATCGCCCGGCCGTGGATCTTCTGGTTCAGGAGCAACGCGATCGCGAGGCCGAACGCCATCGAGAGCGGTACGGTCCCGAGCGTGAAGTAGGCCGTGTTCTTGACGGCCTGGCGGAAGTAGGCGTCGTGCCTGAGCTCCCGGTAGTTGTCCAGGCCGACGTAGGGCTTCGCCGGGTTCAGGATGTCCCAGCGGTGGAAGCTCAGATAGAGCGAGAACGCCACCGCGAACAGCGTGAAGATCCCGAGCAGGATGAGGGACGGCGCCAGCATCGCGTAGGCCGACCACTCCTTGCGGACATCGAAGAGCACGCGGCGGATGCCGCGGCGACGGCGGCGGATCGGGCGATCTGCGGTGATTGCTGCCATTTCCCCTCGTGGTGTGACGCCGGGGCCGGTCAGCGCGACCGGCCCCGGGTGATTCAGTCGGTGCTAGGAGATCAGGACGGCGCCTGGAGGATCGAGTCCGCCTTCGCGGCGGCCGACTTCAGCTCGTCGTCGATGTTGCCCTTGCCGTAGATGCCGTGCGCGAGCGCGTCGGACAGCGGCCCCGAGTCGACATTGCCCCAGTTCGGGTTCTGGCTCAGGTCGGTGATACCGCACCTCATGTTCGCGGCGAACGGCTTCAGGATCGGGTTGGCCTTGAACGTCTCCGGGTTGTTCAGAAGCGACGTCCGCGGCGGCAGCAGCGTGGTCGGGTTCTTCTTCGTCCCCAGGTTCAACAGGGCCATGTTCTGCGGCGCCGAGAGGAACTCCATCCACTTCCAGGCGGCGTCGTGGTTCTTGCCGGCCGACGGGATAACGAGCGCGTCGCCGGCGATCGTGGTCGCGCAGGGGCTCCCCGCAGTCTCGGTCGGGAGGGGCGCGACCGCCCAGTTGTTCTTGATCGTCTTCTTGAACGTGTTCTCCATCTCGCCGGCAAACCACGCGCCGGCCATGTACATGGCCGACTTGCCGGTCGCGAAGGTCACACGGGACGTCCAGGAGTCGGAGCCCCAGAGGTCAGGCGACGAGTACTTGCGCAAGCCCACGTAGAACTCGCCCGCCTTCAGCCCCGCCGGGGAGGCGAAGGCCGCCCGCTTGTCGTCGGGCGTGGTCTGGGTGCCGCCGGCCTGGTACAGGAACGGGTACCAGTAGTACGAGGTCTCGCCGGTCGTCGCGAACAGCGCATAGCCGTACTGCTTCTCGGACGGGATGGTGAGCTTCTTGGCGTCCGCCTCGAGCTCGGACCACGTCTTGGGCGGGCTCGAGATCCCGGCCTTCTTGAACTCGTCGGTGCGGTAGAAGAGCGCGGTCGACTCGCCGTCGATCGGGAGGCCGTACATCTGACCCTGGTACGAGACCATCTTGGCGAACGCCGGGACGTAGTCGTCCTTCGGCGTCGCCTTGCTCTTGGACATGTAATCCTCGAGGTTCACGATCGCCCCGCGCGGCGCGAAGGCGCCGACCGTGCCGTCGTCCACGTATGCCACGTCGGGCGGGTTGCCGCCGGCGATCTGCGTCGTCAGCTTCGTCTGCGCCGAGTCGGCGGGGACGGCCTGGAACTTGATCGAGATGTTCGGGTGGATCTGGTGGAACTCCTTGGCCAGCGCCGGCAGCGCGCCCTTCGAGAAGTCCTGCCACGTCTCGTAGGTGATCGTCACCGGGCTGGACGGGTCCTTGATCGACGGGCTGAGCTTGCTCAGGTCGAGCTTCTCCCCGATCGCCCCGCTCTGCACCGTCTGGTTCACAGCGTGGGTCGTCCCGCCCGGGCCGCTCGACCCCGAGCTACCGCAGCCCGTAGCCACGGCCATCAGCGCGCACACGCTCGCGCTCAGCACTGCCTTCCGCATTCCCCATGCTCCTCTTGTCGGTCCTGCAGTCCGTGTGCGGCACCCGGGGTTCAGGGGGGCCGCGCCGCTGGGATTCTGACCCAGAGCGTGGTGAAAAACAAGTAAACGCCCCCGCCCCGTCGCGGCGGTCAACGTCCAGCGTCACGCAGGAGAATGATGCTGTAGAGCGGCACGTCGCGCAGGCGCAACGTGTGGAGCGACCCGGTCGACCGCAGGTCGGCGCCGACGCCCTCCGGCACCGCCTCCACACCGGCGATCTCCATGCCGGCGAGCCGTATCGAGAGCTCGAGGTCTCCCAGCTCCGGCACCCGGTCGGCCTCCTGGTCGGAGGCGTAGCGGACGATGTGGAGGGCGACCCCGCCCGTCACCCGGTGCAGGCCGATGGCGGCGTCCAACCCCGGCGCAACCACCTGCGGGCCGTCCGGCAGCGCCCCGATGAGCGCATCGGAATCGGCGACGCGGAGGACCCCGGAATGACCTTCCAGCTGATGCCGCCGGTCGGTATCGAGGGTCTCGCCCAGCCGTCCCGTGACGAGCGCGCGGCCGCCGCCATCGAGGTAGCCGAGCAGCGCGTCGGCCTGGTGCGCCGTCAGGATGGCGCAGTCGGGCAGCACGAGCACCGAGTAGCGGCCGAGGGCCTCGGCCGTCACGGTGTCCGCGCGGAGCGTTCCGTCCGGGAACATGATCACGTCGTAGGGCTGGATCGCGTCGCAGAGCGCCTCGCTCGCCGCCCAGAACGGTGCCAGCTCGCCGGAGATCAGGTTCAGCCGGTTGTTGGCGAGCGCCGCTCGGGCCGCCTCCTCCTGCGCCAGGCTGCTCTCGACGCTGAAGACGATGCCGACCTCGGCCGCGCTCTCGCTCGAGAAGAGCCCTTCGTGCTCGGCCAGGAACCCGCCGATCTCCGCGCACAGCTCGTGCGGCGCGTAGAAGGCGTCCTCGATCTCGCTCCCCATCCACGAGCCGTAGGGCAGGCTCATGCTGGTGCCGAGCGCGTACGCCTCGTAGACCGAGGTGCGGAAGCGGTCGTGTCCCCGGCCCTGGCCGAGCTGTTCGATCAGCTCGGGCACGACGCCGCCGTAGGGGTTCTCGACGACGATCACCGGCTTCCCGCCGGCGAACCCGGCGACGTAGCGGTACCAGGCCGGCTGGCGGTCGCGCGTGTTGCGCATCTCGGTGATCAGTAGGTCGGCCTTGGGCTCGAGCGCGTAGTAGTGCTCGAACATGTTGAAGAAGTTGCCCGACACCATCACGTCGCGGCCCCGGCTGCGCCCGTACTCGCGGGCGTAGTCGGCGAGCTCCCCGAAGTAGCGGGTGATCGCGCCGCGCTGGAAGCGCATGTAGTGCTCGAAGAGCGGCGAGCGCTCACGCCCCTCCTTGAAGTCGTAGCCCTGGGCGAGCAGCCATTCGCCATAGTGGAACGTCCCCAGGTCGACACCGTCGAGCTCGGGCGGCGCCGGATCGAGCCCCTGCAGGTGCTGCCGGAACTGCGTCATGCACTCGCGGCAAAAGCAGCCGCCGTACTGGAGCGTCGTGATCGGAAGCTCGGCCTCGTCGAGCTGCACGCCGTGGACCCCCGCCTCGATCTGGATCCGGATCACCGCTTTCAGGTACTCCCGCCACACGGGGTTGTTGCGGTCCATTGCGAAGCAGGCATGCTCCCGGTCCGGCGCCTCGACCCACAGGCAGTGGCAGGGGTTCCCGTGGATGTCACGCGAGCAGCACTCCTCGAGGAGGTCGTTCACCGGCTCGCCGAGGCTGTTGCGCAGGCCCTCCGGGAAATAGTGCTCGACCGGCTTCCACAGCTTCGGGTAGCGGTTCTGCGAGAACTCGCGCAGGCCCATCCAGCCGCGCCCGCCGGCGCCCCGGAGCTCGTTCATGGCGAGCACCTCGGACTCGTCCGCGTCGAGCTCGACCGGGAACTCCCAGCCCTGCACCTCGAACACGATCCCGAACACGCGGATCCCGGCCCGGTCACACTCGGCGATGAACTCGCGGTCGTTCACGAAGCCGTACATCCGGAAGCGCGGGTCGACGGGCGCGAACGCCTCCTGCTCCAGGTACGGGAGCGAGATCGAGCCGCCGCCGAGCGCGGCCCAGACGAGCGTCGTCGCGCGGTAGTCCCGCAACTCCTCGATCATCCGCAGCCGGCGTGCGGGCAGGCTGGGGTGGTAGTTGTGCTGACGCGGATACCACGCGTCGAAGTAGACCCCTCGCTCCATCGTGAGCCGATAGTATGGCCGCGGCTTGGCAGGCACCGGCGACACCACCGCGGCCGTGATCGGAGCCGGCTTCGCGGGCACCGCGCACGTCGAGGCCCTCCACCGCATCCCCGGCGTCCGTGTGGCCGCGATCGCCGCGTCGTCCGCCGAGCGCGCCGCCGCCGCGGCGGCCCGGCTCGGAGTCGAGCGCGCCACCGGCGACTACCGCGAGCTCCTCGCCGACCCGGGCATCGACGTGATCCACAACTGCACGCCGAACGACCTGCACCTCGAGGTGAACCTGGCGGCGCTCGAGGCCGGCAAGCACCTGCTCTCGGAGAAGCCGCTCGGGCTCGACGCGGACGAGACCGCCCGCCTGGTCACCGCGGCGGCCGAGGCGCCAGGGACGACCGGGGTGTGCTTCAACTACCGCCACTACCCGATCGTCGCGGAGGTGCGCGAGCGGCTCGGCCGAGGCCCCGCGCCGCACCTCGTCCAGGGCACCTACCTCCAGGACTGGCTGCTCGAAGAGGACGACTGGAACTGGCGGCTCGAGCCGGAACGGGCCGGTGCGGCCCGCGCGCTCGGCGACATCGGCTCGCACTGGATCGACCTGATCCAGCACGTGACCGGCCGCCGGATCGTGCGCGTCTGCGGACGCACGGGGCGGCTGCACGAGACCCGCCGCCGGCCGGCCGAGCGGACGCTCACCTTCGAGCGTGGCGGCGGCGCTGCCGAGCCCGTCGACGTGCGCACCGAGGACTACGCGACCGTCCTGCTCGAGCTCGACGGCGGCTGCCAGGGCGTGCTCACGGTGTCCCAGGTCAGCCCGGGGATGCGCAACCGGCTCTCGTTTCACGTCGACACCGCCGACGCCGCCTACCTCTGGAACCAGGAGCGGCCGAACCGGCTGTGGATCGGTCGCCGCGACCGGCCGAGCGAAGAGGTCGTGCGCGACCCGGCGCTGCTGTCCCCGCCGGCCGCCCGGCTCGCGCACTACCCCGCCGGGCACCAGGAGGGCTGGCCCGACGCGCTCCGCAACCTCGTCTCCGACTTCCACGCCCGTGTCGGCGATCCCGGCCATGCATGCACGGTCGCGAGCTTCGCCGACGCGCACGCGGTCACGCGCACGGTCGAGGCGATTCTGCGCAGCGCCGGCGGCGGCGGCTGGGTCGACGTCGCCGGAGCCGTGGAGGCAGCAGGATGAGGCTCGGCGTCTTCACCGTCCCCTACGGCAACCTGCCGCTGGCCGAGGCGCTCGACACGCTGGAGGCGATGGGGGTCGAGGCGGTCGAGCTCGGGACGGGCAACTACCCCGGCGCGGCCCACTGCGACCCCGACGCGCTGCTCGACGACGCCGGCGCCCGGCGGGCGCTGCGCTCGGCGGTCGAGAGCAGGGGGATGATCGTCAGCGCGCTCAGCCAGCACGGGAACCCGCTCCATCCCGATCCCGCCGTCGCCGGTGCCGCGCATGAGACGTGGCGGAAGACCGTCCGGCTGGCCGCGCAGCTCGAGGTGCCGGTCGTGAACGCGTTCTCGGGCTGCCCGGGCTCGAGCGAGGGCTCGACGCGCCCGAACTGGGTCACCTGCTGGTGGCCGCCCGAGTTCGCCGAGGTGCTCGAGTGGCAATGGACCGAGAAGGTCGTGCCCTACTGGCAGGCCGAGGGCGCCTTCGCCCAGGCGGAGGGCGTGCAGGTGGCGTTCGAGATGCATCCCGGGTTCGTCGTCTACAACCCGGAGACGCTCCTGCGGCTGCGCGCCGCGGCCGGCGAGATGATCGGCGCCAACTTCGACCCGAGCCACCTCGTCTGGCAGGGCATCGACCCGATCGAGGCCATCAAGGCGATCGCCGCAGCCAGCGCGATGTTCCACTTCCACGCCAAGGACACGTATCTCGACCGGGGCAACGTCGCCCGCAACGGGGTGCTCGACACGAAGCCTTACAGCCGGTTCGCCGACCGCTCGTGGTCGTTCCGGACGGTCGGATACGGCCAGCCCGAGAAGGTCTGGCGGGACATCATGAGCGCGTTGAGAACCACCGGGTATGACTATGTTGTGAGCATCGAGCACGAGGACGGGCTCCTCGGGATCGACGAGGGAATGACACGGGCAATCGAGTTCCTGAACGGCATCATGTTCAAGGACAGGCAGATGGAAGAGATGTGGTGGGTGGATGGCTGAGATCAGCTTCGATCAGGTGACGAAGGTCTATCCCGACGGGACCGAGGCCGTGTCCGCCGTCGACCTCGAGATCGCGGACGGCGCACTCATGGTGCTCGTCGGCCCGTCGGGGTGCGGGAAGACGACGCTCCTGCGCATGGTGGCAGGCCTCGAGGAGATCACCGAGGGCGAGATCCGGATCGGCGACCGGGTCATCAACGACGTCGAGCCGAAGAACCGCGACCTGGCGATGGTGTTCCAGAACTACGCCCTCTACCCCCACATGACGTGCTACGACAACATCGCGTTCGGCCTCAAGCTGCGCCGCATGCCGAAGCGGGAGATCGACCGCCGCGTTCGCGAGACCGCCCATGCGCTCGGTCTCGAGGAGCAGCTGAAGAAGAAGCCGCGGTCGCTCTCGGGCGGCCAGCGCCAGCGCGTCGCGATGGGGCGCGCCATCGTGCGCGAGCCCGAGGCCTTCCTGATGGACGAGCCGCTCTCGAACCTCGACGCGAAGCTGCGCGTCGAGATGCGCACCGAGATCTCTCGCATCCAGCAGGATCTCGAGACGACCATGATCTACGTCACCCACGACCAGACCGAGGCGATGACCATGGGGGACAAGGTCGCCGTCATGCGGCGCGGCCTGCTGCAGCAGGTGGCGGAGCCGCAGGAGCTGTACGACAACCCGGCGAACCTGTTCGTGGCCGGGTTCATCGGCTCCCCCGCCATGAACATGGTGCAGGCGACCCTCGTCAGCGAGAACGGCACGAGCCGCGTGGAGTTCGGCGGACTGCGCCTCGACCTGCAGGATGCGACGCTGGACGAGCGGCCCGCGCTGCGCGGGTACGTCGGCCGCAAGCTCGCGATCGGCATCCGGCCGGAGGACATCGAGGACCCGGAGTACCTGCCGCCGGGCGCCCCGGACACGCGCATCCCCGTCATGGTCGAGGTGCGCGAGGCGATGGGCCCGGAGATCTTCGCCCACTTCACCGTGGATGCGCCGCCGGTGCTGACGGAGGACACCCGCGATCTGGCCGCCGACAAAGGCCTGAACTCGGAGGAGCTCGAGGGCGAGGCCGAGCGCGGCTCGGCCAAGTTCGTCGCCCGGCTCAACCCCCGCACCTCGGCCGTGCGCGGCAAGGCGATGGAGCTCGCGATCGACATCCGCCGCCTCCAGTTCTTCGACCTCGAGACCGGCAAGGCGATCTAACCGGGGTCAGACCCCGAACGGACCTGCAGCGAAACCGTCACGCCGGACGTTCGGGGTCAGACCCCGGTTGGGCCGAGGCAGCGCAGCACCCGCAGGTCGCCGTCGACGTCGATGCGATCGGCCGCTGCCGGGACGACGAAGCAGTCGCTCCGGCGGGCGGGCGTTCCGGCGATCTTGCCGGTCCCGCCGAGCACGATCCAGACGGCGAAGCGCCCGGCCGGCTCGGCCAGCTCGTCGGCCCAGAAGAACGCCCGCGCCTCGTCGGGCAGGCCGAGCACCGGCTCGTGCGGCTCCAGCCGAAGCGCCTCGATGGCAACGTCCCAGCCGAGGCCGAGATGGCTGTCGTCCGCCGCGATCGGATAGCCCTCCCACTCGCATACGATCGAGAAGTCGGTGGGCTCCTGGAGCTCGGCGATCAGGGCGCCCGCGCCGATCGCGTGCGGCGTCCCGGCGGGGACGAAGATCACGTCGCCGGCCCGCACCGGGACGCGGTGCAGCGACCCCAGCAGCCGCTCCCGGTCCTGACGGTCGATCCAGCCCCTGTACGTGTCGCGGTCGACCCGCTCGCGCATGCCGATCCACACCTCGCTCTCCGCCTCGCGGCTGGCCAGCACGATCCAGGCCTCGGTCTTGCCGAACGGCGAGCCGAAGTGCTCGGCGGCGAAGGCGCGGTCGGGGTGGAAGTGCACCGGCAGCCGCTCGGCCGCGTCGAGCAGCTTGACGAGGACGCCGGTCGACCCGCGGGCGGCGTCCGGCCCCAGCCAGCCTTCCGGGTCGGCCGCGATCGCGTCGCGCAGCAACGAGCCGTCGTCCAGCCGGGAGAGGCCCGCGAGCGGCTCGTCGCGGCCGGGGTTGGCGGCCGCGGTCACGGAGCCGACCCAGTCCTCCGGGAAGTCCGTGTCGGCACCGGGCTCGCCGCGCATCCGGTCGATCAGGAGGCCGCCACGGTAGAAGCGGTAGACCCGGGTCGGAGTGACACGACGTGGCTGCACCAGGGCGATAGCCTAACCGCGTGCCTCGCCTGATCGGACTCGACGTCGGCACCACCGCCCTGAAGGGTGTCGCCGTCTCCGAGGACGGCGGCGTGGAGGCCCGGGCCGAGGAGCCCTACCCGCTGGCGAGCCCCCGGCCCGGCTGGACCGAGCAGGACCCGGAGCTCTGGTGGGAGGCCTGCGGCCGGGTGCTTCGGCGGCTCGGGGCCGCCGATGCCATCGGGCTCTCCGGCCAGATGCACGGCCTCGTCGTGCTCGACGCCGACCTGCGGCCGATCCGCCCGGCCATCCTCTGGAACGACGGCCGCACGGCCGCCCAGTGCGCGCGGATCGAGCAGACGCTCGGGCGCGAGGAGCTGATCGCGCTCACCGGCAACCGCGCCCTCACCGGGTTCACCGCGCCGAAGCTCCTGTGGGTGCGAGAGCACGAGCCGGAGCTCTACGCCCGGGTTCGGCACGTGCTCCTGCCCAAGGACTACGTCCGCCTGCGGCTGACGGGCGAGCTCGCCACGGACGTCTCCGACGCCTCCGGCACCCTGCTCTTCGACGTCGCGCGGCGGACGTGGAGCGACCGGGTGCTCTCAGCCCTCGGGATCCCGCCCGACTGGATGCCCCCGGCGCTCGAGTCGCCCGTCGTGGCCGGCACGACGGAGGCGGGCGTGCCGGTCGCAGCCGGGGCCGGCGACCAGGCGGCGGGCGCGATCGGGGTCGGCGTCGACCGGCCCGGCCCCGCGTCGGTCGCCCTCGGCACGTCCGGCGTGGTGTTCGCCGCCCTCGACGACTACCGGCCGGATCCGGAGGCCCGCGTCCACACCTTCTGCCATGCCCGGCCGGGGACCTGGCACGCGATGGGGGTGATGCTCTCGGCCGCGGGATCGCTGCGGTGGCTGCGCGACGCGGCCGCACCGGGCGTCGGGTTCGCCGCGCTCGTCGACGAGGCCGAGCGGTGGCCGCCGGGCGCGGGTGGGCTGCGCTTCCTGCCCTACCTGACCGGGGAGCGCACTCCGCACGCAGACCCGGACGTGCGCGCCGCGTTCGTCGGCCTGGGGCTCGAGCACGACCGCGGTGCGCTCACGCGGGCGGCGCTCGAGGGGGTCGCATACGGCCTCCGCGACGCGCTCGAGGTGCTCGCCGCTGTCGGATCGCGGCCGGCGGTCGGCCGCGTCTCCGGGGGCGGCGCCCGTAGCGGCCTGTGGCTGCGGATCATCGCCTCGGCCCTGCGAATGCCGCTCGAGCACACCGAGGTCGAGGAGGGCGCAGCCTATGGTGCAGCCCTCCTGGGCGGTGTCGCCGGCGGCGTCTTCCCCGACGTCGAGACCGCCATCGCACGCTGCGTCCGCCCGGTCGGCCGGGTCGAGCCCGACGCCGGCTGGGCCGACGTGTACGAGGCCGGTTACGCCCGCTTCCGGGCGTCCTACCCTGCGCTCAGGCGACTGGAGGCGTGCTGATGCCCAAGGTGTGCGTATGCGGCTCGGTGAACATGGACGTGTTCGGCTACGTCGAGCGGCTGCCGGCCCCCGGAGAGACGCTGCGCGGATCGAGGCTCGTCTACGCGCCGGGCGGCAAGGGCGCGAACCAGGCCGTCGCCGCCGCCCGGCTCGGCGCGGACGTCCGCTTCTTCGGCACGCTCGGCGACGACCGCTTCGGCGAGACGCTCGCGGCCGCGCTCGCCGGCGACGGCATCGACCTCGGCGGCCTGCACCGCTGCGAGGATCCGACCGGGGTGGCGCTGATCCTGGTCGCCGATGACGGCGAGAACCAGATCGTCGTGCTGTCGGGCGCGAACGACCGGGTCGACGCACCGGAGACCGATCCCGATGCGGCGGTGTGGCTGACCCAGGCGGAGGTGCCGCTCGCCGCGGTCGAGGGCACGCTCGCCGCCGCCCGCCAGACGGGTGCCTTGGCGGTCGTCAACGCCGCGCCGGCGGGCCGCCTACCGGCAGATCTGGTGGCCCGGTTCGACATCGCGATCGTGAACGAGACCGAGATCGAGGCGCTCGGCTCGAGTCTGTCGCCGAACGTCGTCCTCACGCTCGGCGCGGCCGGCGCCCGCATCCTTCCCGACGGCCCGTCGCTGCCGGCGCTCCCCGCGAAGGTGGTTGACACGACGGGCGCCGGCGACGCGCTGGCGGGCGGTGTCGTCGCCGGCCTGGCCGAGGGCCTGCCGCTGGCCGATGCGCTCCGGCTCGGCCTGGCGACCGCCTCGCTCTGCGTCGAGCGCTACGGCTGCCAGCCCGCGATGCCTGCACGGGCCGAGGTCGACGCCAGGCTCGCCTGACCGCTCCGGCGGCCGGTTGAGCCAGCGGCGTTCGGTGTGCCAGCGTTGGAGGGTGCGGCGGTTGGGGGGTGTGGGCGGTGCAGGCGTGGTGGGTGAGGCTCGCTGGTTCGGCGGGTGGGGCGCCGTTGGCGTATCCGCGTGGCCGGGGCAGAGCCACACGGTGACGCGGTAGGCGAGGCGGATCTCTTCGGTGCGTCCCTTGGTGCGGTCGATGCAACCACGCGGGGCAGCGCCTAAGCGGTCCTCCCGGGCCGCCCGCCGCAGCTCCGCCAGCTCTCATACGGGGACCGCTGCGCGACGGCGAAATCAAGGCGCCACGCCGGAGACGAGGCAGGCTACGACCTCCGCAGCATCAGCGCGGCGAGCGCGGGGTCGCGGGCGAGATAGTCGCCGAGGATGCGCTCGGCGACGGCGGCCGAGGGTACCAGCGGGTGGTGGGCGATCGCCTCGAGCGCCAGCGCCCGTGAGCCCTCGACGGCGGCGCGGATCGTCAGCCGCTCGACCTCCTTCACTCGCAGGACGAGGTCGCGTGCCGCCGGCGGGAGCTCACCCGCGGCGAGCGGGCGCACACCAGCCGGGCCGACCACAGCCGGCACCTCCACGACGGCATCCCGGTCGAGGAATCGCACGGCGCCGCGGTTTCGCACGTTCAGGATCAGCACCTGTTGCTCCGCGCCGGCGAGCGCCTCCATCACGGCCAGCGCGGCCGCCTCGTAGCCGCCGGCGGGCTGCTCGTCCTCGTCCTCGAGCGGCTCCTCCGTCTCGCTCGTGCGCGCCTCGCGCATGTAGCTGCGATTGCGCGCGTGCACCGCGCGGCGCCACGTCCTGGCGGCGTCCCGTCCCGGCTCAGGACCCGCCGCATAGAACGCATCCTGAGCCGCGGCAAGCGCCTGTCCGCGGGTGGCGCCCTCACGCTTGAAACCGGCCACCGCCCGGTCGGGATGCTCGAAGTAGACGAGGTACTCGTTCGGCACCGCCCCCAGCTCGCGCAGCCGGGCGACGCCGAAGAGCCCGGCCGCGGGCAGCCGCGCAACTCGCGCGTCATCGGCCAGCAGCCCGGGAAGCAGGTCGCGCCCCGCCCGCCTGGCCGCGACCACCCAGCCCAGATGATTCAACCCCGCGTAGTCGACGGCGAGCTCGGCGGGCGGCGACCCGATCGCCGCCGCCACCTCGCGCACGAGGTGGTCGGGCGAGTCGCAGATGCCGACGACCCGCTCGCCCAGAACAGGCATGAGCGCCTCGGTGATCATGCCTGCCGGGTTCGTGAAGTTGACGAGCCAGGCATCCGGCGCGTGCCGGGCGATCGCTTCGGCGATCCCCCGCATCGGCCCGAGCGTACGCAGCGCGAACGCGATCCCGCCCGGCCCGACCGTCTCCTGGCCGAGCACGCCGTGTGCGAGCGGGACGGACTCGTCGACGATCCGCCCCTCCAGGCCGCCGACCCGGATCGCGCACAGCACGAACCCGGCCCCGCGCACGGCCTCGTCGAGGTCGACCGCGACCCGCCGCGGGAGCGAGACGCCCATCTCGGAGTCGATGCCCGCGAGCACCGCCTCGATCGTCGCCACCCGCGCGGGGTCGCTGTCGAGCAGGACGACCTCGCTCATGCCGAGCCGCTCGCGCGCCGCGAGGAGCGCGCGGTAGGTCAGCGGTGTGCGGAACCCGCCCGCGCCGATGATCGTGACGCGCATCCGGACGCACGCTAGCCAATCGCCGCGGCATACTCAGGCGCGATGACGGTTCCCATCCTGATCGACTGCGACCCCGGCCACGACGACGCGATCGCCATCATGCTCGCGCTGGCGAGCCCCGAGGTCGAGCTGCGCGCGGTGACGACGGTCTCGGGGAACGCGCCCCTGCACCACACGGTGGCGAACGCGATCCGCGTGCTCGACCACGCCGGCCGGCCGGACATCCCCGTCGCCGCCGGCGCCGATCGCCCGCTGGTGCAGGACCCGTTCACTCCGGGCGACGTCCACGGGCCGACCGGGCTCGACGGGCCCGAGCTGCCGGCGCCCTCGCGCGAGCCGGGCGCGGCCCACGCGATCGACCTGATCGCCGAGCACGTGGAGGCCTCGGCCGAGCCGCTCGTACTCGTGCCGACGGGCCCGCTCACGAACATCGCGCTCTTCGCGGCCCGCTACCCGGAGGTGGCCGCCCGCGTCGGCCGGGTCGTCCTGATGGGCGGCGCCTACGGCTTCGGCAACGTGACCCCGAACGCCGAGTTCAACGTCTGGGCCGATCCTGACGCGGCCCGGCGGACGTTCATGAGCGGCTTCGACGTGACGATGGTCGGCCTCGACGTCACCCACCGAGCGCTGCTCGAGCCGGCCCACTGCGAGCGGCTGACCGCCAGCGGCCGGGCGGGGAAGCTCACGGCAGAGCTCGTCTCCTACTACGGCCGATCGCACGTCGGCTGGGCCGGCAGCCCGATCCACGACGCGGTCGCCGTGGCGCACGTCGTCGACCCGGCCCTGCTCTCCCTGGCCACCTGCCACGTCGACATCGACTGCACCCCGGTCGGCCGCGGGCGCACGATCTGCGACCTCAAGGGGTCGAGCGGCCTCCCGGCGAACGCTCACGTCGCCACGGACATCCGCCCGGCCTTCGGGGACTGGCTGACCGAGCGGATCGCGCGGCTCGACTGACGCTCACGCCGCGGCGAGGTCGTAGAAGACCTCGACGACGCGCTTCTGCGGATCCGCCGATCCCCTCCCGTCGAACTGCCACTTCGGCTCCTCGGCCTCGATGCTCTCGAACTGGGTGACGTAGCCGCGCATCGCCTCGAGCTTGCGGTCCGACTCCTCGTCCGCCAGACGCACGACCCTCGGATCGGCGAGGCGATCGCCGACCAGGTGACCGATGGATGCACGCCACTGCTCGTCCGCTTCGGGGCGGCCCTCCGGCGACACGAACGTCGGCCAGCCTTCGCGGGTGGAGTAGCAGTAGTCGGCGTAGACGGTCACCGGGACGCCCAGCTCGCGGAGCAGCGCGCCCGCATCGCGGACGAGCGCGTGGTCGGGATGGCCGATGCCCCCCGGGGCGTACACGCGGCGGACGGCGGGAACGCGCTCGGCGAGCGCGGCGACGATCACCTTGGCCGGCACGGGCGGCTCGCGGTACTGGCCGTCCAGCAGATCGAGATGGACGGCCTCGTGACCCAGCGATCCGAGCACCCCGGCATCCTCTGCCCGCCGGTCGCGGACGTGCGCCGCCGAGTCGGTGATCCCGCACTGCGCGTCCCACCAGCCGGGCTCGCCATCCGGGATCCCGGCGAAGACGGTCGCGACGAGCACGTCGTCCTCGCGGGCGAGCAACGAGAAGCAGCTCCAGACGGCGTCGTCCAGGTGGGGCGACAGGATCACCGCCGGCGCGGACGGGTCTGTGCGAGGTGAAGCGGCCGCCATCTCGTCGATCCTAGCTTGCCCCTTTTCATCGCCGCGCGATGGTTTATGCTCTCCGGCGGAGGGTTTCAACCGCGAGGCCGCCGGCTCGATTCGAGCAGGGCGCCCGCAAACAGGCAGGAGGGGAACGCGAGATGAGCAGCGTGCGTGGGGGAACGACGCGTCGTCGTCTGTTGGAGGGCGCGGCCGGAGTGGCGGCCGCCGGGCTGCTGTCGGGCACCGGACCTGCGGTCGCGGATGCGATCGAGAACCACCGCCGTCACCACCGCCCGCTGTGGGAGATCGCCCAGCGGCGCGGCATCGTCTACGGCGGCTCGATCTCCACGTGGATGTACGCGGACGACCCGGCGTACAAGGCGCTCTTCCGCCGTCAGGTCGGGATGCTCTGGCCCGAGGACGACTTCCTCTGGTACCACCTGCGGCCGTCGCCGACATCCGGCCTCGACTTCACCTATCCCGACATGATCGTCGAGTTCGCCGAGAGCAACGGGCAGCTCGTGATCGGCGCTCCCGGCCTCGTCTGGGACGACGGCTTCGGCCCCGGCTGGACCGACGATGACCTCTGGGGCATGTCGCACAAGCGCGCCAGCCATGTGCTCTTCTCGACGGTTCGCGCGATGGTGCGGCGCTACCGCGGCCGCGTGGTCGCCTGGATCGTCTGCAACGAGGTCACCGACCCCGAGGGCAAGCGCGGGCTGCGCACCGACGTGCCCTGGTACAACACGATCGGCCCGGGCTACGTCGCCGAGGCGTTCCACCAGGCGCACGACGAGGATCCGCACGCTCTCCTGCTCCTGAACGAGTTCGGCTTCGACACCGTGAACCAGTACGGCGACGAGCCGGTTCCGCGGCAGCGGGCAACGCTCGAGGTGATCGACCACCTCCAGAAGCACGACGTGCCGCTGCACGGAATGGGCATCCAGGCCCACCTGCTCGCGACGGACTTCGAGCACCGCTTCCACCGGCGCGAGTTCCGCCATTTCCTGCGTGAACTCCGGCACCGCGGCCTGAAGATCCTGATCACCGAGATGGACGTCCTCGACGACGGCCTGCCGCCGGCGATCGGCCCCCGCGACCGCGGCGTCGCCGAGGTGTACAAGCGCTACCTCGACACGGTGCTCGAGGAGGAGGCGGTCATCTCGGTCATCCAGTACGGCCTGTCCGACCGCTGGACGGAGGAGAACGACGACAATCCCCGTCCCGACGGGGTCTCGCGGCGGCCGTGCCCGTGGGACACGAACCTCAAGAAGAAGCCGGCCTACTACGCCATCCGAAACGCGCTCGAGGGCGCGCCGCACCGGCACGCGTACTGGGTGCCGCCGAAGGCCCGGCACCACGACCATTAGCGGACATCGGGACAGTCCCCGCGGGTGCGGGGACTGTCCCCGGGGCTGTCCCGACATACTTCCGCTCCATGCCGGAGCCGGTCGTCACCGAGCTCGAGCCCGGCGTCGTTCAGGTGACGATGCCGCTGCCCTGGGCGCTCGACCACGTCCACTGCTACGCGCTGGCGGCGGCGGACGGGTGGACGCTCGTCGACGCCGGCCTCGGCACTCCCCGGACGCTGGCGTGGTGGGAGGACGTCCTGGGGTCCCTCGGCGACCCGCCGGTGACCCGGCTCGTGCTCACCCACTACCACCCCGACCACCTCGGGGCGAGCGCCGGGCTCGCCCGGCTCACGGGAGCCGGGGAGGTCGTCCAGGGCCGGCTCGACCGGGCCCTGTCGGTGGCCGGCTGGGAGGAGGGCGACGACGCCGAGTACGAGCGCTACCTGGTCGATCACGGCATGCCGGCCGACCTGGCTGCGGCGTCTACGCGGGCCGAGATCCGCACCGCGGTCGAGCTCGCCGTCCCCACCCGCCTGGTGGACGAGGGCGACGTCGTCGACGCCGGCGGGCGGCGCTGGCGCATCCTCCACCTGCCCGGCCACGCCGACGGGCACATCGCCCTGCACGACGAGGCCGGCGGACGGCTACTCGGCGGCGACGTCCTGCTCGACGAGATCACACCGAACGTGGGCCGCTGGCCGGACACCGCAGCTGACCCGCTGGGCCGGTACCTGGCGACGCTCCGGCGGGTCGCCGCCCTCGAGCCGACGGTCGTCTATCCCGGCCACGGAGCGGTGATCCGCGCTGCCGCCGACCGGGCGGCCGAGATCGCCGGGCACCACGACGAGCGGCTCGACGTGGCCGCGGCTGCGCTCGCCGAGGGCGCCGAGTCGGCCTACGACGCCGCCCAGGTGATCTGGCGCGACGAGCCGCTCGGGTTCCACGAGCAGCGCTTCGCGCTGGTCGAGGCGATCTCGCACCTCGAGCGGCTGGCCGCGACCGGCCGCGCGGTGGAGCACCGGCCGGCGCGGTGGCGGCCGGCCGGCCGACGGCCGGGCCGGATCTCACTATCCTGACGGCGTGGGCGGTCTCATCGACTCCGGGTGGGCGGCATGGCTTCCGTCGGAGCTGGTCGCCGCCATGGACGCCCTCTCCGGAAACGCCGCGGCCAGGCGTGCGTTCGCAAAGCGCCTCGCCAACGGGCCGGACGACGCCGATCGCGACCGCTGGAGCCGCTTCGCCCTCGTGGCCCCGTCGCGGATCGACGTCCCGGCGAGCGCCGACGGCGTGACGCCCGAGGACTGCTGGGCGCTGCTCGCCGACCTGGGGCTCGCAGCCGGCGAACCGCCGCGGCCGGTGGCGCAGCCCGAGCCGGTCGAGCTCGTCCTGACGCTGGACGACGAACAGGTGCGCGAGCTGGAGCGGGTGCGCATGGCACGCGACGTCGGTGAGCCGACGACTCCGGTCGACGCCCTCCCGTCACTCGAGGCGCGGTTCGGAGGCGCCAAGGTCGGCCGCAACGACCCCTGCCCATGCGGCTCGGGCAAGAAGTTCAAGCGCTGCCACGGGTCGTAGGATCCGTCTACTCGACCTCCGTCGCCGTCCCCACCGGGTCGCCGCCCGCGAACTGCTCCTTCTCGGCATCGGTCGCCCGCTTCAGCTCGTGCGCCGGCGGAGGCTCGGCCCGCAGCATCGCGACGAGCATCTCGTAGATCACCACGCGCACATGGAGCGGCAACCGGTTCTTGCGCAGCGCGTGCCCGCGTTTCATGTAGCGGTTGTTCGGGACGATGAAGACCCGCTCCTCCGGCATCCCGTAGTGCTCGGCGTAGCGCTTCCGCATGCCGGACCGGGCGCCGAGGATGACGATGATCCCGCGCTTCACCTTCTCCGGCATCCCCAGGCCCGCGTAGGCGTCCATCGTGTTCCGCAGGTCGTCGCCCTCGTCGGTCGGGTCCTCGCGGCGGAAGTCGACCACCGAGTCGGCGCTGTTCACGTTGCCCATGAACACGAGCGTGTCGGCCATCTCGACGGCGCCCAGATTGCCGGAGCTCTTGATGCCGTTCCCCAGGTCGCAGAACACGCTGTGGAACCCTTCTGCGAGCTTCTCGAGGCCGAGCTTCACCTGGTACTTCGGCACCGTGGTCTTGGCGACCGCCTCGGAGGAGATCACGAAGAGGCCCGACTCCCGCGGCCATTCCAGGTTGTCGGCGATGCTCTGCGCGGTCGAGAACTCGCCGCCGCGGTAGCGGCGCAGATACTCCTGCAGCTGCAGCGTCGCGCGGCGCTTGATGCCGAGCCGCCGGGCCGTGCCGCCGGGCGAGTCGTTC
>Ga0075434_100000840_pt1 | contig 24403 bp, 20 predicted proteins | sample RhiMethybrSRZTD3_FD_75298 | JGI IMG/M metagenome (GOLD analysis project Ga0075434, IMG submission 75298) | Populus rhizosphere microbial communities from Tennessee, USA - Rhizosphere MetaG P. TD hybrid SRZTD3 | ecosystem: Host-associated > Plants > Roots > Rhizosphere > Soil | place: USA... | reverse complement strand
GATAGCGCGCCGCCGGCTTGACGCGAGCGCGATCGGCGGGCTAGCCTCGTCGCCTCGCAATCTTTTCGAGGAGGACGTGATGGCTCAGGCGACCTTGCCGCCGTGGATCCAGCCCTTGCAGCAGCGCGACCCGGAATTCGTGAGCTCCTACGTGGCCCAGCGCGAGCGAATCCTGAAGGACGGCGCGATTCCCGCGAAGTACAAGATCCTCATGACGATGATCGTCGACGCACTCCTGTCGCATCCGGACGGCGTGGCCAACATCGCCGGGCGCGCGCGCGCCGCCGGCGCCTCGGACGCGGAGATCCAGGAAGCGGTGGAGGTCGCCTACCTCTTCGGCGGCACGCCGGCGCTGGTGACCGCGATGAACGCCTTCCGCGGCTGACGCCCGGGTGTCAACGGGCCGGCCTCGCCACGAAGATCCGGTGCGAGGCGCGTAGCTCGGTCTGATCGAGCACCTCGAAGCCGGCCTCGCCGAGGAGCCAGCGCCAGTCCTCGACCGCATACTTGTTGTGCACGGGAAAGAGCCGGTAGGCGCGCCGGAGCGCGTCGGGACCGCTGTCCTTCATGACGTCGCGGCGGAAGGCGAGATACGCGGCGAGCGGCATGCGCACCCAGTCGGTCAGCAGGAAGATCCCGCCCGGGACGAGCACGCGCCGGATCTCGGCCATCGTCGGCAGCGGCTCGTCGAAAACGTGGAGCACCGAGGACATGCTCGCCAGGTGCACCGTGCCGGACGCCTGGGGAAGCGGCTTGGCCGCCACGTCGTGAAGCGCGAACGTCGCACGCGCTCCCTTGAACGCGAGCTGCCGCGCGTGGTCGATCATCGCGGGCGTGACGTCGTAGCCGTGCAGCGTCGCGCCCGGCAGCCGCTCGGCGAGATCGCGGAGCAGCAGACCAGGCCCGCAACCCAGGTCGACGATCGCCGGTCGCGCGGGAAGGTGTGGGCCCACCCGGGCGCCGAAGAACGCCCAGAACGGCGCGTCGAATCGCTCGCCATGGGTCGCAATCATCCGCTGCAGGAGATCCTCGTCCGACGATCCGGTGATCGATTGATGCGTGGGCACGTGGTCGCCTCCCGCCGAGGAGTCTAGCCCGGATCACGCCATCCGTGGGAGGATGACGCCGCGCGATGAGCCGGACCGAGGCGGCGGTGGTAGGGGGCGCACGACGCACGAGCAAGACGCTCGTAGTGCCGCTGGCCGGCCTCGGCGCCGCGCTGTTCCTGCCGCCGCTGCTCGCTGGCCTACCGCTGGCCGGTCAGCGTGCGCTGATCGTCACCCTGATCACGATCCTCCTGTGGACGGGCGAGGTCCTGGCGCCTGGCGTCGCCGCGCTCCTGAGCGTCACGCTGCTCGCGCTCAGCGGCGCGACGTCGAGCCTGCGCGATTCGCTGCAGGGCTTCGCAAACCCCGTGCCGTTCTTCCTGATCGGCGTGCTCACGATGGGCGTTGCGGTCGTGCGCAGCGGGCTCGCCGAGCGGTTGGCCAGGACCATTCTCGAGCGCGCGCGCGGTCGCAGCGTGACCGTCTACTTACAGCTGGTCCTGTCCTTTCCAGTGATGACATTCCTGCTGCCGTCGGCGACCACGCGCTCGGGAATCCTCATCCATATCTACGACGAGGTCTTCACGCTCGGCCGGGTGCCGCGCGGCGCGGACGTCGCGAAGGCGGTGATGCTCGCTCTCTCGTCGATCAACCGGCTCGCGTCGACCTCGCTGCTGACCGGCGGGATCACACCGGTGATGAGCGCCGCGATCATCGGCGGGATGTCGTGGACCGGATGGTTCGCGCTGATGGCGGTTCCGTACTACGCGATCCTCCTCTTGGGCGGCGTCCTCACATGGGCGCTCTATCGGCGGGGCTTCGCGGAGGGACTCCCGACGCCCGAACCCGCGCGCCGGCGCCCCATCTCGGGAGCGGAGTGGCGAACGGTCGCGATCATCCTGAGCGCCTCGGTCCTGTGGCTCACCGACGGCGTGCACCATCTGGATCCGGCGATCCCGGCGCTCCTGGCCTTCGTCGCGCTGCTCACGCCGGGGCTCGGGCCGCTCGTCTGGGCCGATCTCGAGCGTGGCGTGGGCTGGTCGAACTTCTTCGTGATCGCCGCCTCGATCTCGCTGGCCCACGCGCTGGTCGTGAGCGGGGCCGCGCCGTGGCTTGGCCGGCTCCTGGTCGGCGGTCTCCCGGCGTTCGGCGACAGCGCGCTGGCCGTGATCGTCCTCTTGATGCTCGGCGCGACCCTGCTGCGCGCGCTCGTGCCGAACATCTCCGGCTTTCTCGCGCTCGCGCTGCCGATCGCGATGTCGGTGGGGCGTGAGGCCGGGCTCAACCCGCTGGTGTGCGCGCTGGTCGTCATGATGACCGGGGACGCGGTCGTCTATTACCCGGCGCAGAGCTCGTCGGCGCTCGTCATCTACGAGCGTGGCCACGTCTCGGCCGGCGAGATGCTGCGCTTCGGCATCTGGATGACGATTGTCGGCTGGATCGCGATCCTGTTCGTCGCGCTCCCGTGGTGGTCCCTCGTAGGCGAACCGCTCCGCCCCCACTGACTCAGTCCAAGCTGGAGCCGCTGAGCTCGCTCTGTTCGAGCGCGGGCTTCGCCCGCGCAATCGATTCTGGGGGGAGGCACGGAGGAGCGCGCCGAAGGCGCGCGACGACGGTCGGAAGGGGGGAAGCCCCCCTCCGAGTCAAAGAGGAGCGGGAAGCTCCGACTTGCCCATCAGGTAAAGATCGACGCCCCGCGCCGCCGAGCGGCCCTCGGCGATCGCCCAGACGATCAACGACTGGCCGCGCTGCATGTCGCCGCAGGCGAATACGCCAGGGACACTGGTCATCCAGGTCGCATCGCGCCAAACGTTGCCGCGATCAGTCAGCTTCACGCCCAGGTCCGCGAGCATCCCCGGGCGCTCGGGGCCGAGAAAGCCCATCGCGAGCAGCACCAGGTCGACCTCGAGCGTGAATCCGCTGCCGGGCACCGGCTTGAAATCGATCCGGCCGCCCTCGCGCACCATATCGACTTTTAGGGCCTCCAGCGCCTTCACGCGGCCACGCTCGTCACCCAGGAACCGCTGAGTCGAGACCGCGTAGACGCGCTCGCCGCCTTCCTCGTGCGCGCCGGAGACGCGAAAGATGTTCGGCCACTGAGGCCACGGGTTGTCCGCCGCGCGCTGGTCCGGCGGCCGCGGCAGCAGTTCGAACTGGTGGACCGACACCGCGCCCTGGCGATGCACCGTGCCCAGGCAGTCGGCGCCGGTGTCGCCGCCGCCGATGATGACGACGCGCCTGCCCTTCGCGTCGATGAATCGCTCGTCGGGAATCCGATCGCCCTCGCAGCGCCGGTTCTGGAGGGTTAGATACTCCATCGCGAAGTGGATGCCGCCGAGCTCGCGTCCGGGAATCGCCAGGTCTCGTGGCCAGCAGGCGCCGCCGGCCAGCACCACCGCGTCGAAGTCGCTGCGCAGTGTGCCGGTCGGTACGTTGACCCCGACGTGCGCGCCGGTCCGGAACCGCACGCCGTTCTTCTCCATGAGCTGCAGGCGGCGGTCGACGAAGCGCTTCTCCATCTTGAACTCGGGGATGCCGTAGCGCAGGAGCCCGCCGATCCGGTCATCGCGCTCGAAGACGGTCACGAGGTGCCCAGCTTGATTGAGTTGATCGGCGGCCGCTAGCCCTGCGGGGCCCGAGCCCACGACGGCGACTGTCTTGCCGGTACGCGTGGCCGGCGGCTGCGCGCCGACCCAGCCTTCGTCAAAGGCGCGCTCGATGATCGCGAGCTCGACGCCCTTGATCGTCACCGCGTCGTCGTTGATCCCGAGCACGCAGGCGCCCTCGCACGGCGCCGGGCAGAGCCGTCCCGTCCACTCCGGGAAGTTGTTCGTCGCATGCAGGCGATCGATCGCCTCGCGCCACTGGCCCTTGTACACCAGGTCGTTCCAGTCCGGGATGATGTTCCCCAGCGGGCAGCCCTGGTGGCAGAACGGAATGCCGCAGTCCATGCATCGCGCCGCCTGCTTGGTGAGCTCCTCGACTGGATAGGGCAGGTAATACTCCTTCCAGTCGTGGACGCGCTCGGCTATCGCGCGCGCCGGCGGCTTCTTCCGCTTGATTTCGAGGAACCCGGTGGTCTTACCCACCACTCGTCCCGACCAGCTCCGCGAAGGTCGGCTGACGGCCCTCGGCCCGCGCCCGAGCCTCGGCCGCGAGCACGCGCTTGTAGTCGCGCGGCATGATCTTCACGAAGCGCGGCTGCATGTCGATCCAGGCCTTCAGAATGCTCGTCGCGTAGGTCGAGCGGGTGTGCTCGATATGACGGCGGATCAGGTCGCGCACGAGCGCGATCTCCTCGGGCTGATCGAGACGCTCGAGGTCGGCCATGCCGAGATTGCAGCGGCGCTTGAAGTCGCCGTCTTGATCGAGGACATACGCGATGCCGCCCGACATGCCCGCCGCGAAGTTCCGCCCGGTCCGGCCGAGCACGACGACCCGACCGCCGGTCATGTACTCGCAGCCGTGATCGCCGACGCCTTCGACGACCGCGAGCACGCCGCTGTTGCGCACGCCGAAGCGCTCGCCGGCGACGCCGCGCACGTAGGCCTCGCCGCTGGTCGCCCCGTACAGGGCCACGTTGCCGATGATGATGTTCTCCTCCGGCACGAACGTGCTCGCGCGGGGAGGGAAGACGATCAGCTTGCCGCCCGAGAGGCCCTTGCCCCAATAATCGTTGGCGTCGCCCTCGAGCGTGAACGTCACGCCCCGCGGGACGAATGCGCCGAAGCTCTGGCCGGCCGAGCCCGTGAAGTGGACCCGGATCGTGTCGTCGGGCAGCCCCTCGCCACCCCAGCGCTTCGTGATGTGGTAGCCGAGCGTGGTGCCGACCGTTCGGTTGACGTTGCGGATCGGCAGACGCAGCTCGACGGGCTTCCGGTGCTCGACCGCCTCGCGACACGCCGGGATGATCGTGGTGTTGTCCAGCGAGAGCTCGAGCGCGTGCTCTTGCGCCCTGACGCACCGGCGCGAGACGTCGGCCGGCATGTCCGGCTGGTAGAGAATCGCCGACAGGTCGAGCCCGCGGGCCTTCCAGTGCTCGAGCGCGGGCTTGAAGTCGAGCCGGTCGGCGCGGCCGATCATCTCGTTCATCGTCCTGAAACCGAGCGCGGCCATGTGCTCGCGGACTTCCTGGGCGAGGAAGCGGAAGAAGTTCACGACGTAATCCGCGTTCCCCGCGAACCGCTTGCGGAGCTCGGGGTCCTGCGTCGCGATGCCGACGGGGCAGGTGTTGAGGTGGCAGACGCGCATCATGATGCAGCCGAGCACGACCAGCGGCGCGGTCGAGAAGCCGTACTCCTCGCCGCCGAGCAGGGCGGCGATGACCACGTCGCGGCCGGTCTTCATCTGGCCGTCGACCTGCACCACGATGCGGTCCCGGAGCTTGTTCATCACCAGGACCTGCTGTGTCTCGGCCAGGCCGAGCTCCCAGGGTATGCCGCCGTGCTTGATCGACGTGAGTGGCGAGGCCCCGGTGCCGCCGTCGTGGCCCGAGATCAACACGACGTCCGAGAACGCCTTCGCCACACCGGCAGCGACGGTGCCCACACCGATCTCAGCGACGAGCTTCACGTGCACTCGCGCCTCGGGATTGGCGTTCTTCAGATCGTGGATGAGCTGCTTGATGTCCTCGATCGAGTAGATGTCGTGGTGCGGCGGCGGTGAGATCAGCTGCACGCCCGGCGTCGCGAAGCGCACCTTGGCGATCCACGGGTAGACCTTGCCGCCGGGAAGCTGCCCACCCTCGCCGGGCTTGGCGCCCTGGGCCATCTTGATCTGCAGATCGGTCGCGTTGACGAGGTACTCGCTGGTGACGCCGAACCGGCCGGACGCGACCTGCTTCACGGCGCTGCGCCGCCAGTCGCCGTTGGGATCGCGGCGGTAGCGCGCGGCATCCTCGCCGCCCTCGCCGGTGTTCGACCGGCCGCCGATGCGGTTCATCGCGATCGCGAGGGTTTCGTGCGCCTCCTGGCTGATGGAGCCGTACGACATCGCGCCGGTGGCAAACCGCTTCAGGATCGACTCGACCGGCTCGACCTCCTCGATCGGCACGGGCTTGGCGCCCGAGCGAAGCTCGATGAGACCGCGCAGGGTCGCCAGCCGCTGGCTCTGGTCGTCGCAGAGGCGCGTGAAGTCCTTGAACTGCGCGTAGCTCCCGCTCCGCGTCGCATGCTGGAGCTTGGCGATCATGTCCGGGTTGACCATGTGATGCTCGCCGTCGCGCCGCCACTGGTACTCGCCGCCCCAGTCGAGCTCGCGCTCGGCGCCGACCGGCCGCTCAGGGAACGCGCGCTCGTGCCGCCGGCGAACCTCGTCGGCGATCACGTCGAGGCCGATGCCCGAGACGCGCGAGACCGTGCCGGTGAAGTAGCGGTGCACGAGGTCGCCGTTGAGCCCGATCGCCTCGAAGATCTGGGCGCCCGTGTAGCTCTGCAGGGTCGAGATGCCCATCTTGGCCATGACCTTGAGGATTCCCTTGTTCAAGGCCTTGATGTAGTTCTTGATCGCCTTCGGCCGATCGATGTCGGGCAGGAGCCCCTCGTTGATCATGTCGTCGAGGCTCTCGAACGCGACCCACGGATTGACCGCGCCCGCGCCATAGCCGATCAAGAGGCAGAGGTGATGCACCTCGCGCGCGTCCCCGGTCTCGATCACGAGCCCGCACCGCGTGCGCTCCCCGCGCCTGACCAGGTGATGGTGCATCGACGCCGTCGCCAGCAGACTTGGAATCGCGGCCGTCTTCTTGCTGATGCCGCGGTCGGATAGGATGATAACGTTGTAGCCTTCGGCGATCGCCTGGCTGGCCCGACGCTGGAGCGTCTCGAGAATCCGTTCGAGACCCGCGGCGCCGTCGGCCACCGGGTACAGCATCGGCAGGGTCAGCGCCTTGAAGCCGCGCTCGCTGACGTGGGCGAGCTTCGCTAGCTCTTCGTTCGTGATCACTGGGTCCTTCAGCACGATCTGGCGGCACGACTCCGGCTCGGGCATCAATAGATTCCGCTCGGGCCCGACCGTCGACTCCATCGAGGTCACCAGCTCCTCGCGGATCTGATCGAGCGGAGGATTTGTGACCTGGGCGAACAGCTGCTTGAAGTAGTCGTAGAGCGGGCGCGGGCGGTTCGAGAGCACCGCGAGCGAGGTGTCGGTGCCCATCGAGCCGACGGGCTCCTCGCCGTGCTTGGCCATCGGCCCGAGGATGATTCTCAGGTCCTCGTGCGTGTAGCCGAACGCGATCTGCCGCGTCAGCACGGTGGCGTGGTCGGGCGCCGGCACCGGGTACGGCCTGAGCTCCTCGAGGTGCACCAGATTGTCGCGGAGCCAGTCGGCGTAGGGGTGCTCCGCGGCGAGCTGCGCCTTGATCTCCTCGTCGTCGACGATGCGCCCCTTGGCCGTGTCGACCAGGAAGATCTTGCCGGGATGCAGCCGCTCCTTGATCAGGATCTTCTCGGCGGGGATGTCGAGGACGCCCACCTCGGAGGCCATCACGACGATATCGTCGGTCGTGACGTAGTAGCGCGACGGGCGCAGGCCGTTGCGGTCGAGCACGGCGCCGATGACGGTGCCGTCGGTGAAGGCGATCGAGGCCGGCCCGTCCCAGGGCTCCATCAGCGAGGAGTGGTACTCGTAGAAGGCCCGCCGCTCCGGGCTCATCGACTCGTGGTTTTGCCACGGCTCGGGGATCATCATGAGGATCGCGTGCGGCAAGGACCGCCCGTTCATCACCAGGAACTCGAGCACGTTGTCGAACGTCGCCGTGTCCGACAGGCCGTCGCGCGTGACCGGAAGCACCTTCTTGAGATCGTCGCCAAGCGCTTCGGACCGGCAGAGCGCCTCGCGTGCCTTCATCCAGTTGATGTTGCCGCGGAGCGTGTTGATCTCGCCGTTGTGGGCGATGTAGCGGTAGGGGTGGGCGAGCGGCCACGATGGGAACGTGTTGGTGCTGAACCGCTGGTGCACGAGCGCCAGCGCCGACTCGAAGTCGGGGTCGATCAGATCGGGGTACATCGTCTCGATCTGATCGGCGCTCAGCATGCCCTTGTAGATGAGCGTGTTCGAGCTGAGGCTCGGGATGTAGGCGTACTTGTTTTCTGGAATGTCGAGCGCCACCACCGCCTTCTCGAACAGCTTCCGGATCACGTAGAGCTTGCGCTCGAAGTGCGCGTGGTCACGTACCGCTGGGCCACGGCCGATGAACACCTGCATGATGTGCGGCTCGACCGAGAGCGCGCTCGCCCCGAGGAGATGGTCGTCGGTCGGCACGCGGCGCCAGCCGAGCAGCTGCTGGCCTTCCTCCTCGACGATCGAGTGCAGGAGCGCGCGCACGATGTCCCGCTGCTCGGCGTCGCGCGGCAGGAACACGAAACCGCAGCCGTAGTCCTTGACCAGTGGAAGGGGAATGCCCAGCCGGCCGCACTCGCGGCGGAGGAATTTATCCGGAATCTGGGTCAGGATGCCGGCGCCGTCACCGGTGTTGGCCTCGCAGCCGCACGCGCCGCGATGGAGCAGATTGATGAGGACCGAGAGCGCCTGACGCACGATCGAGTGCGATCGGCGCCCCTTGATGTCCACGACGAAGCCGACACCGCAGGCGTCATGCTCGTGGGCGGGATCGTACAGTCCCTGAGCGGGCGGCGGCCCGGGAACGGCTGCTTGGCGCGGAGCTTCAGCCATCTGCTTCATCCCCTTTGTGAAAACAGTTGCACGATAGTACAGCCGTCTCCACTATTAGTCATCCCCAAAAAGTTAGATAATAAGTATCAGAAACTCTTATAATCACGTCGTGCACCTGGAGACGCTCCGGCTCTACTGCGACGTCGTGCGCCTGCGCTCGTTCTCGCGCGGCGCGACGCAGAACTTCGTCTCCCAGTCGGCCGCCAGCCAGGCGATGCAGCAACTCGAGGCCGAGCTCGGCGTCGCGCTGCTCGACCGCACCAAGCGGCCGTTCGTGGTGACACCGGAAGGGCAGGCTTTCTACGAGGCGTGTCGCGGGCTCCTCGAGTCATGGGACAAGACCAAGGCGGGGATCGCGGCCGTGAAGGCGCGGGTCGACGGCACCGTGCGCGTGGCGGCGATCTACTCGGTCGGTCTGCACGACGTGAGCCGGCACATGCAGCGCTTCATGTCGCTCTACCCCGAAGCGCGCGTCCAGCTCGAGTGCCTGCATCCGCACAAGGTCGTGGAGGCGGTCGTACAGGGCGAGGCGGACGTCGGGATCATGTCCTATCCACCGGCCGATCGCGCGCTGTCGATCGTGCCTCTCCGCGCGGAGCCGATGGCCTTCGTGTGCCACCCGAACCATCGCCTGGCGCGCCGTCGCGTGGTCATGCCCGCCGACCTCAACGGCGAGACGTTCATCGCGTTCGACGCAGGCCTCACGATTCGCAAGGCGATCGACCGCGCGCTCCGCCAGCACAACGTGCGCGTGAACACCGTGATGGAGTTCGACAACATCGAGACGATCAAGCAGGCGATCATCATCGCTGCCGGCGTTTCGATCCTGCCGCGCCACACGGTGCAGAACGAGGCCTCGATCCGCACGCTCGCGGTCGTGCCGATGGGGATCGTGGATCTGGTGCGCCCGGTCGGCCTGATCCACCGGCGCCAGAAGCCGCTCACGCCAACCGTGAGCCGGTTCATCCAGCTGCTCAAGGACGCCAACGAGGAGCCGGACCGGCCGGCGCGCGCGCGTGAAACGCCGGGAGGGGCGATTGCCGCGCCCGGAGCAAGGAGTTAGGATCGGAAACGGGGAGGGGCAGTCATGAGTGGTGAGTTCGAGGACGAATACTCCGCCACGATCGACGAGAATCTTCGCAAGCCCGACGAGCTGCGCGCGACCAACGAGCCGCTGCTGAACGACACCATCGCGGTCCTGTCCCCAGCCGATCCGCTCTGTCTATCCGAGACCGCCACGGTGCACGAGGCTGTCCAGACCATGCTGGCCAATCGCCAGGCCGGCGTGCTCGTCACCGACGGTCAGGGCCGACTCGCCGGCATCTTCACGGAGCGCGACGTCCTCACGCGCGTGGTCGGCCACGACCTCGACGCCCGGCGCACACGACTCGGTGAGGTGATGACGCGCAATCCCGAGGCGCTGAGCGCCGGCGATCGCGTGGCCTACGCCATCCATTGCATGAGCGTGGCGGGGTATCGGACGATCCCGCTGGTCGACGGCGAGCGCCGTCCGCTCGGAGTCGTCACCGTCACCGACGTGGTCCGGTGGCTCGCCGGCCTGTTCCCCGAAGCCGTGCTGAACTTGAGGCCGGGCGACGCCCTCAAGCGCCCCCACGAGGTGGACGCCGGCTGATGGGGGTCCCGCAGATTTTGCGCGGCGGCCCGTCCGGCCAGCGGCCTGGAATGTTGCCCGCACCCTTGTCGTCCGATAGAATGACCGTTGGTCTGCCGGTGCGTGACCTGACGACCTCCGGCGGCCTAGCCTCTGTAGCGAATTTCCCGTGCCAGGCTCGCGGGATATGACTGCGCAAGGCGAGCGAGGAGAAGGACGAGATGGCTCAGATAGCGACTCCCGCCACCGGCGTCGAGAAGTCGCGTAAAGCGCTGGATCGGGCAGTGATCCGCTTTGCCGGCGACTCGGGCGACGGCATGCAGCTCACCGGGGAGCAGTTCACGACAGAATCCGCGTGGGCGGGCAACGATCTCGCCACGCTGCCGAATTTTCCAGCCGAGATCCGCGCACCGGCGGGCACGCTCTTCGGTGTCTCGAGCTTCCAGCTGCAGTTCGGCAGCCAGCGCGTCTATACACCCGGCGATCGGCTCGATTGTCTCGTCGTGATGAATCCGGCCGCCCTCAAGGTGCACTTGCGCGATCTCAAGACCGGCGGCCTGTTGATCGTCAATACGCAGGCGTTCGACAAGCGCAACCTCGACAAGGCCGGCTACGCGGCCAATCCGCTCGACGAGCCGGCGCTGGCCGAGCGCTACCGTCTGCACAAGGTCGACATGACCGGCCTCACGCACGAGGCCATCAAGGACCTTCCGCTCAACACGAAGGAAAAGGACCGGACCAAGAACTTCTTCGCGCTCGGCCTGGTCTCCTGGATCTACACGCGGCCGCTCGAGCCCACCCTGGTCTGGATCGAGAAGCGCTTCGCGAAGAACAAGGACATCGCCGAGGCCAACACTCGCGTGCTGAAGGCCGGTCACGCGTACGGCGAAACCGCCGAGATCTTCAGCGAGCACTATGCGGTCGAGCCCGCCGAGATGGCGCCGGGTCTCTATCGGGCGATGACGGGCAACCGAGCGCTTGCCTGGGGAGTCCTCGCTGCGGCGCAGCGCTCGAAGCTCCCGGTCGTGTATGGCGCCTATCCGATCACCCCGGCGAGCGACATCCTGCACGAGCTCGCGATGCACAAGCGGTTCCGCGTTCGGACCATCCAGGCCGAGGACGAGATCGCGGCGGTGACCGCGGCGATCGGTGCCTCGTTCGGCGGGGCGATCGGCATCACCGCCTCGAGCGGTCCGGGCATCGCGCTGAAGGGTGAGGGCATCGGGCTCGCGGTGACGGCTGAGCTGCCGCTGGTGGTGCTGAACATCCAGCGGGCGGGGCCCTCGACGGGCATGCCCACCAAGACCGAGCAGGCCGACCTGATGCAGGCGCTCTACGGCCGCAACAGCGAGGCGCCCGTGGTCGTGCTGGCGCCCGCCACACCAGGGGACTGCTTCTACATCGCCTACGAGGCGGTGCGCCTGGCGGCGCGGTACATGCTGCCGGTCATCGTGCTCAGCGACGGATTCCTGGCCAACGGCTCCGAGCCGTGGCTCATCCCCGACGTGTCCACGCTGCCGCCGATCGAGATCGCGTTCCGGACGGAGCGCGAAGGTTTCTTCCCGTATCTCCGCGACCCGGCCACCCTGGCGCGGCCGTGGGTGCGTCCGGGCACCCCGGGCCTCGAGCACCGCATCGGCGGAATCGAGAAGCAGGACGTCACGGGCAACATCTCCTACGATCCCGAGAACCACGACCACATGGTCCGCACGCGCGCCGAGAAGGTGCGCCGCGTGGCCCAGGAGATTCCGCCGACTTCGATCAACGGTCCGGCCACCGGCGACCTCCTCGTCGTCGGCTGGGGCGGCACATACGGCGCGATCACGGCCGCGGTCGAACGGGCGCAGGCCGACGGCAAGTCCGTCGCGTCGATCCATCTACGTCACCTGAATCCTCTGCCACCGGATCTCGGCCACATCCTGCGCGAGTACCGCAAGGTGCTGGTGCCCGAAATCAACAGCGGACAGCTCGTGCGCGTGCTGCGCGCCGAGTATCTGGTCGACGCCGTCGGGTTCAACCGCGTGCGCGGCCTGCCGCTGGCGTCGGAGGAAATTCTCGAAGCGATCAACCAGCTTCTCGGGGGTAAGTCATGAGCCCGAGCGGGGCCGGAGCGAAGGAAGCGCCGCGGTACACGAAGAAGGATTTCGAGTCCGACCAGGACGTACGGTGGTGCCCGGGCTGCGGGGACTACGCCATCCTGTCGGCCGTTCAGAAGACGATGCCCGATCTCGGCATTCCGAAAGAGGACATCGTGTTCATCTCGGGGATCGGCTGCTCGAGCCGCTTCCCGTACTACATGAACACCTACGGCTTCCACACGATCCACGGCCGCGCGCCCGCGATCGCCACGGGGCTCAGGGTGGCGCGGCCCGAGCTGAAGATCTTCGTGGTCACGGGCGATGGCGACGGTCTCTCGATCGGCGGCAATCACATGCTGCACGTGCTACGCCGCAACGTGAACCTCGTGATCCTGCTCTTCAACAACCGGATCTACGGGCTCACCAAGGGCCAGTACTCGCCGACCAGCGAGCTCGGCAAGATCACGAAGTCGACGCCGATCGGCTCCGCCGACCGTCCGGTGAACCCGCTGGCGTTCGCGCTCGGCTGCGGCGCCACGTTCGTCGCGCGCACCGTCGACCGCAACATCCCGCACATGGACGAGATGCTCAAGCGCGCGGCCGCCCACAAGGGCACCGCATTCCTCGAGATCCTCCAGAACTGCAACGTGTACAACGACCTGGCGTGGAACGTCATCTACGATCGGGAGTCGAAGGTGCAGCACGAGTTGCGGCTCGAGCACGGCAAGCCGCTGCTCTTCGGGCCCCCCGACGATCGGCGCGCGGTGATCATGCAGGGCGTCACTCCGAAGGTGGTACGCGCCAAGGACGTTCCCGAGTCGAGCCTCTGGATCCACGACGAGAAGAACGTGAACGCGGCGAAGCTCATCGCCGACCTGTTCGCGCCGGATTTCCCGATCCCGGTCGGTGTGCTCTCCGCGATCGACGCCCCCGTCTACGAAGACATGATGCTCGAGCAAGAGCAGAAGGCGATCTCGGACCGCGGGCCGGGTGACATCGCCAAGCTCCTGACATCGGGAGACACCTGGAAGATTTCGTAGCCCGCGCCATGGGGCGTCCGGCATGCCCCTGAGCGGGCCCTTCGTCCAAGAGCTCGAGCGCATCGTCAGCGCCTCCGGGCTCGTTCGCACACTCGAGGGTCGCCTCGTCTACGAGTGCGACATGCACACCTTCTACAAGGGCGCCCCGGACGTCGTCGCGCTACCGCAACGCACCGAACAGGTCGTCGAGATCGTGAGGCTCTGCCGGCGCGAACACGTGCCGATCGTGCCCCGCGGCTCGGGCACCGGTCTCATCGGGGGCGCGATGGCGCCTTCCGGCGGCGTGATGATCGGCACCAACCGGATGGATGCGATCCTGGAGCTCGACCTCCCGAACCGATGCGCGACGGTCCAGCCCGGGCTCATCAACCTGTCTCTCACCCGGGCCGTCGCAAGCCACGGATTTTTCTTCGCGCCAGACCCGTCGAGCCAGATGGTCTCCTCGATCGGCGGGAACGTCGCCACCAACGCCGGCGGCCCACACTGCTTGAAGTACGGGATCACGACCAACCACATCCTCGGCCTCGAGATCGTGACCGGTGCCGGCGAGCTGGTGCGCCTGGGCGGCAAGGCCGCAGATCGGCCGGGCTACGATCTCGTGGGCGCGGCGGTCGGCTCGGAGGGCACGTTCGGCATTGTCACCGCGATCACGGTGCGCCTGCTCCACGCCGCCGAGGCGGTGAAGACGATCCTCGCCTCGTTCACCGCGATCGAGGACGCATCCGAAGCGGTCTCGGCGATCATCGCGGCTGGTATCGTGCCCGCCGCGCTCGAGATGCTCGACGAGCTGATGATCCGCGCGATCAACGAGGGCACCGGCGCCGGCTATCCCAAGGACGCCGCCGCGGTCCTGCTGATCGAGCTCGACGGCCCGGCGGCCGAGGTCGAGGCGCAGGGGGAGCGCGCGGCGCGCATCTGCTGGGAGCGCGGTGCGCTCGAGGTTCGCGTCGCTGCCGACGCGACCGAACGCGCGCTGCTCTGGAAGGGGCGCAAGGAGGCCGCGGGAGCCGTCGGGCGGCTCGCGCCCACCTATCTCTTGCAGGACGCCGTGGTGCCGCGCTCGAAGCTCCCGACGATCATGCGCGAGCTGATCGCGATCGGCGCGCGGCATCGCGTGCAGATCGCGAACGTGTTCCATGCCGGCGACGGCAATCTCCATCCGCTGATCCTGTACGACGACCGCGATCCGGCCGAGCTCGCGCGTGCGAAGGCGGCCAACGAGGAGCTCCTGCGCGCCTGCATCGAGATGGGCGGTACGGTGACGGGTGAGCACGGCGTCGGCCTCGACAAGGCCAAGAATCTTCCACTGCAGTACGCCGAAGCGGACCTCAACTTCATGTATCGATTGAGGCGCGCGTTCGACCCGGATCTGATCATGAATCCCGGCAAGTTGCTGCCCTCGCACCCGGCCTGCGGCGAGGGCTTCCGTCCCACCCGCCCGCGCGTGCCCGACGGCGCCTGGATTTAGGCCGCGATGGCGCTCGCGGCACGCTCGATCGGCGACGCCCTCGTCACGATCGCCGGTCGCGAATCGGTTCGCGACGACGCGAGCTCGCTCGACTCGTCGATCATCGACGGGGCGCGCCCGCGCTTCCTCGTGCGCCCGGCGTCGATCGACGAGCTGAGCCGGGTGATCGCGCTGGCCCACGACGCCGGCCTGGCGGCCGTTCCGCGGGGCAACGGGCGCGCGCTCGAGCTCGGTAACCCACCGGCGAAGGTCGATCTCGTCGTCGATCTCACCGGCCTCGATCGGGTGATCGAGCACAACCCGGACGACCTGACGATCACGGTTCAGGCAGGCATGTCATGTGGCGCCCTCGCGGCCCTACTGGCGCCGCACCGGCAATCGCTGGCGATCGATCCGCCCGGACTCGCCACGCGTACGCTCGGCGGGGTCACCGCGACCAACGCGCTTGGCCCGTTGCGCGCGCGCTTCGGCGGGCTGCGTGATCTGCTGCTCGGCGTGCGCTTCGTCCAGCCCGACGGCGTCGTGACCTGGGGCGGCTCGAAAGTCGTGAAGTCGGTGAGTGGCTACGACGTGCCCAAACTGATGGTCGGCGCGCTCGGAACGCTCGGCGTACTCGCCGAGCTCACGCTCCGGCTCCACCCGTTGCCGGATCTCGAGCGCTCGTGGCTGGTGTGCCTGGATCAACCCCAGGCGGCGCAGGAGCTCGTGTCCCGGCTCGTCGACTCATCGGTCCAGCCCGGCCGCGTCGAGCTGCTCAACGACGACGCCGCCAGGTTCGTGCTGGGCGAATCGGGGAGCGCCGGCATCGCGGTCTCGATGGGCAGCGTGGCCGATGCCGTGAACGAGCAAGGCGAGCGCCTGGCCGAAATGGCGAAGGCTCAGGGCGCCCGGGTGCTCGCGCTGCCGGACGACTTCTGGAGCCGCGTCAGCGACGCCATGTCGCCACCCGCGGGCTGGACGGTTCTTCAAATCACTTCGCTACCCGGACGGCTCGCCGACACGCTCGAGGCCGTCGGAGGGATCGTACAGGCCGAGGCCCCCGGAGCCGAGGTGAGGCTCGGCGGCTGCGCCACGCTTGGCACCCTGCGTCTCCTCATCGGCGGCGCCACGGTCGCGGAGCTGGACGCCGTCATCACGCGCGTGCGTGCGTGGGTCGGCGAGATCGGCGGCGGCGTCGTCGTTGCGAGCGGCCCGGCGGAGCTTCGGCGGACCGTCGATCCGTGGGGCCCGATCGGGCCCGGCGCGCTCGCGCTCATGCGCGCGCTGCGCGATGAGTTCGATCCCAGGCGCGTGCTGAACCCCGGCCGCTACGTCAGGGGCATCTGATGGCTCACGAGGGGCTCAACGTCACCGCTCGCGATCTCGACGAGATCAGGAAGTGCGTGCACTGCGGGATCTGCCTGCCCCAGTGCCCGACGTATCGGGTGCTCGGCGAGGAGATGGACTCGCCACGCGGGCGCATCTATCTGATGCGCGCGGCCGCCGAGGGCAGGGTGGCCCTCACCGAGACGTTCCAGCGCCACATCGATCTCTGTCTCGGTTGCCGGGCGTGCGAGACCGCGTGTCCGTCGGGAGTCCGATTCGGCTCGCTCCTCGAGGTGACGCGTGCGCAGCTGCGCCTGAATGGACCGCGGGCCAGGCGGCGGCCCTTCGACGCTTTCGTGTTTTCCGTGTTTCCCGAGCCGGCACGGCTCGGCGCCGCGCTCGCGGTGTTCAAGCTCTATCAGAGCTCGGGGCTCCGCGCGCTCGTCCGAGCGACCGGCGTCTTGCGGCGATTCCCGCGGCTGGCGGCGATGGAGAAGCTCCTCGACGACGTCCCGGCGCCCGATCCGCTGCCCGAGCTCGTCGTCGCACGCGGGCGCGCGGTCGGGCGCGTTGGCCTCTTGGCCGGCTGCGTCCAGCGCTACCTGTATCCTGGCGTGAATCGGGACACGGCTCGGCTCCTGGCGCTGGCCGGCTACGACGTGGTGATTCCGCGCGCGCAGGGATGCTGCGGTGCGCTCGAGCTCCACGGCGGACGCACAGGCGCTCACGCCGCGCGCGCCCGCGCGCTCGCGGCGGCGTTCCCCGCCGACCTTGATTTCGTCGTGACCAACGCCGCGGGCTGCGGCGCGGCGATGAAGGAATACGGCCATCACGTGCCGGAGCTCGAGTCGTTCGCGACGCGGGTGCGCGACGTCACCGAGCTCCTGGCCGCCGCCGACCTCCCGCTGGGCCGGCTCGATCTGGCGGTGACCTACCACGATGCCTGCCATCTCGCCCACGGCCAGCGCGTGCGCCAGGAGCCGCGCCAGCTCCTCGCGCGCATCCCCGGGCTCAAGCTCGTGGAGCTCGGCGACAGCGATCTCTGCTGCGGCAGCGCCGGCGTCTACAATCTGCTCGAGCCCGAGATGGCGCGCGATCTCCTGGAGCGGAAGATCGCGCGGATCGCCGAGACCGGCGCCAAGGTGGTCGCGGCGGCGAACCCGGGTTGTCTGCTCCAGATCGCGCTCGGCTGCCGCGAGCGCGGCCTGGACGTGGCGCTCGTTCATCCCGTAGAGTTGCTGGCGAGGGCCGCCGATGCGTATCAGGGTTAAGGACCACGCGAAGTTCCAGCCCGACAAGATGGCGAAGATCGCCCTGGCGGCGACGCCGCGCGCGCTGCTCGATCTCTACTGCGTGGCGCCCGGGCAGGAGCAGAAGCCCCACACCCACGGGGATCAGGACAAGTTCTACCTCGTCCTCGAGGGACGCGGCCGCTTCAGGCTCGGCTCCGCCGAGCACGCGCTCGAGGCCGGGGACGCGCTCGTCGCGCCCGCCGGCGTCGAGCACGGCCTCGTCAACGACGGCGACGCGCGCCTGCTCGTCGTCGTCCTGGTGACGCCGCCGCCCCCCCACGCATGACCGGCCGGCGCGCGTCGCTGATGGTGACGTGCCTGGGCGATCTGTTCTTCCCCGACGTCGGCGTGTCGATCGTGCGCGTGCTCCGAAAGCTCGGCGTCGCCGTCGACGTCCCCACGGATCAGACCTGCTGCGGCCTGCCGCTCTTCAACTCGGGCTATCACGCCGAGGCCGCCGCGGTCGCCCGCCGCACGCTCGCGCTGTTCCGGGATTCGGAGCACGTGGTGGTGCCGTCGGGCTCCTGCGCATGGATGGTCAAGCACGAGTATCCCGGGCTCCTGGCCGGCGCGGGGCTGGCGCGCGAGGCCGAGCATCTGGCCGCGTGCACGCACGAGCTCTCGCAGTTCCTGGTGCGCGTGCTCGGCGCGCGCCAGTTCACCTCGGCCGTGCGCGGGCGCATCACCTACCACGACTCGTGTCATCTGCTGCGCGGGCTCCACGAGTCCGAGAGCCCGCGCACCCTGCTCGGCAATCTCAAGGGCGCCGAGCTCGTCCCTCTGCCGGGCGCCGACGAGTGCTGCGGCTTCGGCGGCTCGTTCGCGGTGCGGCTGCCCGAGGTCTCCTCGCAGATCCTCGCCAAGAAGCTGGCGAACGTCGAAGCCACGGGCGCGGACTGCCTGGTGGCGTGCGACGCCGGCTGCCTCATGCAGATGGGCGGGGGGCTCACGCGCAAGAAATCGCGGGTTCGCGCGCTCCATCTGGCCGAGCTCCTGGACGGAGACCGGTGAGCGCCGGCGAGCTCGCGACGCCGTTTCGCCGGCGCGCCGGCGGCGCGATGCAGGACGCGTTCCTGCAGGAAGCGCTCACGATCGCCACGACCAAGTTCATCGGCCTGCGCCGCGAGGCCTTCGCCGGCTTCCCCGAGGGCGAAGCCTTGCGCGACCAGGCGCGCGCGATCAAGGAGCGGACGCTCCAGGAGCTCGACCGCCACCTCGAGACCCTCATCGCCAACGTCGAACGACTCGGCGGCCATGTGCACTACGCGGCCACGCCGGCCGAGGCGCGCTCGATCATCGTGGACATCGGGCGCCGCGCCGGCGCGCGCATGGCGGTGAAGTCGAAGTCGATGGCGACCGAGGAGATCCACCTCAACGAGGCGCTGGAGGCGGCCGGGATCACGCCGGTCGAGACCGACCTCGGCGAGTACATCATCCAGCTGGCGCACGAGCGCCCCTCGCACATCATCGCGCCCGCGATCCACAAGACGAAGGGGCAGGTGGCCGAGCTCTTCACGCGCGAGCTCAAGCGCCCCGCGGAGCCCGATCCGGAGGCGCTGACGAAGATCGCCCGCGGCGAGCTGCGCGAGAAGTTCCTTCAGGCCGACCTCGGCATTACCGGCGCCAACTTCGCGGTGGCCGAGACCGGCACGATCGTCCTGGTCACAAACGAGGGCAACGGACGGATGGTGACCTCGCTGCCGCGCGTGCACGTGGCGGTGATGGGAGTCGAGAAGGTCGTGCCCTCGATGACGGATCTCATGGTGTTCCTGGCCATCCTCGCGAAGAGCGCGACCGGCCAGAAGCTCTCGGTCTACACCTCGCTGGTCCAGGGACCGCGGCGGGGCGGCGAGCTCGAGGGCCCCGAGGAGTTCCACCTGGTGCTGCTGGACGGCGGCCGGATCGCGCAGATCGACGGACCGCTGCGCGAGGCGCTCTCCTGTCTGCGCTGCGGCGCGTGTCTCAACGTGTGCCCCGTATACCGCCAGATCGGCGGTCACGCCTACGGCTACACGTACCCGGGTCCGATCGGCATCCTGCTGACCGCGATGATGGAGGGCACGGCCGCGGTCCGGGACCTGGCGCACGCCTCCTCGCTGTGCGGCGCGTGCGCCGACGCCTGTCCGGTCCGCATCGACATCCCGCGGATGCTGATCGAGCTCAGGCGCGAGGTGGACGACAAGAAGATCGCGCGGTGGCCCGAGCGCCTGGCCTTCAAGCTGCTGGCGCAACTGCTCGCGCGCCCCGGCCTCTACCGGCTCGCGGTCAGAGCCGGGCGGATCCTCCAGCGGCCCGTCGCCACCGGCGGCCGCATCGGCCGCGTGCCGCTCGTCTTGGGTGAGTGGACGCGCACGCGCAATCTGCCGCCCCTGGCCGCGCGCACCTTCCAGGAGCGCTGGGCGCAGGATAAGGATCTCCAGGCATGACGACCCGCGCGGAGTTCCTCGGACGGATCCGCGAGCAGGTCAGACGCGCGCCGGCCCGATTCCCCGCCTCGACCGCGAGCCGGCCGCGGCATCCAGCGGCGGAGGCCGAGACGATCCGGCGCGAGCTCGCCGAGCGGTGGCGGGAGACGCTCGACGGATTCCGCCGCGAGTTCGAGGGCGTCGCCGGCGTGTTCCACCGGGTCGTGTCGGTCGACAGGGTCCCGGCCGTGATCGAGCAGATCGCCCGGGAGCGCGGGGCGCGCGAGCTGGTGGCTTGGCACGCGGCCGCGCTTGGCGTCGATCTTCCGGCCGCGCTCGGGGGGCACGGGCTCGACGTCCACCAGATGCCCGCGGCGGAGCCGACGGGCGCCGGTGAGCGCGAGCGTTTGCGGGCGATCGCCGCCCGCGCCGATCTCGGGCTCACCGGCGTCGACCTCGCTATCGCCGAGACGGGAACCCTAGTGCTGGTGTCCGGCTCCGGCCGGCCGCGCTCCACGTCGTTGCTGCCGCCCTGTCACATCACGGTCTTCGACCGGACCGCGCTGGTCGAGTCGCTGCGACAGGTTGGCGTGTTTCTCGAGGCCTGGCACGGCGACGGCGCGGCCCCCGCGCGCGGCGCGTCGATCAACTTCATCACGGGCCCGAGCCGCACCGCGGACATCGAGCTCACGCTCACCCGCGGCGTCCACGGACCCAAGGAAGTGCACGCAATCTTCGTGGAGCAGGGCCTCGGTGGCTGAGCGCTACTTCACGGTCGCCGACGTGGAGGCGCTGATCCCCCAGCTCGCGCAGATCATGGGGCAGGTGATGTCCGCGCACGCCGAGGCGACTGCGGCGCAGGAGCGCATGCAGGCCGAGCAGCAACGGATCGCGGTGGCCGGCGGCGGCGTCCTCGACCGGCGGGCCTGGCGCGCCGACAAGGATCGGATCGAGCGGCTGACGGGCGAGATCCGTGAGGGCCTCGGCGAGATCGTCGAGCTCGGCGGCGCGCCCAAGGATCTCGGTCTGGGCCTCGTCGATTTCCTCCACCTCCGCGACGGGCGGGAGGTCAACCTCTGCTGGAAATACGGCGAGCGCGAGATCCGCCATTGGCACGGCCTCGACGAAGGCTACGCCGGGAGAAAACCACTCTGATGCCGTACGCCGCGATCCTGTTCGACCTGTTCGACACCCTCGTCCGCTTCGACCGCAAGCGCATGCCCGAGATCGAGATCAACGGCAAGGTCGTGCGCTCGTCGGCTGGACTGCTCCATGCGATCTTGCAGCAAGAGGCGCCCGAAGTCGCCCTCGAGCGCTGCTACGAGGCGCTCGGCGAGAGCTGGCGCGAGGCCGAGCGCCTGCGGGCGATCGATCATCGTGAGGTGCCCGCCGCCGCGCGCTTTGCCCACTTCTTCCAGACGCTCGGGCTCGACGAGGCGGCGCTGCCCGCGGGATTCGGCCGCGCGCTGATCGATGCCCACCGCAACGCGCTCGGGCATGCGGCCGAGTTCCCGGCGCATCACGGCCCGCTCCTGCGGCGCCTCGCCGAGCGCTACAAGCTCGCGGTCGTGTCCAACTTCGACTACACGCCGACGGCCCTCGACATCCTCGAGCGTGCCGGGGTCGTCGAGCTGTTCCGGACCATCGTGGTCTCCGACGAAGTCGGCTGGCGGAAGCCGAGACGCGACATCTTCGATGCGGCCCTGGAGCGTCTGGGCGTTCGGCCCGAGGAATCGCTCTTCGTGGGCGACCGCGCCGACATGGACGTGCTGGGCGCGCAGCAGATCGGCATGGACGCCGCGTGGATCAACCGCGACGGCGAGCCGCTGCCAGCCGGCGTGAAGGCCCCGACCTACGAGATCCGCGATCTCGGCGAGCTGGCGACCATCCTGAAGCTCTGAGCGGCTCGCCTGTATCCTAAGGGCATGACCATCCGCAAGATCCTCGTCATCGGATCCGGCCCGGCGGGCTACACGGCGGCCATCTACGCGGCGCGCGCCAATCTCGCGCCGCTCATGCTGACCGGCCTTCAGTACGGTGGCCAGCTCATGCTGACGACGACCGTGGAGAACTTCCCAGGGCTCGCGGAGGGCGTTCAGGGGCCCGAGCTCATGGAGATGATGCAGAAGCAGGCGGCGCGCTTCGGCGCCGACATGGTCCCCGAGGACGCGACGGCCGTGGACTTCTCGCGGCGCCCGTTCGTCGTCAAGGCCGGCAACGTCAGCTACGAAGCGGAGACGGTTGTCATCGCCACCGGTGCCTCGGCGAAGCTCCTCGGACTTCCGGCCGAGTCGAAGCTGATGGGGCGCGGCATCTCGACGTGCGCGACTTGCGACGGTTTTTTCTTCAAGGACCAGAACATCATGGTCGTTGGGGGCGGAGATTCCGCGCTCGAGGAAGCGCTCTACCTCTCGCGCCTAGGGCGGCGGGTGGACGTCGTGCACCGGCGCGATACCTTGCGAGCCTCGAAGATCATGCAAGAGCGCGCCCTCAAGAATCCCAAGATCGATTTCATCTGGGATACCGTGATCGAGGACATCCTCGGCGTCGACGGGGGCAAGGTCACCGGCGTCCGAATGAGGAACGTCAAGACCAATACGAGCTCGGAGCGCGCGGTCGACGGCCTCTTCGTGGCGATCGGCCATCAGCCCACCACGGAGATCTTCCGCGGCCAGGTCGAGCTCCTGCCCAACGGTTACATCAAGGTCAAGCCGGGCACCACCCAGACCAGCGTGCCTGGTGTCTTCGCGGCCGGCGACGTGCAGGACTTCACGTACCGCCAGGCGGTGACGGCGGCCGGCACGGGCTGCATGGCGGCGCTCGAGGCCGAGCGCTACCTCGAGGCCACGGGCGCGCAGTAGTGCGCTATCATGCTCACGCGGGCCAATCGGGAAAGGAGAGCGCTCACATGCCCCCAGCGGTGACCGTCTACAGCAACGTCGGGTGAGGGCCCTGCCACAAAGCGATGGAGTATCTATCGCAAAAGGGCATCCAGTTCACGGAGCGCAACGTGGGGAAGGACCCGGGGGCCCGCGAGGAGCTGATGGCGCTCGGTCTCCTGTCCTTGCCGGTGATCATCATCGGTGACAAGCGGCTCACCGGCTTCAACCCGAAGGCGATCGACGCGGCGCTGAGCGCGTCGTAGTCGGGGAGAGAGCATGCAACAACAACAGCCCTCGGCCGCGAACATCGACAAGATGTGGGCGTACGCGCGGAAGTACGCCGAGAAGTCGGGAACGTCGCTCCATCCCGACCAGGCCGTGACTGAGACCGTCGTGACGGGCTTGGCCCGTCACATCGAGCAGGTGGGCAAGCCGCTGTGCCCCTGCAACTTCTACCCGGATCCGGCCGCCGAGGCCAAGCTGCGCCGCTGGATCTGCGCCTGCGATGAGATGCAGAAGTACAAGTACTGCCACTGTCTTCTGTTCGTCAGATCGGACGGCTTACCGATCACCGAGTACCTGCCCGAGGACCACGAGGGCCGCGACGCCTACGGCGTCACCAAGGACGAGCACCCGGACAAGGGCCGCGCGATGGCCAAGGTCCTCGACCGGCATCAGACCGAGCCCACGCGCGAGTAGGGCGGCGCGCCAGGCGTCAGGTGCCGACGCGGAGCGTCGCGGAGAGGTCCTTCAGGAAGGCGATCGTCGACAGGTAGGACAGCTTCCCGGTTCGTGGATTCTCGGACGGGACGTTCTCGATCTCGATCGACAGCCGGCCGAACTCGCCCTGCACGGTGATTCGATGGCGGTTCAGCGGCCGCTCCGGCGACGCGAACACGCGGATCCGCGTCTTCTCGGGCCCGATGCCCGCCAGCGAGAGCGCGGCGACGACGTTGACGTTCGCCGGGAACGCGCGGCAGGCCTCGGCCGCGGTGCCCTCGAAGATCAACGTCTCCTGCGTGATCGCATCGAGGTCGATCTTCTGCGACTCGATCCACGGCGCGCCGGCGAGCCCGCGCGGCGGCTTGCGCGTCTCCATCGTGACCGACTCGATCGCGCCGACGCGCGCGCCCTTGACGCCGTCCAGGCCGGCGATCGCGGCCGACGGTACGTAGATGCGGCAGCGGTTGGCCGCGGCCAGATCGATCCAGTCCTGACGGCCGATCAGCCCGCCGCAGGAGAGCACGACCAAATCCTTGCCCGCGGCGAGCGTCCTTGGCGCGATCTCCTCGCGCAGATGCGTCTGCGTCGAGGCCTCGATCACCAGGTCCGAGGCGCGGATGAGTTCGTCCAGTGATAGGAACGGCGCAGGGGTTCCGAGACTCTTGAGGAAGCGCTCGGCCTTCTCGCGGTCGCGCGCGGTACCGCCCGCGAGGGTGAGGCCCGCGATGCCCTCGTCGAGGGCGCGACAGAGCTGTCGACCGATAGCGCCCAGCCCGACGACGCCGATCCGCATGATCGCGCATGGTATCATGCCGCCAGGCACTCGAATGACGGCAGCGCAGCGTCTGCGGCAGCCGCTCGAGCGGCTCTATCGTGAGTTC
>Ga0075434_100000836_pt1 | contig 24491 bp, 25 predicted proteins | sample RhiMethybrSRZTD3_FD_75298 | JGI IMG/M metagenome (GOLD analysis project Ga0075434, IMG submission 75298) | Populus rhizosphere microbial communities from Tennessee, USA - Rhizosphere MetaG P. TD hybrid SRZTD3 | ecosystem: Host-associated > Plants > Roots > Rhizosphere > Soil | place: USA... | reverse complement strand
GAGGACAAAGCGTGGGTCGACGTCGTGGATTCCTGGCAGTGGCTGCCGGGAGGCCGGGAGCTCCTCTGGGTCAGCGAGCGCGACGGCTGGCGGCATGCCTGGGCGGTGTCGAAAGACGGCGCGTTTCGGATCCTGACTCCCGGCGCGTTCGACATCGTCACGGTCGAAGGCGTGGACGCGGAGAGGCGGATCCTCTACTTCATCGCTTCTCCCGGAGACGCCACGCGCCGTTACCTTTATCGCGCGCGTCTCGACGGCAAGGGAACGCCCGAGCGCGTCACGTCGGCGACGCTCTCCGGAACGAACACCTACAAGATCTCGCCGGACGCCAACTTCGCCATCCACACCTTTTCGACCAGCAGCCGGCCTCCGGTCGTCTCGGTGGTGCGGCTTCCGGTTCACCAGACGCTCCGCACGCTCGAAGACAACCGGGAGCTTGCGGCGAAGGCCGCGGCGATCTTCCAGCCGCCGACGGAGTTCTTCACCGTGGACATCGGCGGCGGCGTGACGCTCGACGCGTGGATGATGAAGCCCAGGAACCTCGACCCTGCGAAAAAGTACCCGCTCCTGATGTACGTCTACGGCGAGCCCGCCGGCGCCCAGGTCGAAGACAAATGGGACGGCGATCGCGCCCTCTTCCACAGGGCGCTCGCGGACGCCGGCTACGTCGTCGCGTGCGTGGACAACCGCGGCACCCCGTCATTGAAGGGGCGAGACTGGAGGAAGTCGATCTACGGAGAGGTCGGCGTTCTCGCGACCGCCGATCAGACCGCCGCGGTCAAGGCGCTCCTGGCGTCGCGGCCGTATCTCGATCCCGACCGCGTCGCGTCGTGGGGCTGGAGCGGCGGCGGCTCGATGACGTTGAACCTGCTCTTCCGCTCACCCGACGTCTACGCGGTCGGCATGTCCGTGGCGCCGGTGCCCGACCAGACGCTCTACGACACGATCTACCAGGAACGGTACATGGGCCTTCCCCAGGAGAACGCCGAGGGATACCGGAAGGGCTCACCCATCAACTTCGCCGAGGGATTGAAAGGGAAGCTCCTCATCGTGCACGGCTCGGGCGACGACAACGTGCACTACCAGGGCACCGAGAGACTCGTCAATCGTCTCGTCGCGCTGGAAAAGCCGTTCGACTTCATGGTCTATCCGAACCGGACGCACGCGATCAAAGAAGGAGACGGGACCTCTCTCCACCTGCACGAGCTTCTCGCGCGTTACTTGACGACGAATCTGCCGCCGGGACCCAGGTAGGTCTTACCGCAGCTCCACTCTCCCCTTCGGGCATTCGATGACCGCGATCAGTGCGGGCTTCGGGCCCTGAGTCACCGGCAGGTCGATTCCGATCACCTCGAGGATGCGCCGGATCTCGGCCGGGTTCGGATGCTCCGCGCGCAGAGCCACGAGCTTCGCGCCCTTCGCCGAGGTCGCGGCCGGATGCGGGGAGGTTCCCCAGTCGATGAAGAAGGGCACGATGCCGTCGCCCGGAGTCTTCGTCGCGTCGGTCACGCGCCACGAGAGCACGACGCCGTCCGGCCGCTTACGACCGCCGGATTTGACCTCCCCCAGGTTCACGCCGCGGCCCGCCGCGTCGCGGACGAGAGCATCGATATCGGGCGTGTTGGCGGCCCACGCCACCAGCCTCGGCGCGGGCAGCGCGTCGAGGCCGAACGAACGAGGTTCCTTGGGCGGCGGCTGATCCGGATCGGGGCCGATGATCTCGAGATAGCTCGTGGGGCCGAGGGAGACGAGGGCGTTTCGAGTGCCCCGGCCGGGATGCTGACCACCGGGTGTTGCGCGAACGCCGAGGAGCTTCTCGATTTCAGCGACTCCCTTGTCGAGGTCGGGTGTCGCGTAGGCCAGATGGTCGACGCGCGTGAGAACGCCGCCGCCGCGCGGCGTCGGGGGCGGAGTCGGCATCAGGACCGCGAGTAAAGCGAGCCAGAGCGCATGCATCGGAATCTCCTTCCGTCCCGGGAGCTCACCGCAGCGCGGCCTCCAGCGCCGCGGCCGCGTCGGTCCGCGCGTCTCGGTACTTGACGATCACGGGCGTCTGGATCGACAGCCCCCATTCGGCCCCTTTTCCATCGCGGATCGCGCGCGACCCGGGAACGACGACCGCTCTCTCGGGAATCTCGAGCGGCCTCCCGTCGGCGGCGCGGTAGACCTCCCCGCGCACGACGTCGTAGACCGGAGTGGCGCGCGTCAGGACCACCCCCGCCGCGAGCACCGCTCCGGCGCGCACGACCGCTCCCTCGTAAATCCCGGCGTCTCCGCCAACGAAGACCTCGTCCTCCAGGATCACCGGCAGCTCACCGGCCGGCTCGAGGACCCCCCCGATCTGCGCGCCGGCGGAAACGTGGACGCGGCGGCCGACCTGCGCGCACGAACCCACGAGGACGTGCGAATCCACGAGGCTCCCGCCGTCCACGTACGCTCCGACGTTGACGAACGCCGGCGGCATGATCGTCACGCCCGGAGCGACGTATGCGCCGGCGCGGACCGAGGTCCCGCCGGGAACGATGCGCACGCCCGACGAGCGGGTGAACGGAGACAGCGGGAGCGTGTCCTTGTCGAAGAAGCGCAGGGCGCCGGCTGGCGGAAACTCCGCGAGCGCGCCGACGCGAAAGGCCAGCAGGATGCCCCGCTTGACCCACGCGTTCGCCTGCCAGCGGCCGTCCTGGCGTTCGGCCGCGCGGATCCGGCCCGACCCGAGGCCCACCAGCAGCTCCCCCACCGCCGCGCGCGATTCGTCGACCGGCGGGACCGCGGCCGCCGCGAGCTCCTCGAGAATCCGGGCGAGGGGGCCGCTCAACGCGCGGTCGTTCCCTTCTTCGGAAGGAGCTTGTATCCGGAGAGCATCTTCTCGATCCGCTTGCGCGTGTCGTCGCGCACCGGCACCAGCGGCAGCCGCAGGGTTTCGGGTGACTTCTTCATCAGCGCGAGGGCGCACTTCACGGGTCCCGGCGAAGGCTCCCATTGGTTCATCTCCATCAGCGGCTCGTACTTGCGCTGGAGCGTGAGCGCCTTCTCCCGTTTGTTCTCGAGTGCCGCGCGGACGAGCTCGGCCATCTCCTTCGGGATCTCGTTGGCGACGATCGAGATCACGCCGCGCGCGCCGAGCGCGATCAGGGCCAGCGCGGTCGCGTCGTCGCCCGAGAAGACCGCGAAGTCCTCGGGCAGCGCGGCCATCAGCTTCGCGATCTTGTCGAAGTCCGCGGAAGCCTCGAGCAGGCCGGCGACGTTGGGATTCTCGGCCAGACGCAGGATCGTCTCGACCGTCAGGTCGATGCCCGTCCGCGTCGGGAAGTTGGAGACCATCATCGGCAGGTCCGTCGCCTCGGCGATCGCCGAGAAGTGCCGCAGCAGACCCTCCGGGCTGGGCGTGTTGAACATCGGCGTGACCGAGTGAACGCCGTCGGCTCCCACGGAAGCCGCGTCCTTGGCCCAGAAGACGGCGCGGGCCGTGTGGTTTCCTCCGGCCCCGGCGATGACCGGGACCCGCCCGCCGGCGGCGTGGACCACGGCGGCGGTCACGGCCTTGCGCTCGTCGCGCGACAGCGTGGAAGACTCGCCGGTTGTGCCGCAGGTCACCAGGAAGTCGGCGCCCTGTGCGATCTGCCACTCCACGAGTGCGGAGAGCGGCCCGAAGGCGATCCGACCCCGATCGTCGAACGGCGTGATCAGCGCCGTGCCGCAGCCCCTGGCGTCGAACGTCTTCCGGGTGCCCTTCACGTGTCCTCCGTCCGGCGGTTGTTGTGGGACACCGTATAATCTTTTCGTATCCTCGAACAAACGAGAAGCACGTGAGCAGCACCTCTCCTGCAGGTCCGCGCTGTCCGCGCTGCCGCCGGCCCCTGGCCGCCTGGCGGATGAACCATTGCGTGTACTGCGGCGAGGCGATCCCGGAGGAGCTGAAGGCGGGATTCCAGGAGCCCGAGGCGTTGAAATGGGTGGAACGGCCGGGACTGCCGGCGGACGTCCATCGTCAGCTCGAGATGATGAAAGTCGTTCCCCTGGAGGCCCGCAAGCCCGCGCGCAACGTCGTCAAGATCGCAGGCTTCGTGTCGATTCCGATCTTCGGCGTGCTCATCTATCTGACGTACACCATGATGAAACAGCTCTCGGCCACCACAAGCACTCTGATCCTGGTGGCGGGCGCCGGCGTGCTCGGGTACCTCGTCTACACGTTCGCCAAAGCCGCCAAGAAATAGTCAGTCGAAAAGGGACCTCGGCGGTCCTTCCTCCTTGATCGGGATTCCGAGCTCCGAGGCGAGGGCCCGGATCGTCAGAGGCGCGCAGCCCTCGGCGCGGTTGTTGACCAGAATGAACGCATCGGCCCCCCGCGCCGCGATGTCGCGGATCATGCGGACGAGGTCGCGGCGCATGTCCTCGCGGGGCGCCAGGATCCGGTCGTAGGGGCGGAACCTTTCCACGGCCTGTTCATAGGGCATTCCCGGCGGGACGAGGATCCGGACGACCGCCGTCCCCGACGGCAGCGGCTGGGCCGCCTCCCATTGTTCGAGCAGGGCGGGCGTTCGCGTCCACCAGTTGAAGACGTGGGAAGCGCCCCGCCGGCGCAGGACCTCGAAGTATTCCGGCACGAAGTACTCGGGAGTACGGATCTCGACGGCGAAGCGCCGTCCGGGCCCCGAGACTTCTCCGAGAAAGCGGTCCAGATCCTCGACGAAGGCGCGGCGCCTTGACGCCGAGGGCTGCCGGTCGGTCGGAAACTCGAGGATGAACGGAGCCGTGTTGTCGGCGAAGGCGCGCACGTACGCCGGCAGCACTTCTTCCAGGAACGCGCGGGCGTCCAGGTACTTCGGGTTCGGCTGGCCGGCTCGGGGGCCGTGCCGCTCGAGCTCCGGGAAGCGCGGCATCGTCAGCTCCTCCCAGACTTTCGAGAGCACCGGGAATCCCGGCGGTAGGGAGCGCGCGTAGCGCGAGAGTTGCGACTCGGTCGGCGGCCGGTAGAACGGGAAATCGAACTCGACCGTCCGGAAAGGCTCGTAGCGAACGTACTCGCGGAGACACTCGACTTTGAACTCCGCCGCGCGATAGCGATCGTGGTAGACGATTCCCTTCCAGCCTTCGTACGCAAAGCTCGCGGTGCCGAATCGGATCTCGCCCATGCGCCGGGGCAGAGTATCCCGCACGTAGAATCCGGGGATGATCCCCTTCCGCGGCCAGGCCGAGATCGCCGGACGTCTCGAGCTCGCCGCCGCCAAGCGAATCCTGCTCATCGAGGCTCCGCGACAGCTCGAAGCGATCCTTCTCGCGGCGGGAGCCGAGGGTCAGGAAGTGCGCTCGATCGAGGCCCGCGCGATCCGATCCGTCAAGGACACGGCCGACCTCATACTGATCTGGCAGGAGAGCCGCGTGGGCTCGCGCTCGGTTTTCGAAGCGGCGATCAAGCGCCTCGCGCCCGGCGGCCGTCTCTGGGTCGTGACGGCGCTGAAGAAAGTCTCGGGACCTCGCACTCCCGCGGTCCATCGCCTCGAAGCGGAGGACCTCCGCAAAGCGTTCGAGAAGTCGGGGCTGACCTGCGATCGGGAAGCCAGGCTGTCGGCCTGGCACGTCGGCTACCGGTTCGTCTACTCGACGTAGGGGAAGAACCGGCCCGTCACCCGGAAGAACCTCCCGCTGGGCGGCTCGACCGTGAGCTGGCAGCGGGAGACTTCGAGCGTCGTGGAAAACGAGACGCCCGGGGCGGTGAGACTGACGGGGTATTTCGTCCCGACCTTCAGAGGCGCGTCGAAGTCGAAGCGCACGCCTGTCGGAGACACGTCCAGCACCTGGCGGGCCTTCTCCCACCGGATCTTCAGCTCGTACTGTTCCGGCTTGAGCTTGCGGTGCGCCCTCTGCTCGTCGACAGCGCCCGTCTTGCCGGCCGGCGGATCAGTCCTTCTTTCTGGCATCGGTCCCAGGGTCGGAAGCCTACTCCCATTGGCGCCCGGTTCAAGCCCGGTCGGACCTCCGGTCCGAGGGGGCCCAACAGGTTGCGCCGGGAGAACGGGAGTTTATACCAGGGCTATTCCCCCGGCTTTCAGGCGAGCACATCCCGCCGCGCGAAAACGGCGAAGGCCGCAGCCGTCGCGGCGAGGGCCCAGGCCGCCAGCACGGCCGCGCCGAAACCTACGGTCAGCCCCGGGATGGGAGGCGGCGAGCCCGAGTAGTAGTCGGGCAGAGGCAGGTTCGTCACGAAGAGGTACTTCTGCGCGTCCCACGACGGAGCGAGCCGGGGAAGGATCGTGCCCGCGATCAGAGCGGCGAGCATCGTCCCCATCGATGCGGCCGTCGAGCGAAGCACCACGGAGGTCAGAAGCGCGATGGCGCCCACGCAGAGAGCGGCGAACCATGCGAGCCCGTAGACGAGGATTGTTTCCTTCCAGAGCACGATCTCGCGGATCCCGGCCGGGTCGAAGCTCTGGCCCGCGACGCGGAAGCCCGTGAGCACGGGCGCGTCCCACCCCGCGTAACCGTAGGCGATGCCCCCGAGGGCGTACGCCACGGCGCCGCCGAAGAGGACCGTCAGCGTGATCGCGAGCAACAGAGCCGCGAGCTTGGACGCGAGCACGCGCGAGCGTCGGACCGGCCGCGTCAGCAGGATCTTGATCGTGCCCTGCTGAAACTCACCCGACACGATGTCGGAGGCGAAGACGATCGCGAGAAGAGGAAGGAGCAGGTAGCTCGCGGCGTTGGCGAATCCCCGTGCAAACAGAGGTCCGGAGATCGCCTCGGGATCCATGTTGCGCTCGAGGTGGTACTGCAGGCGGCCCAGCTCGAAGCGGGCCCAGCGCTGCGAGGCCGCGGGCATCCGTCCGTCGCGAAGCCAGTTCTGGATCTGGGCCATCCTTTCCTGCGTCTGCACGCGCCAGTCCTTGCCGCGGCGGAAGCGCTCGCGACCGCGCGACTGCGCGAACACGATCAGCCCGATCAGGACGACGAGGATCAGAACGACGACGCGGAATCGCCGCTGCTTCGAGATTTTCAGAATCTCGTTCTCCACCAGGCCCGGGAACCTCATACCGTTTCGCCCCCGGTGATCTCGAGAAAAATCTCTTCGAGCGAGGGCACCGGCCTCTCGACGGAATAGACGTCGACGCCGGCGGCGAGAAGGCGCCGCAGAGCTTCGGGCACCTTCTCCGGCGGAACGCGCGCGGCGACGGCGTCCGCGGCTCCTTCGGGCTCGATCTCCGTCGGCCCGAAGGCCGCGAGGATTTCCGCGGCCCTCTGCGCCGGCCGGGCCCGGACGCGCACGACGTCCGAGGCGACGCGCTCGAGGAGCTCCGCCACCGGCGCCGCCGCCAGCGTGCGACCGCGATGGATGATCGCGACCCGGTCGCACATCTGCTCGATCTCGGAGAGCAGGTGGCTCGACACGAAGACGGCGATGCCGCGCTCGCCGGCCAGACGCCGCACGAGCTGTCGGATCTCGCGAATGCCCGCCGGGTCGAGACCGTTCGCCGGCTCGTCGAGGATCAGGATGTCCGGGTTGCCGAGCAGGGCCTGGGCGATCCCGAGACGCTGGCGCATGCCGAGCGAGTACGCCGACACCCGGTCGTCCAGCCGCTCGGAGAGGGCGACGAGCGATGCGAGCTCCTCGATGCGCTCCGCCGCGCCCGGCGGCAACATCCGGGAGAAGTGCAGGAGATTCTCCCGGCCCGTGAGGTACTTGTAGAGGTCGGGCGCTTCGACGATCGAACCGACGTGCGCCATGGCGCGCTCGAAATCGCGCGCGAGGTCGAGTCCCCGTATGCGCACGCGTCCGGCGTCGGGCCGCGCGAGGCCCACGAGCATCCGGATCGTCGTCGTCTTCCCGGCGCCGTTGGGTCCCAGGAATCCGAAGACTTCCCCGGCGCGCACGTCGAAAGAAACGCCGGAAACGGCCTCGCGTTTTCCGAAGCGCTTGGTCAATCCTTCGGCCGAGAGAACGATCTCGCGCTCGAGGCGGCTCTCGGCGGCGCCGGCGTTGGGCATCGAGAAAAACGTATCATCCCCCTCCTCATGGTCCGCACGCCGTCGCGCTTCTGGCTCTGGACGCTGCCGCTGATCGTCGGTAGCGCCGCGGCGGCTGTCTTTGCGACCGGTCTTTTCTTCGCGCTGCGAGGCTCCGTCGGCGAGCCGCTCTCCGCGGCGCCTCCTCCGGCGACGACGCCCGCGCCCCGCCACGCGCGCGACGGCACGGAGCGCATCCTCGTTCTCGGCGACTCCCTCGCCCGTGGCACGGGCGACGAAACGGGAAAGGGATTCGCCGTCGACGTGCTCGAGGAGTTTCGCAAGCGCGGCAAGGCGGAGCTCACCAACCTCGGGGTCAACGGGCTGGAATCCGGCGAGATCCGGACCACCGCCGAGTCGGCCAACGTGCGCAGCCTCGCCGCGGACGCCGACCTGATCCTGGTCTCGGCCGGCGCCAACGACCTCTCCCACGCAGCCGCCGGCGCCACACGCTCCCCATCCGCGGCCGCGGACGCGGTAGCGCAGGCGCGCCGCGATTACGCCTCGAATCTGCGCGCGATCCTTTCGGCGCTGCGGGAGGCCAACCCCTCGGCTCCCATCGGCGTGCTCGGCCTCTACGATCCTTTCGGCGGAGGGCCGCAGGCCGTGAGTGGACCGGGACGGATGGGATCGTCGGTCATCCTGCAGTGGAACGCGATCGCCGCCGAGACGGCGGTGTCGTATCCGGGAGTCTTCGTCATTCCGACCTTCGATCTCTTCCAGGGCCGGGCCGACCGGTTGAGCGCGGATCGGTATCACCCGAATCGGAAGGGATACGAGGAGATCGCGAAGAGGATCCTGCAGGCGTTGCCGGGATAGAGACGAGTCCCAGGTCCCAGGTCCAACTACCAGAAGCGCCGGAGACGCTTGACGCCGCGGCCGATCCCCAGCAGCAGGCTCGCGGCCGATGCGATCTTGCCGGCCCGCGCGGCGAGCGAGTTACGGCCGAAGAGTTTCCAGGCCGCCGTTCCCGCGGCCGCGAGGCCGGCAGCCGTGCGGCCCGCGAAGCCCCAACGCTCGCGAAACGCGACGGTCCGGGCATGGATCTCCGAGAGGGCCGTCGCGAGATCCTCGCGCTCCCACGCCGCGCGCCGGGACAGCGCCGCCAGCCGCTCTTCACGCGAATTCATTCGGCCCCCGCGCGGAGCCGCCGCTCGAGGTCGTCGACTTGTCCCGAGTCCGGCTCCGGCGGCACGAAGTCGTCGTCGTCCGGAGTCTCGTCGGGTTCCAGCGCCGACCGGACCGCGACGACGTCCTTCTCGATCTCGGCGGAGGTGACCGGGAAATCATCCGGCTTGACCTGCGAGAACCATTTCCACGCCATCCAGCCCAGCACGCCCGCGGCGGCGCCGTAGAGAACCAGCGCCGCCAGGATTCCCAGGATGAGGCTGTGGAAGAGCGCCGCGAAGATGGCGACCACCAGTGCGCCCAGCATCAGGATCATCGCGACCGCGAACGCGGCGGCCGCGGCCACCGCGGCCATGCCCTTGCCCGCGAATACGGCCTTGACCGAGAGCTCTTCCTTGAAGATCGCCAGCCGCGTTCGCAGGAGCGAAGCGGTGGCGTTCGCCGCCGCGGACACTCGGTCTCCGAAGCTTCGCGCTTCTTCGCCGGTCTCGTCGTCGATCGTGCTCATGCGTGCGCCGAAGCCGGCTAGCCCGGCGGGATGACGTGCTCTCCGCGCCGGGACACCCGCCCCGGCTCCAGGGGTGCAATTCGGATGCCCTCGGCCCGGAAGCGCTCATGGATTCGGCGCGCGATGGATTCGGCGCCGGGCGTATCGCCGTGCAGGCAAAGGGTATCCGCGCGCACGCTCACGCGCGTGCCGCCGGCCGCGACGGCGACGCGGTCCCGCGCCAGCAGCACCGCCTGCTCCGCGGCCTCGTCGGGATTCGTGATCACGGCTCCGGGCTGCCCCCGGGGCACGGTCGCTCCGTCCGCCTGATAGCGCCGGTCGGCGAAAGCCTCCTCCGCGACCTCGAGCCCCGCGTCCCGACCGGCCTCGATGAGCATCGATCCGGCGGCGCCCACGAGGACCAGGCTGGTCCGAAAGCGCCGCACGCCTTCGGCGATCGCGCGCGCGACGTCCGGGAACTGCGCGCCGGCGTGGTAGAGGGCGCCGTGCGGCTTGACGTGCGTGAGCGTTCCGCCGCGGGATCGAACGAAGCCGTCGAGCGCCGAGATCTGGTAGAGAACCAGGTTCTCCACGGCGTCCCCGGACATCTCCATCGGTTCGCGTCCGAAGTGCTCCGGGTCGGGATAGCCGGGATGGGCCCCGACCCGCACGCCGCGCGAGAGGGCCAGCGTGACCGTCCCGTCCATGACGGAGGGGTCGCCGGCGTGCAGGCCGCACGCGACGTTGGCCGACGTGACGAACGGCAGGAGAGCCGCGTCGTCCATTCCCTCGCCGACGTCCGCGTTCAGGTCGATGCTCAAGGGAGACTCATCCTACTCCTCGCAAGGAGGGCTTCGTGCAAAGAGACGGCCTGAAATCGGAGTGCGTCTCCCGGCCGGGCCTGGCCGAGCAGGCGCAGGTCCGCCCCTATGACCGCGGCGATTCGGGGATAGCCCCCCGTCACAGGCCCATCCGGGCCGAGGAGAATCGGCAGACCGCCGGCGGGAACCTCGATCGTGCCGGGGGGCATCCCGGCCGGAGATATCTCCGCCGCCGCCGAGAATTCGAGCGGACGCCCGTCCAGACGAAGTCCGCGGCGATCGCTCTCGGGACTCACGCGCCAGACGGTGTGGAGAAAACGGTCGATCTCGTTCGGAGGAAATCGGTCGACTTCGGGCCCGAGCACGACGCGAAGCCGGAGCTCCGACGGAAGCGGGACCGCCGAAGCGCGGGTGTGTTCCGCAGTCACGGGTGAAACGCCGGCCGCGAGCACCTCTTCGCGCGCGATTCTCTTCGTCGCTTCCCCGGGAAGGCCGCGCTCGAGACCGCCGCGCACCGCCAGGTACGCACGCGCGCCGCCGGATGTGCGCCCGCACCGCACTCGCTCGCCGCGTCTCGCACGAAAGGATCGACCGAACGGCGCCGGCCGGCCCTCGACCGAGATGTCCAGAGGTGCGCCCGCCACGGCGAGGACTGCATCCTCGAGACATTCGAGCTCCGGCCCGGCGAGCGTCATCTCGAGCGCCGCGGCGCCTGGGCCGTTGCCGACGAGCGTGTTCGCAAGGTCCAGCGACAGCAGATCCATCGCTCCGCCCGCCGGCACGCCGAACGATCCGAGACCGTAGCGCGGCGCGCCCTGTGCGGAGGTGAAGAGGCCGGGCGAGACCACGCGCAAGAGAGGTCGTCCGGCGGGCTCGAACGCGGCGGGCTCCGCAGGAGGCGGCGGGAGCTCGTCCGGCCTCGCGGCCTCGAACGCCACGCGGTCACCGGCTCGGAGTCGCGAAGGAGGATTCGCCCGCGGATCGAACAGATGCACCGACGTGCGCCCGATCAGGTTCCAGCCTCCCGGAGATTCGGAGGGGTAGATTCCGGTCCACGGTCCGCCGATCGCGACGGTTCCCCGTGGCACGCGCGCGCGAGGCGATGGGAGACGCGACGCGGCGAGCTCGGGCGGAAGCCCGGAGAGATAGGCGAAGCCCGGAGCGAAGCCGACGAACGCGACGCGATAGGCCGCGCCCGCGTGGCGTCGCGCGAATTCCTCGGGTCCGAGTCCGCTTCGCTTCCCGACGGTGGCGAGGTCTTCTCCGTCGTAGACGACCGGGATGCGGTGGAGACGAATCTCGCCTTCGGGCTCCTCCCGCCCCGCCGCCCTCGCGATCTCTTCGGCGCGGCCCTGCAGCGAAAGCTTCTCCGGCTCGAACAGCAGGAGGAGCGACCGCGCCCCGGGAATCGCGTCGAGCAAGCCTTCGAGTCGCGCTTCCCGCAGCTCCCGGCCGAGGCGGACGGAGGCATGGTTCGCCTCGTCGTCGGGCAGTCCAGGGTGCTCGACGAGGAGCGCTCCGTCGCGCAGCCTCGTTAAGCGCGGCGCTTCCACAGGAAGTAGATCGGCACGCCCGAGGCCAGCAGGAGGTATCCGGGCCACGTCCAGTCCGGTATCCCGATCAACAGAAGAACGATCAGAACGACTCCGCAACCCGCGTAGGCGAGCTGCAGCCATGGATAGCCGGGCGCGCGGAACGGGCGCAAAAGAGCCGGCTGGCGCCGGCGAAGCATCGGCACGGCGAGCACGAGCGCCACGTAGAGAAGGAGGTCCGCGGAAACCACATAGCGCAAGAGCTGGCTGTAGGTCCCCGTCAAGACGAGAAGCGACGCCCACACCGCTTGCAGCGCGAGCGCGTTCCCCGGCACGGCGGCGGGGTTGAGGCGGGCGAGTCCCGAGAAGAAGAGCCCGTCCCGTGCCATCGCGTACGAGACGCGCGCGCCGGAGAGGATCAGGCCGTTCACGCACCCGAAAGTCGAGATCAGGATCGCCGCCGCCATCGCGCGGGCGCCCGCGGTTCCGAAGAGCGCTCCGGCAGCCGCCGTACCGACGCGATCCTGGGGCGCCGACGCGACGCCGACGAAGCCCAACGTCTTAAGGTAAGCCGCGTTGGTCAGGACATAGGTCACCGTGACGATCAGGCATCCCACGACGAGCGCCCGCGGAAGAGTGCGGCCGGGATCGCGGACTTCCTCGCCGGCGAAGGTGACGTTGTTCCACGCCGATTGCGAGAAGAATGGGCCCACGAGCGCGGCGGCGAAGGCGATCGCGAAACCGAGCTCGTCGCGGCTCTCGACGAGCGTCCGGGAGAACGTGTCGGACGGCTGTCGGAACGTGTCCGCCGTCCCCAGCAGGAGGCCGCCGAGGGCCAGCGCCAGAAGCGCGGCGAGCTTGGCCAGCGTGAAGACGTTCTGCGTCAGCGTTCCCGCGCGCAGGCCGGTGGCATTCGTGGCCGTCAGGAGCGAGATGACGCCGATCGCGACCAACCGCTGGGGCGTGACCGCGAACGGACCCAGGCTCGTCCACGGAGAATCCGAGAGCCCCGGAAGCAACACGGCGAGAAACCGCGCGAAGGCCGCGGCCACGGCCGCGATCGTGCCGGTCTGGATCACGAGCAGCATGGCCCACCCGAAGAGAAAGCCCGGGAGCGGTCCGTAGGCTTCTCGAAAAAAGACGTACTGCCCGCCCGCCCGCGGAAGCATCGCCGCGAGCTCCGCGCAGGAGATCGCGGCGGCCATCGTGAGGAGACCCGCCACCACCCAGACGGCGAGAAGCAGCGGCGCGGAACGCAGCAGCCGCGCGCTTTCCGCCGAGACGATGAAGATTCCGGAACCGATCATGGACCCGACCACGAGCGCCGTCGCGTCGAGCCGGCCGATGCCGCGGCGAAGAAGCCGCTCGGTCAATGCGTTCGGGGCTTGCGCTTGCCGATCTTGACCTCGGCCCAACGAACGCCGCGCAGCACCAGGAGAGCCAGCAGCGTCACGCCGACGGCCAGGATGGCCCGGCTGCTCGCCGCCGCCATGCCGATCGCCGACGTCAACAGGAGCGACGCGGCCGTGGTCAGGCCTTCGACACGATCGGTCTCGGGGTGGCGCAGGATCGTTCCACCCCCGATGAAGCCCACGGCCGTCGCGACGGCCTGCACGATCACGACGGGGTCCGCGCGCAGCGACGGGCTGGGCGCTGCGATCGACTGGTGGACCATCGCCAGGCCGACTTCGGTCAGGAGCGCCGCGGCCCCGCACAGCAGCATGTGGGTGCGCAGGCCTGCTGGCTTGCCCGCGAACTCGCGCTCGAGGCCGATGAGCGACCCGAGGATCATTGCGAGAGCGACTCCGCCCAGAAAGTGCAGGTCCGCGCTCCAATTGCCGACCAGGGCGTTCCAGTTCATCTCCACCCCCTGCGTCCGAATCGGCGGCGGCGAGGGCGGCGCCCCCCGACCAGACGGGCCACCGCGAAGGCGCCTAAGCCAATGGCGGCGGCGCCCGCCAGTATCGGCAGGGGCGACGTCGTCGTCGGCATCGGCGGCGGCGGGATTCGGGCCTTCTCGGCCGGCGTGGCCGCGCGTCGGCGCGCGAGCTCCAGCTCCAGGCTCTCCTCGCCGCGCGCCATCGCCCAGCGATGGTTCGCCGCGAATAGCGGGCGCAGCACCGGCGAGAGCACCGCGAGAAGCGGCTTCTCGGCGCGCACACGCCAGTCGTAGCGCACCAGCGTCCACGCGCCCGAGGGTTCGAACGTCCAGGTTCCCTGCCCCGTGAGATCTCCCTTCGCCGCGATCGAAAAGCCCTCGGGATGGCGGGACTCGGTGACTTCGAACTCCCAGCGAAGCGTGTACGGCAGCCAGCCCTTGGTGTGGAGTCGGACGCGCCGGCCCACGCCGCTCTCGTCGCCTTCGTCGAGCACATCCGCCTCGAGATACGTCGAGGGCCACCAACGAGGCAGCTCCCGCGCGTTCGCAAGAATGTCGGAGACTTCGTCGGGCGTCCCCAGGACCTTCCAATGCGAGACGAAGCGATACTCCGGGGCGCTCACGAGCGACGCGCCTTCGGGCGGCGGCTGCGGGACTCCGTGAGCAGCTCCTCCTTCAGGAGTCCCATCCGGATCACGTCCACGGGCTTGCCGCGGCGGAACGCCTCCTGCCGGAGCACACCTTCGCGGCGGAAGCCGACGCGCGCGTACGTCTTCTCGGCTCCCGGATTGACGGCATACACGTCGAGTCGAATCTTTCGCAGGTCCAGCTCGTCAAACGCATATCGGCACAGGGCCCGCACCGCGTCCTCGCCGAGTCCTTTGCCACGGAAGTCTGCCTCGCCAATGAGGATGCCCAGAGTCGCGGTGCGGTTGTCGCGATCGATGGCCTCCAGCCCACAGTTGCCGACGTGCCGGCCGTCTCTGGCCACACAAATCGCCAGCGTCAGCTTCGAGGGGTCCTGTCCCCGGGCCATGCGCTCGATCCAATCCGATTCCTGAGCCAGCGAAACCGGATAGCGCTGCGCCAGCGTCGCCGTCAGTGCCTCGTCGTTGATCCACTTGTGACAGCGGGCAAGGTCCTCCCGCTCGATCGCTCTGAGGTAGACCCGGTCGCCACGAATCACGCGCAACCCCTTCCGGGTCAAAGATATCAGTCGTTCTGTCGGTCCGTAAGCAGTCGGCAGTAAGCAGTAAGCGGTAAGGAGGCGAAAACAACGGCTTACTGCTTACCGCTTACTGCCTACTGACTGCGGAACCTCTCGCCTCCCGCTGCGTACCCCATCTCGGAAGGTAACGAGGTCGCCGTGAGCGGTCGTTTCCGCCGTTTCTGGTCTTCGGAGGATCGCATGTCGAAGCTCTTCAAAACTCTGCTGCTTCTGGCCGTCCTGCTGGCCGCGGCCGTAGCCGTGTACGCCCTCGCCCGAAGCGGAAAAGGATCCGACAGCGAACAGAAGATCGTCTCCGTCGAGAAGGGCTCGGTCACGGAGAAGGCCCTGGCCGTCGGCCAGATTCAGCCGCGACAGAAGTTCTCGATCAAGTCGAAGATCTCGGGCCTGGTCAAGCGGTGCATGGTCAACGTCGGTGACAAGGTTAAGGTCGGCGATCCCCTCTTCGAGATCGCGCCGGACCCTACGCCGCAGGAGCTGACCGACGTCGACCGGCAGCTCGATTCGACGCGCGCCTCGTATGAGAGAGCCAAGGCCGAGTTCGAGCGGTCGCAGGAGCTCAATAGGAGCGGCGTCGTGGCCAAGTCGGACCTCGACGTCAAGCGCGAAGCCTTCGAGCTCGCCAAGGTCGCCCTCGCCAAGGCCGAGCAGCAGCGCGGCCTGACCCGGGAAGGCCACATCCAGACCGAGGGTGTCCGCATGGAGTCGATCATCCGCGCGCCCGCCGCCGGCACCATCTTGACGCGCGCCGTCAACCCGGGTGAGCCAGTCGTGCCGCTGACCTCGTACCAGCCGGGCACCGAGCTCGCCGCGATCGCCGACATGAACGACCTGATTTTCAAGGGCACGGTCGACGAGATCGACGTCGGCAAGCTCCACGTGGACCTGCCGGCGCGGATCAAGGTCGGCGCACTGCCCACGGACGTGGTGACCGGAAAGGTTTCGCGCATCGCGCCGCAGGCGCAGCAGAAGGAAGGAGCCACGCTCTTCGACATCGAGATCGAGCTCGATCCCGGCACGAAGGTGACGTTGCGCGCGGGATACTCCGCCAACGCCGACCTGATCATCCGGGAGAAGAAGGACGTGCTGACGATCCCCGAGCGCGTCGTGATCTTCGAGGACGGGGGTAAGAAGACGTTCGTCGAGCTGCCGGCCGCCAAGCCCAAGGATCCGCCGAAGAAGACCGCGGTGAAGCTCGGGATCTCCGACGGCTTGAATGTCGAGGTCGCCGAAGGCCTCTCGCTCGGGGCCAAGGTCCTGGAGCGGCCGCCCAAGAAGCTGACGTCCGCGGTCGACTAGGGAGCCATGCTCTCCCTGCGCGACGCCGTGCGCCAGATGTGGCGGGACTTGCGGAGCCAGAAGCTCCGCACTTTCCTGACGATGTTCGGGATCGTGTGGGGCACTGTGTCCGTGAGCCTGCTCGGGGCGTTCGGCAAGGGCCTGCAGCGCCAGATGATCGTCAACAGCTCCGGCATCGGCGACGCGATCTGCATCGCCTGGCCTGGCCTGACGTCGATTCCGTTCGAAGGGCTCGGCAAAGGGCGCAAGATCCGTCTGAACGAGGAAGACGTGGAGGCGATCCGCCGCGAGGGGCGGGGCCTCAATCTGATCTCCAGCGAATACTCGAAGACGCTGAAGCTCAACTACGGAGCGAAGACGATCGCCATCGACATCTCCGGTGTTTCTCCCGAGTTCGGCCCGATGCGCAACCTCATCCCCCAGGAGGGCAGCCGCTTCATCAACTCGAGCGACATGGACGAGCAGCGGCGGGTGCTCTTCATCGGCTGGAAGATGGCCGAGGACGTATTCGGGAAGGACGCGAAGCCGGTCGGCAAGACGGTGATGCTCGGCGGCTCGCCGTTCCTCGTCGTCGGCGTGCTCACCGAGAAGGTCCAGAACTCGAGCTACAGCGGGCGCGACAACCAGAAGGGCTTCATCCCCAGCTCGACGTTCCGCGCGATCACCGGCGAGAAATGGGTCGACAACCTGATTTATCAGGCGAAGGCCGTCGGCGAAACCGAGAAGGTCACAGACGACGTGCGCCGCGTCATCGCGCAGCGGCAGCGCTTCGACCCCGACGACAAGGAAGCCTTCTCCGTCTGGGACACGACTGAGAACCTCAAGTTCTTCGCCACGTTCTTCCTGTCGTTCCGCCTCTTTCTGGGAATCATCGGTTCCTTCACGCTCATCGTCGGCGGCATCGGCGTCTCCAACATCATGAACGTCGTGGTCGAGGAGCGGACCAAGGAGATCGGCATCAAGATGGCCCTGGGAGCCCGCGATCGCTGGCTCTTGCGGCAGCTCCTGCTGGAGACGCTCCTGATCACCGGAATGGGGGGCGCCCTCGGATTCGCCATCTCCTTCGCCGTCTGCGCCGTGTTCCCCAAGTTCGGCGTGACCGAATTCGTCGGCGATCCGGACCTTTCGCTCTCCGTGGCCGCGATGACGGCCGCGATCCTGGGCCTGACGGGACTCCTCGCCGGCTACTTCCCGGCGCGCGACGCCTCGCGCCTGGATCCCGTAGTCGCGATGAAACTATGAAACGCGACCTCTCCGTCGTCCTGCATCTCTTCCTGTCGTCGGCGCGGCTCCAGAAGAAGCGCGCCACGCTGACGATCGCCTCCCTCGCCTGGGGGACGGTCACGATCCTGATGCTGCTGGCGTTCGGCGAGGGCCTGAAGCGCCAGATGATGTCCAACGAGCAGGCCATGGGGAACAACCTCGCGATCATGTGGCCCGGCGAGACCTCCAAGCCCTACAAGGGCCTTCCCGAGGGCCGGCCGGTCCGCCCGAAGCTGGAGGACATCGACTATGCGCGCGAGCGCCTGCCGGAGCTCGACGCGATCTGGGGAGAGCTGACCTCATGGCGCACCGCGCTGACCTACGGACGCAAGACCGTCAACGGCCGCGTCATCGGCACGCGCTGGGACTACGGCGACGCGCGCAAGCACTTCCCCAAGGCCCGCGGACGGTTCATCAACCCCAACGACGAGGACGAGAAGCGGCGCGTGGTCTTCCTCGGCAACGAGATGGCCAAGGACATTTTCGGGCCCGAGGATCCGCTCGGGAAGACCGTCCTCATCAACAATTCTCCGTTCACGGTCATCGGCGTGATGCAGCGCAAGCGCCAGTCCTCGACGTACGGCGGACCGGACGCGACGCATGCGGTCATTCCGCAGTCCACGTTCAAGGCGGTCCTTGGGGACAAGGACAACCGGCTCAATGTCGTGGTCTTCCGCGTCAGGAACGCTGACGACATGCCCGCGGCGCTCAAGCACTTCAACGAGGTGATGGGCCCGCGGCTCGGGTTCGACCCCGAGGATCCCCGGGTCTGGGGACTCTGGGACACGGTCAAGGGCCAGAAGATGTCGGCGAAGATCATGATCGGCCTCGAGCTCTTCTTCGGCGTGATCGGCGCGCTGACGCTGATCATCGGCGGCGTCGGCGTGGCGAACATCATGTACGCCGTCGTCAAAGAGCGCACCAAGGAGATCGGCGTGAAGATGGCCCTCGGGGCGCGCCGCGGCTGGATCACCGGGCCCTTCATTCTGGAAGGGCTGATCTACACGCTGGTCGGCGGACTTTTCGGCGCCCTGATCGCGATCGTGATCGTGACGGGGCTGTCGTATCTACCGATCGAAGGCAACGACGTCCTCGAATTCCTGGGCCGACCCACTCTCTCGTGGCCCATCGGCATCGCGACCATCGCGATCCTCGGAACCTGCGGTCTGCTCGCGGGCTACTTCCCCGCGCGGCGCGCCGCGTCGATCAATCCGGCCTCGACCCTGCGGTACGAATGAAGACGGAGGTGCCCGTGCCCGAGAACATTATCGACATGTCCGGCATCCGGAAGGTCTACGACACCGGCAAGGTCAAGGTCGAGGCGTTGAAGGGCATCGACCTCGCCGTCGAAAAGGGCGAATTCGTCGCGATCGTCGGGCCTTCGGGCTCCGGCAAGTCGACGCTGATGAACCTCGTCGGCTGCCTCGACACGCCCACCGACGGCCGTTACCGCCTCGGAGGTGAGGACGTCTCGAAGTTCACGCGTGACGAGCTCGCCGACGTGCGCAACCGACGAGTCGGATTCGTGTTCCAGGGCTTCAACCTGCTGCCCCAGATCACGGCCTTCGAGAACGTCGAGATGCCACTGCTTTTTGGCGGCGTTCCGCCGAAAAAGCGCCGCGAGCGCGTCGCGGAGCTCCTCTCACGCGTCGGCCTGGCCGATCGGATGGACCACAAGCCGACCGAGCTCTCCGGCGGCCAGATGCAGCGCGTGGCGATCGCGCGGGCGCTGGCGATGCAGCCGGACGTCATCCTCGCCGACGAGCCGACCGGAAACCTCGACACCTCCGCCGGCGGCGACATCATGGCCCTCTTCTCGGAGCTCTGGCAGCAGGGCTCCACACTGGTGGTCATCACCCACGACATGACGCTCGCGCGCCGCGCCGGACGCATCGTCGAGATCCGCGACGGGCGGATCGTGCGGGACGGCGAGGCCGCGGCCTAGCTCGCGCGTCAGGGGAAAAAGTTCGCGCCGGTCTGTTTCACGGCGTTCCAGTCCACCAGATAGAAGCACGCGGGGGCCGGAGCGGTCTGGTCCACGCGCACGGTAGCCGTGAAGCCCTGCGGGCCGAATTGTCCCTGGATCGAGATCGTGAGCTGCGCGCCGCCCGCCGAGACCGACTTCGGCTGCGTGGTGAACGTTCCGTCGTCGTTGACGGTGCCATCGTAGGTGATGTTCGCATGCGTCAGCGTCATCGCGTGCGATCCCGGCGTCTGGACGACCGTGGTCGGATTGTCCTGCACCGTCACGCTGCCGCACGTGTTCTGTCCCAGGGAGACGTGCGTGTCGTAGGTGCCCGCGACAGAGAGCACCGGCGCGACGTCCGGCGCTCCGGTCACGAAGATGGGATCGGTCGTGTTGTTGTCGATCACCGCGGCATACGTGAACACGGCCGGGCCGTCGGTCTTGACCGTCACGATGCCGCTCGACGTCGACAACAGCGGGTGATGGATTCCGTTGGGGCCGAACACGTCGTTGATCTGGACGCCGGAGTGCGGAGGCACCGACCGGATCACCTCTCCGACCCAGTGACCTTCCCAGAACACCGCGAAGGTGACCAGAGCGGCCGTGTCTTCGCCGTTGAAGGCGCCGACGTTCGTGCGGAAGCCCGGATCGCCGGACGCGTTGGCGATCTGCGTCAGCATCGAATAGCGGTGGGCCGACGACAATGTCTTTCCCGGGATGAACATCCCGACCGTCGGCTCCGGCTCCGTCGAGTAAAGGCGGCTGGTGACCGCGACGCCGGCCGCGCTTCCGCCGGATCCCACGTCGAGCTCGACGCCTCCGGCCGAGTTCGGCGCGTGGAAGGTCGCGGAGACCATGTCGTCGAACGCCCGGGCCTCGCGCGGCGCGAGCACGAAGGTCTCGGTGGCGGTCGCCGCCGGGCAGCTTCCCAGGAAACACCGGTACGTCGCCGTGATCTCGACGGCCGACGCGTAGGAGGTGTTGAAAACGCGCACGTCCGAGAAGAACGGCGATACCCCGACGATCGACGCGACGGCCGGGATCGTGATCCGCTCCGTCTGGGAGGACGCCGGAACGGACAGGGACGCGCTGACGAGAACCGCGAAGACGGCGCGCCGGACTCTCATGTCACGCGCAGTGTAGGACACGACCTCAGCGCTTCGGGGACTCGGCCGGCTTGGTCTTGCCCACGAAGCTCTCCGTTTCCTCGATTCCCTCCCGTGCGTACTGGGCGACCGTGGGGTCCGGCTCCTTCGCGAGCGTTTCGAGCATCGCGACGTCCTCCTGGCGGTGGAGCTTGCCGAGCTTCTGGATCGCCGCCAGGCGAACCGAGCGATTGCGATCGGACGTCAGAGAACGCAGCTTCGCCGCGAGCTTCGGGTCCTCCGGAGCCGCCGACTCCCAGCCCGCCAGCGCAGCCAGGCGCACCTGCTGGTTGTAGCTCGGATCCGTGTATTTCTCGAAGAGACCCGCAAGCGAGGGATCGGCGAGCTTGCCGAGACCGAGAAGAGCGCCCAGGCGGACCGAATCCCACCAGCGCGAGCTTCGATCGAGCTGCTTCGTCAGGTATTCGCGGGCGCCGGCACTCCGAAGCCGGCCCAGAGAGATCTCGGCGGCGGCGACGACGTCTTCGGCCCTGTCGGTCTCGATCGTCTTCCGCAGCGTCGAAGCCACCGAGGCCTCGCCCGCCTGACCCATAGCCAGCGCCACCGCGCGGCGGACGCGCGCATCGGATCCACCGAGCGCCTGCGTCAGCGGCGTCACCGCGGCGGAGCCGCCGATCCGCCCCAGGTCCAGCGCCGCCTCCTGTTTCAAACCCCAGTGCGCCGCCGGATCTGTGAGCAGCTTCGAAAGGGCGTCGACCGAGCGCGCGTCGGACGAGTAATCCACGGCGAGCTGTCTCGCCGCCCGCAGCTTCCCGGCGAGATCCGCGCCCGAGAGCTCGGCGAGGACCTCGGTGAACGGCCGCGCGTACGCGACCTCGCAGACCAGCCAGCCACCCTTGTCGAAGGTCACGCGCGTGGGCCGCGTGGCCGCCGGCAGCGCCACGGTCGTCTCCCAGCCCGAGAGCTCCACCCGATGGGTTTTCGCGCCAGAGGACTCGGCGATCTCGACCTCGACGGGAAGGCGAAACTCGTTCTCGAACGGAAGATCGGCCTGGATCTGCTTGACCGTCAGGTCTACCTGCTTGCGTTCCGCGGACCAGCGGTACGACACCTCGAAGCGCGGATGACCGGCGCCGCCGACGACCCAGTCGGAGAAGAACCACGAGAGGTTCCGGCCGGCCGCCTGCTCGATCGCTTCCGCGAGATCCGCCGACTCGACGCTCGAGAACTCGTTCTTCTTCAGGTAGGCCGCAATCATCCGGTCGAACTCCGCCGCGCCAAGGAAGTGGCGGATCATGTGGAGCACGAGCGACCCCTTCACGTAGGTCGTCTCTTCCTGGTACATCGCCGCCGGCTCCTTGTAGTGGAGGTACTCCATCGGCCGCACGCTGCCGGTCGTGCGGACGTAGTCCACGTACTTATTCAGGTAGACCCACCTCTGGTAGGTCAGGTCGTCCTCGCCGTGCGCGTGTCCGTTCCAGATCGTGTGCCAGAAGGTCGCGAAGGACTCGTTCAACCAGATCGAGCCCAGCGACCGGCACGTGACGAGGTCGCCGAACCAGTGATGGGCGAGCTCGTGCGCCACGACGTCTTCGTAGGTGAAGGTCGGCCACACCTTCTCGAAGTCGGGCGAGAGATCCGGCGGGTCACCCGCCTTGCGCAGCTCGGTCTCCGAGAAGCCGGTCGCCGTCGTCGTCTCCATCGCGCCGGAGAACTCACGGAGGACGACCTGGTCGTACTTGAACCACGGATACGGATAGCCCATGGCCTTCGAGAAGAACTCGACCATGTCGGGCGTGTTGCCGAACGGGAACGGGACCGACCCCTCCGTTCCGGGCGGTGTCCACACCGAGAGAGGAACGGTCTTGTCGCCGACCTTCGCGTCGCGGAGCGGCACGCGGGTCAGCGCGCCCACGTCCACCGTCATGAGGTAGTTCGGGATCGGGCCGTTCTGGATCCAGTGGAACGTGCGCGTTCCGTCCGGATTGTCGCGCGAATCCGCCAGCCGCCCATTGGCGACGGCCGTCAGCCCGGCCGGCACCGTCACGAGGAGCTCGACCGCAAAGCGATCGTTGGTGTCGTCGTAGATCGGCAGCCAGCCCCGGTGGAGGCCACCCTCGCCGTAGTTCCATGCCTGCGCTGCGAGCTTCCCTTCCTGCGGGAAGAAGTACAGCCCCGTACGCGGCTTGCACGCGTACGTGATCGCCACGGTTGCGGTTTCGCCGACGGCGACGGGAGGATCGAGAGCGACGTCGAGCGTGAAGCCGGAGGCATCGCTCTGGAACGCCTGCGCCCGGCCTGCACGATCGACTTTCGAGACCTGGAGGTCGGCGGCATCCAGAGAGAGAGTCGCCAGTGGCGCTCGCAGCGCGACGAAGGTCACGGTGGCCGTGCCCGAGATCGCCTCTCTGGCCATGTCGAATCGCAGATCCGCCTTGTAGCTCTGGATGTGGAAGGAGCGCTCTCGGACGGGCCGCTCCGGGCCTTCGGGGAGCCGGTCGCCGGGAACGATCTGGCCGAGCGCGCCGACAGGGCACGCCAGGAGCGCCAGCAGCGCGAGGACGCGTCTCATGGATCCTCCTGAAGAAGCGCGGGGATTCTACGCCCGACCGAAATGAAATAGCCTTCGCCGACCACTCCGGAGGAGCTATGACGTCTCGAATCGCCGCCGGCGCCGCCGCAGCCCTGCTCGCGGGAGCGACGGCTCTCTTCGCGGCCGAATACACGATCGAGCCCGAAGGATCCAACGTGCAGTTCTCGGTGCCGGTCATGGCCGTCTCGAAAGTCACCGGCAAGTTCATGCGGTACGACGTCAAGATCAACGCCGGCAAGGCGCGCGACCTCTCGCAGGCGAAGGTCGTTGCGTTGATCGAGATGGCGAGCGTGGATACCGGCAGCGATTCCTGGGACGCGAAGCTGCGCACGCCCGCGTTCTTCGACACGCAGAAGTATCCCGAGATCCGCTTCGAGAGCCGCCGTGTGAAGAAAACCGTCAAGAGCTGGGAGGCGTCCGGAAACCTGACTCTCCACGGCGTGACCAAGCCGATCGTCCTTCCCTTCACCATCCAGGGACGCTTCGACGGCCCCCAGGCCGACGAGCACATCGGCATCCACGCGACCTTCAGCTTCGACCGCCGCGACTACGGCATGGCCTGGACCGGCAACTCGGAGGCCAAGGTCGTCGGCAATAAGGTCACCGTCGACATCGCGCTTCTGGCGAAGAAGAAACGCTGACGTCATCCCGAGCGCAGCGAGGAATCCCGGACTTGATTCGCCGGCTCGTTGAGTACGGGATCCCTCGGGCCTGCGGCCCTCGGGATGACGGCCTTATCGGATCGTCAGCGTCGCGCCCGCGGTGTAGGCGTTGAATTCCGGCGCGTACATGGATTGGACCGTCGCGGGAGAGACCTTGAACGTGCCCGCCATGTTCGCCCGGATACGGTGTTTGAACGTGTACTCCCCGGCGGGCAGCCACTCGAAGAAGAAGTTCGCGCCGGAGTCGCGTGTCTCCTCATACCAGGAGATTCCGAGGTCCCACTTGTAGCGGGACAGGACGTTCTGGGGCTCGGCACCGGCCGGCCGCGGGTCTCTCAGATGGACGTACTCGGCGGCGTGTTTGGCCCGGAGCGAGATCTGCACCTCGATCTCGTCGCCCGGGTGGACGGCGGTTCCTTCCGCAAGCGGCTTCAAGACGAAGCCCGATGGGGTCGACTCGCGCAGGAAGTACTTGCGCGACACCGCGAAGAAGTCGCCGCGGTCCTCCTCCGGCATCTTCTCGGTCGAG
>Ga0075434_100000835_pt1 | contig 24504 bp, 26 predicted proteins | sample RhiMethybrSRZTD3_FD_75298 | JGI IMG/M metagenome (GOLD analysis project Ga0075434, IMG submission 75298) | Populus rhizosphere microbial communities from Tennessee, USA - Rhizosphere MetaG P. TD hybrid SRZTD3 | ecosystem: Host-associated > Plants > Roots > Rhizosphere > Soil | place: USA... | reverse complement strand
CCGGGCGCACGCTCGTCTTCTCCGGCGACACCCGGCCCTGCAAGGAGCTCTTCCAGGCCTGCCTCGGCGCGGACGTGCTCGTCCACGAGGCGACGTTCCTCGAGGAGGAGGCCGACCGGGCCGCCGAGACCGGCCACACGACGGCGCTCCAGGCCGGGCGGCTGGCCCGAGAGGCCGGCGTGCGCCTGCTCGCGCTCACGCACATCTCGACGCGCCACCCGGTTCGGGAGATCCTGGCGGAGGCCCGCTCGGAGTTCCCGGCCGCCGTGCTTCCGCGGGACTTCGACTTGATCGAGGTGCCGCTGGCGGAGCGGGGCGAGCCGCACCTGATCAAGGCGGCGTGAGCCACTTCGACGCGCTGGCGCCGGACTACGACCGGCTGCGGCCGGCCGGCGAGGGATGGCAGGAGCTCGCCGGCCGGACGCTGGCCGCGCTGGAGGGCGCGCGCCGGCTCCTCGACCTCGGCTGCGGCACCGGCCGCTTCGCCGTGCTGGCGGCCGAGCGGCTGGGCGGAAGGGTGTGGGGCGTCGACGCCTCCGACGAGATGCTGCGCGAGGCCCGCAGCCGGCCCGGAGCGGAGCGGGTGGGGTGGAGGCGGGCGGACGCGGCCGAGCTCCCGTTCAAGCCGGGCTGGTTCGACGCCGTCCACAGCCATCTCGTGCTGCACCTCGTGGCCGATCGCGCGGCCACCGTCGCGGAGATCGCGCGCGTCCTCGGGCCCGGCGGGCGCGTCGTCGTCGGCACGTTCGCCCCGGAGCACTTCCGCGCGTTCTTCCTGAGCGAGTACTTCCCGTCGATTCCGGCGATCGACCTGGGCCGCTTCCCAGACCCCGACGGCCTCTGCGCCGAGCTGACCGCGGCAGGCTTCGAGCGGGCCGGGGTGGAGCGGTTCGATCAGCCGGTCGGCGCCGCCGCGGCCGACGTCCTCGAGCGGGTGCGCGGCCGCTACATCTCGACGCTGCGGCTCCTCCCGGACGACGAGTACGCCGCGGGCCTCGCCCTGCTCGAGGCCGACGTCGACGCCGGGCGCGAGGCGTTCGACTACACGCTGCGGTGGGCGCTCGTCACGGCGCGGCGAGGATAGCCCGCATCCCTTCGCGGAACGCCGGGCCGCCCGCATTCGCCGGGTGGCGGACGTAGGCCGTGCCGGCCGGGAGCACGGACTCGGCGATCCGCCCGACCGCGACGACGGTGCGCGGCCGGACGAGCTCGACGAGGCGCATCGCAAGCGGCGCGCCGGCCTCCACCTCGGCGATCGTCGGCCGCCGGTTGGAGAGCGGCTCGCCGGGCCGGTGCGGGTGGGTCGGCACCGTGTTCCAGAGGATGACGCGGTGCTCGGCGCCGAGCTCGGCCAGCACCCTGTGGACGATCGTCCCGGACGGCTCGCTCCAGGTCCGCGCGGCACACGTCGTCCGGTACGGAGCGCCCCAGCGCAGGAGGTCGCGCTCCGACGTGAACGCGATCCCCGACCAGCGCATGCCCTGGTAGCCGCCCGCCTCGCCCAGGCAGACCACGTCCGCGCCGGGCCGCTCCGCCAGGTAGGCGCGCAGGTTCTCGAGCCTGATCGCCGCCGCGCCGGGCACGTCATCGGGCCCGGCCTCGGCGTACTGGTTGAACGTGGCGCCGATGCGGAGTCGGGTCAGCTCGGCGAGGAGGCGCTCCACGCCGCCGAGCTTGACACGAGGCGGTGCGCTGTGGTTTAGTCAACTGACTTAGGCGGGCGACTAATACATGGTGACGAAACCCGACATCAAGACCACGTTCCTCGACGCCGCCGAGCGCCTCCTCATCGAGGAGGGCAGGCGAGGCATCTCGACCCGGCGGCTGGCGCGCGAGGCCGGCCTGAACCACGGGCTCGTCCACTACTACTTCGGCAGCGTCGAGAACCTCATGCTGGCGGTGTTCGAGCGCTTCACCGACCGGCTCGTGGAGCGCCAGCGGGTGATGTACGCGGCCGACGTCCCTTTCCTCGAGAAGTGGCGCACCGCCATGGGGTACATGGAGGAGGACCTCGCCGCCGGCTACCCGAAGATCTGGGCCGAGCTCCAGGCGGCGGCCATGAACGACCCGGAGCTCCAGCGCCGCTTCAGCTCGGTCTACGCGAAGTGGCGCTCTGTCCTCACCGACGCGTTCAGCTCCGCGGCGCGGGAGTACGGCGTGAGCGACGCGGCTGTGCCGGCGCTGGTCACGCTCGTCATGACCTTCACGGTGGGCATGTTCAACGAGCGCTTGGTGGGCGTGGACACCGGGCACGCCGAGCTGCTCGCGTGGTTCGAAGGGGCCATCCGAGGGATGGAAACCGCCGCATGACCGCCACGGCGGAACAGACCCGCGCCCGGTATCCCGACGAGTCTGGACGTCTCGATCGCGACGGCGTCCGAATCCACTGGGAGCGCTACGGCGACGGCGATCCGGCGATCCTGTTCCTGCCAACGTGGTCGATCGCGCCGTCTCGGATCTGGAAGGCGCAGATTCCGTATTTCGCCCGCCGCGGGCGCGTGCTCGTGTTCGACCCGCGGGGAAACGGCTGCTCGGATCGCCCGCTCGACCCATCCGCGTACGCCGAAACGGCGTTTGCGGATGACGCGCGCGCCGTGCTCGATGCCACCGGAACGGGCCGCGCGGTGGTTGTCGGCCTTTCGCTCGGTGCGCAGCGCGGCCTCATCCTCGCGGCCCGAAACCCGGAGCGCGTCGCCGGCCTCGCCCTGCTCGGGCCCGCCCTGGCGCTGGCGCCGTTCCCGCCCGAGCGTGCGCGTGCGTTCGAGCTCTTCCACGACGAACGCGCCGACGACGAGCCGTGGGCCAAGCACAACGCTAACTACTGGCGGCGCGACTTCCCAGGCTTCCTCGAGTTCTTCTTCTCGAAGGCCTTCACCGAGCCGCATTCGACCAAGCAGATCGAGGACTGCGTGGGGTGGGGCCTCGAGTGCGGCGTCGACTGCCTCCTGGCGTCTGAGGACGGCCCGGGCCTCGGCGACCAGGCAGCCGACACCGCCGCTCGGGCGAGATGCCCAATCCTGGTGGTACACGGCGACGAGGACGCGATCGCGCCGCATGCCGCCGGCGCCGAGCTCGCGCGCCTCACGGGCGGATCGCTTGTCACCATCGCCGGCGGCGGCCACTGCCCGCAGGCCCGCGATCCGGTGCTCGTGAACCTCCTCATCCGCGACTTCGTCGACTCGCTCGACGGGGAGAACGCGGCATGAGGGGCGCCGAGCAGACCCGAGCCCTCTACCCGGACGCCGACGGCGTCGTCGAGCGTGAAGGCGTGCGCGTCTACTGGGAGCGGTACGGCTCCGGCTCGCCCGCCTACCTGCTCCTGCCGACATGGGAGGCGTTGCACTCGCGGACGTGGAAGTGCCAGATCCCCTACCTGGCACGGTACCGCACGGTGATCACGTTCGACCCGCGCGGGAACGGCCGCTCGGACCGGCCGCGGGACCCGGCCCTCTACGCCCGGCGCGAGTACGCAGGCGACGCCGTCGCGGTGCTCGATGCTGCCGGGGTGGACCGGGCGCTCGTGGTGGCTTGGTGCGACCTCGGTGAGTCGCTGATCCTGGCGGCGGAGCATCCCGACCGCGTGGCCGGCCTCTTCGAGATCGCCCCGGCCGTCCAGCTCGCAGACATGCAGCCGGAGCCGGTCGCATACCCCTTCGACGAGCCCCTCGACACCGACGAGGGCTGGGCCAAGGAGAACCGCCACTACTGGCTGCGTGACTGGCGCGGGTACACGGAGTTCTTCTTCGGCGAGTGCTTCAGCGAGCCGCATTCGACGAAGCCGCTGGAGGACGCGGTCGGCTGGGCGCTCGAGACCGACCCCGAGACCATGCTCTTGCGCTTCCGCGGCTGGAACGACAAGGTGATCGACCGGACGGAGGCGACGGCGCTCGGCGATCGGCTCTCATGCCCGGGCGTCGTGATCCACGGAACCGAGGATCGGCTCGTCGAGCCCGGCCGGGGCCGAGCGGTCGCAGAGACGCTGGGCTGGGGCTACGTCAGCCTCGAGGGCTCCGGACACGGGCCGCACGCCCGCGACCCCGTGCGCACGAACCTGCTGCTTCGTGCTGCGGGCCGCGACGCGACCGCCGGCCCCCGGCCGGCCGCCGACCGGCGCTGGACGCGGGCCGTCACGCGCCCGAAGCGGGCGCTCTACATCTCCTCGCCGATCGGCCTGGGCCACGCCTGGCGCGACGTCGCCATCGCCGACGAGCTGCGCGCGCTGCACCCCGACCTCCAGATCGACTGGCTCGCCCAGGATCCCGTGACGCGCGTCCTCGAGTCGCGCGGCGAGCGCATCCACCCGGCCTCGGCCGACCTGGCGAGCGAGTCCACCCACATCGCCTCCGAGTCGTCCGGCCACGACCTGCACGTCTTCCAGGCGATCCGGCGGATGGACGAGATCCTGGTCGCGAACTTCATGGTCTTCCACGACCTCGTGGAGCAGGAGGCCTACGACGTGTGGATCGCGGACGAGGGCTGGGAGATCGACTACTTCCTGCACGAGAACCCCGAGCTGAAGACGGCCGCGTACTGCTGGCTCACCGACTTCGTCGGCTGGCTGCCGATGCCCGACGGTGGCGAGCATGAGGCCTACCTGACGGCCGACCTGAACGCCGAGATGATCGAGCACATCGCCCGCTTCCCCCGGATCCGCGACCGGGCGATCTTCATCGGGAGCCCGGAGGACATCGTGTCCGACACATTCGGGCCGGGCCTGCCTGCGATCAGGGAGTGGACCGAGGAGCACTACGACTTCTCCGGCTATGTGATCGGGTCGCTGCCCGGCCCCACCGATCGGGAGGCGCTGCGGGCCGAGCTCGGCTACGGGCCGGATGAGCGGGTCTGCATCGCCACGGTGGGCGGCTCGGGCGTCGGAGCCGTGCTCCTGCGCCGCGTGGTCGACGGCTTCGACGTGGCCCGCCGGGCGATCCCCGGCCTGCGGATGATCGCCGTCGCCGGGCCGCGGATCGACGCGGCCGCGTTCCCGCAGCGCGACGGTCTGGAGGTGCGCCCGTACGTCCACGAGCTTCGCCGCCACCTCGCCGTGTGCGACCTCGCCGTCGTCCAGGGCGGCCTGGCGACGACGATGGAGCTGACGGCGGCCCGGAGGCCGTTCCTCTACTTCCCGCTCGGCCACCACTTCGAGCAGCGCTTCCACGTGCGCCACCGGCTCGACCGCTACGGCGCCGGCCGCTGCATGGACTTCGACACGGCGAGCCCCGACGCGATCGGTGCAGCGATCGCTGAGGAGATCGGAAGGGAGGTGGCCTATCGCGACGTCGAGACCGACGGCGCCGCCCGCGCGGCGGCGCTGATTGCCGAGGTGCTGTGAACCAACGACTGGGGGTCACAAATGTCTCTTGCTGAGGCCGAATCGCAAGCGACCGAGGTCGTCTACGACCTGACCGGAACGCTTCTCGAGGTGTGCACGTGCGGCGTCCTTTGCCCATGCTGGGTCGGGGAGGATCCCGACGGCGGCGATTGCCACTCGGTGCTCTCCTACCACTTCTCCGAGGGGACGATCCGGGGAGTGGACGTCTCGGGCCGCACCATCGCGAACATCGTCCACATCCCGGGGAACGTGCTCACGCCCGGCAGCTGGCGGGTCGCGCAGTTCATCGACGACGGGGCGTCCGACGCGCAGTTCGAGGCGCTCCGCGACGCCTACTCCGGCAGGCTGGGCGGGCCGTTGGCCGACCTGGCCGGGCTGGTCGGGGAGGTGCTCACATGCGAGCGCGTGCCGATCTCCCATCAGGTCGTCGAGGGCGTCGGCACGCTCGACGTGGGTGACTTCGCCCACTGCGAGATGGCGCCGTTCCGGGGCGCTGACGGCACCATCACCACGATCCGCGACTCGGTCTTCTCGACCGTTCCCGGGTCGCCCGCCTACCTCGCGAAGGCGTCCGCGCAGCGGATCAGCCTGCCGCAGTACGGGCTCGAGTGGTCGGAGGGCCAGAACGCGATCCAGGCCGACTACCGGATGACGCACGCGGTCGCCCGGTGAGCGCAGTCGGCTCGCGCTCGCGGACGCCCGCCGCCGTCCTCGCCGCGATCGTGGCGGCCTGGGCGGCGGCGGGCATCGCCGAGGCCGCCGGCCCGGGCGCTGTCCTGCACGGGCACGGCGCACCGCACACCGCCGCCGAGCCGCTGTGGGTGACGGTGCTCCTGCCGCCGTTCTGGGTGGGGGCGATTGCCTTCCTGCTGGCGTGGCAGGTGATGGTGGCGGCGATGATGCTGCCGTCGAGCCTGCCGATGGTGCGGCTGTTCACGCACGCGGCCCGCCGCCAGGAGGGAGCAAACCGGGTCGTCGCGGCGTTCCTGGGCGGCTACGGCGTCGTGTGGGCGGCGTGCGGGGCGGCGGCGTTCGCGGCCGACGTCGCGCTGCACCGGGCGGGCGGCACGGTGGCCTGGTTCGACGCCCACCCCTGGGTCGCGCCGGCCACCGCGCTGGCCGGTGCGGGCGCCTTCCAGTTCAGCGGCCTGAAGGACCGGTGCCTGGACCAGTGCCGGCACCCGGGCCCGTTCCTCATGCGCTACTACCGCCGCGGTACCCGTGGTGGGTTCGACCTCGGCCGCCGGCACGGGCTCTTCTGCATCGGTTGCTGCTGGGCGCTCATGGGGCTCATGCTGGTGATGGGCGCGGCCAGCCTCGTCTGGATGGCAGGGCTGGGCGCCGTCATGTACTACGAGCGGGCCGGGAGGCACGGGCGCAGGCTCACGCCGGTCGTCGGCGTGCTCCTGATCGGGTGGGGTCTCGTCGTGGCCGCGCATCCCGGATGGCTCCCCGAGATCCTCGGAGGTGTGGCATCGTGACGGCGTGATCGCCGAGGAGCGCCTCCGCACCCGCCAGCTGCTCCTCATCTGCGCAGTCGAGGTCCTCGCGATGGGCCTGTGGTTCTCGGCGTCGTCGGTCGTGCCGCAGCTGAGCGACGAGTGGCACCTCTCCGATGCCGGGGCCACCTGGCTCACGACCTCGGTGCAGCTCGGGTTCGTGGCGGGGGCGCTCACGTCGGCGATCCTGAACCTGCCCGACCGGATGCCGCTGACGCGCCTGATCGGTGCGTCTGCGCTGCTCGCTGCGGCGGCCAATGCGGCGGTGGCCGTGTTGGCGCACGGCTTGGCCCTCGCGATCCCGCTGCGGTTCCTGACCGGTGTGGCGCTGGCCGGTGTCTACCCGCCGGGGATCAAGCTGATGGCGACGTGGTTTCGGACGGGGCGCGGCTTCGCCGTCGGCGCACTGGTGGGGGCGCTTGCGCTTGGATCGGGCACGCCGCACCTCGTGAACGCGCTGCCGGCGCTCGACTGGCAGGCGGTGCTGAGCGTTGCGAGCGTCCTCGCCGTCGTCGGCGCCGGGCTTGCGGTGGCGACGCTCCACGAGGGGCCGTACGCCGTGGCGGTCGCGCCGTTCGCGCCCGGCTACGTGCGCCGGCTCTTCGGCGACCGGGCCCAGCGGCTGGTCTGCTTCGGCTACTTCGGCCACATGTGGGAGCTCTACGCGATGTGGACGTGGGTGCCGGCCTACGCCGCGGCCAGCTTCGCCGCGGCCGGCGACGGCGACCCCTCGCGGACGTCGGTCGAGCTGGCGGCGTTCGCGGCGGTGGGGGTCGCGGGCCTGGCCGGCTGCATCCTCGGCGGCCTCGTGGCGGATGCGCGCGGGCGGGCGGCGGTCACGATCTGGGCGATGGGAGTGAGCGGGACGTGCTGCGTGCTTGCCGCCGCCGTGTACGGCCTGGCGCCCGCGGTTGTCGTCATCCTCATGCTGGTGTGGGGCATGGCGGTGGTCGCGGACTCCGCCCAGTTCTCGACGGCCCTCACCGAGGTGGCCGACCCGGAGTACGTCGGCACGGCCGTCACGGCTCAGACGGCGATCGGCTTCGCGATCACCGTGGTCTCGATCCGCCTCCTGCCGGGGGTGCGCGACGCGGTTGGGTGGAGGTATGCCTTCCTGTTCCTCGCGGTCGGGCCGGCGCTCGGCATCGTCGCGATGGCGCGGGTACGATCGATACTTCGTGGCTGAGGGCTGGAACCCCCCGGAGGTCGGCGCGCGGGCGTCGCGGTCTCGCACCGTCACGGCCGAGGACATCGAGCGCTTCACGGCGATCTCCGGCGACCGCAACCCGCTGCACTACGACGAGGCGGCGGCCCGCGCGTCGCGCTTCGGCGAGATCATCGTGCAGGGCGGGATCACGTCGGCCATCCTGAACGCCGTCGTCGCCGAGGACCTGCCGGGGCCGGGCACCGTCTTCCTCGAGGTCGCCTGGAGATTCACGGCCCCGGTGCGGCCGGGCGACACGATCACGGGCGAGGTCGAGGTCACCGCAGCCCGCGCGGACAAGCCGATCACCCACCTCACGACGACGGTCACGCGCGACGACGGGATCGTCGCGCTCGAGGGCACCGCTGTCTGCTACACCGTCGCGGTGTAGGCGTGCCCCCTACTGCGCCGCGCTGGCCTCGATCTCGCGCAGCTCGTCCTCGTAGGCCTGCCCCATCTTCTCGAGCAGGGCCAGCGTCTCGCGGGCCTCGTCCTCGTCGATGGCCTGCAGCGCGAACCCGACGTGGATCAGCACCCAGTCGCCGACGCCCGCCTCGGGGCAGAGCGCCGTCGACACCGTCCGCCGGACGCCGGAGATCTCGGCGTTGGCGAGGCCGGCCTCGGCGTCGACGACCTCGACGATCTGCGCCGGGATCGCTAAGCACATTGTGGATTCCCACCCATGACCGTTATAGGGTACCGCCGAGGCTGGGGAGGCCTGAGGAGTGGACGCGCCTGCCTGACGTCGCATCGACGGTGATCGACCCGGAGGCCCTCGACGACCTGCTGCGCGCGCTCGCCGCACACGGGTTTCGGACGGTCGGCCCCACGGTTCGCGACGGTGCGATCGTCTACGACGACATCGAGTCGGCGGCCGAGCTGCCGATCGGGTGGACGGACGACCAGGCGCCGGGCCGCTACCGGCTCGAGCGCCGCGACGACGAGGCCCGGTTCGGGTACGCCGTCGGCCCGCACTCGTGGAAGCAGTTCCTCTTGCCGGCCCGGATCCGCCTCTGGCGCGCGCGCAAGCAGGACGACGGCTTCGTCGTCGAGCAGGACGAGCCGGACGGCGTGCCGCTGGCGATGATCGGGGTGCGGGCGTGCGAGCTCAACGGCATCACGATCCAGGACAAGGTGCTCCTGGGCGGGACGTACGCCGACCACGACTACGCCGCGCGCCGCAAGGACGCGTTCATCGTCGCCGTCAACTGCTTCGAGCCCGCATCAACCTGCTTCTGCACGTCGATGGAGACCGGGCCGAAGGCCGAGGCCGGGTACGACCTGGCGCTGACCGAGATCCTGGACGGCGGCCACCGGCTGCTCGTCGAGGTGGGGACGATGCGGGGAGCCGAGGTGCTCGCCGATGTCCCGACGCGCCCGGCCGATGCGGCCGACCTGGCCGCGGCGGGCGCGGCCGTCGACGGCGCCGCCGAGAAGATGGGCCGGCACGTCGATACCACGGACATCCGCGACATGCTGGCCCGGAACCTCGAGAACGAGCGCTGGGAGGAGGTCGCCTCCCGCTGCCTCACCTGCGGGAACTGCACGCTGGTATGCCCGACCTGCTTCTGCACGTCGGTCGAGGATCACACCGACCTGGCCGGCGACGCCGAGCGCACGCGCGAGTGGGACTCGTGCTACTCGGTCGACTACTCCTACATCCACGGCGGCAGCATCCGCCCGTCCGGCAAGTCGCGCTACCGGCAGTGGCTCACCCACAAGTTCGGGACGTGGTACGACCAGTTCGGCAGCTCCGGCTGCGTCGGGTGCGGCCGGTGCATCGCGTGGTGCCCGGTCGGGATCGACGTGACCGAGGAGCTGGCCGCGATCCGCTCGACCGATCGACACGAGGGAGCAGGCGATGGAGACGATTGAGGCCGTCCTGCGCGAGGTGCAGCTCTTCGAGGGGCTCTCGCACGAGCAGCTCGAGACGATCGCCGGCTGCGGGCAGAACGTCCAGTTCCCCGAGGGCGAGCTTCTGTTCAAGGACCGCGACCCCGCAGAGAGCTTCTTCGTCCTGCGCCACGGGAGCGTCGCGCTGGAGACGTTCGTGCCGACGCGCGGGGCGGTCGTCATCGAGACCCTCGAGGCCGGCGAGGTCGTCGGGTGGTCGTGGCTGTTCGCCCCGTACCGGTGGCACTTCGACGCCCGCGCGCTCTCGCTCGTCCGCGCGACCAGCTTCGACGGGGCGTGCCTGCGCGGGAAGGCGGAGAGCGACCCCAAGCTCGGCTACGAGCTCATGTCGCGGTTCGCGCAGGTGATGATCCGCCGGCTCCAGTGGACGCGCCTGCGGCTCCTCGACGTCTACGGCGATGGCCACCGCAGCTGACGCCCAGACGGTTGCGGGGCCGATGGTGCCCCAGCCCTTCCGCGTCACCAAACGGCGCCGGGAGCTGGCCGACACGTGGACGCTCGAGCTCGAGCCGACCGGCGGCGCGCGGGTGCTGCCCGCGCCCGGCCAGTTCACGATGCTCTACGTCTTCGGCGTCGGCGAGGTGCCGATCTCGGTCTCGGGCGACGTGGACGGCCCACTCGTGCACACCGTGCGGGCGGTCGGGGCCGTCTCCCGCGCGATCTGCGAGTCCGAGCCCGGCACGGTGCTGGGCGTCCGTGGGCCCTTCGGCAACACCTGGCCGGTCGAGACCGCGCTCGGGAGCGACGTGGTGATCGTGGCCGGCGGCATCGGCCTCGCGCCGCTGCGGCCGGCGCTCTACGCGGTGCTCCGGCAGCGCGGGGAGTTCGGTAACGTCGCCCTGCTCTACGGCAGCCGCACCCCCGCCGACCTGCTCTACCGGGCGGAGCTCGGGCAGCTTCGCGGCCGCTTCGACCTCGAGGTCGACGTCACGGTCGACGCCGCCGAGGGCGGCTGGCACGGCAAGGTGGGCGTGGTGCCGAAGCTGATCGACGGGGCCCACTTCGACGCGGACAGCGCGATCGCGCTCGTGTGCGGGCCCGAGATCATGATGCACTTCGCGGCCCGGGCGCTGCTCGACCGTGGAGTCCCGCCGGACCGCATCTACGTCTCGATGGAGCGCAACATGCAGTGCGGCCTGGGCCACTGCGGGCACTGCCAGCTCGGGCCGACGATGATCTGCCGCGACGGGCCCGTGTACCGCTACGACCAGCTCGAGCGCCTGATGGCGGTGCACGAGCTGTGAGCATGGCCCGAAAGCCGACGCTGGCCGTGTGGAAGTTCGCCTCGTGTGACGGCTGCCAGCTCTCGCTCCTCGACTGCGAGGACGAGATTCTGTCGCTCGCGGGCGAGGTCGACATCGCCTACTTCCTGGAGGCGACGCGGGCCACCGCAGAGGGGCCCTACGACCTCTCGCTGGTGGAGGGCTCCGTCACGACCCACCACGACATGGAGCGGATCCGGGAGGTGCGCAAGGCCTCCAAGGCGCTCGTGACGATCGGGGCCTGCGCCACGGCGGGCGGCGTGCAGGCGCTGAAGAACTTCGCCGACGTCGACGAGTACATCTCGGCCGTCTACGCCACCCCGGACTACATCTCGACGCTCGACTCCTCGACGCCCATCTCGGCCCACGTCCCCGTCGACTTCGAGCTGAACGGCTGCCCGATCAACAAGCGCCAGCTGCTCGAGGTGATCACGGCCTTCCTGCACGGCCGCCGGCCCGAGATCCCGACGTCCAGCGTGTGCATGGAGTGCAAGCGGCGCGGGACGGTGTGCGTCATGGTGGCGCACGGGACGCCGTGCCTCGGCCCGGTCACCCACGCCGGCTGCGGCGCGCTCTGCCCGTCCTACAACCGCGGCTGCTACGGCTGCTTCGGGCCGATGGAGACGCCCAACATCGCCGCGCTCACCAACCAGCTCGGCGAGCTCGGCATGGGGGAGAAGGCGGTCGACCGGGTCTTTCGCACGTTCAACGTCCGCCCGTTCGAGGAGGCCCGCACCCGGTGAGCACGCCGAAGACGAAGACCATCCGCACCGACGCCCTGGCCCGCGTCGAGGGCGAGGGGGCGATGTACGTGCGGATCGCCGGCCGCGAGGTCGAGGAGGTGAAGCTCAACATCTACGAGCCGCCCCGGTTCTTCGAGGCGTTCCTGCGCGGGCGCGGCTTCACCGAGGTGCCCGACATCACCGCCCGGATCTGCGGCATCTGCCCGGTCGCCTACCAGATGAGCTCGGTGACCGCGATGGAGATGGCCTGCGGCATCGAGGTGGACGGCCAGCTCAGGGCGCTGCGCCGGCTCCTCTACTGCGGGGAGTGGATCGAGAGCCACGCCCTGCACGTGTTCATGCTCCACGCGCCCGACTTCCTCGGTTACCCGAGCGCGATCGAGCTGGCCCGCGACGCGCCCGACGTCGTGGCGAGCGCCCTCGAGATGAAGAAGATCGGAAACGAGCTCATGACCGTCGTCGGCGGCCGGGAGGTGCACCCGATCAACGTCAAGGTGGGCGGCTGGTACCGCGCGCCGCGAAAGGGCGAGCTGGCGCCGCTCGTGCCCAAGCTCGAGCGGGCGCGCGAGATCGCCCTCGAGGCCGTGCGGATCACGTCCGGGTTCGACTTCCCCGACTACGAGCAGGACTACGAGCTCGTGGCGCTCGACCATCCAGGCGAGTACCCGATCGACCGCGGCCGGGTCGTGTCGAACCGCGGGCTCGACATCCCGGTAACCGAGTACGACGACCACTTCGTCGAGGAGCACGTCGAGTGGTCGAACGCCCTGCACTCGCGGATCATCGAGCGCGGCTCCTACCTGTGCGGGCCGCTCGCCCGGTTTGCGCTCGCCGCCGACCGGCTCTCCCCGATCGCGCGCGACGCGGCTCGCGAGGCCGGCCTCGAGCCGTCTGAGCGAAACCCGTTCAAGAGCATCGTCGTTCGCTCCGTCGAGCTCGTGTATGCGGCCGACGAGGCGCTGCGGATCATCGCCGAGTACGAGGAGCCCGATGCGCCCGCCGTCGAGGTGGAGCCGCGGGCCGGCGTCGGCTACGGCTGCACCGAGGCGCCGCGCGGCATCCTCTACCACCGGTACGAGATCGACGCCGAGGGCTCGATCCTCGACGCCAAGATCGTGCCGCCCACGTCGCAGAACCAGCGCACGATCGAGGAGGACCTGCGCGGGGTCGTCGAGCGGTCGCTCGACATGCCCGACGAGGAGCTCACGATCCGCTGCGAGCAGACGATCCGGAACTACGACCCCTGCATCTCCTGCGCGACGCACTTCCTGACGCTCGACGTCGAGCGCCGGTGACGGCCGTGGTCGTGTGCGTGGGTAACCGGCTTCGAGGTGACGACGCGGTCGGGCTCGAGGTGGCCCGGCATCTGCGCGGGACGCTGCCCGCCGGCGTGGGGATCACCGAGCGCGAGGGCGAGCCGACCACGCTCATCGATGCGTGGGACGGCGCAGACGCCCTGTGGGTGGTCGACGCCGTGTCGTCGGGCTCCGAGGCCGGCACGGTGCACCGCCTGGAAGCCGGCGAGCAGCCGCTGCCGCAGGGGCCCTTCCGGGCCTCGACCCACCACGTGAGCCTCGCGGAGACGGTCGAGCTGGCGCGCGTCCTGGGCCGCCTGCCCGCCCAGACCGTGGTCTACGGGATCGAGGGCGGGAGCTTCGCGATAGGCGAGCCGCTCACGCCCGCCGTGGCGGCCGCGGCCGTCGCGGTGGCGGACGCCATCCGCGAGGAGGTGGCCACCGGCGCTGGGTGACCCTGTCCGCCGCCGCTGGTAGTCTCCTCGAAGTCGTGAGCCACCTTTAATCCGCGCCCTGCGAGGCCGGGAAGGAGCACTCGAATGACCGCAACCGCCACCGAGCGCGTGCTGCTCGACGAGGAAGCACTCCGGCGCACGCTCCGCCGGATCGCCCACGAGATCGTCGAGAAGCACCCCGATCTCACCGCGCTCGGGCTGGTCGGCATCTATACCCGCGGCGCGACACTCGCGCAGCGGCTGCGCGACCTGATCGAGGAGTACACGGGCGCGCGCGTCCCCACCGGCGCGCTCGACATCAGCTTCTACCGCGACGACGTCACCCTGCGCGCGGAGCAGCGGGCCCATCCGCAGCCGGTGGTCAAGGCCACCCGGCTCGACTTCCCGCTCGAGGGCAAGTCGGTGGTGGTGGTCGACGACGTCCTCTACACGGGCCGCACCATCCGCTCGGCGATCGAGGCGATCTTCGACTACGGCCGCCCCGAGCGCGTCCAGCTCGCGGTGCTCGTCGACCGCGGCCACCGCGAGCTGCCCATCCGGCCCGACTACGTCGGCAAGAACCTCCCAACGGCCCGCTCCGAGCGGGTGAACGTCGAGCTCGTCGAGATCGATGAGATCGACCGTGTCGTCCTCATCCATCCCTGACCTGGAGCGCGCGTGGACGCAATTCCCCCCAAGAGCAGCGCAAAGCGGCGGCACCTGATCTCGATCACCGACCTGCGCCGGGCCGACATCGAGCGGATCCTCCAGACCGCCGAGGGGTTCGAGAGCGTGATGCGGCGCGACTTGAAGAAGGTGCCAACGCTGCGCGGGCGCACCGTCATGACGGTCTTCTTCGAGGCTTCGACACGCACGAGCTCCTCGTTCGAGCTCGCCGCCAAGCGGCTCTCGGCAGACACGGTCAGCCTGAAGGCGGCCGGCTCGAGCGTCGACAAGGGCGAGTCGCTGCGCGACACCGTCCAGACCCTCTCGGCGTACGACCCCGACGTGATCGTGATCCGGCACTCCGCGGTGGGTGCCGCCGGGATGATCACGGCCTGGACCGATGCCCACGTCGTGAACGCCGGCGACGGGACGCACCAGCACCCGACGCAGTGCCTGCTCGACCTCTACACGATGCAGGCCGCGCTGGGCGGGATCGAGGGCCTGCACGTCGCCATCGTCGGCGACGTCCTGCACTCGCGCGTCGCCCGCTCGAACATCCTCGGCCTTCGCACCATGGGCGCCCGCGTGACCCTGGTCGGGCCGCCGACGCTCATCCCGCGCGACGCCGCCGCCCTCGGCGCCGAGGTGTCGCACTCGATGGACGCGCTCGAGGCGGCCGACGTCGTCTACGTCCTCCGCATGCAGCGCGAGCGGATGGCGGCGGGAGCCTCGTACGTTCCCAGCCTGAGCGAGTACGCGGCGGTCTGGGGCGTCACGCCCGCCCGCCTGCGGCCCAGCCAGCTCGTCATGCACCCGGGCCCGATCAACCGCGGCGTCGAGATCGCCCCCGAGGTGGCCGACTCGGCCGCCTCGCGCATCGTCGACCAGGTGCGGGCCGGGCTCGTCGTTCGCATGGCGGTGCTCTACGACCTCCTGGCCGGCCCGGGCAAGGCCGAGCCCGAGGCCGCCCTTCGCATCGTCTCGCCCGACGTCGTCTCGGCCGCCGGCCAGGAGGTGGCCTGATGGACCGGCTCTCCTGTGCGCCTGCGCCTCCCGCCGACCTCCTCATCGCCGGCGCCCGCGTCGTCGACCCCGGGTCGGGGCTCGACGGGGCGGCCCTCGACGTCCGCATCCACGAGGGCGTGATCGCCGAGATCGGCCCCGACCTGCCGCGGACGGAGATCGAGACGATCGATGCCGAGGGGCTCGTGGTGCTTCCCGGGCTCGTCGACCCGCACGTCCACCTGCGCACGCCCGGCGACGAGGACGAGGAGGACGTCGCATCCGGCACCCGTGCGGCCGCGGCCGGCGGCTTCACGGCGATCCTGGCGATGCCGAACACCCGCCCCGTCGTCGACACGCCGGTCGTGCTGGGAGGGCTCGTCGAGCGGGCCGGCCGCGAGGCCGTCATCCCCACCGGCTTCATGGCCGCGATCACCGCCGGCCAGGACGGCGAGCGGCTGGCCGAGATGGTCGCGCTCGCCGAGGCCGGTGCCGTCGCCTTCTCGGACGACGGCCGCCCGGTCGAGCGGGCCGCGATCCTGCGCCGCGCCTTCCAGTACGCGTCGGTCACCGGCCTGCGCCTGACGCTGCACGAGGAGGACCTGTCGCTCTCCGGCGGGGCGGACATGCACGAGGGCGCCGTCTCGGCCGAGCTCGGCCTGCGGGGCTATCCGTCGATCGCCGAGAGCGTCATGGTCGGCCGCGACCTGGCGATCGCACGCTACGAGGGCGCTCCGATGCACGTCTGCCACGTGTCGGCCGCGGAGTCGGTGGCCGAGATCCGGCGGGCGCGCGAGCTGGGCGTCGAGGTGACCGCCGAGGTGACGCCGCACCACCTGTGCCTGACCGACGAGCACGTCAGGAGCCTCGATGCCGGGCGGGCCAAGATGAGCCCGCCGCTTCGCTCCGCCACCGACCGGGCGGCGTTGATCGAGGCGCTCGCCGACGGGACGCTCGACTGCATCGGCACCGACCACGCGCCGCACCGAGGCCACGAGAAGGAGCAGCCGTTCGCGCAGGCGCCAAACGGCGTCATCGGGCTCGAGACGGCGTTCTCGGCGATCTACACGCACCTCGTGGAGCCGGGCCTCGTCCCGCTCGCGACGATCGTCGAGCGCATGTCCGCCGGGCCGGCGGCCGCCTTCGGGCTCCGGCGGCCTGCGGTGCGCAAGGGCGAGCGGGCCGACCTGTGCCTGTGGGACCTGGCGGCGAGCTGGCCCGTCCAGCCGCCCTACGCGTCGCGGTCGCAGAACTGCGCCTTCGCCGGCCAGACGCTGCGGGCTCGCTGTCACCTCACGATCGCGGCCGGGGCCGTCGCCCACCGGCTGATCGAGGCCGTGCACTAGTGCCGGCCTTCCTCGTCCTCGAGGACGGTACGGTCTACCGCGGCCGCCCATACGCGGCCCACGGGATCGCGGTCGGGGAGCTCGTCTTCACGACGTCGATGACCGGCTACCAGGAGGTCGTGACCGACCCCAGCTTCGCCGGGCAGCTCGTCACGTTCACCCAGCCGATGATCGGCAACTACGGCGTCGAGCCGGACGCTTCGGAGTCGGCGGCGCCGCACGCGCGCGCCGTGATCGTGCGCGAGGGCCGAAATGCCGCCCCCGGCAGCCGCGCCGGCTTCGCCGACTGGCTCTCGGAGCACGGCGTGGTCGGCCTCCAGGGGATCGACACGCGCGCGATCACGCGCCGGCTGCGCGACGGCGGCGCCGTCCGGGCCGCCGTCTCGACAGGGACGGCGACCGTCGATGAGGTGCTCGCGGCCGTCCACGCGGCACCGGAGATGGCCGGGCAGGCGCTGGCGGCGGGTGTGTCGCGGGCCGCGCCCGAGACGTTCCCGGCCGAGGGCCGCGAGCGAGCCCACGTGGTCCTCCTCGACTACGGCGTCAAGGGCTCGATCGTGCGACTCCTTTGCGAGGCCGGCGCTCGGGTGACGGTGATGCCCTGGGACGCCTCCGCCGCCGACGTCCTCGCGACGGCCCCCGACGGCATCCTGCTCGCCAACGGCCCGGGCGACCCGGCCGCGCTCCCGGCCTGCGTCGCGGAGGTGCGAACCATGCTCGAGACCCGGCCGGTCTTCGGGATCTGCCTCGGCCATCAGCTGCTCGGCCGGGCGCTCGGCCTCGAGACCTACAAGCTCCGGTTCGGCCATCGCGGCGCGAACCACCCGGTGCTCGAGCTCGATTCCGGCCGGGTGCTCGTGACCGCCCAGAACCACGGGTTCGCCGTGCGCGGCCCCGAGTCCGGACGCGAGTTCGAGACCGCCTACGGGCCCGCGATCGTCACGCACACCTCGCTCTATGACGGCACCATCGAGGGGCTCGCGCTGCGCGACCGTGACGTGTCCTCGCTCCAGTTCCACCCCGAGGCCAGCCCCGGGCCGCATGACGCCCGCGAGGCGCTGGCCGGGTTCGTCGACCGGATCACCTCCGCCGAGCGGGCCGCGGTTGCCTAAGCGCCGTGATATCCACTCGGTGGCGGTCATCGGCTCGGGCCCGATCGTGATCGGGCAGGCGTGCGAGTTCGACTACTCGGGGAGCCAGGCGCTGCGCGTGCTGCGCGCGGAGGGCATGCGCACCGTGCTCGTGAACTCGAACCCGGCGACCATCATGACCGACGCCGGCTGGGCCGACCGCACCTACCTCGAGCCGCTGGACGTGGCCGGCGCGGAGTCGGTGCTCCGCCGCGAGCGCCCCGACGCCCTGCTGCCGACGCTCGGCGGCCAGACGGCGCTCAACCTGGCGTCGCAGCTCCACGAGGCGGGCATCCTCGACGAGCTCGGCATCGAGCTGATCGGCGCCTCCTACGACGCCATCCAGCGGGCCGAGGACCGCGAGCTCTTCGCCGCGACGATGGCGTCGATCGGCCTGCGTGTGCCGACGAGCGTGATCGCGACCTCGATGCAGGACGCCCGGGCCTCCCTCGCGACAGGCGCGCTCCACCTGCCGGTGGTCGTGCGCCCGGCGTTCACCCTCGGCGGCCATGGAGGGGGCTTCGCCGCGACGCCCGAGGAGTTCGAGCACACGGTCGAGCGCGGCCTGCGCGAGAGCCCGATCTCGCAGATCCTGCTCGAGGAGTCGGTCAAGGGCTGGGGCGAGTTCGAGCTCGAGGTCATCCGCGACCGGGTCGACAACGTCGTGATCGTCTGCTCGATCGAGAACGTCGACCCTATGGGCGTCCACACCGGCGACTCGGCCACCGTTGCGCCGGCGCAGACGCTGACCGACCGCGAGTACCAGACCCTGCGCGACGCGTCGGCGGCAGTGATCCGGGCGGTCGGGGTCGAGACGGGCGGCTCGAACGTCCAGTTCGCCCTGAACCGCGACACCGGCGAGCTGGTGGTCATCGAGATGAACCCGCGCGTCTCGCGCAGCTCGGCGCTCGCGTCGAAGGCCACCGGCTACCCGATCGCCAAGGTCGCGACCCGGCTCGCCATCGGCTACACGCTCGACGAGATCCCGAACGACATCACCAAGACGACCCCGGCCGCGTTCGAGCCGACCCTCGACTACGTGGTCGTGAAGCTGCCCCGGTTCGCCTTCGAGAAGTTCCCCGGGGCCGACACCGGCCTCACGACGCAGATGAAGTCGGTCGGCGAGGTGATGGGCATCGGGCGGACGTTCGCCGAGGCGTGGGGGAAGGCCATGCGCTCGCGCGAGCTCGACCACGAGCCGCGCACGTCGGGCTCCGTCGCCGAGGCCGAGTGGGATCGCTTCGACGCCATCCAGGGCCGGCTCACGGCCGGCGAGGATCCGACGGCGCTGGCCGCCGAGTCGGGGGTCCACCCCTGGTTCGTCGACGAGTGGGAGCTCGTCGCCCACTCGGAGCGGATGCTGCGGCGCACGCCCGTCGAGGGCCTGGTCGAGACCGACTGGCGGCGGCTGAAGGCGCTCGGGATGGCCGACGCGCGCATCGCCGCCCTGGCGGGCTCGGACGAGGCCACGGTGCGCCGCCTGCGCCAGGCCGCCGGCGTGCGACCGGTCTTCAAGGCGGTCGACTCGTGCGCCGCCGAGGTCGAGGCCCAGGCGCCGTACTTCTACTCGGCGTATGAGCTCGAGGACGAGCTGCCGGAGGCCAAGCGGCCCGCGGTCATCATCCTCGGCGCCGGCCCGAACCGGATCGGTCAGGGGATCGAGTTCGACTACTGCTGCGTGCAGGCCGTGCGCACGTTCCGCGCGCTGGGCTACGACGCGGTCATGGTCAACTGCAACCCGGAGACGGTGTCGACCGACGCCGAGACCTCCGATCGCCTCTACTTCGAGCCGCTCACGGTGGAGGACGTGCTCGAGGTCGTCGACCGCGAGCAGCCCGTCGGCGTCGTGGTCATGTTCGGCGGGCAGACGCCGCTTCGGCTCGCGCGCCGGCTCGAGGAGGCGGGCGTTCCGATCGTCGGCACGCCGTTCGCCGCCATCGACATCGCCGAGGACCGCGACCGGTTCGGCACGATCCTGCACGAGCTGGGCCTGCGGGCGCCGGAGTGGGGGACGGCGGCGAACGCGGCCGAGGCCGCCGAGATCGCCGGCCGGATCGGCTACCCGGTGCTCGTGCGACCGAGCTACGTGCTCGGCGGGCGGGAAATGCGGATCTGCTACGACGAGCCGTCCCTGATGTCGCACCCCGTGCACCCGGGATCGCTGGTCGACCGCTTCGTCGAGGATGCGATCGAGGTCGACGTCGACGCCATCTGCGACGGGACGCGGACCGTCATCGGCGCCGTCATGCAGCACGTCGAGGAGGCCGGCGTCCACTCCGGCGACTCCACCTGCGTCATCCCGACGATGTCGCTGGGCGAGCGCGTCGAGGCCGAGATCTGCCGGCAGACAGCATCGCTCGCCGAGGCCCTCGGCGTGCGCGGCCTCTTGAACGTCCAGTTCGCGGTGCGCGGCGACGAGATCTACGTGCTCGAGGCCAACCCGCGGGCGTCGCGGACGGTGCCGTTCGTCTGCAAGGCGACGGGCCGCGACCTGGTCGACGGCGCCTGCCGGGCGGCGCTCGGGCTGCCGGTCGACCTGCCGGAGCCGGCCACGGGACACGTCTCGGTCAAGGCCGCGGTGCTGCCCTTCCAGCGCTTCGCCGGCGCCGACCCGACGCTCGGGCCCGAGATGCGCTCGACCGGCGAGGTGATGGGGATCGGCCCGGATCTGCCGACCGCGTTCGCCAAGGCCGAGCGCGCCGCCGGCCGGCCGCTCCCGGCTGAGGGCACCGTCTTCCTCTCGGTATGCGACCGCGACAAGCCGGCCGTGCCGATGCTGGCGGCGCTCCTCCAGTCGCTCGGGTTCGAGCTCGTCGCGACGGCCGGCACGGCCCGGGCGATCTCGCGGATCGGCATCCCGGTCTCGACCGTCCACAAGGTGACCGAGGGCTCGCCGAACGTCGTCGACCTGATCCGCGCCTCGGGGGTCCAGCTCGTGATCAACACGCCCGCCGGCCGCGGCGCGCGCACGGACGGCTACGAGATCCGGGCCGCGGCGATCGCGCACGGCATCCCCTGCATCACCACCATCGCCGGCGCGTCGGCGGCCGTCCAGTCGATCGCGCAGGCGCGCGACACCGAGCCGGTCGCCCTGCAGGACCTGCACGGTGCGGAGGCCGTCGAGGATGCTCCCGCCGTCGCGTAGCCTGGCGGTCCGGGCCGTCGAGGCCTGCGGCGCCTACACCCTCCTGCGGCTGGCCCGCGACGGGGCCGACGCGGGTGTCCCCGGGCAGTTCTTCATGCTGCGGGCCGACCCGGCGCCGGCGGACGCCTACCTGCCGCGGCCGATCTCGGCGGCGTGGGCGGACGACGACGAGCTGGCGTTCCTGCTCGAGATCCGCGGCCCGGGGACGCGGGCGCTTGCGGCGGTCGGCACCGTCGACGTGCTCGGCCCGATCGGGCACGGCTTCGAGCTCGCGCCCGGCCCGGCGCTCCTCGTCGGAGGCGGGATCGGCGCCGCCATCCTGCCCTGGCTCGTCCGCATCCTGCCGGATGCCCGCGTCCTGCTCGGGTTCCGGAGCGAGGCGCACGCCGTCTGCGCCGGCCTCGTCCATCCACAGGCCACGGTCGTGGTGGAGCCGGAGCTCGTGACCGAGCCGCTGGCCCGGCTCCTGCCCGGCTTCGAGGGCACGGTCTACGCGTGCGGCCCGGACGCGATGCTGGGCGCGGTCGCCGCGCTCGCCGCCGAGCACGGCGTCGCGTGCCAGCTCGCGATGGAGGCCGCGATGGCCTGCGGGTTCGGCGCCTGCCACGGGTGCGCGGTCAAGATCGACGGCCGCTGGAAGCGCCTGTGCGTCGAGGGGCCGGTGGTGGAGGCGAGCCGTGCCGTCGCTTGAGACGACCTTCTGCGGCCTGCGGCTGCCGTCGCCATTCGTGAATGGGTCGGGCACGCTGGACGCGCTCGTCTCCGGGACGCTCGGCGTCTCGGCCTTCGTCACGAAGACGGTCACGCTTAACCCGCGGGAGGGGAACCCGCCGCCCCGGATCGCTGAGACGCCGGCCGGGATGGTGAACTCGATCGGCCTCGCCAACCCCGGCCTCGACCGCTTCTGCGAGGACGACCTGCCCCGGCTCGCGGAGCTGGGCGTCCCGATCGTCGCCAGCGTCGGCGGCTGGTCGCCGGGCGAGTACGCGACCGCCGTGGCGCGGATCGCCGCCCACCCGGCCGTCGTTGCGATCGAGCTCAACGTGTCGTGCCCGAACGTCGAGTCCGGCTGCATCTCGATCGGCACGGAACCGCGCGAGACCCGCGCCCTGGTCGAGCGCTGCCGGGCCGAGGCGGACGTGCCCGTCCTGGCCAAGCTGTCGCCGAGCGTGACCGAGATCGAGGCCATCGCCACGGCCGCTGCGGAGGGCGGAGCTGACGGCCTCGTCCTCATCAACACGCTCCGCGGCATCGCCATCGACCGGACCACGCTCCGCCCCCTCCTGGGCGGCGGCGGGGGCGGGCTGTCCGGCCCGGCGGTGAAGCCCGTGGCGCTCCACGCGGTCTTCCACGCGTACGCCGCCACCGGCCTTCCGATCGTCGGCATGGGCGGTGTTTCGAGCGGTGCAGATGCCAGTGAATTCCTGGCCGCGGGGGCGACGCTCGTCGGTATCGGCACGGCGCTCTTCCGCGATCCGAGGGTCGTCGAGCGGGCGGCGCTGGAGCTTGCAAACGAGCTCGAGCGGCGGGGCGCGAGCGGGCCCGAGGATCTCGTGGCGGCGGCGCACCCACCCACCTCAACCTCAAGTCGAGCTTGAGCCTCGGGAGGCCGAATTCGGCCTATTCAGGCCGTTCTTTTCCGGTTGCAGACGTCTCGGCCGTGGGTATAATCGCCCCCTACGATGACGCCGACCACCCTGTCCCACACCCCATCCAGATCGCTCGATCAGCGGATGGACGCACTCAATCGGGCGAACCAGATCAGGGTCAGGCGGGCACAGCTGAAGCGGGATCTGAAGGCGGGGCGGGTGCGCATCCACGACGTCATCGCGGAGCCGCCCGAAGAGGTCTTGACGGCGAAGGTGTACGACGTCCTGATGGCGGTGCCGAGGCTGGGCAGGGTCAAGTCGACCCGCCTTCTGACGCAGTGCCGCATCAGCCAGTCGAAGACCGTCGGCGGACTCTCCGACCGTCAGCGCGGCGAGCTGCTCGACCTGTTCCGCGTCTGACCGACACCGGGAGGCCCCGGCCGTGACGGGCCGGCTCTTCGTCGTGTCCGGCCCCAGCGGCGTGGGGAAGGGCACCGTGATCGCCGAGACCCTGCGGCGCGCGCCCGAGCTCGAGCTCGCGACCTCCGCGACGACCCGTCCGCGCCGCCCCGACGAGACCGACGGCCGCGAGTACCACTTCCTCTCCGAGCCCGAGTTCGCGCGGCGCGTCGAGGAGGGGGACTTCCTCGAGCATGTACGCTACGCGGGTAATCGCTACGGCACGCTTCGCAGCGAGGTCGAGCGTCGACTCCGGGCCGGCCGAGACGTGGTGCTCGAGATCGAGGTTCAAGGAGCGCGCGCGGTCAAGCAGCAGATGCCGGAGGCGGTGCTGGTATTCATCGCCCCGCCGGAGGTCGCCGACCTGGAGGCACGCCTGCGGGGTCGCGGAACAGATACGGACGAGGAGATCGAGAACCGGCTGGAGATCGCCCGCCGGGAGATGGAAGCCCAGCCCGAGTTCGACCATGTGATCGTGAACGACGCCGCCGAGCGCGCGGCCGCCGAGCTGGCGGCCCTGGTGGGCTCGGCGAACGACGACGAGGAGCACGCATGATTTACCCCAAGATCGACGACCTGCTCGCCAAGGTGCCGAGCAAGTACGCGCTGGTGATCGCCGCGGCGCGGCGCACCCGCCAGATCAACGACTACCACGGCCAGCTCGGCGAGGGCAGCTTCGAGAGCTTCGCGCCCCCGCTCGTCGAGTCGCGGTCGAAGAACTTCCTGACGATGGCGCTCGAGGAGATCGCCGCCGGACAGCTCAAGGTGTCGCCGCCGCCGAAGCCGGCGCTCAAGAAGTAGCTTCGCGCCCGCGTGCGCGGCACCCGGATCGACGACGTCCGCGCCTTCCGCGAGCGGGTCGAGCCGCTCCTTGCGGAGGACGAGCTGCGCCACTCCGTTCCTCTGGGCGTGCTCGCAACGCTCGAGCGCGATCCGGGGCTGTACCGCGAGCATCACCTGTGGCTCGCCGAGGACGAGGCCGGCGTGGTCGCCTGCGCGGTCATGACGCCGCCGTTCCGGCTCCTCGTCATGGGCCGCACGAGCGGGTTTGAGGCGCTCGTGGCGACGGTCAGCACCGACGGTGTCCACGTGCCGGGCGCCTCAGGGTTCGTCCCTGAGGTCGAGCAGTTCGCGCAGCGTTGGACGGAGGTGACCGGTGCGCCGGCGCGACGCGACATGTCGATGCGGATGTACTCGACCGACGCTGTGTCGCCGGTGCCGGAGGCGCCGGGCCGGATGCGCGCCGCCGGCGAAGGCGACCGCGCCCTGCTCGTCGAATGGGGATATGCGTTCGCCGACGAGACGGGCCTGAGCCGAAGCGAAGGCCGGGACGAGGTTGCGCGGTCGATCGACGGCCGGATCGGCGCCGATCCCGGCCTGGTCCTGTGGGAGGCGGGCGGTGTTCCGGTCGCGCTCGCGGGCGCGACGGCGTCCTCTCGGGGCATCGCCCGGGTCGGCCCGGTCTACACCCCGCCCGAGCACCG
>Ga0075434_100000833_pt1 | contig 24512 bp, 19 predicted proteins | sample RhiMethybrSRZTD3_FD_75298 | JGI IMG/M metagenome (GOLD analysis project Ga0075434, IMG submission 75298) | Populus rhizosphere microbial communities from Tennessee, USA - Rhizosphere MetaG P. TD hybrid SRZTD3 | ecosystem: Host-associated > Plants > Roots > Rhizosphere > Soil | place: USA... | reverse complement strand
AGCCGCGGCGGTGCCGTCCTCAATATTACCGCCATCTCCGCCATTCAGCCGATCGCCGGTTTCGGCCTGTCGGTTGCAACCTGGGCCGGCGTCATCGGCTACGCCAAGACCTTGAGCCTGGAGGTCGCCAAACACGACATCAACGTCAATACCATCTGCCCCGGTTACATCGACACCACGCGGCTCGAGAAGGTATTCGGCGCCGGCGGCGCCGACCCGGCGGTGATGCGCGCCAAACTCGAGGCCGAGGTACCGATGGGGCGCATCGGCAGCGTCGCCGACGTCGCCGCCATGGCGGCCCTTCTGGTCTCGCCCCGTGGTCGGTACACGACGGGTGCAGCCATCGCCGTGGACGGCGGCTTGCTCAGAGGTGTGCGCTAGCAGCCATTCTCGCGCCATTATAAAGGACAGAAGGCAAGCGACGGATCCCTCGGGCGTGGACGGTCACCGCGGCCGATGACAAGAGGCAAGGAGACCCACATGCAGTTTCAGACCGTGGTCAAGCCGGAGCTTGCGCAGCGCTGGCGAGCTGCGCGCGAATGGCGGGACGAGGCGCCCTTCGACATCCTCGCCACGCAAGCGGCCCGACATCCAGACCGGATCGTCTTCGTCGACGGGCAGGGCCACATCAGCTATGGCGAGCTGAAAGACAGGGTCGAACGCTGCGCCGCCTACCTCAGTCAGATCGGCATCGTGCGCGGCGACGTCGTTACCATCCAGCTGCCGAACCGAATAGCCTTTCCGATCGCCTTCTTTGCGCTCGAGCTGATCGGCGCCGTTGCCAACAAGGTCAATCCGGATTTTCGCATCCGTGAGCTCGATTACATCCTGCGCTTCTCGAGAAGCAAGGGCTTCATCTGTCCGCAGAGCTTCAAAGGCTTTGACTATCTTGGCATGGCCCGCCAGCTGCGCGCAGACATCCCGGCGCTGACCCATGTCGTCGTCTCCGGCGAAGCCGTTGCCGATGAATTCAACCTCGAGCGCGGGATTGCCGAGAGCAAACCTCTGCCCCCTTCGCAGCGCGTGCGCATGAGCGCAGACGAGATCTATCGCATCGCCTTCACCTCCGGCACCACGGGCAATCCCAAGTGCGTGCTGCACTCCTTCAACACGACGTTGCCGGCCGTGCGCCAGATCAATGGGGATTTGCTGGTGACCGAGAAGGATGTGCAGCTCGTCTATTTGCCCGTCTGCCTGAACTGGGGCTACCTCTGCCTGCTGCAGGCAATCCTCAGCGGCAGCAAGGCCGTTCTGCTCGAGCGATTCTCGGCGAAGGCGGCTTTGCAACTGATCGAACGCGAGCGGGTCACCTACATCGCCACCGCCCCGGCCTCAATCGTTGCCATGCTCAACGAGCCCGAGCTGTCTCAGTACGACGTCTCCTCGCTCAGGGTCGTCATCACCGGCGGGGCCTCGGCGGCGATCGAGACCATTCGCGACTACCAGGCGCGCATGCCGGGCCATTTGATCGAGCTCTATGGCATGCTGGAGACCGGCTTTCACACCTACACTCGCTTCTGCGACGATGCCGCCAAGGTCAATGGCACGATCGGCCGCGTGGTGTCCTCGATGGGATTGAAGATCCTGGATGAGGCGGGCAACGAAGTGCCGCACGGCGAGGTGGGCGAGATCGCGGCGCAGGGTCCGAGCGTGCATCTTGGCTACCACGCCAATGCGGCAGCCAACGCCGAGGCGTTCACGGCGGACGGATGGTTCCGCACCGGCGATCTTGGCCGCATCGTCGATGCCCCAGGCAACGTCGAAATCGTCGGACGCCGCAAGGAAATCATCAATCGCGGCGGCAAGAAGTTCTTCCCGCGCGAGGTGGAGGAGTTGCTCTACACGCATCCAAAGGTGATGCACGCGGCCATGGTCGGCGTCGCTGACCCACGCCTCGGCGAGCGCAACTGCCTGTGCGTCATCCCCAAGACGGGCCAGGCGGTGACGTTGGACGAGATGATCGCCCACCTGAAGGGCCAGGTCGCCGACTACAAGCTGCCGGAGGAGCTGCATATTGTCGCCGAGCTGCCGTTCACGGCGACGGGAAAGCTGCGCCGCCACGTACTGACCGATCTGATCGCCAAGGGAGAGATCGCGGCCGGGCGCTAGCGCACCCCCGGCTTGTGCGGCCGGGTCTATTGTCCTCCGTGCGGACGGAGGCTAGCCTGGACTTAAACAACCTGCGAAGCCTGCAATCCCCGGGAGAAGCGCTCGATGCAAACCAAGTCCCATCCTTCCCGCCGCGGCATCCTCACGGGGGCCGGGGCCGCTTTGGCCGCGCCCTATCTGTGGACCAGCGCGCAAGCCCAGGCCGCCGGCACCATCAAGGTTGGTATGCCGCTGGCCCTGACCGGGCCGTTGGGATCCGTCGGCCAGCAGCAAAAGCGAGGTGCTGAGTTCTACACCAAGCTGCAGAACGCCAAGGGCGGCTGGCTCGGCAAGAAGATCGAGCTCCTGATCGAGGATACTGCCGGCAACCCGGCCGCCTGCGTGCGCAAGGCGCAGGAGATGGTCGAGCGTCAGGATTGCCGCTTGTTCACCGGCATCACTTTGTCCTCCGAGGCCCTCGCCATCGTGCCGAAGCTCGCGGAGTGGAATGCCATATTCATCTCCTCCGACAACGGCGATGGGCGCTTGACCGCCGAGAGCTTCGTGCCGAATTTCTTCCGCGCCAACACCTCCGGCCCCATGGGGACGCGCGCGGTGTCGCTCTATCTCAAGGATGCTCCCTACAAGAGCTTCTACGCGCTCGGGCTCGACTACGCCTGGGGCCACAACAGCGTGCAGGTGTTCGAGAACGAGCTGAAACGGCTTGGCAAGGACTTCGTCGGCAAGGTGTTCGCGCCGACCGGCACCAAGGACTATTCGACCTACGTCACCAAGATCCGCCAGTCCGGCGCCGACGGCGTCTATCTCGTGCTCGCCGGGGACGACAACAACGCGTTCCTGGCCCAGGCGGGGCAATACCAACTTGCCTCCAAGATGGCGATCTTGTCCGAGCAGCTCGAGCTGACGGCCATGCGTGCGGTCGGCGATGCCTGCCTCGGGATCATCGCCTCGGCCCGCTATGCCTTCACCATCGACAATCCCAAAAACAAGGAGTTCGTCGAGCTCTGGAAGCAGGAGCACGGCGGGCAGGTCCCCGACCAGTTCGAGGGCGAGCAGTGGCAGTGTCAGAGGGTATTCGAGGCAGGCATCAACAAGGCCGGCGGCATTGAGGCCGACAAGCTGCGAGTGGCGCTCGAGGACTTGGCCATCGACGACATCAAAGGCAACGTGCATATGCGCAAGTGCGATCACCAGGGCGTGCAGCAGGGTTTCATCTTCAAAGCCGCCAAGAAAGACGGCTATTCGCATCCCGTGCCAGAGATCATTGCAACGCTGCCGGCGGAGCGCACGACGCCACCCTGCAACAAGATGACCTACGACGATTGAGGTTCGCCTGCCCGCCATGGCGCCGATAGGGTCATGGGTGCTGCCCATGACCCAGCCAATATAGGCCGCATGTCCACGCTCGCATTCCTGCTGACCCAAGGGGTTAACGCGCTTTCGCAGGCCGCCCTGCTGTTCTTTCTCGGCGTTGGGCTGACGCTGATCTTTGGCATCATGCGCATCGTCAACTTCGCGCATGGCACGCTGTACATGCTCGGTGCCTTCATCGGCTACTCGCTGGTGCGCTATACGGGCAGCTATTGGCTGGCGCTGCTGATGGCACCCCTCGCCGTGGGCGCGATCGGCACGGCGTTCGAGCTTGGCATTTTGCGCTGGCTCTATCGGCGTGACGCGCACGCTTTCCTGATGGTGACCTTCGGATTGGCCTTGGTCACCGGTGAGGCGGTACGGTTGATTTGGGGGTCGGACGCGCTGCAGGTGCCGCCACCGGCAGTCCTCTCCGGTGTGGTCTTTCTGCTGGATGAGCCGTTTCCGGTCTATCGCCTGTTCCTCATCGGCTTCGGCATCGTCGTGGCGATCGTCATCTGGCAACTGCTCGAGCGCACACGATTAGGCTTGCTCATTCGGGCAACGTCGCAAAATGCCGAGATGGTCCACGCCCTCGGCATCGACGTGCAGCTGGTGCGTTCGGGCGTGTTCGGCATCGGTTGTGGGCTGGCCGCTCTCGGCGGTGTGCTTGCCGCGCCGCTCGTGACGGCGGCACATGGCATGGCGGCGACCGCCGTGATCGACGCCTTCGTCATCGTCATTATCGGCGGCATGGGGAGCTTCCTTGGCTCACTCATCGGCGCCCTGCTGGTCGCTTTTGTCCAAGTGTTCGGCAACTACTACCTGCCGGACTTCGCCCTGGCCTTTATGTACCTCGTTATGCTGCTGGTGCTGGTGGTGCGGCCGGGCGGCCTCCTCGGCAAGGAGGCCTGAGCGCCATGCGCAAGACGAACCCGCTGCCGGCGCTGGCTGGACTGGCGTTCCTCGGCTTGCTCATCGCAGCACCGTTTGGCCTGCCGATCTTCGCCATGACCTTGCTGACCGAGCTCCTGATCCTCGGTCTCTTTGCCATGAGCCTCGATCTGATGGTCGGTTACACCAATCTCGTATCGTTCGGCCACGCCGCAGCCTATGGGCTGGGGGCCTATGCCTCGGGTTATATGCTGCTCAACTCGGCGCTGCCGCTTCCCTTCGTCGTGCTGCTGGCCGCGCTGCTGACGGGGCTCGTGGCGATCGGTGTGGGCTGGGTATGCACGCTGGCAACGGGCGTGTCGTTCTCTATGCTGACCCTGGCATTCGCGCAGCTCCTCTACGCCATCGCCTTCAAGTGGACCTCGGTGACGGGCGGCAGCGACGGTCTTGCCGGCATCCCACGGCGGGCCGGTCCCTTCGCTCTGACGATCTTCACAAGCAAGACGGGATTTTATTATTTCACGCTTGCCTGCTTGATTGGCGCCTTTTTCATGTGCCGGGCGCTGGTGCGCTCGCCGTTCGGGGCGGTGCTGCGCGGCATCCGGCAAAATGAAGCCAAGACCTTGGTACTGGGCTACAACACGCGCCTTTACAAGATCGCAGTGGTGGCGATCGCCTACGGGCTCGGTGGGCTGGCCGGGGCACTTTATGCGCCGTTCGCAGGCTTTGCCAACACCGAGTTGCTGTTCTGGCTGCTGTCGGGTCAGGTGCTGATCATGGTCATCGTCGGCGGACAGGGAACGCTGATCGGACCGATCCTCGGCGCCGGCTTCTTCATGCTGCTCGAGCATCAATTGTCGTCCTATACCGAGGCATGGGCCCTTTTCTTCGGTCTCATTTTCATCGCCTTTGTCCTGTTCGCGCCGGAAGGCATCTGGGGATTGGCGCGACGGCTCTTCGCGCGCCGCGGCCCGCCCGCCGAGATACGCCATGGCTGAGGCGCTGCTGCGGGTCGATAACCTCAGCAAGCGCTACGGCGCTCTCGTGGCCGTCGACAACGTCTCCATGCAAGTCGCCGACGGCGAGGTCCGCGCCGTGATCGGACCCAATGGCGCCGGCAAGACGACGCTGTTCCATCTCATCACCGGCGTGGTGCCGCCCAGCACGGGCAGCGTTCGGTTCGCAGGCAGCGACATCACAGGGCAACCGCCTCACGCCATTTGTCAGCGCGGGCTGTCGCGGACGTTCCAGCTGACGTCGCTGTTTCCGCTGATGTCGGCGCGCGAGAACGTGATGCTTGCCGCACAGGCGCGTCACCCGCGCCGCTGGCTGCCGTTCGGCGGTGCCTCCGTCTTCGCCCGGGCGCGCGCGGCAGGCGAGGGGGCCCTGGCGCAGCTCGGCCTTTCCCGCATCGCCGATCGTCCAGCCGGCGTGCTGAGCCACGGTGATCAGCGCCTTCTTGAGGTCGCCATGGCGATGGCGCAAGAGCCCAGAGTGCTCCTGCTCGACGAGCCGACACAGGGCTTGTCCGTCGAGGAAACCGCCGAGGCCGTGGAGACGCTGGCTCAGTTCCTCGAAAAAGCCCGGCTCACGGTGTTGCTGGTCGAGCACGACATGGAGGTGGTGTTCCGGCTCGCCCACCGAATTACGGTGCTGCATCGCGGCGCTGTCATCGCGGACGGTACGCCGGCCACCGTCAAGGCCAACGCGCGCGTGCAGGAAGCTTACCTCGGAGGGCTGGAGTAATGCTCACCCTCTTGGGCCTCAACACGCACTATGGCGCCAGCCACATCCTGCAGGGCGTCGATCTCGAGCTGACGAAGGGCCGCATTGCGGGCCTGCTCGGGCGCAACGGGGTCGGCAAGACGACCACCGTCAAGACCATCATGGGCCTGGTACCGCCGAGTGCCGGCTCGGTGGCGCTCGACGGCCGCGTGATCACAGCCTGGCCGCCGCATCGCATCGCGCGTGCGGGGGTCGCCTATGTGCCCGAGGGCCGCCTGATCTTTCCAGACCTGACCGTGATCGAAAACATCAAGGTGGCCGAGCGCAGTCCCGCCAAGGCCTGGCCGATCCCCAGACTGCTCGAGCTTTTCCCGTCCCTGCGGGAGCGGCAGGCCCACCGAGGTTCACAGCTTTCCGGGGGCGAGCAGCAGATGCTGGCCGTCGCCCGCGCCCTCGTCAGTGACCCGAAGGTTCTTCTGCTCGACGAACCAAGCCAGGGCCTGGCGCCGCTCGTCGTGCGCGAGCTGGCGCAGGTGATCCGGCACTTGCGCGATCAGGGCGTGACCATCTTGCTGATCGAGCAGAACATGAAGCTGGCCGAAGCGATCGCCGACGAGCTGCACATCATGGTCAAGGGACGTATCGTCTACTCGGCGGAACGCGACCGCTTCCGCCTTGAAGCCGCTGACGTGCGATCGCGCTACTTGACCGTCTGAGGAATTGCGGCCCCGGCAACGCGGGGAAAGCGTGCTGGAGCGACCCTCAACAGGAGCAGCAGGCCACAAGTGGTCTAATCGCCGGCACTGACGGCTGCCTGCGGGCAGATCGGCGCACCGAGGTCGTTTGAACGGTGCGAACGCGGCGCCAGGAGTAGCCCGCAGCATCGTCAGCACGAAATGCCCTATTTTGCGCTTGCCAAGCGCCGCGATAACGCGGAAGGACGGCCGATGCCCAATTCCGGACTTTCACCGCTCTCCGAGGTCGAGCCAACTCCACGCTTCGTGAGCGGCTCGATATCTCGTCACATTGCCGTTATGACCGGCACCAGCGCCATCGGCTTGATGGCCATCTTCGTCAGCGATTTCGCGAACATATTTTTTCTGGGTCGGCTCGGCGATCTCCAGCTGTTGGCAGCCGTCGGCTACGCAAGCAGCATTATGTTCTTTTTGATCTCGGCCGGCGTCGGCATGTCGATCGCGGTCGTAGCACTGGTCGCCCCGGCGCTGGGCGCGCGCGAGTTCGCCCGGGCCCGCCGCCTTGCCTCGCATACAGCCGTGTTCGCAGGCGCTGCAGCATCGCTTTTGGTCGCGGCGCTGTGGCCCGCGCTGCCCGCGCTGCTGGGGTCACTCGGCGCAGAGGGCCGCACGCTTATGCTCGCACAGGAATTTCTAACTATCGTGTTGCCATCGTGGCCGCCGCTTGTGCTGGGCATGTGCGCCTCTGCCATCCTGCGATCGGCCGGGGAGGCGCGACTTGCCATGTTGATCACGCTGACCGGAGCGGTCGTTGCCACGACCCTCGACGCGGTTCTCATTCTCGGTTTCGGACTCGGGCTCCAGGGAGCGGCGATTTCCGCATTCATCTCCCATCTTGCCGTCCTTGTGCTGGGCCTGTGGCTCGTCGTACGCAGCCAGGGATTGCTGGCAAGGCCGGATTGGCAGGCCTTCGAGCACGACACCGTGCTGATCGCACGGTTCGCCGTACCCATCGTGCTGGCCAATCTCGCAACACCAGCCGGCGGTGCCTATGTGACGCTGGCGATGTCACGCTTTAGCGACAGTGCGGTGGCCGGTTGGGCCGTGATCGGGCGCATCATTCCGATTGCATTCGGGGCAATCTTCGCCCTGTCTGGTGCTATTGCACCGATCATCGGACAAAATCTTGGCGCGCGCGAGTTCGACCGCGTTCGCTCGGCCCTGTATGGTGGTCTCAGGTTTGCTGCCTTGTTAACGGCAACCGCCTGGCTTTTGCTCGCAATGGCGGCGCCGACACTGGTGCAGCTCTTCAATGCCAGCGGTGAGGCGGCGGCGCTGATCGTCTTCTTCTGCCGCTGGCTCGCGCCACTGTTCGTATTCTTCGGCACGCTTTTCGTTTGCAACGCGGCCTGCAACGCGCTCGGCCGCCCGCACTACGCCACCCTTCTGAACTGGGGGAGAGCAACCCTCGGCACGGTCCTGTTCGTCACTTTGGGATCCTCCTGGGGCTCCAAGGGTGTGCTGGTCGGTCACATGATGGGGGGAATAGCCTTCGGAATCGCTGCCGTCGTCGTGGTCAACCGCCTCATCGCCCAGTTAGAGCAGCACTTGCGCCGCTGAAGCCGGTGCGCGCGAGCAGCAAAACTTGGCCAAGGTTGAAACGGCCATGGTGAGCAACCCGCCAGGCGATCCTTTGCGATACTCTCGTGAGGTCTCTGTCGGCAGGCGTGGAAGAGGAGCAAGAGATCTGGCAGTGAGAACCCGCCTGCCCACGACGTGACATGCCCCGGCGTGCACCTCGCTCAGAATCTGTAGTTCAAGCCGGTGCTGATCCGCCAATCGTTGCCCTCGTCGCGGGCGAAGGTGGACGCGGCGTTGACGGTGGCGCTCACATCCGGGCCGATTTGGAAGGTTACGCCGCCTTCGACCCTGCCATAGCTGCGGGTGTCGAAGTTGGGAACAGGCGACAAGATGGGCAACAGCGGTGCCTGAGTGAGGTTCGCGGTCATCGTTCGCACGCTGTCGCCGAATTGGTGCTCGAGCATGACATTCACGAACGGGCTCACCAGGTTGCCGCCGGCCAGGAACTGCGTGCGAAGTTGCACACCCACATTGCCGAGCAGCGAATCGACGGTCTGCGAGGCCACGCTGAAAGTGAGCAGCGGGTCGCCCTTTTCGCTGTAGGCGTCGACCCTGGAGTGGATGTAGGTGAGCCCTGCGATCGGGCCGGCGCGCAGACTGCCGAAGTCGAACAGGTAGGCGCCCCGCGCCGCAGCGGCAAAAGAGTCGGCATCGGTGCTGCTGCGGACTGTGTCGATCACGCCGGCGCGAGCGAGGTCCAGGTCGTGATGCCCGTAGGCCACAAGCGCCTCGCCAAAGAGTTGCCGTGTCGCATAGGAAATATAGGCGGCAGCTTGCAGCGCATCGACGTCGACCGACGCGCCATTCTTCAGGTCGGCATTGGTGACCGAATAGTTGCCGGCAAGGCCGATGATCAGGTTGCGATTTACGCTGTACTCGAGGCCGACGGTTCCCGACGGGGTTTCGTAGTCGAAGCCTACCTCCTCGGCAGAATTGGACCGCGTTCCGCCGACGAACGTGCCCATGGCGTAGGCCGTGAGGCGGCTCGGTGACCCCGTTGGCCGTGCCCGTGGACCCTCGCCATAACCGAGGCCCATGGGGCCGCCGGCCACCGTTGAGGCAACGTAGCCCGACGCATCCCTTGCTTCGCGCATGGCGTCGAGGCGGCCAAGAACGGAGCCGACGAAGGCGCCGGTCGTGCTCGTCACGATGCCCGGCTGGACGGCGATGGTATCGGGCGCCCTAATGATATTGTCCATGTAGGCTGCGACCAACGCGAAGCCGGCGTTGGTGAGGTGAAGACCGTCGGGACCAAAATAATACTGGTTCTGCTGCGCACTTTCGATCGAGCCACCGCAGACGGGAGCAGGGGGCGGGCAACGAAACCCTATAAAGCCGTATTTCGCCGGGTCCTCATTGACCCTGGTGCCAAAAAGCCCAAGGTCGAACATGAAGAAGCGAACCCCAGCGTGCGCGAGCGGCGTCAGCTGCGTCTGCACACCGTCGAAATAGGCTTTCGCGTAGGCGTCTGCACTTCTTGCAAGGAAGTCTGCAACGCCCGGAGGCAGCCCTTTGAGATTGTCCTGGAGCTCTGGCAAACCGGATATGCTGCTGAACCCACCAAGGACGAAGTTGCGTGCACCGGCGTCTTTCAAGAGGCCTATCTGCGTGGTGGCAAACTCCGTCGTCTTGTCGGCGAACTCCTTTGCATTCGTCGGTGTGATCGCGGCCGGGTAGCCCAGGGCCAGGTTCTGAGCCGGCGTATTTGTCAGAATGTTACGGATGTCATTGCCGCCGATGTTGATCGTCACCAAATCGCGCGAGCCAAACGACGGATTTGTGCTGAGAAAGGCTTCAACCTGTTGTGGCAGGTTCGGTGGCGGCCCTATCCCGGGAGCGATCAGGGGAGAGGGGTTGCCGAGCTTCGGATCGGCGGTCGCGCCGCCCACGGCGACATCCGTTATGAGAGTTCCTGGGATTCCCAAATCCTTCGCAAGGGGCACGGGGTAAACGCGCCACAGATCGAGGTGCAGTCCAGGTGGTGCTAGCGGATTCGAAGCGGGGCGGTCCGACAGCGTGAGGTCAGCATAACTGTCACCAAACACGAACAGGCGATCGAATTTGGCCTGCGCCGCCGCGCTCGAGGTCAGACCCAAAGCGGCGCACAGGAGTGCGGCGGCAAATGCAGCAAAACGTATCCATGCGGGCGCGTGAGGGTCACGCATGACAATGTCCCTCCATCGCGATTACAGGCTCTCAAGACTATGAGAGCTGCCGTACTCTAGTCACTCCCGCACGTTGTATTTGCGCTCAGCCCGGCTTGCGACGGAAGGGGGGGCACCGAAGATTTCCTACCCCGTTGCAAGAGCGCCACCTCGCGTTTCGCGCTCGGCCGCGCCAGAGCGGCAAGGCCAAGGTTCCAGCGCTGCCCCTGCTCCCTTGCCTCACCGGCCCAGCCTGCGCGCCGGCGGATATTCGTCGGGACCCGCCGGGCGCCAAGCTGCGCGCGAAGACTTTTGACAAGCGCAGGCCCGACGAAGTGACGGCGCTCAGGCACAAACACTGACGCTGGAATGGCGCACCCCGAACCTATATCGGGGCGAGATAAGCCGGGATCGGCCGCCTCGCTTCGACGGTGAGCCCCGGGCACCCGCAGCAGGTCCAGTCGCTGCGCCGCGTCCGGTCAATTCAACTGGCTTCCGCCAACACCTTGCCGTTGACGCGCGTCTCGCCCCTTAGATTGTCCACGGTGACATGGGTATCATACCAAGTAAGCCTCGGCTTGACCCCGAAGCGCGTGGTCAGCTCGACGATGCGATCTTCGGTGAACCAAGCCTCGGCCAAGGCCCGGGTCTCCCACAGGTAGACGCCGCCGGTGCCAGCATCGCCGTTGAGGTAGTCTTTGCGGATCAGGCCTTTGGCGCCGAGGCCCCGGTAAATGGGCGCTGTCGAGGTAGCACCCTTCACCGCCTGTTCCTCGCTGCGTTTCGGTAGGTCGAACTGGACGACGACGATGCAGTTGCCCATGAGCCGTTCCTCCAAGCGTGCTGCTTGACGTTTGGCCAGCATATATCCGATGGAAAACGCATCAAAGCCATGTTGGGGACCCGATGAACGGAGCGAGAACATGACCAGCATCGTTGGCACCTGGCGCCTGGTGCGCGCCGAAGCATTCGACGCGAGCGGGCAGCCGCAGCCCACCCCCTATGGCGGCGCGCCGGTTGGCCGCGTCATGTTCACGAGCAGCGGTCGTATGATGGCCATGACGGGCGATGGCCGCCAGGAGGTGCTCCCTGGCCAGGTCCGCGAATACAACACCTACGCGGGCACCTACACATTCGACGGCAAGCGCCTCAGCACGCGTGTCGATGCCTGCTCCAATCCTGCCTACATGGGGACGGAGCAGGTGCGCGAGGTCGGCCATGAGGGCGGGCTCATGGTGCTCCGGCCGCCAATGCGCGCCTACGCGGGCCGCCCACCCGAGCAGCGCGTGCTCTACTGGGAGAGGATTTCCGATCTCGACGGCTGAGATACCTGCGCCGCCACCGGCATGAGCCCCCCGCCGACGGGCGAAGGCTGGCTGGGGTCGGCGCTGGTAGCCGGTCTGGGCTACAGACGCTCCAGTCACGGCGAGCGTGTGCGGGGAATAACGACAGGCGGTGGGCTTGAGCAACGACTGGGGCAGGCGGCACGCAACAGCTTCGCTGCGCATAGGGGATTCAGCCGGCTTGCCTCTTCAAGCTTCCTGCCGCCAAGGCGTCAGGCGGCGTTCTGGAGTTCGCGCTTTGGGGACCCGCACCCCCCTTGCGCTGCGACGAAGGACGAGCCTTGTGCTAGCATGACGGCCCCTAGGCAAAGGATGCTAGGCATGCGCGTCGAAATCCATTACTGCGGCCAGTGAAATTATGAACCGCGCGCCCGTGCGGCGGCGAACCTGATCGGCAAGCTTCGACCGGATGCGCAGGTGACATTGCAGCGCTCGGGCGGGGGCGTCTTCGAAATCCGCATCGACGACCGGATCGTCTGCTCGAAGCAGAAAATTGGGCGCTTTCCGACCGATGCAGAGATCACGGCCGCCGTGACCTGAATGGGGTCAAGAACCCACGCGACGCCGCACCCATTGTCCGGCGGGCGGCGCCGCGTTGACCCTCTTGTCTCGCGCAGCAGCTCCCCCTCGGCGCTCACGCGCAATGTTCGCCCTCGAGAACGGGGTATTCGAATGCCTTGCTCTCGAAGAGGTGCATCGGGCCACGTGGATATTACGGCTAGAGCCCACGGGGTACGCAAACAAGGCCGAACAAGAGCTCAATCGGCGATCTGGAAGCGCTCGGATTCAGGCGGCTTCGCCCAGAGGCGATCGGCCCCGCTCATGGCGGTCGCCCGCTGCGGACTGGCCCGCCAGGCCTCGTAGATGTCGTCGCTCGTCCAGACCACCAGGGTGGTAATTTTGGCAGGGTCGCGATGCGCAATCATGGTATGGCGACTGACAAAGCCGGGGGCCTCACTTTGTGCCTTACCGTTGCGATCCAAGAGGCTTCTGGCCTCCTCGATCTTCTCGGCCTTGGCCCAGTGATGCGTGAGAACGCCGATCATACCACCTCCGCAAACGGCTAAACACGCATGGGGGCGGCGTGCCGGGTTGCCCCGGCATTTGCACTCGCGCCCTGCGTCTAAAAATCGAGCAAGCCCTAAAGGTTGGCTTGAAAGTCGAGGTAGTCACGCACCTTTTTGTACACCTGCAGGCGATTGCGTTGACTGTCAGCAACGATGATCTGATCGCTCCTGGGGTTGAAAACAACCGCCGTCGGGAAACAGAAGCGCCACAGTTGCTCTAGGTTTTGCACGCGCCTGTAGGCCTTCATCATATCGGGGTTGGCGTCGATGCTCTGTTGGCCCCACTTCGACATCACCTGCGCATCGCCGACCAGTTGCGTCAGCGGCCGGCCCTCCTTGTCGAAGATGCACAGACGGTGATTACCCCAATCGGTAACATAGATGTCGCCATCGGGATCGACGGCGACACCGGTCGGGTGGTTGAAGATGCCCGCCGGCACCCGCTCTGGGCCCGGCACGCTGGAGATAAACGGACCGAGGTAGGTCACGGCAAATGCATTTGGTACCACCGGGACTTTCCCGTACCTGCCGATCGACATCAGGAACTTGCCCGCTGGTGACAGCTTCTGCACCCGGTGGTTCTTCCAATCCGCGACATAGATGTTGCCATCCCCGTCAAGCGCGATGCCCCAAGGCTTGTTGAACTCACCCTCGCCGCTGCCCGCCTTGCCGAATTGGGTGACGAGCTTGCCTTCGGGCGTGAATACTTGGAGGCGGTTGTTGCCGCTGTCGACGACGATCAAGTTGCCGCTGGCGTCACAAACGATTCCGGACGGCCCCTTCAGCTCGCCGGGGCCGCTGCCGGGCTTTCCCCACTTGCGGATGAACTTGCCGTGCGAGTCGAAAACGGAAACCGTGCTCTTCCACTCGTCCGTCACATAGACGTCACCGTTCTTGCCGACCGCGACGCCGAACGGCCAAACACAGTTCTCCTCCTTGTCGCCGTAGGTGGCGAATTCGGCGAGCAGCTCCTCATCGCCCGGCCCGCCGACCTTGATGTGATTGACCCGCATGCCGAAATTGTTCTCATTGCCCCGGTTGGCGACGTAGACATCGCCATCGTGACCCAGGCACATGGTCTGGGGATAGTTGAAGCCCGTGCCGTTAGCCGAAGCTCGTCCGATCGCGTGGCTCCAGTCGTAGGCTCGCCCCTTGACGTATGTCGTCAGCGCCATTCTCAACTCCCATCACAACGAACCCGGCCTTCCCTGCAATGGAAGGCGCGCTTTCTCCAAGCCAATCCCGACGTCCCGAGTATCGCGAATTACTGCAAGAACCCTGGTTGCTCGTACTTGCCATTCACGATCGGCACGGGATCGAGATGCATCCACCTGTCCAGAATGGTCGAGTAGATGCCGCGGAAGTCCATGTTCGGATTGAGATCACCCTGCACGAGCTTAGCGGCCTCGAGGGAGGGCATGTCGCCGTAGTGTCCACCCTTCACCTTTTCGCCGAGCACAAAGGTAACGCCGGCGGCGCCGTGATCCGTGCCGGAACCGTTATCGCGCACGCGACGGCCAAACTCAGAGAAGATGAGCACGATCACGTTCTCCGACCTGTCGTGTGCGCGCAGGTCGGCCATGAAAACTTCGAGAGCCTTGTTCAAGTCGCTCCACAGGCTGGCGTGTAAGGGATTCTGGCCTGCATGCGTATCGAAGCTGCCGTGATCGCAATAGAATACGCGCGTCCCGAGGTCGGCGAAGTGCACCTGCGCGACGCCCTTCAACTTCCGGCCGATGGTCGTGTCGGGGTATTTCGCATCGGATTTGTACCTGCCCGGCGCCACCTTCAAGATGTCGGCACCCTTAAGCGAGTCGAGACCGGTAGTGCCGAGGTACTCCATGACGCCGCTGCCGGGGATCGGTTTGTACATGCGCGCAAATCGATCCAGGACCGCCTGGCGCTGCGCCTTGTCCTGGATGCCCGGCAGGAATCCGTAGGTCTCGAGAGGTCCGGCCACGCACGCCACGGGAACGCTTGGGACGGACAGCGCCCGGAACAGGCACGGGCCGAAGCTCACCGCGGTGACCACATTTTCTTTCTTGGGGTCGAACTCGCGCACGACGCGGCCCAACCAACCCTCGGTGCCGACTTTGTCGGCCTCGCAGGTGTGCCAGATGTCCATGGAGCGGAAATGCGAACGCGGCGAATCGAGGTAGCCGACACCATGCATGATGGCGAGCTTGCCCTCGTCCCAGAATTGCTTCATGGCGGGAAGATAGGCCGGGAAGCCGTAGGTCTGGTCCAGATGTACGATCTGATTGTCGCCGATCGAGACGGCCTTGCGATTGTCGCGGTAAAGGCCATTGTTGTAAGGGATCACGGTATTTAGATAGTCGTTGCCGCCGCTGAGTTGCACGACAACCAGCACGGGATCCTTTTGTACCGCTGGCATAGGGGATTTCCTCCGCTAAGAGTTCGTGTTTGGATTCAGGCGTACTGAAATTCGCGCGTCGCCACGATCAGCTGCAGCAGCTCACCGGTCTGCTTGATGGAAGCCTCGACCTGCGCCGGAGTGTCCCAGCGGATCTGTCCCCATTGCCTGGCTTGCTCGGTCAGGACCTTCTTGGTGTCAGGGCCGACCTCCAAAGGCCCCAGGAGATCGAGGCAGGAGTCGACCATCTGCTCGGGCTCCAACACGCCCATCGCCTGCAACCGGCGCACGATGGCCTGCACGCCCGGCAGATTGGTGTTACCGACCTGCTCGGCGACGAAGTTGATCCGCGACATCAGCGAGCCGCTGTTGATCCATTCCTGCCCGGTATGCCAGCCTTCGACGGACGGCGGATTGAGCAGGTCCTGCCCCATATAGGAGGGCTGCATCGACAGCTCGCCACAACCGGGCCGCGGTATTTCGTAGCCGCCCATCAGGCGAAGCGTGCCGACCACAACCTCCGCTGGCGACTTCAGGTGCTTGTAGCGGGCATTCTTGAAGAAGTCCGAGGTGAAGAGGCTGCGAAGCACCGGCCGCATCTCGCACTTGTTGGCTAGGAAAGCCGCGGCAAGCATGTCAATGGCGGCCGGATCGCGCGGCGGCTCCAGGTTCCAGGCCGGGACCTGCGGTTCATCGGCGACGAAAAAATTGTAGAGATGACGGCAGATGAAGCGGGCACAGGCCGGCTGCTTGACGATGATATCGATGATATCTTCGCCATTGAAGTTGCCCGTGTGCCCGAGAAACGTCTTCTCGCCATCGTCGTGGTCCTCGGGGCGATACTCGAATTTCCAGGGAAAGCGCCCGTAGGGCAGGCGCGGGATTTTGGTCGCGAAGGTCCAGCCAGTGAAGGCGCGCGACGCCTCGCGCACATCGACCTCCGTGTAGTTGCCGGCACCGAGGCTGAACAGCTCCAAGAGCTCGCGACCCCAGTTCTCGTTCACCTCCGTGCCGTGGTTCTGGTTGTTGTCCAGCCAGAAGATCATGGAGGGGTTTTGCGCGATCTCCATGAGCAAATCCCGATAATTGCCCATGCCCTGCTGGCGGAACAGCTCGATCTGCTCGAGCAGCTGGTCGTAGTTGTCGACCTTCGAGTTACCGGTGGCGAACACATGGTGCCAGAACAACGCCATCTTCTCTTCCAATGGGCGCTGGGTGGTCACCAAGTAGTACATGTAATTGACATTTCCCATGGGCGGCACGCCGCCCGGCAGCAGAGCCGAGGGCTGGTAGCGCAGCAAGGTATAGGGATCGACGGGCGGCTGCGTTTCCGGATGCAGCAATTCTTCGACGGTGGCGTCGTAGCCCTTGGCAGCGCGGGCTTCGAGTTCGTCGCGGGAGGCGCCAAATCCCGCGCGGCGCATCAGATGGGCCATCAAGCCTATGTCGTCGCGGTGAGCCATGGTCGGAAATCCCCTTACCTAAAGCGGGCCAAAGTCGAACAACGGATGTCGTACCCCGCGTCCCCTAGCCAAGCCGATGGCCAAGCGGAAATTCGCGGGCTCTTCAGAAGGTCGCTGCGCCGCAGCATGCCGGTGCAGACCTGTTTGCTGCCTCCGGGTGCGCAACGCGAAATGGAAGCGCTGGCGTAGCTTGGATCTGGCGGCTGCCCCGTGTGGCCGCTGCCGCCGACAAGCATTCCTTAACTTGGCGGCACTTGTGGACAGGGCTGCAACACTCAGTCCCCCCACCGGGACGCGTAGCGAAAGGGGACCACGCCGAACTGCAGGGGGGGCAACCGCCGTCGATCGCACTGATCGGACAGTGCGCCCGGCCCGCCGTTCGTTAGGGCAGGTGCTCCGGGGCATCGTGCTTCCACTGAATGACCGGTAAATCGGGGCGCTACTGTGCTGCTCTTTTCTCGACGATGTCAACACCTGAGGCGGGTGTTGACGGCCGAGGGGATGTAGTTCGGCCATCGCGAGCCCACGCGTCCATTGCCCAGGCGCGAGGCGTCTGTCGGCTCCCCCACACCGGATTGCGCCAGTGGAGCGAGCGCTGTCGCGCCGTTAGGTTCGCAGGCCATCGCGCATGCCTGCCGCCCCCGCGTTGGAGGTGCAAGCCGAGCGCGGCGCGCTGGCTCTCTGCCTGCCATATTCTCTATCAGGCCCCGAGTGGGGGCCCTTGCGCACCGGCGGCGATGCATCAGAGCTCGGGCCGACGGTCAGGGCCCTCAGCGTTGGCGTTTACAGGCGTCAAACAACGACAGGTTGGGACAGAAGGAGGGCCGACTGCCAGGCAGTGCCGCCTGATCCAGCCAGCGGAGGCACTTGTCACTTGTGCCACACGACAAGCAACGGCTGCGCGCTCGCAAATAGGCATCGCCTTGCCCCAATCGCGCCAAAGCGGCGGCATCCACGTCGAGGCGCCTCATCATGCCGTGCATGCGGCGTGCCTGACGTTCGACACGCCGAGCCATGAGCGATCGCATAGCTGGTCCTCCCCGGCCTCCCCCCAATGCTACTTCCGTCCCTGTGGCTCGACCGTCAACCGGTCGATGGTCGCCGAGTTCAGGCAATAGGCCTCCATGCCGGCCTGCACATCGTCGCGTGCCAAATCCCGCTTGCAGCGGCGCCAAGCCGTACACGTGGCGCATACGCGCGCCAGATCTCGATACGTTTCAGGCTCCGCGTTTCTCACAAATTCAGGATCCAGCCCCAGCTGCTGCAGACGCTGCGGCATCAATTGCATCCGACCAGGGCGAGTGCGGCTGAGCTGCCTCAGATCGGTGGTGCTCAATCCCAGGTCTGCGGCTGTCCGGTGCAGCTCCCGCGCTGGGCAGGCGGCCAATTCCGCCATTGCCCGACGGACGCTGACCCGGTGCCGCCACGCTCTGCGTAGCTCCCCAATGGCCTCAGCTGCTCGACTCATGGCGAACCTCCTTGCAGATTTGCCGTTGCAGTTCTTGTCGCCGTGCCAATCTCGAAAAACCGCGCGTTGGCGCAGAAGCTTGCAACGCGCTCATGCCCTTGGCTGTGGGGCGTTGCGAGCAAGGCAGCACAACGGCTGCTCCAGGCGCAGGCAATGCATCTGAGGCGCGCTTCGCACCTCACATCCGCTCGACCGCACATCTCCAACGTGAGGCGCAGCCGGCCAAGCATGCGGTCCAGCAACCCGATTTGAAGCGCGATGCTTTCGCGAGCCTGTGGGCTCAAGCAGAAATCGGCCACGAGCCACCTCTGTCGCTAGCTGATAAGCATGCGGCAACGGCGGACCCGGCCGCTTGATCTAGGTCAAATTCAACCGCGGCCAATCGCGCCGGCAGCTGTCGTCGACCGTTCACGAGCCGACGTTGCCTCGGGTAGCCGGCAATCTCGGGCAGTGACTGTACCGTTCGGGGAAGGCGCGCGCTGAGAACGCCCAGGTCGGCGCAGCCGACCAGGCTAAATCGTCGCGGCGCGTTTTCGAAGTGAAGAAAGGCGCGCCCTCTCTGGCCTCGGGCAGCGCACGAAATCTTCGAGCGCCTCACCATCGTCCTCGGACGTTGCGCGCTGTCCAGGTTCCCCGCGTCATGTGTTGCGCACAACTTTGCCTGCCGCATGCTGTTCCCCCAGCAATGCCGCAGGCCGCGTCTCGCCCGTTTGACCTACGTCAACCATAGCAACGCCCAGTCGTCGTAACGTCCGTGCAGCCGGGGCGGAAACGCAAGATCAGCAAAATGACGCGGGCCGTGCGGCGAACCTCGTTAAATGGGGGGCATCGTTTGCATCGCGGCAGGTGCTTTGCAATCGGCGCCGCGGCGAGAAATATTGGCGTCGATTTCACCGGCGCCGGTATGGACGCACAATCGCGTGCGCCAACCTCAAGCAGATATCGGGAACCTTGTTGCCTCAAGAGCGGCTCGATGACTTACCCGGGCTTCCTCGAGCGCCCACCTCGTGCGGAATTGAGAGATGTCGTCCCCAACCGTTTGGCTGCTTTCCTTTTGCCAGGCATCGCCGCCGGCACACGCCTGGGTGCGTGTGAAGCCATGTAATGCGCATTTGGACAGAAGCCTGGAACTGGGTTTTCTTCTCCCTGGGGATGCGTTGCGATCCATTGCTCACATTCGCCTTGGGCCGAGCAGTGTACGCAGGTCTTAGCTGCCGTTTTGAAAGCTTCCCAATTCTTGCCTTGCAAGGCTCGACTCATGTCGAACCGGGTGCGCGACAGCATGTCCGTCATTCGCCTAGGCAAGAATATAACTTCGGTCGATCGGCGCGATCGACCCTGCTTATTCGCCATGACTTTTTCTCCCGTATATGGAAAGGCTGCATAACCTTCGCAGCGGTCGCGCTGCTTGACTTAGGTCAATGATTCCGAAAGCTGCGCGGCTTAGGTTAATTCCAGGCGGATCGCCGGACATTCAGGCGGTAGCCGTGCCGCGTTGCAGATGCTGGGCCCATGCTTCTTTCACGCCCTGGCAGGCGAATTGTGCGCAAGCGAGGCGGCCAGCATGCGATGACCCGTGCGTGGCCGCTTGGGTATCACATCGGTTCCAGCCGCAGTTGTGCAGCAGCTGTTTATTTGGGCTCGACCGTTCCAGCTCCATAATGGCGCGCGAGGTACGCCGCCGTGAATTTGGCAGACCGACGGTCGCGCGCCACGTCGGCAGAGTTGCGCTCGACGGGGGGACCGTAGCCGCCTGCGCCAGGCGTTTCGACGACCACGACCTCGTCCGGCCGGAGCTCCATGCGGCCCGTCTTCGGGGGTAGCTCCGACAGCGTCCCATCCTCATGCTGCAGCCGGAAGCGCCCGCGAAGCCCCGGCGCGCCGCCAAAAATGCCCCAGGGCGGCAGACGGAATCGCTCGCCGACACCATTGAACTCGCAAATGTGCCCCACCGGACGCACCCGGCGCCGCAGCCCCATGCCCCCACGAAAACGGCCCGCGCCGCCTGAGTCGGTCACCAGCGCATATTCCTCAACACGGAGCGGATACTCCATTTCGATCGCCTCAACCGGCAGGTTAGACGTATTAGTGATATGCACCTGCACGCCGTCCTTGCCGTCACGGTCGTTGCGTCCGCCCATGCCACCGCCGAGGGTCTCGAGGTAGACGTAGGGCGCTCCGCTGCGCGGGTCGATGCCGGCAAATACGATGCTCGTATTGGCCCCGTTGGCCGCCCCGATCGCCTGTCCGGGCAGCACATCGGCTAGCGCACCGATCACCACGTCGATGACGCGCTGACAGGTATTGGCCCGGAGCGCAACTGCGGCGGGCGGCAGGCAATTGGCGACCGTACCGGCCGGGGCGACGATCTCAATGGCATCGATCGCCGCCTGGTTGTTGGGTAGGTCTGGATCGAGCAGGGCCTTCAACGCATAGCAAACTGCCGATTGCACCGCATTGCGGGTCAGGTTGACGTTTCCCGGAACCTGCGGCGATGAGCCAGTGAAGTCGAAAATAATGCGCTCGCCGAGCTTACGCACGTCCAGCGCGAACTTCACGTTGCGCTCCTTCAGACCGTCGTCATCGAGCATGTCTTCGAAGCGATAGCTGCCATCGGGAATGGCGGCGATGCCCGCGCGCATGCGCTTGGCGGTGCGGTCGAGGATCTGCTCGAAAGCGCATTGCATCGTCTGGTTGCCGTAGCGGTGGAACAGCTGCTTCATGCGCTCGACACCCAGCCGGCATGCGGCAATCTGCGCGTGCAAATCACCGCGGCGCTCGGCAGGCAGGCGCATGTTGAGAAGGAGCAGGTCGAAGAGCTCGCTGTCGAGCTCACCTCGGCGATACAGCCGCATAACCGGAATACGCAGGCCCTCTTGATAGATCTCGGACATGCCACCGGACATGGAGCCGCGGGCGGCGCCGCCCACGTCAGCGTGGTGCGCAAGATTTGAGACGAAGGCCACCAGCCGGCCCTCGGCGAATACCGGCATTGCCATGTTTATGTCGGGCAGATGCGTGCCGCCGGCCACGTGCGGATCATTGGCAATGAAGAGGTCACCCTCGTCGATGTCGTCGTAGCGGCTCACGAGGATACGCATCAAATCGAGCAAGGAGGCGAGGTGGATCGGCAGTGCCATCTCCGCCTGGGCGATCAGCCGCCCGCGCGCGTCTGCAACGGCCGTGGAATGGTCATGGCGCTCCTTGATATTGGTCGAGAAGGCACTCTTCTGGATCGTGATCCAGGCTTCATCGTTGATCGACTTGAGCGCGTTCCAGATGATCTCCAGCGTGATCGGATCTAATGGAGCTATCGGAGGCGTCATGGATCGACCTCGATTTGCAAGCTGCCGCACTCTGCGACGGACAGGCGGCTGCCCGGTGGCACCAGCGTGGTGGCGTCGAACTGCGTGATAACGAGCGGTCCCTCCAGTGCCGTTCCCGGCGTCAAGGCAGCACGGTCAATGAAGGAGGTCTCGGTGGGCCGGTCCGCGGTGAACCACACGGGGCGTGTGCCGCTCGAGGTCGCGGCAGGGCGGGATTGGCTGGGGGCAAAGCTGGGGGCGCTCGCGCTGGCTCGCAGCTTGCGGGCGCTCAGGCGCACGTTGATGATTTCAATGTCGGCGGCGGGATCGTGATGGCCGTATTTGCGCTGATGCGCCTCAAGAAACGCAGCCTTGAGCCAAACACCGGACGGAAACCCCTGGCCGTGCGGCACAGGAATTGCCAGCTCGAAGTTTTGCCCGACATAGCGCATATCCAGAGCGCTTGCCAAGCGCTCCTGCAAGCCGGCCTGGCGCTCGCGCGCAAGCCACTGCTGGGCTGCGCTGATCAGGCCGGCGAGCGCCGCTGCCACGGATGCAAGATCGCCTTCGAGCGGCACGCGGCAGGTGGCAACGAAGCTTTCCTCGATATCCGCGGCTGCCACACCCTGGGCACAGAGAATGCCCGGGGCGGCAGGTACTAGGACGTGGCGAATGCCAAGCTCGCGCGCGATTTCCACCGCATGCAACGCGCCCGCACCTCCGAAAGGCAACAGAGTAAAGGCGCGCGGGTCGTGGCCGCGCTCGATCGAGACCGCCCGGATCGCGCGCATCATGTTGGCGTTGACGATACGCACGATGCCAAGGGCTGTCTCGCGCAAGGACAGGCCCAGCTTTCCCGCCAGTGGCGCAATTGCTCCCTCGGCCAGGCGGGGATCAAGGCGCATGCCGCCGCCAATGAGCTCTTCGGGCAGACGCCCCAGCACAAGATTGGCGTCCGAAACGGTCGGTTCCCGGCCGCCCTTGCCGTAACAGGCGGGGCCGGGGTCAGCGCCGGTGCTCATTGGCCCGACGCGCATGAGGCTGTCGCGGCCGATGTGAGCAATGGACCCGCCACCGGCCCCGACCGTGTGGATATCGATGGCCGGAAGCCGCACGGGAAAGCCAGCGACGCTGCGCCCGAATGCCATCTCCGCCTTACCGTCGCGGACCAGGCAGACATCCGTCGAGGTGCCGCCCATGTCAAAGGTAATGAGATCGCTGCGGCCGGCGCGCGCCCCGGCAACAACTGCGCCGACCACACCCGCGGCTGGGCCGGACAAGGCGGTGCGGATGGGCATCTCGCCGGCCCGAGCGATCGACATCAGCCCACCGGAGGATTGGCAGATCCCGATGCGGACGCCGGGCGCGAGCTGATCGACCGCGGCACCGAGGCGGGACATGTATCTACCAGCGACCGGCTGCAAAAACGCGTTGAGCACGGTGGTGGACAACCGCTCATACTCACGAAATTCGGGCTGCACCTCACAGGAGAGTGACACGTCGACGCCAGGCAGCAGCGCCCGCACTGCCGCACCCATGCGCCGCTCGTGCTCGGAATTGAGGAACGAGAATAGGAAGCAGACGGCCACGCTTTGAGCCCCACTTCTTTTCACGTCAGCGGCGGCTCGCCTGATCTCGGCGTCCGAAAGAGCCAGAATGACTTCGCCGGCTGGGCCGATACGCTCGGCAACCTCGAAGCGATGCTCACGCGGAACAAGCGGCTCGGGATGATCGGCCTTCAGATCATAAATCCTCGGTCGGGTCTGGCGGCCGATCTCCAGCAAGTCCTTGAAGCCTGCCGTGGTGACGAGCGCGACTTTGCCGCCGCGTCGCTGGATGAGCGCATTCGTCGCCACGGTCGTGCCATGCGCGAGAAGCGATAGGTTGCCCGCGGGAGTCAGCGCACGCAGTCCCTGCAGGATCGCGCGCGAGGGATCGTCGGGGGTGGAGGCAACCTTGAGCGTGCGCGTCTCGCCGCTCGCCTCGTCCTTCAAGAAGAAGTCGGTGAAGGTGCCGCCGACGTCGACCCCCAACGTCGCGCTCATCCCTCACCCACGATGTCGCTGGAGAGCCCGACGGGAACGTCGGGATTTGCCGTAAACAGCCCAACCAGCGCCACCACAGTTAAGGGCAGCATGCCCCAAGTGACATCGGCGACGCGGCCGAGCTCGCCCACAAGCTCGCCAGGTCGAGGCCGGGCGCCGGTATAGCGCCGGCCGCCTCGCGCAGGTTGGCCAGCACGATGCCCCACCAGGTCGCAGGCGCAGCCGAGCTTGCTGATGATACTGCGCCGACTGGAAGTCCTAGGCGACGCCCTCGTTGCGATTGATCGCATGGTGGAGAGCTGACGGTGCATCTTGGGAGCGCTCTCTTGGCCGTATTGAGTTTTGCGCGAGAAGCCTCGTTGCGCTCGCTGTATGAGAGTGCAGGACGCCAATGCTTCTGGCAAGGCGGCAACCGCACTCGCAAGTTCTCTTGTGACTGCAATGGACAGCGTCGCAGGGAATGCGTGCTGGCGAGTATTGCCGCTGCCGGCACGCTGGCAAGCTCGATCGCTCCGGGCGCCGCGAATGAACCCATGCGATCAGGGCGCAGGTGCTGATGGTCGAGCCCGCAACCACCACCGCGGCGCTTCAACGGCGTTGAGGCGGATCGACTGCTACCGGCGTGCGGATCGCCGATCCAGCCGAGCGAGTGCCGTCCAGTTGGTCGGGATTGAATAAATTGGCCTCGAACGGGCTCAAATCTCCTGCGAGACACCGCGGCCGAAGACCAGCACAGCATCAATATGCCTCGACAAGCCAACAGGATCGCTGCCACAGGGACGCCAATGCTCGGCGGCGTCCCCGTCCTGCGTCAGCAGCGGCGTAGCCGATGCGCATCAGCGAGCCTATGGCCAGTGTTGATCCTCCGGGTGCCACATTGTAGTCTTGC
>Ga0075434_100000831_pt1 | contig 24539 bp, 20 predicted proteins | sample RhiMethybrSRZTD3_FD_75298 | JGI IMG/M metagenome (GOLD analysis project Ga0075434, IMG submission 75298) | Populus rhizosphere microbial communities from Tennessee, USA - Rhizosphere MetaG P. TD hybrid SRZTD3 | ecosystem: Host-associated > Plants > Roots > Rhizosphere > Soil | place: USA... | reverse complement strand
GGGGGTGTATCACAGGGTGGCTGAAGTCAAGATTCAGGAGGGCGAATCCATCGAGAGCGCTCTCCGACGGTTCAAGCGGAAGGTGCAGCAGGAAGACATCATCAAGGACATCAAGAAGCACTCCTTCTATTTGAAGCCGGGGGACAAACGCCGCGCCAAGCAGGCGCTGGCGAGAAAGCGTAATCGCAAGAAGCTTCGACGCGAATCGGAGTAAAGAGGTAAGACGGCGGCGAGGCGGGATCGACGACGAGCAAAGGTGGCGACCGATGGAGTTCCAGGACAAGGCCCTGAGGTGTGTGGACTGCGGGTCGGAGTTCATCTGGACAGCCGGTGAACAGCTCTTCTTCGCCGACAAGCAGTTCAAGAACGAACCCAAACGCTGCAAGGCGTGCAAGGCCAAGCGGGCGAACCGGGTGAGCGCGGGCCCTTCGATGCGCGATCGCGTCGAGACCCAGACCCAATGTTCCGCGTGCGGGAAGGAAACGACGGTGCCGTTCCGGCCGACGCAGGGCAGACCGGTCTTCTGCAAAGAGTGCTTCCAGCAACGGAAGTTCGCGGGCGCGGGCGGCTAGGTCGCTGCCGTTTCACTGAGGCGAGATAGGCTGGAAGGGCGGGAAAGGCTGGAAGGGTCTGCCTTTCCACCCGCCTGCCCCGCCGCTCCCGCCCATCCAGCCTTTATATAATCGGAGAACCATGCAGATCGAACAACGATCCGCGGGCGACGTTATCGTCCTGGATCTAAAGGGCAAGATGACCCTCGGCGAAGGCGACGAGCTGCTGAAGGACAAGATCAACAGCCTCCTGCAGCAAGGACACAAGAAAGTCATCTTGAACCTCGAAGACGTTCCCTACATCGACAGCGCGGGCCTCGGCGAGATCGTTCGAACTTATACGACGATCAGCCGCCAGGGCGGCAGCTTGAAACTGCTCAACCTGACCAAGCGGATCACCGACCTGCTCTCGATCACGAAGCTGCTCACGGTGTTCGAAACCTACGAGAGCGAGGCGGACGCGGTTCGCAGCTTCTCCTCGGCGAGGGTGTAACGGCGGAATTCGACGTCGCGCCGGAGCGGGCCACGGGGACCACAGCACGTAAGCGCAGTGGCGACCCCGCCGTGCGGGCCCACTCAACCTCGGGGCTGCTGCTCGTCTCAATGCGGCCCCAACAGTGGACCAAGAACCTGCTCGTCCTGGCTGGCGTCGCGTTCGGAGGACGCCTGCTCGAGCCTGCGGCTGTTGCGACTGCGGCCGCGGCGTTTGCCATTTTCTGCATCCTGTCCGGCGCCGTGTACCTGTTCAATGACGTGGCCGACCGTGACGCGGATCAGAAGCACCCGCTCAAGCGCGAACGCCCGATCGCTTCTGGACAGCTTGCAAGCACCACGGCGGCGGTGACGGCAACTGTGCTTGGCGCCGGCGCGATTGGGGGAGCATTCGCGATCAGCACCCCCTTCGGCGCCGTCGCGGCGACGTACGTCGCGTCGCAGCTGCTGTACTCGATGGCGTTGAAGCATGTCGTCATCCTCGACGTGCTCATGATTGCGGCCGGGTTCGTGTTGCGGGCCATCGGCGGCGCCGTCGCGGTAGATGTGCGGATCGATCACGGATTGCTCGTCTGCACGACGCTGCTGGCGCTGTTCCTTGCGCTCAGCAAACGCCGGCACGAGCTGGTCCTGCTCGCGGACGGAGCGACGGGACATCGCCCGATTCTCGAGGAGTATTCGCCGTATCTGCTCGACCAGATGATTGGCGTCGTCACATCGTCCACTCTGATTGCCTATACGGTGTACGCGACGAGCCCCGATACAGCGGTCCGCCTCGGCACGGGGAAGCTCGGCCTGACGATTCCTTTTGTTCTCTATGGGATATTCCGATATCTCTATCTGGTGCACCAGAAGCGCGGAGGCGGTAGTCCGGCTGCGATGCTGTTGAACGATCGGCCGCTTCTGGGCTGCGTGGCGCTGTGGGCGGCCAGCGTCATTGCTCTGCTGTATTCGCCGCTGGGTAAATGAATGACTCCAGTAACAACGATTGAAGCACCCTCGACGCCGGAGGCCGCGCCACGAGCGCGTACCGCGAGGGTTGCGGTCGTGCGGACACGCCCTGAAACCGTGCTCGCCGACTACGGCCGGGTCATGGATCTGGCCGGGTACCGCGACACGCTTGCGCGCGACCGCGATACGCTCATCAAACTGAACCTCTCGTGGACCAAGTACTTTCCGTCCTGCTCGTCGCAGCCGTGGCAGGTGGACGGCGTCATCAGCAAGATGCTCGCGGATGGGTATTCGCGCAACAGGCTGATCCCGATCGAGAACAAGACCGTCGTCACCAACCCGCGAGAAGGATGCCGCAACAATCGATGGGAGCCCGTGCTCCAGAAGCATGGGCTTACATTTCAGCCGCTGACGGAGGTTGACTGGCAGGTGTATCGCTTCAAGAGCCCCCTGCTGAAACTCAATCAGATTTTTCCGGAAGGCATTCAGATTCCCGCGATCTATCCGGGCCGCCAGATTCTTCACCTGCCGACGGTAAAGACGCACGGTCACGCCGTCATGACCGGCTCGGTGAAGAACTCGTTCGGTGGCCTGCTTCGGGAGGTCCGGCACTACGCGCACAAATACATGCACGAAGTGCTCGTCGATCTCCTATACATGCAGCGCGAGCTGCATCCCGCGGTGTTCACTGTGATGGACGGCACGGTAGCCGGCGACGGCGCCGGTCCGCGAACCATGATTCCGCGCATCAAGAACCTGATACTCGCGGCGTCCGATTCGGTCGCGATCGACGCGATTGCGGCGCGTCTGATGGGCTTCGATCCGATGTCGATTCCGTTTCTGCGCATGGCGCACGAACGCGGCCTCGGCATCGGCGACCCGAAACAGATCGAACTGGTCGGCGACGACGTCTCGATGGAGAACTTCGGATTCCAGACCAGAAAATCACTCGTCATCTGGGGCGACCAGATGATCCGAAAGGGCTTCCTCCGTCCGCTCGAGCGCATTCTCCTGCACTCGCCGCTGATGGTATGGGCACCGTTTGCGTCAAACGTGTACCACGACGCGGTGTGGTACCCGACGATCGGCCAGGCGCGCATTCGCGAGTTCATGAAGACGGAGTGGGGACAGCTCTTCAGAAAGTACTGACACGATGGCGACCGATCACAATCAGGGGCGCCGCGGCCACTTCCACCGCGGGCGCCGGGGGCCCGACCGGCGCGGCCCTGAACGGCGGCAGGGTCCACCACCCCAGGAGCAGGCGGCACGCAGCGAGCGCGGGGATCGCGTCGACGTCGAGCAAATCATGCGCGAGATCCGCTCGCGCATCGCGCAGCGCACCGGCGTCGAGCTCTCCAATCAGCAGATCCAGGAGCTGGCCGCGCGGCGCCTCGAAGCGATTCTCGACCCGCGCGGGTTGAAACCCGAGCTGCTCGAACAGCTGCGGCGCAGCGCCGGCGAGCGGACGATCGCTGTCGACGCCGCGGCGCCTCCCGCCTCACAGTCGTTTCCCTTTGACGAGGCGACTCTCTACGATTCGCCAAATGGATTGCTGCGGTTCATCCGCAGGCTGCTGCGTCCATTGCTGAGGATGTTTTTCAATCCGACCCCCATCGCACACGCGCTCGCGCAGCAGTCGCGGATGAACACCGAGCTCGCGGCGCGCGAACTCGAGCGCGATCGCCGTCAGGCGGAGTGGAATGCGCTGCACTACGAGATTCTGCAGCGGCTGGCGGTCGAAGTGTCGCGGGCCAGCGTCGACGCACAGAATCTGTCGCTGCGCGTGGAGTCGCTCGCGGCGAAGCTCGATTTCAACGAACGGCGTGTTCGCACCATGGAGGGCACACAGGTTCAGACCCGCTCGCCGCGACCGCCGGAGACCGGACCAACCACGCAGACAGTCGCCGCTGGCGCGGCGCCCAACGAAACCACGCCGCACCAGCCGCCAGCGGCAGAAGGCCAATCCGGCGATGCGCCACGACGCCGCCGGCGGCGCCGGCGCGGCCGTCGCGGTCCGCTGACGGGCGCGCCTCCCGAGGCCGGCATGTCAGGTCCATCGACGCCGATCAACGACGTCGCACCTGACATTGACGAAGGCGACGCCGATACCGATGAAGGCTTTGACGATGAAGTGAAGGCCGAACGTGTCGAACATCAGGAGGAGGTCGCTGCCTCGCCCTCGTCATCGCCTGCTCCCGAGCCGGCACCAGAACCGGTCCGCGCGGAAGACACCTCGACGCACGTTCCCGAGGAATGACCCGTCGACTCTCGAGAATCCAGAATCGCTCGGGATCATCCCGAGCATAGTCGAGGGATGAAGTTAGCGATCGTCGTGCAGCGATACGGCGCCGAGATCAATGGCGGCGCCGAGCTGCACGCGCGCTACATCGCCGAGCACCTGGCACGCCATGCGGAGGTGCGCGTGCTGACCACCTGCGCCCGCGACTACCTGACGTGGCGCAACGAGTATCCCCCCGGCACGGACTCCGTCAATGGCATCGCTGTCGAACGATTTCAGGTCGAGCACGAGCGCACTGACGCGGACTTCGGTCTTCGCTCGGACCACGTGTTCTTCCGAAGGCATTCACTGAACGACGAGCTCGAATGGCTGGACAGCGAAGGCCCGGCCACCCCGTCGCTTGTCGCGCGCCTGCGCCGCGCGGCGACCGCCTTCGATCACGTCCTTATTTTTTGCGCGCGCTACTACCACGCATATTACGGAGCTCGCGCGGTGCCGGAACGCGCCGTACTCGTACCGACGGCCGAGCGCGACCCGGCCTTGGGGCTGGCGATGTTCGGGCCGATCTTCCGCGGCGTGCGCGCGATCATGTACAACTCGTACGAGGAGCAGGCGTTGATCCGGGCGGCTGCCTCGAACGCGCATGTGCCGGGCGTCGTCGTCGGTGTCGGCTCGGACATTCCGGCGTCGATCGATCCGGCTCGCGCCAGGGCGAAGTTCGCTCTCGAAGGTCCGTACGTCGTGTATGTCGGCCGCATCGACGCGAATAAGGGCTGCAAGGAGCTGTTCGAGGTCTTCATGTCTTACGTGGCGGAACGCAACGATCCGCCGACGCTTGCGCTGATTGGCAACGCAGTGATGGAACTACCCAACCATCCACTCATCCGGCATCTTGGATTCCTGGGCGACCAGGATAAATTCGACGTCATCGCGGGCGCCGCTGCGCTCGTGATGCCGTCGTACTATGAGAGCTTGTCGATGGTCGCGCTCGAAGCATGGGCGCTTGGAACGCCGGTTGTCGCCAACGCCCGATGCGACGTGCTGCTCGGCCAATGCCTGCGCAGCAATGCGGGCCTTTACTACGCCAACGCCGCGGAATTCGGCGCGGTGCTCGATACGGTGCTCGACGAACCGGACGTAGCCGCTCGGCTGGGCCGCAACGGGCGGCAGTTCTACGAGCAGAACTACAGCTGGCCCGTGATCGAACGGAAATATCTGGAGATGTTCGCGCTGTTGTCGTCCGCACCGCCGCGCCACCGGATGGAGAAGCTGCCCGGCTGGTTCCGACGGCGTCAGCGCTCGTTGCGACCCGCGGCTCAAGTCGTCGACGAGCTGCCGTCGGGTCCAGTCGTGGAATCCGGTGGCGGACCTGAAGATTCCGCGCCGGAAGGAGCCGTCGCGTGAAACTGGCATTCATAACTCCCCGCTACGGTGGCGAGATCGGCGCGGGGGCGGAACATGCGTGCCGGCTGCTCGCGGAGCAGCTGAGCCTGCGGCATGATGTCGAGGTTCTCACGACCGCCGCGCGCGACAGGCGAACGTGGAAGAACGAGTACGGCGAGGGCGCCGATCGTATTCGGGGTGTGCTCGTGCGCCGTTTCGCCGTCAATCAGCCTCATGATGCGCACGCATTCCGGCAGTTCGCCGATCGCATTCTTGCGGTCCCGCGTTCGCGCGGCGAGGAGATGGAGTGGGTGCGTCGTCTCGGTCCGTCGGCGCCCGGGCTCATCGAGCATCTGAAGCGGCAGAACCGCTCGTACGATGCGCTGGTCTTCTTCTCGCTGATTCACTGGACCACCGTTCATGGAATGGCGGTCGCGCCGGAACGCAGCATCCTGTTTCCCTGCGTGCGTCTGAGTCCCGTTCTGCGGTTTGGATTGTGGCCGGACCTCATCTCTTCCGCCCGTGCGCTCGGTTTGATATCGGGCGCAGAGCGGAAGCTGCTTCGCTCGTATCTCGGTGTCTCCGCTCCACGCGAAGAGCTGGTCGGCGTCGGAATCGATCCGTCCCACCGCCAGGCCTACCCGCGGCATCAACAGGATCCCGCCGACGAGCCCGTCTCCGATGACGAGACGTCGGCGGCGTCCGAAGAGACTGCCGAAGAAGAAGACGAGCGCGCCGATCGCGGCATCCCGTTCCGCCGCCGTCATCGTCTGTACGGACCCATCGTCCTGTACGGCGGACGAGTCGAGCCCGACAACGGGTGCGAAGAAATGCTCGAATACTTCGACACCTACGCCACGACGGATGGCGACACCGCGCTGGTACTGATGGGCGTGAAGATGATGAAGGTGCCCGACGAGCCGTACGTGCGTCAGGCCGGTGTGCTTCCCGATCGCGAGCGCATGGTCGCCTACGAAGCCGCGGACGTGACGATCGCGCCCGGTGCCGATGATCCTCTTGCGCTGTCGGTCCTCGAAAGCTTCGCCGTCGGCACGCCGGTGCTGGCGAGCAGACTCAACGATGCGGCGGTCGAACACTGCCGGCGCGCCGGCGCGGGTCTGTATTACGGGAGCCGGGAGGAGTTCGTCGAGGCGCTGCGCACGCTCATGACTCGCAGCAAGCTGCGCGAGCAGCTCGGGATGGCGGGGCGCAAGTACGTTCGGCAGTATTACCGCTGGGACGCGGTCCTAGGACGGTTTGACCGACTCGTCACGCTCGTACGAAACCGCGGCTGACGTACTCTCATCGTCTTCGCCGCCGCTGCCCTTTCGCCCGCGGCGCACCCCGATGTCGTACCGCTTGATCATCTCGTTCAGGGTAGTCGGCTTGATCCCGAGCAGTTCCGCCGCACGTTTTTGAACGCCGCCCGCGGCTTCGAGCGTCGACTCGATCAGCCGCTTCTCGACATTGGTGATGACGTCCTTGAACGAGATGCCCTCGGGCGGCACGACGAACTTCGGAATCTGAAATGCCGGCGCGGTGCGCACGTGATCGGGGATCAGATCCGGTCCGATGCGCGGACCGGTGGCGAGCACAACGGCCCGCTCCATAACGTTCTCGAGCTCGCGCACGTTGCCCGGCCAGTGATAGTCCATCAGCAGATCGAGCGCCTCGGGCGCCAGCTCGAGGGCGCGCTTGTTGTTCTCGTCGCCGTATTTGATGAGGAAGTGCTGTGCGAGCACCGGAATGTCTTCCTTGCGCTGACGAAGGGGCGGCAGGTAGATGTTGATGACGTGCAGGCGGTAATACAGATCCTCGCGGAAGCGCCCGGCTTCCATCATCTGCTTCAAGTCGCAGTTGGTGGCGGCGATGATACGGACGTCTACCTTGATCGTCTCCATGCCGCCGAGGCGCATGAACTCGCGTTCCTGGATGACCCGCAGCAGCTTCGCCTGCGTCTCGAGCGGGATGTTGCCGATCTCGTCGAAGAAGATCGTCCCCTTGTCGGCCATGTCACAGAGTCCCTTCTTCGGATACACGGCGCCCGTGAACGCGCCTTTGACGTGGCCGAAGAGCGTGGACTCGAGAAGCTCCGGGGGCAGATTCCCGGAGTTGACGGTGACAAACGCCTTGTCGGGGCGCGATGAATGCGTGTGAATCGCGCGCGCCACGAGCTCCTTGCCCGTGCCGCTCTCGCCGGTGATGAGGATGGTCGATCGGCTCGGCGCCGCCTGGATGATCAGGTCGAACACCTGCTTCATCTTCGGGCTGCGGCCTATGATGCCCGCGAAGTTGTGCATTTGCGCCTGAAGGTTCTGCTTGAGCGCGGTGTTCTCCGCGATCAGCTGCCGGCGCTCGGCGGCGTTGCGGATGACGACGAGCACCTCGTCGTTCTTGAACGGCTTGGTGATGTAGTCGAACGCGCCTCGCTTCATCGCGGCAATCGCGTTCTCCACCGACGCGAACGCCGTGATCATGATCACCGGAAGGTCGTCATCGAGCTTCTTCAGCGCCTCGAGGACCGCCATCCCGTCCATGCCGGGCATCATCACGTCGACGATCGCGGCGTCGAACGGCACCGACTTCGCCAGCTCGACGCCTTCGGCGCCGCTCGCGGCTACGCGGACGGAATACCCCTCCCTCGAGAGGAGCGTCTCGAGGATTTCCCGCATGATCTCTTCGTCGTCGATGATGAGAATGGAGGTATGGCGAGCCATGCAGCGTGCCTTCGGCGTTTAATGGACCGCGCGGGCGAGCCTCTCGGCGGGCGCAAGCGGGAAACGCAGCGTGAAGCGGGTTCCCTGGCCCATGCTGCTCTCACAGTCGATCGTCCCGTCATGTTCGCGGACGATGCCGTAGGTAATCGACAGGCCGAGGCCGGTGCCCTGGCCGATCGCCTTCGTCGTGAAGAACGGATCATAGATGCGCGCCAGATACTCGCTCGGGATGCCTGAGCCGGTGTCGGAGACCTCCACCACGGCCTGGCCCTGTTCCGCGCGCGTCGCAACCGACAGCCATCCGCCCTTTGGCATCGCGTCTTTCGCGTTGAGGAACAGATTCAGAAACACCTGCTGCAGCTTCTGCTCCGTGCCAGTCACGGCGACCGGCTGCTCGCTGAGCTCCCGCCGGACCGTCACTCGCTGCAGCTGAAACTGATGCTCCAGCAGCGACAGCACGTCGGCGATGATGATGTTCACGTCAACGGCGGTGACCTCCATTGACGACGCCGTGCCAGGCCTCGACAGGTTCAACAGCCCGTTGACGATCTTCGCCGCGCGGAATGTCTGGCGTTCGATCTTCTCCAGGACCTTGGTCTTCGGGTCCTCGGGGTCGGCGCCCTCGAGCAGCATCTGCGTGAAGCTCGAGATACCCGTGAGCGGTGTGTTCACCTCGTGAGCCACACCGGCGGCGAGCAACCCGATCGACGCCATCTTCTCGGAAATCTGCAGCTGCTCTTCGAGCTGGACGCGCCGCGTGACGTCCTCGATGATGACGATCGTGCCGACGGTGGTGATGCCGCTCTCGCTCGATGCGCGCAGCGGCACAACGGCGGCGTTGAGAATCAGCGGCGATCCTCCTTCAACACGCTGTCCAAGCTGCAGTCTCGAGAGCGTCGTCCCCAGCGGCGCATCGCGTCTGGCCGCGCGCAGCGCCTCCACGAACGACGCCTCGAACAGCTCGTCGAGCCGCCGCCCTGTCGCATCGCCCTTCGACACGCCCGACAACGTTTCCATGGCGGGATTCCACCGAACGACGCGATCGTTCAGGTCGAGCACGAGCAGGCCGTCGTCGAGCGATTCGAGAATGTTTTCGTTGAAGGCGCGCATCCGGTCGAGCTCGAGCGCCTTGACATGCAGCTGCCGGTAGAGCCGCGCGTTTTCGAGCGCGGTGGCAATCTGGCCTGCGGCCGCGGCGAGAAGGCTCGTGTCTTCGCTGTTGAGAGGCTCCCCGGTGTCTTTGCGGCCAACCGCCAGGACAGCAATGGTGCCTTCCTTCGAGATGCAGGGGACGAAGTAGTACAGGCCGGCGTCACGCCAGTATTCGATCTCCTCGACCGCGAAACGGGAGGAGGCAATCGGATCGTCGAGGGCAACAGTGTGGCCGTCGGCCAGCCGTTCACCGATGCCGGAACGCTTCGCGAGGGCGGGTGGATGGCTGTCGCCGAATCCCGAGGCCCGCACCGATCCGTAATATGGCGTCGATTCGTCTTCAAGCATCAGCGCCATGCGCTCGACGAGCAGCGTCTCGACGACACGCGAGACAAGGCGCTCGGAGAGCCGGTGCAAATCGAGGTCGCTGTTGAGATCGCGCGCGAAGCCGACAAGAGCGCGGCGATAGTCGTATCGGTCGCGGTAAAACGCACGGTCAAGCGCGTTCTGCACGGCGTCCTTGACCGGAGGCGCCAGCAGCAGCGCGACGAGCGTCGCGAGGAACGCAATGATCCAGTTGTGCTCGTTGTCGCCTTTCAACCAGACACGCTGGACCAACTGCAGCATCGCGGCGTAGATCGCCACAATCGCGCCGAGCGCCGCCGCATAAACGAGGGCGCGCTTGACGATCACCTCGATGTCCATCAGCCGGTAGCGGACGATGGCGCACGCGTACGACAAAGGGATCAACCCGAGCGGAATCGCGGAAAGCTGCATCGGCAGCGTTGCGTCGACACCGAAGGCAAACGGCAGGGCGTAGCCAATCGCGAACGGCGCGCCGCCAAGGGCTGTTCCCCAGGCGATCCACCGAAGCTGGCGCCGGCCGGTGATCGACCGCACCTCGGTGAGCGCACGCGCGAGGGCGGCGAGACCTGCGATCAGGCAGCTTGCAAGATAGAGAAACTCGAGACGATCGAGCGTTTCCAGGGAACGCACCGATGCGCTTGGATTCGTCAACCCGCGCGCCAGCGTGACGACATGCGCAAGACCAAGCAGCACCGCCGGCACGTAGGCCAGAGGAACGATGACGCGGCCAACCGACCCGGCGGTCCAGCGCCGTGCGCGCTCGGGAAAGACCAGCGTGAAATGCAGGAAAAGTGGCGGGAGCACCAACAGCGAAATGGCGTCACCCCAGTAGAAGATCCAGTCAAGTCGATCCAGCCGTCCGCTGAAGGAGAAGGTGAAGACGCCGAAGAACGCGACGGCAAGCCAGAAGAAATGCAGCGTCGCCGGATCGCGAGGCCGCCGCAGGCGGACCGCGCCGCCGACGAGCAGCGTGAAGATGCCGACCGAGGCGAGAAGGAAGTAGAGCGCTCGCGGTCCGCTCGGAATCGGCGCGATTCGAATGTCGACGACCTCACGGGTGCCGAGCCTCAGGATGGTGTAGCGGGCCGTCTGCCCGGCGGAGGCGCCGCGCAGCACCTGCTCGATGTCGGCGACCTGCTGCACGGGCCGATCGTCGATCGCGAGGAGCAGATCGCCCTTCCTGATGCCCACTGTTGCTGCGGGCGTCCCCTGCGCGACGTCGGCGGCAACCACGCCCTCGGGCTGGGCGGTCCACAGCACGCCGTCCTCGACCGCATGCCACGTCGCGCGCGCCGAGATATTGGCGATGCCGAGACACAGCAGCGCGCCGAGTACGACGGCCGGAACGACGGGCCCTCGCCATAGCGTCCATGTGCGTGACGCGTCCGAACTTCGTCGAACGTTTCTCATCCTTCGCAAGGCCGGGCCGGAGACACGCCGGGCGGTGCGTGGACGGGCAGCAAACGATATACCACCACCGAGTGGATCTTGCGCGTCGTAACTCAATGCAAATCAGTCAGTTAACGAGGATCAAGAATATCAGAACGGCTGCCGATCCAAATGCGCAGCCCGGGCCATCCAATCGAATGGAGGCGAAAATCCTGAGGAAAATGGCTAGAAGCGAACCGTAACGCCGCCGACGACGTGTTTGGGAGGACGGACGACCTGAAGTTCGTCGTAAACCGAAGCGTCGAGGAGATCTTCGTGGAAGAGATTGCGAACCGCGACGATCATCTCCCACTGCGCCGAGGAGAAGTTCAGGAAAGGCAGCGCCTGACTGACTTCGACATCGAACCGCGAGCCAAACTGCGGACGGAGCACAACGGCGTCGGGCCGCGTGAACCCTGAATTGATCTTGTAGATGACGAAAACGCGCGTATCGACACCCGGCACTTCGCTTTCAACGGACGTCGTCAGGTCTCGCAGCCGCTCGAACTGGCGTCGGATAACCGAGGGCGACACCAGCGCGACACCAGCCGTGCCGGCCGACGGGCGCAGCCACCCCGCATCGCTCTGGGTGTAATCGACCGACGCGTGTATACCGTTGGTCACCGCGCGGCTCACGCTGACTCCCCAACCATGCGCATCGACGTCGCCGGCCGTGCCCACGTAGTAATGTCCGATGTTGGTGCCGGCGGTATTGGGAAGCGAGACGCCGAAGAGCGCCACGAGCTGATCGTTCACCTGCTGACGGAAGGCGCGTACGCCAAGCACAACTTCACTGGCGATCGGCTGCTCCGCAGCAACTTCCACGTGATCGATCTGCTCGGGATGGAAGCCGTATCGAGCCGACGCCGGCGAGAACGTGCGCCCCGGCGGTGACCACATTCCAGTGCTCGGCAGCAGAAATTCCTCGGCGCCCGGTGCAATCTCCCGGTGCGAGATCGTGCCGCGAACGCGTAACGAACCTCGAGAAAGCGGCGTCACCGTAACGCTCGCCCTGGGGCTGAAGAGCGTTTCGTGCGCAAGGTAGTCGTAGCGCGCGTATCGCGCACCGTAGCTCAAATCAACACGCGACGTTAACGCCCAGCGATCGAACGCGTACATCTCGCCGGCGTTGCGGCGGCCGTCGGCCATCGCGGCGAGCGCATCCGCGTTGCCACCGAAGTATCGCTGCATCGCGTAGGACATGCCGGCGCGATAGCTGTGCGAGGACCCCGTCGGCTGCCACGAGTACGAGCCTGCGACAATCCATGACGAGAGATCGCCCTGTGTTGTGCCTCCTCGGACGTCCCACTTCCCCGTAGCGGTCGGCGCCGTAAGCGAGACGAAGGCAACACTGTTCGGAATACCGTTCTGCAGAGAGAACAGGTTCTGCGGACGATCGAACGACGTGCTGGTGAGCAGGTTAATCTGTCCGTTGACGGGGAGGTCCGTGATGAAATCGGACGCGAAGCGCACGGGGCTCCCGACCGCCTTCGCCAACGCCGCAAGCGAACCGTCCATGAATGACGGGTCGTTGTCCGGCGGCAGCACCGCGCCGTTGACGTCCTTCAGAACACTGCGGCGCAGGTGACGGAGACGCCATGCCAGCTCGCCGTGATCTTCAGTGTCGTTGTCGTCAGCGGACGACTGTTCACCCTCGGCACCGGCTGCGGCAATCCCGGCCTGCAAGACCTGCGGCTGATCGGACTTGTCGGTGGCCTTCGTGAGCGCGATCGAAATGTCGCGGGGTGCCATCGTCACCTGGACGATGCGCGCGCGCGCCGGCGCGTACCCCTGCAAGTGCGCGCGGACGAGATAGGGACCGGCCGGAAGATCCCGCAGAACGAACCGCCCATTTCCGTCGGAGACCGCAAACGCGCCGGTCCCGCCGAGCGCCGACACGACCACGCCGGCAAGCGGTAGCGAATGGTCGTCCACCACGGTGCCGCGCAGCTGTGCGGAGGTCAGCGAAACGAGCTGGGGAACGAGTGGAGATGCGGGACGAGGCGCGACTTGAGCGACAGAAACGGCGGGACTGCTAAGTCCCGCCAGCAACGCCAGTAACGCCGGGAGGCGCACTCTCACATCTTACGCCTTTATCGAATCCTACGAGGCACCCACCGTGAAATTGACGTTCTGCGTGACCGTTTTGCCCGACGGCTTGTCGGTAATCTTGATTTCGAGGCGATAGTCGCCCGGGGCAAAGCTGATCAGCGGCACTTCCAGAAAGTTCGGTATGCCCTGCGAGACGTTGTACGGCGTCGAGCCATTCAACGCCTGCGGCTGGGTCTTGTTGAAGAACTTTTCGCCGTCCGCGGTCTTCTGATTGAAGCTGTTCTCGACCGTCAGGTCCGGCTTCCCGGCAGGGTCTCCCGTCGCACCGTACACCCAGTAGACGACGCTCAGGGTGTCGGTTTTCTTGTACTTGCCGTCCTTCGACGGAACGATCTGCATCTGGCCGAAGATGTACGGGTCGTCGTCAGCGGTCTGTCCGGCGGGCGCCGGCTGAATACCGCTCGACAGCAGCAGGCTGCTCGTCGCCAGTCCGGTCACGTTGAAATCGGGCACCGTCACATCCTTCTTCAGCACGCCGACCTTGGGCATGTAGTTCTTGTCGGCTTTCTCGACCGTCCCCTTCTCCTTGACGGCGACGTAGAGATCGTAATCGCCCGGCTTCACCTGGATGTAACGGGCCAGTTTGCCGTCGGGACCGATCGTCGCGAAGTCGAACTTCTCCCACGGGTGGACGGGACCCGCGTTCTTGTCCTTACTGTCGCCCTTCGCCGGCGCGGCCGGGGCTGCGGCTGCCTTATTGGCAACGCGCACATACAGCGCCGCGGTCGGTGAAGCAATCTTGCTCTTGTCCACCGTCACCGTGAACGGCACGTAGGTCGAGCCATCGGGGGCGCGGAAGAAATGGTTGGATTCCCACGTGACCGCGATATCGGATGGCGCGGCCACGCGACCCGCGGCGACCGCGTCAACGACAGTCACCAGCGTGTCGATGTCAACCTGTTCTGCCTTGGTGCGCTTGACCTCTTTCTTGTTGTCTGCTTTCTGAGCAAGCAACGCCGTGGTGCCGGCACTCATCGTCAGCGCAACGCAGAGAGCAACGATGCCTCTCATCTTCTTCATGCCTCTCTCTCCGAACAACGGGGACGTAATCAACAGCTGATGACGCTGTCACGAAACTGGGGGAAACCGAATCCACTGATCTTAGGAAGCTCTCCGCGGTAAGTCAAACAATCGCCGTGCTATTATCGCTGCCCCGCACGGGACTGACCGCGCGTCGGACGCGGGCCTCAGGTTGGGCCGCCACCAATGGAACTGGACGATATCCTGGTCATCCTGCTCGCGGGAGGAGTGGGAGAACGCCTCTATCCCCTCACCAAGGAACGCGCCAAGCCGGCCGTGTACTTCGGCGGCCCGTACCGGATCATCGACTTCACGCTCAGCAACTGCATCAATTCCGGCCTGCGGCACATCTACATCGCGACGCAATACAAGTCGCTCTCCCTCAACCGGCACATTCGAATGGGCTGGAACGTCGTGTCGGAAGAGCTCGGCGAGTTCATCGAGATCCTGCCGCCCCAGAAGCGCGTCGGCGAGCACTGGTACCTCGGCACCGCCGATGCCGTTTACCAGAATCTCTACTCGATTACCCGCGAATCGGCGAGCCACATCATCGTGCTCTCGGGCGACCATGTCTACAAGATGGACTACTCCAAGATGCTGCGGTTCCACGTCGAGAAAAGCGCGGACGCGACGATTGCCACGATCGAAGTGCCGATCAGCGACGCGTCGAGGTTCGGCATCGTCAGCATCGATGAGTCGGATCGGGTCATCGGATTCGAGGAGAAGCCGACGCGGGCGACCGCGGCACCAGGGTCGCCTGATACCGCGCTTGCCTCGATGGGGATCTACATCTTCCGGGCGGACGTCCTCGAGCGCGCGCTCGAGGATGATGCGGCGCGTCCAGACAGCCAGCACGACTTCGGCAGGAACATCATCCCGTCCTTGATTCAGTCATCGCCGGTCTACTCGTACCGGTTCTACGACGAGAACAAGAAAGCCGCGAAGTACTGGCGCGACATCGGAACCCTTGACGCGTATTTCGAAGCAAGCATGGACCTGTGCCAGGTCAATCCGGAGTTCAATCTCTACGACCCGGAGTGGCCGTTGCGAACATATCAGCCGCAGGCGCCGCCCGCGAAATTCGTGTTTGCGGCTGAAGGCAAGCGCTGTGGCCAGGCACTCGACTCGATCATCTCAGGCGGTTGCATCATCTCGGGCAGCCGTGTCAGCGGCAGCGTGCTCTGCCCGAACGTCCGCGTCCACAGCTTCTGCGAGATCGAGCAGTCGATCCTGATGCCTGGCGTGCGCGTCGGTCGGCATGCCCGCCTGCGGCGGACAATCGTCGATCGCGATGTGCTGATTCCACGAGGCGCGCTCATCGGATATAACTCGGAAGAGGACCGGCGGCGCCACACGGTCACCGAGGGCGGCGTCGTCGTCGTGACGGCGGAAGACGAGCCGCTCATCGGTCCGATCACCGAGGAGGCGCTGCGCGCGGAGGCCGAAGCGGATCGCAGCGGCGCGGCACACACATGAGAATCACGGCGGTTCATGCGCGCGAAGTTCTCGACTCGCGCGGCAATCCGACGATCGAAGTCGACGTCGCTGCTGACGGCGCATTCGGGCGGGCGGCGGTGCCATCCGGCGCTTCGACCGGCGAACGCGAGGCGCTCGAGCTGCGCGATGGCGATCAGGCACGGTACCTCGGCAAAGGGGTGCTGAAAGCAGTCGCCAATGTCAACGGTGAGATCGCAAACGCGCTGGTCGGCATGGATCTCGATCAACGGGCCCTCGACGAAAAGCTGATCGCGCTCGACGGCACGCCTTCGAAGAGCCGGCTGGGCGCGAACGCACTGCTCGGCGTCTCGATGGCCGCGAGCAAGGCGGCGGCAGCGGGTCGTCCGCTGTACGAGCACATCGCCAGGCTTGCGGGTCGCTCCGGCGATTACACCCTGCCGGTGCCGATGATGAACATCCTGAATGGCGGCGCCCATGCCGACAGCAGCGTCGATTTGCAGGAGTTCATGGTGATGCCGATCGGCATGCCGACCTTCTCCGAAGCGTTGCGAGCGGGAGTCGAGATCTTTCACGCCTTGCGTTCCATCCTCAAGAAAGCGGGCCATTCGACCGGCGTCGGCGATGAAGGGGGGTTCGCACCGAACCTGCGGTCAAACCGCGAGGCGCTGGACGTCGTCCTCGAGGCTGTCGCGAAGGCCGGCTACTCGGCCGGCGAGAACGTCTTCATCGCGCTTGATGTCGCATCGAGCGAGCTGTGGGAAAACGGCAAGTACGTGTTCAAGAAATCGGGCGAGCCGACGCGCACCTCCGCGCAGATGATCGACCTGTGGAGCGACTGGGTGCGCCAGTATCCGATCGTCTCCATCGAAGATGGCCTTGCGGAAGATGACTGGGCGGGCTGGCAGGCACTGACCAGAGTGCTTGGCGACCGCGTACAGCTCGTTGGCGACGACGTTTTCGTGACCAATCCACAGATTCTCAAGCAGGGCATCGCCGACAACGTCGGCAACGCACTGCTGGTGAAGCTGAATCAGATCGGAACGGTCACGGAAACGCTCGATGCGATCGAGATGGCAAGGCAAGCGGGCTACGGGACGATCATTTCGCACAGGTCGGGCGAAACCGAGGACTGCACGATTGCGGATCTCGCCGTCGGCACCTCAGCGGGTCAGATCAAAACGGGGTCCGCAAGCCGCAGCGACCGGATCGCGAAGTACAACCAGCTGCTGCGCATCGAAGAGGGGCTCGGTCCTCGCGCGAGATATGCGGGCCGGTCGGCGATTCGCCAGCTCGCGGTGAGGTCGTAATGTATCGGCTCGTCCTGCTGCGCCACGGCGAGAGCGTCTGGAACCAGGAAAACCGGTTCACCGGCTGGACTGACGTCGATCTGAACGAGAAAGGGCGCGCCGAGGCGCGCGAGGCCGGCCGCCTGATGGCGGCCGAGAAATTCGAGTTCGATGTCGCGCACACATCCGTCCTGAAGCGCGCGATCCGCACGTTGTGGATGGCGCTGGACGAGATGGATTTGATGTGGATTCCGGAATACCGTTCATGGCGCTTGAACGAGCGTCACTATGGCGCGCTGCAGGGGCTCAACAAGGCGGAGACCGCGGCGCAGCACGGCGAGGCACAGGTCAAGATCTGGCGGCGCAGCTACGATATCCCGCCGCCGCCGCTCACGCCCGACGACCCGCGTCATCCGTCACGCGATCGCCGCTATGCATCGCTGTCGCCGTCGGAGCTGCCGTTGACCGAGTCGCTCAAAGACACGGTCGCGCGCTTCCTTCCGTACTGGCATGACGCGATTGCGCCCCAGATCAAAGCCGGAAAACGGGTGCTGATCGCCGCGCACGGGAACAGCCTGCGCGCGCTGGTGAAGTACCTCGACAACGTCTCGGAGCAGGAGATCGTCGAGGTGAATATCCCGACAGGGATCCCGTTGGTCTATCTGCTGAATGAAGACTTGAAGCCGCTGCAGAAATACTACCTGGGCGACCAGGAGGCGGTGGCGGCGAAGATGGCCGCCGTCGCTAATCAGGGAAAAGCACGCTAATCAGCGAAACTCCCAACTCCCAAGAACCAACTCCCAAGAAAAATTGCCTTGGGAGTTGGAAATTGAAAGTTGGGAGTTCTAGTTTTGACCTTCGACCGTTGATTCCTTCGCCTCGTCCGCCCCGATGCGCAGCGAACGAAGGAAGCGTTTGTCGTTAGCCGTCAGCTCGAACGCACGGCGCGCGGGCAGCAGGCGCGCGGGCGTCGTGATTTTCGTCACGGCCGCGCCATTGTTGCGATTCACGAAGCCAACTACCGCTTCGAGCGTTACTTTCATGTCGAAACCTGCCTCACGGGCCTTCGCGCGGCATGCTTCAACCTGTGGATTTTCAGCAACGGCAGCGGCGATCGCGTCGGCCAGCTCTTTTGCGAACCGGTTCACGACGTCATCCATACCTGCTTCCTCCTCACACCGCCGCCGGGCCGGGATCCGGGGCGTCTCCCGATCCGAACCTGCACTTGCCGGGGAGGCGTGGCAGGGACCGGGCGCCAAAGATGTTCATCTGTATGGGTTTAGCCTTATGGGAAGGCTATCGGCATTGTAGAGACAGTACTGCAGAGTGTCAACAAATCGGCCGTTTTTGGCCTGTTTTTGAGGCCCTCGAAACAGACGACTCGCCTGCTTCGTCGAATCATTGCCCTAACCGCTGACCCACAAGGGGTTGGAGTAGAATCCCGAGGCACCACCATGACGAGCGGTTCGAGTCAGCGTTTCTACCGCACTCCCGCCGACCTTTCAGACTTCGACCCCGACAGAGACCTCGCCTCCCCCGGCGTCTTCCCGTTCACGCGCGGCGTTCAGCCGTCGATGTACCGCGGCCGTCCCTGGACGATGCGACAGTACGCCGGGTTTGCGGATGCGGTGGAGTCGAATCGCCGCTACCGCTATCTGCTGTCGCAGGGTGTCAGCGGATTGAGCGTCGCTTTCGATCTTCCTACGCAGATCGGCTACGACTCGGATCATCCGCTCGCCGCGGGCGAGGTCGGGCGCGTCGGAGTCGCCATCGACTCCATCGAAGACATGGCGATGCTTTTCGACGGGATCCCGCTCGATCGCGTCTCCACGTCGATGACGATCAACGCGACCGCGATTATCCTGCTCGCGCTGTATATCGCCGTCGCGAGGCGCCAGGGTGTTGCGCCGGCGACGCTCTCCGGCACGGTCCAGAACGATATCCTCAAGGAATACGTCGCGCGCGGCACCTACATCTATCCGCCGCGCGCCTCGCTGCGGATTGTCACCGACATCATCGCGTTCTGCGAGCGCGAGCTGCCGCAATGGAACAGCATCTCCATCAGCGGCTATCACATCCGCGAGGCAGGATCCACCGCTGTCCAGGAGGTGGCCTTCACGCTCGCCCATGCCAGCGCCTACGTGCAGTCCGCGATCGAGGCGGGACTCGACGTGAATGCCTTCGGCCAGCGCATCTCGTTCTTTTTCAACGCGCACAACAACTTCTTCGAGGAGATCGCGAAGTTCCGGGCGGCTCGGCGCCTGTGGGCACGACGCATGAGGGAGCGCTTCGGCGCAACGAACAGCCGCGCGCAGCAGCTTCGCTTCCACACCCAGACCGCGGGCAGCACGCTCACGGCGCAGCAGGCCGACAACAACATCGTTCGCGTCGCGCTGCAGGCGCTTGCCGCCGTGCTCGGTGGGACGCAGTCGCTGCATTGCAACGGCAAAGACGAAGCGCTCGCCCTGCCGACAGAGGAAAGCGCCACGGTCGCACTGCGGACGCAGCAAATCATTCTCCACGAGAGCGGCGTCGCGAACACCGTGGATCCGGTCGGCGGCTCGTACGCGATCGAAGAGATGACACTGCGCATCGAGCGCGAGGCGTCGGAGCTGCTGGACCGCATCGACAATGTCGGCGGCACCCTCTCCGCCATTGAATCCGGTTACATCCAGCAACAGATTCAGGACGCCGCGTATCGGGCGCAGCAGTCCATAGACGCCGGCGAGACCGTGGTCGTTGGCGTCAACAGCTTCGCGGATGGCGCCGCACCGGCGACCGACATCTTCCGCATTGACCCGGATATCGAACGCCGGCAGGTGGAGCGCGTTCGTGCGGTGCGCACAGGCAGAAGCGAGCGCGAATGGCGCGCCGCACTCGACGCTGTCGTTGCCGCAGCCCGTGGCACCACGAATCTGGTTCCACCGATCGTCGCCGCCGTCGAGGCGTACGCGACGCTAGGCGAGATTGCCGACGCAATGCGCGGCGTCTTCGGCGAGCACCAGGACATCTCTCCGGTCGCGACGGCTGCCCGCCCCTGATGGCCGATCCCCTCGACGTCGCCCGGGACAAGCCGCTTCTCGACGTTCAGCATCTGTCAGTCACCTTCGGCGGCCCGTCTCCAGCCGTTGATGACGTGAGCTTTCAGATCGCCGGCGGGGAGACACTCGGCCTGGTAGGCGAATCCGGCAGTGGCAAGTCCGTCACGGCGTTCGCCATTCTTCGCCTGCTGCAACCGCCCGGTCGTATCGTGGGCGGCAGCGTGAACTTCATGGGACGCGACCTGCTCACGCTCCCCGAGCATGAGATGCGCGAGGTACGTGGCGCCGGCATCTCGTTGATCTTCCAGGAGCCGATGACCGCCTTGAATCCGGTGATGCGCGTCGGCGATCAAATCGCGGAGGCGTTGCTCGTCCACGGCAAGGCCTCGGGTGCCGAAGCGCGAGAGCGCGCCATCGAACTGCTCGGCGCCGTGAAGATTCCCGACGCCGCGCGGCGAGTGCGCGACTACCCGCACCAACTGTCCGGCGGCATGCGGCAGCGTGTGATGATTGCCATCGCGCTCGCCTGCCGGCCACCCCTCATCATCGCGGACGAACCGACGACGGCGCTGGACGTCACCATTCAGGCCCAGGTGCTGGACCTGCTTCGCGAGCTGAAGGCGCGCTACAACCTGGCGCTCCTCCTCATCACGCACGACTTCGGCGTCATCGCGGAGATGGCGGACCGGGTCGCGGTGATGTTCAAAGGCAAGCTGGTCGAAGAAGGGGCGGTGCGCGATGTCCTGCGGAATCCGCGGCACGACTACACACGCAACCTCCTCGCGGCAGTTCCCGGAGCGCGTTGATGTCGCTCGACTACGCTCGGGGCAAGGCGCTCTTGGAGGTCCGTCACCTCGTCAAGCATTTCGTCCGCAGTCAGGGACTGTTCCGATCGGCGACGGTCGTGAAAGCGGTCGACGACGTCAACTTCACGATTGATGAAGGCGAGATGTTCGGTCTCGTGGGTGAATCCGGCAGCGGCAAGAGCACGACGGGCCGTTGCATCCTTCGCCTGATCGAGCCGACGTCTGGCGAGGTCCTGTTCCGCGGCGAGAACGTGCTGCAGTTCTCGACCGAGCGGATGCGCAGGGCCCGCCGCGATATGCAGATTGTGTTTCAGGATCCGTACTCTTCGTTGAACCCCCGGATGCGCGTCGGCGACATCGTCGAGGAGCCGCTCGTCATCCACAAGCTGGGGTCCAGGAACGAGCGGCGGCGCCGCGTCGCGGAGCTCTTTCAGCTTGTTGGCCTGGAACCGTCGTACGTCGCGCGCTACCCGCACGAGTTCAGCGGCGGGCAGCGTCAGCGTATCGGCATTGCGCGCGCGCTGGCGCTCAATCCCGCGCTCGTTATTGCAGATGAGGCCGTCTCGGCTCTTGACGTGTCGATTCAGGCCCAGGTCGTTAGGCTGCTGCTCGATCTGAAGGATCGGCTGAAGCTGACGTACCTGTTCATCGCCCACGACCTGCGGCTGGTGGAGCACATCTGCACGCGCGTGGCGGTGATGTACATGGGAAAGATCGTGGAACTCGGTGACACCAGCGCCCTGTTCGCGAATCCCACGCACCCGTACACGAAAGCGCTGCTCAGTGCGATCCCTGTGCTGGATCCTGACGCGCCGCGCCAGCGCATCGAGCTCGACCCGTCGTCATTCGAAAGAGAGGCGCCGCTGAAAGCGGTCGGCGCGGAGCACTGGGCGGCTGTGTGACGAGCTTCGGTAATTCAAAATGCAAAATGCAAACATTACGTAGCGTTTGCATTTTGCATTTTGAGTTTTGAACTGCGGATGTCGTCTTCCACCATCCCGTCGCGGATATGAATCGCCCGATCGGCAAACGCGGCGACGTCCGCCTCGTGCGTGACGAGCACAATCGTATTGCCCGCGTGATGAAGCCTGGCGAAGAGCGCCATGATTTCGTTGCCCGTCTTCGTGTCCAGATTTCCAGTCGGCTCGTCGGCGAGCAGGATCGACGGGTTGTTTACCAGCGCACGCGCGATCGCGACACGCTGACGCTGTCCACCCGACAATTCATTGGGACGATGGGTGACGCGATCCGCGAGCTCGACGCGTTGAAGGGCCGCGCGAGCGCGTGTTTCGCGATCCGCAGCGCTGACGCCCGCGTAGACGAGCGGAAGCTCCACGTTGTGCAGCGCCGAGGCGCGCGGCAGCAGGTTAAAGGTCTGAAAGACGAAGCCGATTTCCTCGTTCCTGATCCGAGCCAGCTCGTTGTCGTTCATCTCGCCGACTTGCTTGCCGTTGAGCAGGTAGCTGCCTTTGGTGGGAGTGTCGAGGCAGCCGATCAGGTTCATCAGCGTCGATTTGCCTGACCCCGACGGACCCATGATGGCGACGTACTCGCCGCGTTCGATGTCAATCGACACGCCACGGAGCGCGTGAATCTCCTCGGACCCCATCACATAGGTCTTCCACAGGTCGCGCGTTTCAATGAGAGCCATTCGGTAATGTCGGGTGCCTGTTACGGGCGCCAACACTATTACGCGCCAGGCGCGTCGTTGGTTTCACGCCGATTTCAGGCGTGCGAGCAGCGACTTCACGAGCGGAGGAGCGTCTGTCGGCACGTGGGCGCTCCACGTCCTCGTATTGACCGGCACCATCAACAGCTTAGTCTGGGTCGGTTTGCGCCGCGCATCGGCGATGGCTGCCGCGAGTTCGCCAGCCCCCGCAATCGCGGGACCCATGAGAAAGATGAGACAGACGTTCCGCTGGCTGTCCTTCGGTATGCGCGAGGCCAGGTTCCATGTTTCGGTCAGCACCGGCCCGTCCACCTGCGGGACGAACCGTCCCAGCACCCTCGGCGGAAGCTTCAGGCTCCAGAATGCGGCCTTCGGAATGCACGTCACCTGAAATCCGGTTAGCGAAAACTCCTCCCAGCTGCTGAACTCACCGGTCAGTGCATTTCGGAAGCGCATAACGGTAGCGCGCTGCACGAGATCACTTGCGCCGACGCGCTCCTGATGAAATGCCGACGCGCCGTCTTGCGATGAATCCGCCGGACCGGACGGAGGTGCCGACGGCGCAGCCGCCGGCTCGGGTGGAGACGCCGGAGACGGCCGAGCCGCTACGGGTTCGGCGGCATCGCCATTCGAGTCGTATTGCGCCCGTGCCGCGGGATCGGTCAGCGTCTTGTACGCCCGCGTGAGCTCGGCCGCCTTGTTCGCGGCGATCTCCTGAAACTCCTGGCCGAGATGCTGAACCTTGTCGGGATGATACTTGGCGATTTCGCGACGGAATGCCCGCTTGATTTCGTCGACCGAGGCATCCGGGGCGACGTCGAGCAGGTCGTAGAACGGTTTGGCCACGACGGCAGCAGTTATTTCTTGAACTCAGCGACGTTGGTGGCGGCCGGCAGTTCCCGCATGGGACGCTGATCGCGCAGCGTCTTCGTCCGCCTGCCAGGCACCGTCTCCGTGCTCTTGGCGCAGTAAGGGCAGAACTTCCAGCCGCTCTGCACCGGCCGATGGCAGTGCGGGCAGCCGCCGCCGACGCGATGCCCGCACGAGGGACAGGCGGCGAAGTCGGGCGACACGCCGGCGCCGCACTCGGGACAGACCGCGCGTGCTTCGCGCACTTCGGTAACGACGCGCAGCAGTTCCTCCGGCGTCGTTACCCCGGCCTTCACCTTCAAAAGGCCGTCTTCACCGAGCGAGATCATCCCCCCGCCGATGGCGGCATCGCGCAGCTGCGCTTCGGATCCCTTTTGCGCAATCAACCGGCGCAGCTTGTCGCTGACGTGCATGATCTCGTAAATGCCGACGCGGCCGCGGTAGCCCGTGTGATTGCACTGCTCGCAACCGACGGGACGGTAGAACGTCACGGCGCCGGCCTCCGCTTCTGACAGGCTCATTGCGCGCAGCGTCTCCGCATCCGGCGTGTACGGTCTCCTGCAGTGCATGCACAGCCTGCGCATCAACCGCTGCGCGACCACGCCGATGAGCGCCGATGCGCTGACGTACGGCTCGATCCCGATGTCGGTGAGACGCGTCACACACGAGGGCGCATCGTCGGTATGAAGCGTCGAGAGCACAAGGTGGCCGGTCTGCGCGGCCTGCATCGCGATGCGAGCGGTTTCCTGGTCGCGGATTTCACCAACGAGCACGACGTCAGGGTCCTGTCGCAGGATCGAGCGAAGCGCACTCGCAAACGTCAGCTTGATCTTGTCGTTGATCTGCGTCTGGTTGACGCCGGGAATCTGGTACTCGACTGGATCCTCGATCGTGATGATGTTGGTCCGCTCCGAACGCACCGCGGTGAGCGCGGAGCACAGCGTCGTCGTCTTGCCGGAACCGGTCGGCCCGACCACGAGAATCATGCCGTGCTGATG
>Ga0075434_100000830_pt1 | contig 24547 bp, 21 predicted proteins | sample RhiMethybrSRZTD3_FD_75298 | JGI IMG/M metagenome (GOLD analysis project Ga0075434, IMG submission 75298) | Populus rhizosphere microbial communities from Tennessee, USA - Rhizosphere MetaG P. TD hybrid SRZTD3 | ecosystem: Host-associated > Plants > Roots > Rhizosphere > Soil | place: USA... | reverse complement strand
GCCACGGGTGGCGCCGGCCCGAAGGGGCCGGCGCCGGATCGAGTGCGGCCGCGACGCGCAAGCCCCGGGGGATGCGAAATGGGCTTGCGGCTCGCCGCCGCGCTCGGTCCGGGGCCGCGCGATTGCGCGGCCACCCGTGGCGGCACCTCCGCGGTTCCGCGCCTCCGCGGTGTGTGATCGGTGACTGTCGGTGCGAGATGGGCGCAGGCGTCGGTAGCACCCAGACCTCAGTGGCCTCGGTGCCTCGGTGTGTCGTGAGTTGTGTGAGGAGCGGGAATGATTAAGGCCGCAATTGTCGGGATGGGCTGGTGGGGCCGCACGCTGGTCGAGGCGGTGGCCGACAGCGAGCAGATTCGCGTGGTCGCGGGCGCGACGCGCACGGTGTCACCCGAAGTGAAGGCGTTCGCCGAGACGCAGAAGTTGACCCTCGTTGACTCCTACGAGGCGCTGCTCGCGGACAAAAACGTGGACGCCGTCGTCCTCGCGACGCCGCACTCGCTGCACGCCGCGCAGACGATCGCCGCCGCGCAGGCCGGCAAGCATGTCTTCTGCGAGAAGCCCTTCGCGCTCACGAAAGCCGATGCCGACGCGGCCGTCGCCGCCACCGAAAAAGCCGGCGTGACGCTCGGGCTCGGCTACAACCGCCGCTTCCATCCCGAGATGACCGCGCTGCGGCAGAAGATTCAGTCGGGTGCACTCGGCACCGTTCTGCACTTCGAAGCGACGATGACCTTCCCGAACGCGTTGCTGCTGAAGCCGGAGGCCTGGCGCGCCCACCGCGACGAAACGCCGTGCGGCGGGCTGACGCCGATGGGCGTACATGCCATCGACGGCATGATCGATCTCGGAGGCGAGATCGACCATGTCTACTGCCAGAGTTTCCACCGCGTGGTGCCGGTCGACAGCGACGACACGACGTCGATGCTCTTCCGGATGAAGAACGGCGCCTCCGGGTATCTCGGCACCATCACGGCCACCGGACCCGGTTTCAGCTTCCAGGTGTTCGGCTCGAAGGGCTCGGTCCGCCTGGAAGGGATGACGCACGTGGCGGGGGCCTCCTCGGAGGAGCGCCGCACGCGGCTGTTTGGCACGTGCAAGTTTCAGCCGATCAAGGGGCCAGCGGAGGTGTGGGAGGCGGCGCGCCTCGATGTCACGCGCGCGTGCCTGGAAGCGTTTGCCACGGCGGCCACGGGCGGTGCGCCGTATCTGATTCCGACGCGCGAGATGATCCACGGCGCAGCCGTGACCGAAGCCGTGGTGAAATCTGCGGCTTCTGGACAGGTCGAGAAAATCTCCTAACACGACAGCGTAGGCCGGGTCCTGTTGTATGGACCCGGCGGGTCTCACGAACAAGACCCGCCCTACGACAGGAAGGATATTCCATGGATTTGGGTAAAGGCCTCGGTCATCTCACGTATTCGACGCTGGTCCATCAGACCGACGACTGGGATCAGCTCTGGGCGAGCGTCAACCGGTATCTGCCCGCGGTCAAGGCGCGCGTGGCGCCGCATGAGCGGTTTGGCGTCTGTCTCCGCACCTCCGCGCCCTCGGCCGCCGCGCTGAGCGCGGACCCGAGCAAGCGCGCCGCGCTCAAGCAGTTCTTCGCCGATCAGGACCTCTACCTCTACACGGCCAACGCCTTCGTCTACGGCGTCTTCAAAAAACAGGTCATCAAAGAAGACGTCTACGAGCCGGACTGGCAGACGCCGGAGCGCCGCGAGTACACGAAGCAGGTGGCGACGCTGCTGGCCGAGCTCGCCCCCGAGGGCATCAACCCCTCGATTCAGAGCGCGCCCCTCGGCTTCAAGCCGAAGGTCACCAGCGAGTCCGTCGTCGACGAGTACACGGCCAACGTCATCGACGTCGTCGCGCATCTGGTGGACCTGAAGAAGAAGACGGGCAAGACCGTCACCCTCGGCCTCGAGCCGGAGCCACGCTGCTACCTCGAGACGACGGACGAGACAATCACCTACTTCAAGAACTACCTGTTCTCGGGCGAGACGGCGAAGGCACTCGCGAAGAAGACCGGTCTCAACGAGGCCGATGCGCACCAGGCTATGCGCGACTACACGGGCGTGGTCTTCGACATCGGCCACCAGTCGGTGGGCTACGAGGACATCCCGGCCTCACTCCACAAGCTGGTGGCTGCTGGGGTCCCGATCGTCAAGCTGCAGGAAGCGGCATCGATGCACATCCCCGACGTCACGCAGAAAACCGTTGATGCGCTGCAGACCTTCGCGAAGACGATCTACCTCTCGCAGACCTGTCAGAAGAAGGACGGGAAGACGACCTGGTTCCTGAATCTCGAGGATGCCTTCGACGCGTTCCAGAAAGATCCCGGGCCGCGTGAGTGGCGCACGCACTTTCATGTGCCCGTGTTCCTCGAGGATCTCGGCGGCGCCTTCGGCACGACGCGCTTTGCGCTCGAGCAGGCGCTCGCCGTGCACAAGCAGACACCGCTGTCGACGCACCTCGAGATTGAAACCTACACCTGGGACGTGCTCCCCGATCACCTCAAGACCGGCGACATCGTCGAATACGTCACGCGCGAGCTCGATTGGGTCAAGGGACAGCTCACGTAAGTTCAAAAGTTTAAAGTTTAATGTCGGGAAGTAAGTTCGAAGTGCAGCAGGCGTACTTAGCACTTACTTTCTAACTTCTGAACCTTAAACTTCTAAGTTTCAGAGGTTCTCTACATGAAGGTAGGTTTCATCGGTCTTGGCCGAATGGGTCAGGGAATGGCGCGGCGCATTCTCGGCGCCGGACACGAACTCTCTGTCTTCGACATGGTCGCCGCCGCGGCGGTGCCATTCGGCGAGGCCGGTGCTCGCGTTGCATCTTCGATCCCCGATCTCTGCGCCGCGCGCGACGTCGTCGTGACGATGCTCGTTGAAGATAAGGCGATCCTCGAGGTTGCCGCTGGTGCCGGTGGGCTGTGCGACTCGCTTCCACGCGGCGCGATCCACCTGGTGATGGGTACGCACGGTGTCGCGACTGTGCGACAACTGGAAGGACGCCATCGCGATGCGGGTCAGACGCTCGTTGCAGCGCCGGTGCTCGGCCGCCCGGACCTGGCCGCCTCAGGGCAACTCGGGATCGTCGCCGGTGGTCCAGAGGATGCCGTGCGTACGTGTGAGCCGCTGCTCAGCGTCATGGGGCGGAAGACGTTCCCCGCGGGAGCGAAGCCTGAATCAGCGACCGCGATCAAGCTCGCCAACAACGCCGTGCTTGGTTGCGCAATGGTGGCGATGGCGGAGGGTTTCTCGCTCGTGCGCAAGTACGGGGTGTTGCCACAGGTCTTCCAGGACGTGATGACGGAAGGTTTGTTCTCGGCCACCGCCTACAAGGTATATGGCCAGAAGATGGTCGATGAAAGTTACGACCAGGTGGGATCGCCCATTTTCGTTGGATTGAAAGACGCCGGTCTCATCGCGGCCGCTGCCGATCTGGCACGTGTGCCGATGCCCAGCCACAACGTCTACTACGAGCGCCTCCTCGGGGCCGTCGCGCACGGTGACGGCGACCGCGATCAGGCCGTTCTGGCGCGCGAGCAGGCGCGCGCCTCGGGCCTCGAGTAGCCGATCGAATACACTTATCCTCCACAAGAAATAGATCCGGCAGCTAGGCCGGGTCCTGCTACCCGGCGGGTCTCTCGGGAACGACCCGCCCTACGCCTGTGGAGGTTCCAGTTTGGCTTCGACAGAGATGCTTTCCGCCGTTGAACCCTTGACGACGCCGTATGACCGGGAGCGTCTCGAGGATGTCGGCTTCATGACGTGCATGACCCTTGTGCTGCTCGGCAACTACGCACAGACGGGGCATTTTGGCGGGCCGCTCGCCTATACGCCGTACAACGTCGCGACGCACCTGGCCGGTCCCGATCTTGGTGGACTGCGCTTCGACTACCGTCGCCCGAAGCATCCCTACAGCGACAAGTTCATGCTGGCCGGCGGTCACTGCATCCCGACCTGCTACGCGCTGTGGATGATCATGGGGCAGGCGCTGGCGCGGAAGTACGAGGCCACTGGCAACAAGCGCTATTACGCCGATCCGCACGTCGCGATTCTGCCGGTCGACGCACTCGGATTCCGCCGTGGAGCGGGCGCAATGAAGACGCTGCTCCAGGACAACGGGCTTGCCGATCATCCGCTCTTCGCGCAGGCGAAGCTGCGTGGAATTCGCGCCCTGGCTGGCCATGCCGAGAGCACCGACGTCACCAACGACGTCAACGGCGGCCCGTCAGGAATCGGCATCGCGACCGCTGCCGGCAAGGCCGCGTTCTGGGACGTCATGGGGGCGAGCATCGTTGCGCCCAAGGTCATCGCCTTCGAAGGTGAGTTTGCGATGACCGAAGGGCACGCGCAGGAACTCAAGACGCAGGCGTTGGCCCTCAAGGTCGGCAAGCGATTGCGCGTGATGTTCTCCGACAACAACGCAGGCATCGATGATTCGCTGATCGGGGGCGTCATCGATCGCAAGTACGAGGGCTACCATCTCATCGACCAGTGGACCTCGTATGGCTGGAATGTCTTCGTCGTCCAGGATGGCAATGCCTACGACCAGGTCGTTGCCGTTCTGAAGACGATGGAGCACTGGGACCCGGCCGATCGCCGGCCCATGGTGGCGATCGGCAAGACCACGAAGGGATATTGGCCGGCGGCGGTCGATCACAAGATTCCCGATTTCGGCGATCAGGTTGTCGGCTACCCGAGCCATCCGTACGCGATGAAGATGAACTCGGAGTACTTCCTCGCGCTCGCGACGACCTTCGAGAAGCGCTACGGCGTGCAGTTCCAGGGCATTCGCGACGGCGCCGTCAAAGAATCGCGAGAGCGCCTCGTCCAGTTCAAGGCCAACATGGACGTCGCCATGTCAGTGCTCGACCACAATGGTATCGGTGATTGGCTTGCGGATCGGCTCGTCGAGATCGGCGATTCGCTGCCCGACTCGATTCCTCTCCGGCTGCAGGTCAACCAGGATCCATTTCAGGACGATCGGCTGCGCGTGGCCAATCTTCCGGTTGAGCCGCAGAAGGTGTCGGTCACCAATGCGGTGACCGGCGCGAAGAAAGATGTAGCGATCGCATTGTTCCGGAAGGCCGGAGACGTGGCCGGCACTCGGCGTGGGATCTCGGAGATCGTGAAGTGGGTCAACTACGTCACGGGTAACCGGTTCCTGACGATGGCGGCGGATTTGTCCGAGTCGATCAACCTCGAGCACGGGAGCTTGTGGGGGCACTACGACCCCGAGACCAACGTTCTCGGGACTCGTTTCAAGGCGGCCATTCAGGAAGCCGGCAACGCCTCGACCGCGATCGGGCTGGTGAGTCAGAACGCATCGCTCGATCCGGACAAGTTCGCGGGAGTCTGGGCAATTAGCGGCACTTATGGCGCGTTCACGCCGTTGATGTACACGCCGGCGCGCGTCTGGAGTCAGCAGAATCAGGACAGCCCCTTCAGGACGGGAGTGCTCCACATCCTGGTTGGCCACTCGGGGCCGGAGACGGCGGCCGATGGCCGGACGCATTTCGGCATCTTCGCGCCGCAGGTCTGGAAGCTCTTCCCGCGCGGTCAGACGATTCATCTGAACTTCTGGGACTACAACGACGTGGCGCCGGCGTACTTCGCCGCCGCCGAGATCGCGGCACGCGACAAGAAGGTCGGGATCATCACGCTCGAAGTGGCGCGTCCCGATTTCCCGGTTGCGGATCGCACGAAGTTTACGGATACCGATCTCCTTGCCGCAGCGAAGGGGTTCTACGTGATTCGCGACTTCAAGCCCGGCATGCCTCGTCATGGGTACGTTGTCACGCAAGGCTCCAGTTCCACGGTCAACCTGGTGAGCATCCTGCCGAAGCTGGAAGAAGCGGGCGTCAACGTGAAGGTGGTCGCCGCGATCAGCGAGGAGCTCTTCGATCGGCAGCCGGAGTCGTATCGCAACGCCGTACTACCGCGTGAGGCGTACTACGACCTGATGGTGGTGTCGACAGGCACTCGCCGTGTGTGGCCGTTGCGTGACGTTGGTCCCCTCACCGACGAGTACTCGATGACGTCGGACTGGGATCATCAATGGCTGACCAGCGGCCTCGAGCCTGATGTCATCACTGAAGCGCACCTCGATGCGGCGTCGATCCTTTCGGGCATCAAGCGCTTTGCTGGCGAGCGCGACTCGCGACTCTCACGTCAACGCGATCTGTTGGGACGCCTGTAGTCGCGAAGGCCGCTAACACGAAGGCCACGAAGATCCTTCGCGATCTTCGTGGTTGAGTTGTATCCCCGAGTCCCGAATCCCGAGTCCCGGATCCGAATGCGAGGCGTAGTAACCTGAAGGCGCTTGGAGGCCGTCATGAAGCGAGGATTGCTGCTTGGAACGTTGATCGGGGTGGGTGTCGTGTCGCTGGTCGTGTCCGGCCAGGCTCAGGGACCCTCGGCTGCGGCGATCAAGGCCATGCAGATCGAGAAGGTCAAAGACAACCTGTACATCATTTCCGGATCGGGCGCGGACAACCAGGCCACGTTCAGCGGTGGCAACGTCGCGGTGTTCATCACTGACGCCGGCGTGACGCTCGTCGACACCAAGTTGCCCGGGTTCGGGCCGACCATCCTCGAACGCATCAAGACCGTGACCAACAAGCCGGTTACGCGCATCATCAACACCCACACGCATGGCGATCACACCGGAGGCAACGGCTCCTTCGGCGCCACCGTCGAGAGCATCGTCCAGGAGAACACCCGGACGAACATGACCAAGATGAAGGAGTTCAGCGGCGCCAATGCCCAATTCATCCCCAAGCGGACCTACAAGGACAAGCTGACTGTTGGATCCGGCAAGGATCAGATCGACCTCTATTACTTCGGGCGCGGTCACACCAACGGCGATTCCTTCGTCGTCTTTCCCGCGTTGCGGACGATGCACGTGGGTGACATGTTTGCGTGGAAAGCGCTGCCGTACGTGGATACCGATAATGGCGGCAGCGTGGTCGAACAGCCGGAATCGCTGGCCAAAGCCGTCGCGACCGTCAAGAACGTCGACACGATTATCAACGGGCACATTCCTGTGGGGACGTGGAACGACTTGCGCGAGTACGCCGACTTCACCAAGGACTTCGTCGACTTCGCGCGCGCGTCGTTGAAGGCGGGAAAGACCGTCGAGCAGGCCGCCAGTGAATACAAGGTTGCGCCGAAGTTCAAGGGTTACGCCGCCAGTCTCAGTCCCGCGTTCGGCGGCGCGCTGGCAAACATGAAAATCGCGTATCAGGAGCTTCAGAAAAAGTAGAGGACCCGCTCTACAAGCATGCGGGGGTTACAATGCGCCGGGAGGCAATGATTTCATGCGAATACGACTGGCGGCCATGACACTCGGGCTGCTCGCGGGCACTGCGCCGTTCCTCCTCGCGCACCACTCGTTTTCCGCTGAGTACGACTCCAATCAGCCGGTCAAGGTGACGGGTGTCGTGACGAAGGTGGAGTGGCAGAACCCGCACATCTGGTTCTTCGTGGACGTGAAAGACGCCCAGGGTAAGGTGACCAACTGGGGATTCTCGGGCGGACCACCCGGAGTGCTGCAGCGTCGCGGCATCAGCAGGGATGCAATGAAGACCGGCGACACCGTCATCGTCGAGGGCTTCCGCGCGCGCGACGGATCGAACAATGCGTCCGGTGGCAAAGTGACCTTTGCCGACGGACGAAGCGTGTTCACCGCCTCGAATGAGGACAGGGCTCCACAATAGGAGGGCCGTCATGCTGAACGTACCGAAGCACGCTGCGGCGCTCGCCACTGTGATCGTGGTGGTGCTCGCCGTCATTGCCAACGCGCAATCGAAACCGGCGGGGCAGGTACCACGCGCCGCGGACGGCAAGCCCGACTTCTCGGGGTTCTGGGACAATCCCAAGGAGCCCGGCTCCCGCGGTCCGGCGACGACGTTCAACAAGGAGAAGATGTCGCCGTTCGTTCCCGGAGGCGAGGCGCTCTTCTACGAGCCGCGCACGGGCGACCCGCGGCATGACGAGCCGCGCGCCTTCTGCATGCCGTCGGGATTTCCGTCGGCGTTTCTCGGGCCCTACCCGGTTCAGATGATTCAAACGCCTCAGTACCTGGTGATGCAGACCGAGTTCATGAACGTCACGCGGATCATTCCGCTCGACGGACGGCCGCACAAGACCGACATCGAGCCGACCTTCTACGGCGAACCCATTGGGCATTGGGACGGCGACACGCTCGTGATCGAGGCGAGGAATTACAAGCGCTGGTCGCTCGACGACTACTACTACCAGAACCCGAAAGAGTATCGGATGCACACGGAGGCGCTGCGCACGACCGAGCGGCTGCGGCGGACCGACGCGGACACGATCTCGTACGAGTTCACCGTAGACGATCCTAAGATCTTCACCAAGCCGTGGTCGGTGCAGTGGGAGATGAAGCGCCACCCCGAGTGGGCCAAGACCGGTCTTTACGAGATGGTCTGCAACGAGAACAACCGGTGCGAGGGAGGGAAGTGTCGGGACTCGAAGTGAGCGCCGTTCCCGCGACATTTTCTGATCACGACACACCGCCCTTCGACAGGGCTCAGGGCGCCCCGAGCGCCAGTCGAGGGGCGAGGCTCCGAGGCACAGAGGATTCATAAAATTGTTCTCAGTGCCTTAGTGCCTCTGTGTGTCGTAATCAGTTATTCGTTGCGGGTCGCTTGAAGACGGATTCGTCCTTCAGCAGTCTCTCGATCCGCAGCAGATCCTCGTTGTTCTCGATGCACTCGTACTCGCGAATCCGTTCGCCTGGGCGGAGCCTGAATGTCTCCTCGGCGTTCCACGGCTTCGTGAACACTTCCGGATCGTCCATGGTCACTCGATAGAGCATCGTGTTGTAGCTGTCCCTCGTGTAGCGCTCGGTGACCCGCAGCTTTTCGCTGTGCACCGTGCCCACGCCAATCAGCCAGGTCTTGGTATTGAAGCCGGTGACGTCCACGACCAGCGTGTCGCCTTCCCAATGCGCAACCGAGTCTCCGAGGTAGGACGGTTCGACGTCGTCGGGATGGGGGCGGCCGTCCGTGGGCATCACACGGAACGCATGATGGGTTTCGTACAGGAACACCATCTGATCGGGCATCTGGATGATCTGCATGGGCAGTGGTCTGAAGCTGATTCGCGGCACGCCCGAGATCAGGCAGCGCGCCATCGGATCGTCGATACCACGCCGATCGAGAAAATACTGCCGCTGCTTTTCGGCTTCGGGCTTGTAAGGTGGCGGCTCGGTGCGGGGCGCCGGTCTCCCTTCATCGATATCGGCCTGGCGGGCTGCCGCAACCTCGGCCTCTCCGGCCATCAGACGAAGAGGACCGGTGCCGATCCAGACGCCTGAGAGGTCCGGTTTCCCGTCGACGGCTCGTGGCGCCGGCTTGGGCTTCCTCGCAGTCGTTTGCGCACGCGACGGTATCGAGACGGACACCGCAACGATCACCGTCATCAACCACGCGACATGCTGCTTCACGTCGCAGCTCCTTGAAGTAGTGCCCGCCCGTAGGCCGGGTCTTGTTCTGTAGACCCGGCTATCCGGCGGGTCCATAAGCAGGACCCGCCCTACGACGTCTATTGACCGCCTGTCCCTGCCGGCGGACCCGACGTCAATTTCGATCCATCCTCGAAGGTGACTTCGCGCGCGGCGACCAGGTTGGGTTCGACACGCGCGCGCCAGCCTTGCACGGTCACGACCATTCCCGGCTTGAGCGAGACATCCTTCTTCCAGCCCTGGCGGACCAGCATGTTGGGTGGATATCCCTCGAACGCCCACTGCGTGACGACGCCTTTGTCGTCCTTGACGTCGACGTAGAAGTGAAAGTGGGGATTCGTCCACTCAATCCTGGTCACGGTGCCTTTGAGCGTGATCGGCTTGTCTGCGTCGTATTGAGCGGCGAACGAATGATGTGCAGAAAGGGCAACGGTACCCAGGAGAATGCTGCACAACAGGGTGCGCATCACCATCACGGGGGCTCTCCTCGTCACGGATATGCCATGAGCGACGCAGTGTAGCGCTGGTCGCGGGTCGAGGTCCAGCCGATCTCAAACTCCCAACTCCCAAAGGTCCAACTCTGGTGGGCTCGTCCAGTTCCATCTGTATAACAATTGCGCTGCGATGCAGCCCGCAACGGCCTTTGACGTCCGCCAGTTCATCGATGAGCAGCCGGTCGGCCGCTACCAACTCCTGGTCGCCGGGATGTGCTCGCTGCTGGTGTTCGTCGATGGATTCGACGCGCAAGCGATGGGCTATGTCGCGCCTGCATTGAGCTCGGCGATGCAGATTCCGCGGGCGGTTCTTGGACCGGTCATCTCCAGCGGGCTGGTCGGCATGATGGTCGGGGCGATGGTGAGCGGACCGCTCGCCGATCAGTTCGGACGCCGGCCCGTGCTCATCGGGTGCGCGCTGATCTTCGGCGTGGGATCGCTGCTGACCGCGACAGCTCAATCGGTCGAGGTGCTCGCGGCGTTCCGGGCCCTGACCGGATTGGGAATGGGTGGCGCGATGCCGAACGCCATCGCGTTGACCTCCGAGTACATGCCGCAACGGCGCCGCGGGACCGCGGTCACGACAATGATCTGCGGGTTCTCACTCGGGGCCGCCGTTGGGGGATTCGTCGCCGCCGCGATCATTCCGCGCTTCGGCTGGCAGGCGGTGTTCATCGTCGGCGGCATCGCGCCGCTTGTCATCGCGGGAGCGGCATTCCTGTGGCTGCCAGACTCGATCCGGTTCCTGCTGATCAAAGGGGGCGCGGATGCTCGCGTTAGAGATTATCTGTCGCGGATTGCGCCGGGCGCCGCGCTCCCGCGATCGCTCTCCGCCAGGACCAGCGAGGACGAGGCGCGAAACGCGTTTGTCGTGCTTCAGCTCTTCACCGACCGCCGCACTGCCGGCACGCTCCTCATCTGGATCGTGTACTTCATGAATTTGTTGAACCTCTACTTCCTGAATAGCTGGCTGCCGACGATCATCAGCGATGCGAACATTCCGGTCGCGACGGCAATCAGATTGACGGCTCTGTTTCAGGTCGGCGGCATTGGAGGTGCGCTCGTGCTCGGTGCCGTACTCGACCGCTACTTCTCGTTCTGGATCCTGGCCGGTTGCTACCTGTGGGCGGCCGTGTGCGTGTTCTTCATCGGCGCATCAGGCGTAACGCCGTTGATGCTGGGCGTCACGATCGCGTCGGCGGGTTTAGGTATCATCGGTGGGCAGAACGCGTGTCATGCGTTGACTGCCGGCTTCTATCCCACCGCCATCCGATCGACCGGTGTAGGTTGGGCGCTCGGAATCGGCCGCATCGGATCCATTGTTGGTCCCGTTCTCGGAGGGCTGCTGCTGGCGCGCGGGACCCCGATCGGGCAGGTGTTCTGGGCAGCGGCGATACCTGCGCTGATCGCCACGATGGCCGCAGCAGGCCTCGCCATGATTCGTCGTAATAGCTAGAGGCGGGTCTTTAGACCTGCCTTGTTGGTGGTCTGAAAAGCGCGATAGTCGGACCCGTGGAGAACCTCAGTGAAGATCGACATCTTCAATCACGTGTTTCCAAAGAGTTTCTTCGATCGCTACATCGCCAGCGGCGCCGCCGGCAAGGAGATCGGCAAGCGCATGGCCAACGCCACCGTTGGCTTCGATTTGGACTATCGCTTCCGCGTCCTCGATGAATTTGGTGATGTCCGGCAGGTCATCACGCTTGGCCAGCCACCGATTGAAGTGCTGGGCGGCCCCACGGAGTCACCGGCTATTGCGCGTGAAGCCAACGACGGGCTGGCGGAGCTGGTGTCGAAGCACCCCGATCGCTTCATCGCTTTTGCCGCGTCTTTGCCGATGAACAACGTCGATGCCTCGCTCGACGAGATGACGCGCGCGATCGATCGGCTCGGCGCGAAGGGCGTCATGATCTACACGAACGTCGCCGGCCTGCCGCTCGATGCGCCGCAGTTCCAGCCGCTCTTCGACGAAGCCGCGCGCCGCGACGTCCCCATCTGGCTGCACCCCGCGCGCGGCGCGTCGATGGCCGACTACGCCAGCGAAGACACGTCCTCTTTTGAGATCTGGTGGGCGCTCGGCTGGCCGTACGAGACGAGTGCGGCGATGGCGCGACTGGTGTTCTCAGGACTTTTCGATCGACATCCGAACATCACGATCATCACGCACCATCTGGGTGGCATCGTCCCCTACCTGGAAGGACGTGTGGGTTATGGATGGGATCAGCTGGGTGCGCGCACATCGAAAGTCGATTACACCGCGCTCGTGCGCTCGATGAAGAAGCGCCCCGTCGATTACTTCAGGCAGTTCCACGCCGACACGGCGATGTTCGGGGCGCGAGCGGCCACACGGTGCGGGATCGAGTTCTTCGGCGCGAGCCAGGTGCTGTTCGCGAGCGACATGCCGTTCGATCCAACGCCCGGCCTCTACATGCGCGAAACCATCAAGGTGATCGAGAGCCTCGAGTTGAGCAGCGAAGATCGAAAGCAGATTTATTACGGCAACGCCCGACGGCTTCTGGGTCTGGAAGTCGTTTCCGGATAGCGACCTAAGCGCGCGCCGCGCGCGCTTAGGCCGCATCGGTTCCGGATCAAGCCGCCTTCGGCAGTTTGGCGCCGAGCACTTCAACTCGTTCGATGACCGGCGGTGACGCAAGCAGGTGTGGCGCCTGCGCCATCAGCGCCTGAGCAATCGGTCCATTGAGATGGGCTTGCCTCCCGGCTTCATCGGCAAAGGCGTCGAAGACGCCAAACGTCGACGGACCAAGGCGCAGGGCGAACCACACCTCAGTCCTCGGCTCCTGTCGCGCGAGCTCAAGGCCCTGGTTGAGAAAGGCGGCAACCTCCGCCTCCTTTCCCGGCTTTGCTTCGAGACGGACGAACAAACTGAGTTTCGGCATTTTCAAATCCTCCTGGCCTCGTAACATCATCAAGGCCGATGCTGAGAGTAGCTGGTCATCGGCAGAGAGGCTATTGGCGAGATTGCCGTTTTTGATATTGTTATTGCCATGCGCATGCATGTGCTGACTCTCGAAGGCGTGTTCGATCTGGGATTGTCGGCGGTGGTGGATGCCTTTCAGACGGCCAACGAGCTCATCGAGGCCTCGAAGATCGCCATCGAGCCTTTCGACGTGAAGATCGTGGCGGTGCGACGGCGCGTCAAGACATGGCAAGGGCTCCTCGTCCCGACCCATCCCATCGACCGCCGCATGCCCGACTGCGTCGTTGTCCCCGCCATCGGTTACAAGATGCCGGCTCCGCTCGAAGCGGCACTCGCGCGATCCGACGTGCAGGACGCGACGCAAGTCTTGCGTGACTACGCGAGACGCGATGTGACGATGTCCGCCGCGTGCATTGGCACATTCGTCATGGCGGAATCAGGACTGCTCAACGGCCATACGGCGACGACCACGTGGTGGCTCGCGCCGCTCTTCCGCCGTCGTTATCCGGATGTTGCGCTCGAGGATTCGAGCATGATCGTCAGCTCCGGCCCTTTCGTCACGGCTGGGGCCGCATTGGGCCACATGGATCTTGCGCTCTGGCTGATCAGACAGGTGAGCCCTCAGCTCGCGTCGCTGACGGCGCAATATCTCATCGTCGATTCCCGCCCGTCGCAATCCGCGTACGCCTTGACGGATCACCTCGTTCACACCGATCCGCTGGTCCGGAAATTCGAGTCATGGGCGCGCGCGAACCTCGCACGCGGCTTTTCATTGGACGACGCGGCACAGGCAGTCGGGTCCAGCAAACGGACGCTGGCTCGCCGGCTTCACACCGTCCTCGGACGGTCTCCGCTGGAGTATTTCCAGAGCGTGCGTGTGGAGCGGGCGGTTCATCTCCTGAAGACGACAGGAGCCAGCGTTGACGAAATCGCGGCACGCGTCGGTTACGCGGATGGCGTCACGCTCCGCACGCTGCTCCGCCGGCGATTGCATGCGGGAGTCAAGGAGATTCGCGTGTCCACTGGCGCCCGGTGAGATCTCCCACAGATCGCGCTCTCGCCAAGGACTCACCGGTACGCTAATCGGCACGTGCTTTATCGGCCTAACGGCCTCCCGCCAACACAAATCTCTGGGCCCTGCGATTGGTCACGATCTCTGCCGTATACAAGTTGCCCTTCGAGTCTGCGGCCATGTGATGCACGATGTCGAAGTCGCCCGGCTTCGGCCCGCGCATGCCGATGGCGCCGATCTGTGCCAGCTTCTCGCGATCGAAGATCACGACACGCATCGGGCCGGAGTCGACGACATAGAGGAACTGCTGCTTGCGATCCGGCGAAAACGCAAAGCCGGCCGGCACGGGCGTCACACCACCGTCGTTCGTGACCTTCACCTGGCGCAGATACTTACCCTCGGTCGTGAACACCTGGATTCGGTTATTCACACGATCGGCGACGTAAACCATGCCGTCATTCGAGACCTTGACGGCGTGGACCAGGCCGTACTGTGACGGACCTTCCGGATTTCCCGGCGCAGGCGCGGCACCCGGGGCCTGAGGACCAGTCGGGGTGGGGGGCTCGGGCTTTCCTCCAAATGCGCCCCAGGTGCGCTTGAACTTGCCGCTCTCGGCGTCGAACACGATGACGCGATGATTGCCGTAGCCGTCGGCAACATAGAGCTCGTTGGTCGGCGCATGCACGAACACGTCGGCCGGCTGATGGACGTTCATCGTGTCGGCGTCGCCAGTGCTTTGGCCGCGTTTCCCGATCTGCATCACGAACTTGCCGGCGTTCGTGAACTTCAGAATCATGTCGTCGGTGCTGCCGCCGGGCGTTGGCTTGGGCCATCCGCCGTTACCGCTGATCCAGACGAATCCCTTGGTGTCGACCGAGATGCCGTGCTCGCGCTCGGGCCAGTCGAACCCGGTTCCGTCGCCGCCCCAGCTGCCGAGCAGCTTACCTGCCGTGTCGAACTCGAGGACGGGCGGCGCCGAGTTGGCGCGCTTGTCGGCCGGAATCGATCGTGGACGGTGCAGCACCCAGATGTGGTCGCGCGAATCGACGGCGATCGACGACACTTCGCCGAGCACCCAGTTGTTGGGAATGTTTGGCCACTTCGGATCGAGCTCGAAAGCAGGCGGCCGCAGCGGGCTGGCCTGTTGCGCGTTGACGAGGTCGTCAGAGTAAGCGACGAGTCCGAGAACCATCACGGCTGCAGCCAGCACAGCGTGAAATCGGCGAAGAATTGTGGGCATCACGACTCCAGGGGGTGCATTGTAGCGGAGCGCGGGCGGGTCTACCTTCGACTTCGCTCAGGTCAAGAAAGACCCGCCTCTACTTCTCTGGCAGCATCCCGCCGCGATGCAGAAGGACGATCGCTGCGAAGAGCGACACCATCCCGATGGTTCCGGTTGGCGATGGATGATCGATGCCGAAGAAGATCCCGGCAACAATCAGCAGCGCCACGGCGGGCCATGATGCGCCGCGTGCGTGCAACGCGCCCGCGGCGGCCGTCACCGCGACGAGCCACGTCACATCCGCCAGTCCGATAAGTGGACCGACTGGAGTATCGAAACGCCCGAGCCAATACCGGTCCATCACATCTGCAGCGACAGCAGGATCGAGCGCGCGATCCGCGGCCATGACCTGTGCAAGCAACCCGGTTCCGATTCCGACCACCGAATCAAAAGAGGCGTAGAACACCAGGAACAAGGCTGTCGCGAGCCGGCTGATCGTGGCCGCGTTGCTGACGATCCCCTCGGTCAGAAACCACAATACGAGCCCGAGCAGGAAGACCAGGAAAAGCTGCACCACGTGGACACCCATCCACAACGACAGGCGCGGACGCAGGAAATCGAGCATGCCCGGCTGGCTGAAAGGAGGATGCGGGTGAATCAGACTCGAGACTGCCATGAGCAGCGGGCCCGCGAACAGGATCGTCGTGCGCAGCGACCACCGATTCTTCACGGTGCCTCCTTCCAGGGCCGTCAGCCAGCAGCGTCCAGTGCATTGCCTACATCATCCAGGATGTCCTGCGTGGCTTCACAACCCACACTGAATCGGATGAAGCCCTCACTGATGGCGTCACCGCCCCACCGTGCTCGTCGCTCTGCGGTGGAATGCACACCGCCGAAGCTGGTGGCCTCGCGAACGATCGTCAGCGCCTGAAGAAATGCTTCTGCCCGGGCACGAGTGCCAAGATCGAAGCTCACCACACTCCCGAAGCCGCGCATCTGTCGCCTGGCGATCGCGTGTCCTGGATGTTGGGGCAGGCCCGGGTAATAGACGGCCGGCACCGCTGGCCGGGACTCGAGGAATGTTGCCAATGCTTCAGCCGACGCGCACTGTCGCGTCAGGCGCAGCGGCAGCGTCGCAAGTGACCGATGCGCCAGCCAGACTTCCATCGGCCCCGGAATGCCCCCGTGTTGCGTGCGCCAGGTGCGCAGCGCGGACGCGCGATCAGCGTCCGTTGTGGCGACATGGCCGAGCACCACGTCGCTGTGCCCGGTGAGCGCCTTGGTATCCGCCGCGACGACATAATCGGCACCTAACGCCAGCGGCTGTTGCAAATACGCTGTGGCCGTCGTGTTGTCAACCGCGACGAGGACACCGCGACGATGGGAAACCTGAGCCAACTCCTGGATGTCGCACACCTCGAGCTGTGGGTTCGACGGCGTTTCAAGCCACAGGAGGCACGCGCCCTCGAGGACGCCCGCCTGTGCATTGTCACGCGTTGACGCGAGGCGCACCTGGATGCCGATCGTCTGCAAGTTGGACGCGATCACTCGTGTCGTGTAGTAGGAATCCGACGGCAGGACCACGACATCGCCCGGCTTCAGGCACACACCGAAGACGGCGTCGATCGCCGCCATGCCTGAGGCGAAGCTGATCGCGTGACCGTCCTCGAGCACACCGAGCGCGTCTTCCCATGCCGTCCACGTCGGGTTGTGGAAACGTCCGTACGTCAGCTGATGTTGCGAAGGGTCTCCCGGGGAGGTGTACGTCGAGGCGAACTGCGGGCCGTCGGCAAACGTCCCCGGCTGCTTTGGCGATCGATGGCCTGCTTGCAGAATCATCGTGTCTCGATGCAACGCGACCTCCAGACCATCGCCTTTTGTCCCTCTTATTGCACAGAGAGGAGATTATCCTCCCAGGAAAAATCGGGCCGCGGTCGGTGTTGTTGCTGATACCAGGCGTACGTTTCCCGCAGACCCTCCTCGAGCCGAGTGAGCTGAAGGCCGAGCTCGGAGCGTGCTCGATCGCTGAGAACCGTGATTGGTGGGATGTCGAGGTACACGCCGAAATAGTACGGCGGAACAAACAGCTGGCCGCCCAGCTGTTGGATGGTCTCGCGCCGGATGTGCACGAGGTCCGCCCGCTTTCCTGCGATGTCTGCCAGCAGTTGAACGAATTCGAGCTGCGTGACGGGCGGATAGCTGGCAAGGTTGTAGGCGCGTCCGATCGCATCGTCGTTGTCGGCGACCAGCACCGCGGCGCGGGCAACATCGCGCACGTGGACCCACTGCATCGTCCGCAAGCCATCTTCCGGCACGATGATCGGCCGGCCTGCCAGCAAGCGATCCCAGAAGAAGGCCTCGCGCTCAAACGGATTGTGCGGACCGTAGATGAACGCGGGCCGCAGCGTGGTCACTGGAAAATCGTTTCGCCGGTGCGCGTCGAACAGCGCTCGTTCACTTTCCGCCTTTTGCGCGCTGTATGGATTTGGATAATCGGATGCAACGAGTTGAGCATCCTCGTTGTATTCGCCTCCTTCTCCGTAGACCGCGATGCTCGACGTGAAGACGTAACGACGCAGATCGTCTGATACAACGGCGCCGGCGGCGGCCATCACCTGTTCGGCCGTTGTCCCGCGCTGCCAGTCGTATACGTTGTCATAGACCACATCGAATGTGCTCTTGGTGAGCACCGCCTGAACGGCTGACATATCGTTGCGGTCGCACTGGATCTCGTCAACGCGGGTACCGAATGGCGTACCTTTCGCGCGATGCATGATGACGACGTCATCACCGCGCTCGAGCAACTGGTCCACGAGCGCGCGACCGATGAAGAGGGTTCCGCCGATGACTAGTGCTCGCGCCATAAAGCCTCCTCTCGTACATCGAGCTGTGCCTTGACACCAGCGTGGCCCGACTCTAGAGTCGCTACCACATTGCGGCACAGGAGTGACTTCATGCCATCCTCGACACGACTCGTTATCAGTCTGATCTTACCGCTCGGAATCGCGGGCGTTCTCAACGCCCAAATCACGAAAAACCCTCTGCCCGCCCCGATCGAAAAACGCGGCCTTGCCATCGAGATTCGCGATCTGGTGCGGCTGCCGGATACGCGTTCAATGCTTGCCGCCGGTCAGGACGTCAATCCCGCGGGGTGGGCCCGCGTCCAGTTCGTTCGCGACCTTCCGGACGGCCGCCGTTTCGTCAACGACTCGCGCGGACTGCTGTACCTGCTCGACAGCAACAACAAACCGACGGTGTACGCGAACGTTGCCGAGGCTTTTCCGTTTGCCATCTACAACCGGCTGGAGAGCGGGTTCATCGGCTTCGACTTTCATCCCGAGTTCGCCAAGAACGGGTTGTTCTACACCGTCCACGGCGAGCGCGCGATGGGGAATCCCGCGAAGCTGAACTTCATCCCGCCGGGATACACCGAGAAAGATGTGACCTACCACAACGTCATCACGGAGTGGCACGCGAAGAATCCAGCTGCCAACACCTTCGACGGCACGCGACGCGAGCTTCTCCGTGTAGCGCACGTCGTCATGAACCTCACGCATCCGTTTGGTTTCGTCGGGTTCAATCCCACCGCGAAGCCTGGAACACCTGATTACGGACTGCTCTACACGAGCGGCAGCGATACCGGGTTCAGCAACGGCGGCGGGCCGAACGCGAACAATCCTTCACAGACTCAGCGTCTGGATTCGGTCATCACCGCCATCCTGCGAATCGATCCGCGAAGTCCATCGGTCTCGAAGGGCATGAAGGGGCTTGGTGACTACACGATTCCACCGAGCAACAAGTTCGCCGCAGACGGTGATCCGAAGACGCTTGGCGAGATTTACGCCTACGGCTTCAGGAACGCGCACCGGCTCTCCTGGGATCTCACCGATGGGACGATGTTCGCGTCGGATATCGGCATGAACAACATCGAAGAGATCAACATCGTCCGCAACGGGGAGAACTACGGGTGGATGAAGCGCGAGGGGTTCTTCGAGAACGGCATGATCCGGCCAGGCGGCGCGCTCGACCAGTTGTTCACGCTGCCGGCGGAGATCCTCGAGGGGCGCAAGAAGGACGAGTTCACGTACCCGGTCGCCATCTACGATCACGATGAGGGGCAGGCGGTGTCGGGCGGCTTCGCGTATCACGGCCGCATTCAGGCGTTGCGCGGCAAGTTCGTCTTTGGCGACGTCCAGCGCGGGCGCGTGTTCGCGGCCGATCTCGCGGAGATGAAGAAGGCCGATGACGGAGTGCCGCAGACCGTGGCGCCGGTCGAAGAGATTCAGCTCTACGTGCGCGATGCGAGTGGTACGAAGACTGACGTGTCGCTACCCGAGTTGATCGCCAAGGTGATGGGCACGAAGCTCCCGCGCGCCGATCTCCATATCAGCCAGAGCAAAGACGGCGAGTTGTTCGTGACGTCGCGGCAGGATGGGTGGGTCCGGATGTTGGTTCCCGACGCGAGCAATTCGACGCCAGCGCGTTGACCATGCCGTTTGCTCTGGCCACATACAAACCATGACACCGGGTCACCGAGGCTATGAGGTAAGTGGGCCTTATTTCGCTACGACAGTCTTACCGGACTCGACACGAATCTGTTGAACAAATAAGTTGGCAAGCTTCAGCTTGTACGTACCGGGAGGAACCTGTAAGGTGGTTGTCGTGGGCGTGATGCTCCCGGCGTACCCAGCATCGAAACGACTGCCGCCGCTGGAATTCTGCTCGTACACTTCAACTGTCCGCGTCTTCAGATTAGCGACCTCGATCGCCCCAAATCCTGCGGGTTGTCGAGGCGGAGACTCTGGGGGTTGTTCTGTCGAAGATCCTGTCGATTGCTGAGTCGAAGATCCTGCTGGTTGCTGAAGCGGGGCGGCGACCTCACTACCTGTAGTTTGGTCGTGAGCCTTCCGGTAGAAAAGCACCGCTGCGACGATCGCGATCAGCAGGATGGTCGCAAGTACCCAAGAGGTTCTCAATGGTCCAGACGCAGCCAACATCGCGGCATTCGCTTCGGTCTCATTCGATGCGTGTGCTGGAGCTGCGAATTCCTTGTCCAGGCCAAGCCGCCTAACCATCTCGTTCACGTCGGATTCCCACGTGCTGTGGCCGATCTCGATTCCATTGCGGTAAACCAGCTCCCTGATGTCTTCAGGCAGCCGCTCGGCCGGCGGCATTTGTGCCCCTTGCAGGAGCACTGGGGTCACCGGGATATTCCGCTTGAGGGCAGCGGCCACTTCCTGGCGTACGAGGTCCGTGGGACTCTCCAGGCGACGATTTCCTGCGGCATCTCTTGCATCAAGCCAGCCAGGGCCGATCAGAACCAGCATGAGATCGCAGGACTCCAGGCGCTCGTGCAGAACGTGACGGAAGTCCTGCCCTAAGGCAATACTGTCCACGTCCATGAACACTGAGTCCTTGCCAATCAATTTCACCAGTTCGAAATTCAAGGCTCTTGCTTGACCTTCTGAGTCTCCTCTGCGGTAGCTTACGAACACAGTGCGCATAAGGCCTCACGCTTGGTTTGCGACTTTTCAATGTCGCTCGCGAACGAGTCAGGCAGGAACGCGAATGGCAATCAGCTGACGGGGTTCATCGCCAAGGAGAAGCCGACACACGCGCCGCATGCGTATTGGACTAATTACGACACACAGAGGCGCCGAGGCACCGAGAACATCCAAAGTGTTTCTCAGTGTCTCTGTGCCTCGGCGTGTCGTAATTCAAGCGAATCGGGTGGCCGCGACTACAACCCCGTGCGTGTGAGCTGTTCGAGCACTTTGCCACGCGGGCTGTCGGCGGGCACGAAACGTTGAATGCGCTCACCGGCGAAGACCTCGCCGGTGTAGATGTTCCCCTTCGAATCGACAGCGATCATGTGCAGGCCCCAGAAGAAGCCGCCACTCTCACCCATGCTCCCCATGCGCCCGATTTCTTTGCCGCTCTGCCGATCGAGGAAGTAGATGTGATTGTTCGTCAGGTCTGAGATGTAGAGGAATCGCTGCTGCTTGTCGGGCGAGAACCCGACGCCGCCGGTCGCGCCGCCGACGCCGGTATGTTCCGCGAGCTTGAACTCCTTGAGGAACTTGCCCTCTCTCGTCGTGACGTGAATGCGGTTCGCGTTGCGGTCGGCGGCGTAGACGAGGCCGTCGTTCGACACGTTGATGGTGAGGTGTCCGCGGAACTCCTTCGGCATCGGGCCGCCGGGCGTGTAGGCGCGGTCCGCGTCGTTGGCCGTGACCTCCGACAGCGGCCGGCCGTAGGCGCCCCATCCGCGCTTGAACGCGAGCGTCTTGAAATCGAAGACCATCACGCGTCCGCCGAGATAACTGTCCGCGACGTAAATGTCGTTGTTCGGCTCGTCGATCCGGATCTCCTCGATGCCTCCGACGATCATCGGAGTAGACGCAGGATACTTGGCGCGGAATGCAGCTGCATTCCCGCCGCGCGCGGCGCCTTCACCGGAGCTTCCACCCCCGCGGCCGAGGAATCCCACGACCGGGCCGCGTCCCCCCCGTCCTGGAACGTGCGGTTCGGCGCCGCGGCCTCCCGGAGGTCCTCCGCCTTCCGTCTCGGGAACGCGTGCGACTTCACCCACCACCTTGCCCGTCTTCGGGTCGTATTTGCGGACCGTGTCCTGCCCGATGTAGACGAACCCCTGACTGTCCACGTCCATCCCGTGGCCTTGCGGTGCATCGAACGAGCCGATGACCGTACCATTCTTGTCGATGTGAATCATCGAGGGCGGCCGCACGCAGCAGTCGGCAGCCGGCGGTGTGAGCTCGGCATGAAGCTCGATGTCCGTCAGATCATTTGGACGATTGAGCACCCAGATATCATCGTTCTTGTCGACGGCCAGCCCCGTGACGCCGCCAATCTTCCACTTGTTCGGCAGCTCTTTGGGCCAGCCCGGATCGAAGTAATAGCGGGGCGCACCCTGCGCCTGGGCGCCTGTGTGCGTAAAGGAGACGACGAACCCGATGCCTGCCAGCAAGGCGAAGGCGACCCCGATCTTCGGAGCAATCTTCATGATGTGCTGTCTCCTGAAACCGTGATGATGTGCTGTGTCCGCGCTAGTTCAAGAGATACTGTCGAACCGGGAAACACCTGTAGCGCAGTTTGGCCCGGAGTGTAGTCCTCGACCGGCCGCTGGTCAATCGACGAGATCGCTATGAAGCCACGTCCTTATCTCCCACTTTCACGCCGGGACCTGATCCGTTGCGGTGCACTCGCGTTTGGAGCTGCCGCCCTGCCGCACGTCAGACTTCGCGCCCAAACCATCAGTCCCGTCATGGCCACGCTCAGTGCATACATGGCTGCCGCCAGGGATAGCGCGCTGCCGCCTGACGTAGTCGACAAGTCGAAGCATCACATCCTCGACACAGTTGCGGCGATGTTGTCCGGGTCGGAATTGCCTCCCGGTCGCGCCGCCCTGGCGCTGGCGCGGGCGCAGGCCGGGCGTCCCTCCTCCACCGTCGTCGGCTCGAATATCGTGACCGGACCGATCGACGCGGCGCTCGTGAACGGGCTCCTCGCGCATTCCGACGAAACAGACGATTCCCATGGCGCGTCGCAGTCGCATCCCGGCTCGTCGATCGTGCCCGCGGCGCTCGCCCTCGGAGAGGACATCGGCATCAGCGGGCAGCACTATCTGCGGGCAGTCGCGCTCGGCTACGACGTGGGTCCGCGCCTCACGATGGCCCTCGGCGGTCCGGCGTTTCGAGACGACACGCGCCGCAGCACGCACGCCTTCGCCGGCACCTTCGGAGCGGCGGCAGCCGCGGGGTGTGCCGCCGGCCTGACCCAGGAACAGATGCGATGGCTGCTCGACTATGCCTCGCAGCAGGCAAGCGGATACGCGATCTGGGGGCGGGACACCGATCACATCGAAAAGGGATTCGTCTTCGGAGGTATGCCGGCGCGCAACGGCGTCACCGCCGCGCTGCTGGTCCGGTCCGGATGGAACGGTGTCGACGATGTGTTTTCGGGTGAGGACAATTTCTTCCGGGTGAACGCGCCGAAAGGAAATCCGGCGGTGCTCGTCGACGGGCTCGGTGAGCGGTTCGAGATCATCAACACCGATATCAAGAAGTGGACCGTCGGTACGCCGATCCAGGCACCGCTCGACGCGGTCGAAAACATCCGCAAGAAGCGGCCGTTCGAGGCCGACGATGTCAAAGAGGTCGTCGTCCGCCTCGCGCCAAGTGTCGGCTCGGTCGTGGACAACCGCGATATTCCGGATATCTGCCTTCAACACATGGTCGCGGTGATGCTGATCGACAAGACGGCGTCGTTCCACGCCGCGCATGACAAGCCACGGATGCAGGACGCGACGATCCTGCTGCAGCGGAAGAAGGTGAGATACGTCGCGGACGCCGCGCTCGCCAAGCTCCTTCCGGCGCGAGTGGCCGTCGTCGAAGTCACGCTCAACGACGGGACTCAGCTGTCCGATCGCGTGGAGGCGGTGCGAGGGACGGTGCGCAATCCGATGTCGCGAGGAGAGGTCGTCGACAAGGCGAGAGATCTGATTGCCCCGGTGGTCGGACCGGCATCGACGCAGAAGCTGATCGACTCGGTGCTGGCGCTCGAAACTGTGAAGGAAATCCGCTCGCTTCGACCCCTCCTTCAACGTTCCTGAGGGAGTAACGGCGTCGACTCTCAATCACACTCCCAACTCCACGGAACGGGTGCGTTTTGGGAGTTGATCTTTGTGAGTTGGAAGTTGGCCAGTGATGGAATCGGTCATAATGCTCGCTATGGCGGGAGAGCCCGGCAATCGCGCCGCACGGATAGTGACGAGGCGATTCACGTCTTCTGAGGATGCCGATCGCCACGACATCGAGTTCTGGATGCAGATTCCTGAGCACGAACGCGTACTCCAGGTCTGGCGACTCAGTCAGGAGCTTTGGCGATTACGAGGCGAACTGCGCGATGAACCCGGATTTTGTCGATCTGTTGCGCGCATTCATCGCCGCTGACGTCCGGTTCTTGATCGTTGGCGCATATGCGCTCGCGCTGCATGGCCGACCACGCGCGACTGGTGATCTCGATCTCGGCGACATCGAGGGAATGTAAGCCTTGTCGCCGGCTCCTCTGCCGCGACGTTCGACTGTGCAAGTTTCGTATAATCCGGCCCTTGCGGAGGTCCTCATGAGATCTCGTCTGACCGGTACCGCCGTTCTGGTTGTGCTGATGTCGTTTCTGCCGGCCATTGCCGACGCCCAATGGCTCGACTACAAGACGCCGGGGATTCCGAGACTACCCGATGGCAAGCCGAATCTGTCTGCCCCCGCGCCCCGAACCGCGGATGGAAAGCCGGATCTCAACGGCATCTGGAGCGGTGCGGGCCCGATGTACCGCTACAACATCGCCCAGGATATCGAGAG
>Ga0075434_100000829_pt1 | contig 24583 bp, 20 predicted proteins | sample RhiMethybrSRZTD3_FD_75298 | JGI IMG/M metagenome (GOLD analysis project Ga0075434, IMG submission 75298) | Populus rhizosphere microbial communities from Tennessee, USA - Rhizosphere MetaG P. TD hybrid SRZTD3 | ecosystem: Host-associated > Plants > Roots > Rhizosphere > Soil | place: USA... | reverse complement strand
CTTGGCAGCCTGGTGCTGAGGAAATAGGACGCTGATGCCGACGAAGATGAGGAAACGTCTCGGGTTGGCGCTTGGCGCAACGCTCTTCGCCGCGGCGACTTGCGAATTGGCGGCACGCGTCGTGTTTCCCGCACCGCCAAATCCGGCACGGCAGCCGCAGATCCAGTACCGCGTCGATCCGGAGATCCGATACACTCCGCTCCCGAATCAACGCGGCTGGATCGACGACGGATTCGTGACGACGAATTCTTTGGGGTTTCGCGGACCCGAAACGACACTGCCGAAACCGCCAAATCGCTTTCGCATCGTGGCGATCGGCGATTCGGTCACCTTCGGTTTCGGCGTGAACGATCGCGAGACATTCTGTGCGCAGACCGAAGCGCTGCTGCGCGAGCGCATGCCCGGTGTCGATCTGGATGTCGTCAACATCGCGGTGCCGGGGTTCGATACCCGGCAAGAGGTCGTGCTGCTGCGGCGAACTGTCTCGCAGCTCGAGCCGAATCTGGTGCTGGTCGGGCTGTATTCGAACGACATTCCCGATGCGCTGGAAGACGGTACGGGTGGAACCACCGTCGCGACGCCTCGCGGCGGCAACAGTCAACCGCTCCAGATGAACGCCGCACCGACGTCGTGGTGGGACATTCACCTGCGTAAGAGTCGGGCTGTCTACACGATTGGCCGGGCGCTGAGACGTTTCGCGCACAAGGGTGAGTGGGGCATGTCGCGATTCACTATGGAGCTCGATATTCTCGAGGGGAGAAACACGCCGCAGCTGGATGAGGCATGGGCGAGGGTCTCCAGGCAATTCGACGAACTGCGCAGCCTGGCGGCCGTGCACGGTTTTGCAGTGGGCGTAGTGGTGCTGCCGCCGCGCGAACAGGTATCGGGGTTATATCCGCACGCACGGTACCAGGACCGGGTCCGCCCGATGGCGGAGTCCGAGGGGTTTTTCATCATCGACCCGCTGCCGGTACTCACGGCAAGTCCAGAGCGGAAGGATCGCCTCTTTGTGGCGTACGATCGCAATCACCCGTCAGGAGAAGGGCACCGCCTGATTGCGCAGGCGATTGTCGACGACCTCAGTCGAAACCATCGCGTCGATTCGCAGCGACGGCTGGCCGGGCAGGAAGGATCGCAGTAGGTGCATGGCAAAAGGGCCGAAGAATCCTGAACGGTCGTTTGGCGTCTCGGTTGGCGCGGTGCTCCTCGTCATCGCGCTCGCCTTGTGGTGGCGAGGGCGCGTCGGCCGTGCCGAGATTCTGGGGGCGGTCGGCGGCATCCTGCTGTTCCTCGGCGTGACGGCCCCCCAGCTGCTCAAATGGCCGAGCGCACTCTGGTGGCGATTTGCGGGCGTGCTCGCCTACGTCAACGCGCGCATTCTGCTGACGTTGCTGTTCTCTGTGCTCCTGGTCCCGTTGTCACTGGTGTGGCGCGTGCTCGGCAAGGACCCGCTCGCGCGCCGTCGAGAGCAGTTCCACGGGTGGACGCCGTATCCCGACCGCTATCGCGATCGGACTCATTTCGAGCGGATGTTTTGAGGTCATCATGAAGAAATCGAGTGTGATGTCGCAGTTCTTCGCGTTCCTGCGGCAGGAAAAGAAGTTCTGGCTGGTGCCGATCGTCGTCATCTTCGTGGCGTTCGGCCTGTTGATGGTGTTCGCGCAGTCGAGCGCAGTCGCGCCGTTCATTTATACGCTGTTCTGATGCCGACGCGGATTCTCGGGATCTCGGCCTACTATCACGACTCGGCTGCCTGTCTCGTCGAGGACGGCCGGATCGTGGCTGCCGCGCAGGAAGAGCGCTTCACGCGCAAGAAGCACGATGCGAACTTCCCGTCGCGGGCGGTCGCCTACTGCCTCCGGGAAGCGGGCATCACGACGAAGGAGCTCGATCTGGTCGGCTTCTACGAGAAGCCTCTGGTCAAGTTCGACCGTCTGCTCGAAACCTACGCGGCGTGCGCGCCGCGCGGCTGGCGTTCCTTCCTGATGGCGATGCCGCTGTGGCTCAGCGAGAAGCTCTGGATGGCCACCGACATCAAAGAGCAGCTCGAGGGCTACCAGGGCGAGGTGTACTTCGGCGATCACCATGAATCGCACGCCGCCTCCGCCTTCTATCCGTCGCCGTTTGAGCAGGCCGCGATCGTCACGATGGACGGCGTCGGCGAATGGGCGACCTCTTCGATCGGCGTGGGGCGTGGGTCGGAGATCGAAATGCTGCGCGAGCTGCGCTTCCCGCACTCGCTCGGCCTGTTGTATTCGGCGTTCACCTATTTTGCGGGTTTCCGCGTCAACTCCGGCGAATACAAGGTGATGGGGCTCGCGCCGTATGGCGAGCCGAAGTACGTCAAGCTGCTCAAGGACCATCTGATCGAAATACGCGACGACGGCAGCCTGTGGATGAACATGGAGTACTTCACGTACCCCCACGCGCTGACCATGACCGGCGCCGCGCTGGAGCGGTTGATCGGCAGCCCGGCGCGCGAGCCGGAAAGCAAGCTGACGCAGCGCGAAATGGACCTGGCCCGTTCGATTCAGGACGTCACTGAAGAAGTGATGCTCAAGATGACGGCGTTCGCGCACCGCGAAACCGGCATGCGTGACCTGTGCCTCGCCGGCGGGGTCGCGCTCAACTGCGTCGGAAACGGCCGCATCCTGCGCGAAGGGCCGTTCGATCAGATCTGGATCCAGCCGGCGGCGGGCGACGCGGGCGGCGCGCTCGGCGTGGCCGTCGCGCTGGCGCATCGTTACAAGCAGCAGCCTCGGGTGAGCGCGGAGGCGCTCGGCACGTGGGAGCGGCCCTCCGCCGTTCGCGGCCAGAATCGCGTGCCGCGGTACGCCGACGCCATGAGCGGATCGTTCCTTGGGCCGAAGTTCGGGGAGGCGGAGATCGGGCGCTTCCTCGAGACCAACGGCTACAAGGCGCGCCGCTACGAGCCGTCGGAGCTCGCCGATCGCATCGCGGCGCTGATGGCGCAGGAGAAGGTCATCGGTCTGTTTCAGGGACGGATGGAGTTCGGTCCTCGCGCGCTCGGCGGGCGCTCGATCATCGGCGACGCGCGGTCGCCGAAGATGCAATCCGTGATGAACGTGAAGATCAAGTTCCGCGAATCGTTCCGGCCGTTCGCGCCGGCGGTGTTGCGCGAGCACGTGCACGAGTGGTTCGAGCTGGACGGGGAGAGTCCGTACATGCTCCTCGTCGCCGGCGTGCAGCCGTCCCGGCGCCTGCCGGCCCGGCCGGAGACCGAGAACCTCTGGGGCATCGACAAGCTGAACGTGCCTCGATCGACGGTGCCGGCGATCACGCACGTCGATTACTCGGCGCGCGTGCAGACCGTGCGACGGGAAGCGAACCCGCTTTATTACGACATCATCAAGGCGTTTCACAAGCGCACCGGCTGTCCGGTCATCGTCAACACGTCGTTCAACGTGCGTGGCGAGCCGATCGTCGGGGCGCCCGAGGACGCCTATCGCTGCTTCATGCGCACGGACATGGACGTCCTCGTGCTCGAGAACTTCGTGCTCGAGAAAAGCGAGCAGGCCCCGGTCGTGGAGGACGAGTCCTGGCGCAAGGAATTCGTGCTCGACTGACGAGATGCCAGTGCATCAGGCGATTCACGAACCGCACGTCGCGGCGACCGAGCTGTCAGCCGCCGAGCCCTATGGCAGACGGCTGTGGCTTGCGCTCCTCGGCGTGGTGCTGGTTGCCGCCTGTCTCGATTCCTACGGTATCCGCACGTGGCCGATGGCCGATGACGAGGTCCCGTCGCTCGTCGAGATGCGGCTCTTCGAAGTGCCCGGCAACGCGTTTTCGGTTCCGGCTGCGCAGCTCGAACGGCTACCGAAAGCGCTGCCGGTGTGGTATGCCTTTCAGCGTACGGCGCTGCGGCTCTTTCCGAACAACGAATTCGGATTTCGTCTGCCCTCGCTGATCTGCGCCCTCATCTTCTCAGGACTGGCGTTTGTTGTCGCGGCGCGATGGCGCGGCATCTGGTACGGCGTGGCGATCGCGATCGTCGTGAATCTCAGCCAGCCATTTGTCTACCTCGCCCAGATCGACCGCTTCTACAGCATGCCGCTGCTGTTGTTGGCCTTGACGCTGATTGTCATGTGCACGTCGAGGCCCGGGACGTGGATGGCGCTCGCGACGGTCGCTCTGGCTGCGCTGACTGTGTTGTCGCACAATGTCACCATTGCCGTGTTCGTTCTGGCATTCATCGCCGCGGCGTGCGCCTACGTCGTCGGGCGCGCCCCGGCGTACTTGGTGGCGCGCAGCGGGTTGGCCGCGTCGGTCAGCGTGCTCCTGTACTTCTGGTTCATCAGACCGCTGGTCAACGGCTGGCACAGTACCGGAAACCCGACACCGGTACTGATGTCGTTTGCGGCGCACGCCGGCATCCCGACGCTTGGCCTGGCCTTTCTCGGAATCTGGTTGGCGGTCGCCGAAAGCAGGCGCGGCGTCACGATGGTGTGGTGGGGGCTGATGCTGGGGGGCAGCCTCTGCTTTCTCTATCTGACGGGCATGACATGGAACCCGCGGTACTTCCTGTTCTTCTTTCCCGCGATGTGGGTGCTGGCGGCCTACGCGATGGAGCGTGTGGCGCTCCGCTTCGAATATGGTTCCGCGGCCGCCGCGTGGTACGGCCTGGTCATCGTACTATTGATGCCCAGCCTGATCAGCCACTACCGGGACGGGTCGCGGCACGACTACCGGCAGGCTGCCGCGGTGCTCGCTGCGAGCGCGCAGGATCAGACGATTCTCAGCGATGATGCGGAGACGATTTCGTATTACCTTCCGGCCAATCTCCGGCGGCATCTACTGGTCAGAACGAAAGTGACGACTTTTCCGACAGACGAGTTCTTCCTCGTCACACGATCGAACGCCTGGACGGCTTTGCCGCAGATTCCCGGGCGGCATCTCCAGTTGATGTCGGAGATTTACGCGCGGCGCTACGATCAGTTCTCACACATCCTGCGCGTATACCGGATCGCGCCGGTTGCGGCCACCCTTGACTCCGGCTCCTGACGAGCGACCTGACGCCGCCGCCGGGGCCGGGTTGTCGTGGCTGCTGCGCGTAGTGTTCCTGCTCGCGGTCGTCTTCACCACCATCGGCCTGATCGAAAGCGTCTTCATTCTCTACGACCTTCGAACGCGCGCGTTTTCAGTCGCCCGCGCGCCCGATCTCGGCTTCGGGATCCGCAGCTGGACGGTGCATCACGCGCTGCGGCCTGGCTACCGCAGTCCGACCATCAACACCAACTCGTTCGGCCTCCGCTCGCCCGAGGTGTCGGTCCCCAAGCCTGCAGGCACGATCAGGGTTCTTCTCCTGGGTGATTCGTTCACGTTCGGGCTTCGCGTCAAAGACGACGAGATCTTCGGCCGGCGCCTCGAAGAACTGCTCCACGGGAAGTACGGCGCCGCCCCCGTCGAAGTCGTCAGCGCCGGCGTGATCTCCTATTGTCCATTGCTCGAGTACCTGCAATACCGCCATCATCTCCACGTCCTCGAGCCGGACCTGGTCGTGCTGAACTTCGACATGTCGGACGTTCAGGATCACATGGCGTACTCGCGCGATGCGGTGGTGGACCCCAGCGGAGCCCCGCTGTTTGTGACCGAGCCCTCGCTTCGAAGCCAGGCACCCAGCGCGATGCCGAAGCTGTTGCTGTTCGAATGGCTCGGCCGTCGGCTTCAGGGTGCGAGAGGCCGCGTCGAGTCGACGCTCGAGGGCGTTCCCTTCGTGCGCGATCAGGATCGGTATCTGTGGGCGCTCGACAATGGCCAGGAGTGGGACGCCGAGGCGCAGAAGGCGATGGCGCCGATCGTCGATCTTGGCCGGCTGCTCGAGCGCGACCACGTTCCGCTCCTACTCGCGACCTACCCGCAGCCATGGCAGGTCTCGGCGGAGGCGACGCCGCTGCCGCCGATCCGCGATCAGTACGGCGTTGGCCAGCACACTGTGCACTTGAACGATCGGCCCTTCAAGAAGCTGGAGGCGTTTGCGTCGAGTCACCGCATCCCGTTCGTGAACGCGACCGACGTCTTCAGGCGGGACACGGCCCCCACGACCTTGTTTCTCGGGAACGATTTCCACTTCACACCGCGGGGACACCAGGTGTACGCCGGCGTTCTCGCTCGGTTCATCACGGATCATTCCCTGATCGAAGGCCGCGAGCATGCGGGCCGCTGAGATCGAGGCTCCGGAGGCGACCGCGCGGGTGCCGCCGCGGATGCTCTGGCTCCTTACGATCGCCGCCATCCTGGTTGGCGCCGTCGCGCGGATCGGCGTGGTGTGGTGGACGGATCCCTGGGACCCTCACCAGCCGGACGAACACATTCTACCGCTCGAAGCGATGGCGATGTGGGAGGGTGTCACTCCCCGGGAGGTGGGATGGCCGGGGTCGACAACCCGGCTGATCCACAGTGTCGTCGAGGCCTCGCAGTGTGCGCTCGAGGAAGGCCGCGCGATGTGGGCCGAGCGTACCCGCCCCGATCGGGCTCTGGCTATCGTCAGTACGTGGATCAGTCGGCGATACGTCGCACCGCAGCCGCTCTATCGGATGGGTCGCACGATCTCGGTGACTACCGGCACTCTTCAGTTGGTCACGGTGGCGTGGGCGCTCAGCCAATGGGTTGGGCCGATCGGGACGCTGATCGGTACTCTGGCGATGGCTCTCTCGCCGGTGGCGGTTGCGCATTCCCAGTACGTGCTCGCGGATATCACCGGTCTCCTTTTTGGGACCGTCGCCCTTGGGCTGGCGGCTCGTCCGACGCCGCGGCGAGCGATCGCGATGGCTGCGCTCGTCGGGCTGGCCGCTTCGAGCAAGTTCCATTTCGGCCTCTGGATCACGACGCCGCTGCTCTGTGTTTTCCTCGGCGATCGCGCGGTGTTCCGGCGGAAGCTGCTGCTGTCGATCGCAGTTGTCGCGACGACGGCGTGCGTCGTGGTGGCACTGGTGCCGTGGTTCTTCACGAATCCACTGCTCGCCCTCAAGGAATTTGCAGGCGTCGTCCTGGTGAAGGTAGGCCACGGTTCACCGCTCGCGCGCATCCCTTCCCACGTCGTTATCCTCTTCGGCGCGTTCGGTGCCCTTGGGTGGGTGGGCGTCCTGGCGAGTGGCGGACATCTCAGTGCCGAGGATCGCCGGCGGTTTATGACGGTGGTGATCCCGCTCTTGCTCGCGACAGCGGCACTCCTGCTGAGCGCGGTCGTCTTCGACCGTTACGCGATGGTTCTGCTGCCGGGCGCGGCGATTCTTGCTGGTCTGGGCTGGGACGAATGGCTGGGTCACCCGCGATCGACGATTCGAGGGAGCGTCGCGGCCGCGCTTGCGTTGTGCCTCGTAGCAACGATCATCAGCCTGATGCGCTCGCAGCGCGTCATCGGCGAGGCCGACGTCGACGTCCTGGTGAGGAACTGGATTGTGGCCAACGTACCGCCGGGGAGTCGCGTCGCCGTGCACGATGAAATGAATGCGTATCTGCCACGCGCTGCGGACGAGCTGCGCGCCTGCGCGGAATACGTCATCACCACCGCGGCGTACGAAGAGAAATGGCTCGTCGAGGGTGTGAAGACGTCGGTCACCGATACGAAACCGATGGAATCAATGGTGCTGACTGACGAGCGGTTCGCCGCGTACTGGTGCCAGCGTGAGCTGACGGTGGGGAATCTCAACGGTTTCCGCATCGTTCCGTATCACGACGAGCGCCGGTTCGGGGCAATACTGGAGCGGGAGGCCGTCGGCCAGTTCAGAGCCGGAGCTCATGAGCAGGCCCTGAGGCTCGACGTCCTGGTGATGAATCGGCCTGTCGACGTGGGTGTGCCGCCAGTACAGATCTTTCGGACGGCGCGCGGACAACGCGTCATTTATCGGCGTTAGTTGAGCCCGAAACTGCGCCATCGCCGGTGTTAGGATAATGAGTCCCTGGAATCTCAAGGAGACGAAGCCCATGTCTCGCTTCCTTTCTCTATGGCGGAACTCCTTGCATAAGCGTCTCGCTCATCCGCGGTGGGCATGGTTGTGGTTGAGTCTGGCGTCGGTCCTGTTGCCAACGGCAGTCGTGGATTCCCACTCTGCGGACGTGCGATCTCCAGCGAATCCCCAACATCACGACGCCGGCAAGCCTTCGGCTGAAGACGTTTCGGCTGGTCGTGTCCCCATCGGCGCCGAGTACCTGGTTCGAAGAACTGATCTGCCGCACACGCTGATTGTCGCGCCGCGACAAGTCAGCGAGTTGCCTGAGGAAGCGATATACGACTACGTCGAAGTCGCTGGTACCCTCAAGGTCTCCCGCGCTCACGATACCTTTCTGAAGTTTACGCATCTGGTCATCCTTCCTGGCGGCAAGCTCGATGTTGGTTCACAAGCTGACCCGATCCCATGTAACCGCAGAGTGATGTTCACCGTTCGTGACGTCCCGATCGACACGACCAGGGATCCCTACCAATGGGGAAATGGGCTGGTGAATTTTGGTCATCAGACACGAGTGGGCTGCGGTAAGGCGGCATGGGTGGAGTCAGTCGCCAGCATCCCGGCGGGATCCAGCACAATCACGCTCGCAAGTTCACCGGCGGGCTGGCAGGTTGGCGATGAGCTGCTGATCCCCGATACGGCTGCTCCGGCAACTAACTCTCGCCGTGAAGCGAAAGTGACGATCGCTGCACTGGAGGGCACGTCTCTGACCCTCTCGAAACCGTTGGACTTCGCGCATCAAACGATTACCGATCCTAACGGCGTCGTCGTGCTTCGACCCCGCGTCGCGAATCTGACTCGCAACATTGTCATCCGCTCCGAGAATCCTGACGGGACGCGGGGCCATACGGCCGACGTTGGCGATACGGCCACATGGGATATTCGTTACAACCAACTGATCGCACTGGGACGCACGGCCGCGGCACCCTTCGACGACACGGCTCTTCCAAACCACGTCGGCACGAATCAGCGCGGTAAGTATTCCGAACACCATCACCACGCGCAATCTGTGCCGACCAGCGCGGACGTCGGCAATGTCTATATCGGTCATCCCGCAGTTAAGTGGGGGCTCGTCGTACATGGGACGAGCGACTTGCTCGTCGAACGGAACATCGCCGTCGATTTCCCGGGTGCCGGCTTTATCACCGAGGACGGCTACGAGGTTCGGAACACCTTCCGCAACAACCTTGCGGCCTACAGTAACGGAAATGCGGTTGACGCTCAGGGGAACACGAAAGTTGGTTGTCCGGGGTGTGAGGGCACTGGGTTCTGGTTCAGGGGTGTCATGAACACCTTCGAGGGTAATGAAGCGTGGAACAACTATACCGGGATGACCCTGTTCAATCAGCAGCAGCCCCCGGGTCAGTACCCCAGCGTGCCCGGCGGCAAGCCGAATACCAAGGTGAACCACTACGTAGCCGAACCGGTCCTGATGTCGCGAAACGTGCTGGCCGCGAACGGCCGCGCCGGTCTGGAAGCGTGGGCAACCCCGCGCTTTCCGAATCAGAACCTCATCGCCGTGTACAACAGGACCACGCAACTATTCGCAGTGATTTCGGAGGGCATCCAGCTGTATCTCCGTCAACCGATCCTGATCTGTGCACCCCGGACGAACTCGATCGGCATCCATTCCTCGCTGGGATACGTGGGTAGTTTCGAGATCGACAACGGTGGCCAGGTGGCCGGCTGCGGCGTTGGTGTCACTGGGGGCGGAGGTGCGTCGTTCTTGAAGCTCACGGGCACCACTCTCCAGAACGAGGTGAACGTCGATTTGTTACCTCGCGTTGCCGAGTTCAAGGATGTTCGGCACGTTCCGTTGGGGGATCACCCGCATCAGTTCCTGCTGTTTGGCAACGGCGCGATCTGGAACGGCAGGGATCCCCTGCCGAGGATCGGGAATAGCGTGTACATCCCGCAGCGCGGCTCGAGCATCGTCGTCAGAAACTGGCAGGGCACCGGGCAGGACTATCTGCTGTTTTATCGCCAGCAGCTCGGGAGCAATCCCGCCTGGTATTCTGCAGGCGCTCAGCACGGCTACAACACGCCGATACCCGGCCTGACCATGCAGCAGTCCTGGGAACGATACGGTCTCTCGTACGGCGGCGACGTCTTGAAAGAGAGCGACGCGATCCAACTCGATGGACTGGTCAACGGACTTGCCCGCAAGGGCTTGTCCGTAAGCTTCCCACCGCCGCGCGCGATCGTGACGTTTCCGACCTTGCGCGAGCCGGCGATTGTGTCCGGCGGCGCCATTTTGATCTCGGCGCTGTTAACAGGGGATCCCGATGCGGCGTCCAGCGTCATGATGGTGAGCGTGGATGGGGATTCTCCGATCGCGATTGACAAGGCCGGGACCGATGATCGCTCGTTTCCGACGACTCACATCGCACCCGGCGTCCACGAGATCAAAGTGTGGCGAACGCAGAAGGCGAAGCCTTCCGCGGCCCTTCCTGGAAGTGAATACGTCGCGCGATACTGCGTCGGGTCGTGCGAAAACACTTCCGCATCGAAACAGTGACCGGGATCCGCTAGACGGCAATCGCGTGACGGCTGCCGCAATCGGTGAGCAGGTCGCGTAGCGGGCGGAGCTGCGCCTCCCACGTGAGCCCCTGCATCTCCGCAGTGCCGGCTAGACTCCGGCGTTCGCCGGCAGACATCGCCAGCAGGCTCATGATTGCTTCGGCGAACGAGCCGGCAGTCGCGCCGACGCGGCAGGCCGAGCGGACCACGGTCGGCAGACCATCGAACACCTGGCTGCTGACCACGGCGGGTAGACCCGCGCCGACCGCTTCCAGGACCTTGTTCTGAATTCCGCGCGCTGTCAGCAGCGGCGCAATCGCGACCGCGGATCGCCACAGATACGGGCGGACATCGTCCACTCTTCCGGTGACTTCGATGCCGTTCGCCGGCGAGTGCAGTCGCCGGATGGCGCGGGTCGGATGCGAGCCGACCAGGAGCAGTTCGGCGTCCGAGCGCTGTGCGCGGATACGTGGCCAGACGCGCTCGCAGAACCACAGCGCGCCGTCAACATTTGGTGTGTAGTTCATCACGCCGCAAAACACGACGATCGGGCGTTCGGCCGGTGCGCCTGGCGGCATGAGCGGGGGAAGGTCGATCCCGTTCGGGACGACGGCGATCTTGGCGCTCGGTGCGAGCCGGCACAGCGCTTCACGCTCGCGGTCGTTCACGACAACCGTCGCCACGGCCGCGGCGCTCATCGTCTGCTCGAACTGCGCGAGGTGACGCGATTCGCGATCGTAGATCGATCGGAGCGGCCACCGCGACGATTGCGACAGCGCCGCCCATTTCTGCGAGTCGACGTCGACCAGGTCCACGATCAACGGAAAACGCGACAGCGGCGGCTCCAGCGCAAACCGCGCCATCCCCGAACAATACGCGAGTACCGCGTCCGGCGGCCGTTCGCGGACGATGCGGCGGAGCGTATCGGTCAGCCCCGGCGCGTCGAGCAGCACGTGGGTGAGCGGGGACTGTCCGGCCAGGTGCAGCAGACCCTTGGCGTAGTTGCGCGCGTGCGGAACACGGACCGCCGTCACTCGCGGCGCGATGGCTTCGAGGCGGTCGACTTGTGCCAGTTCTTCGGCGTCGTGCGCCAGCGAGACGATCTCGAGGTCGACGGTCGGCGCGAGCGTCCGCGCGATGTGGTACGCGCGAAGGCGGTCCCCACGATTGGGAGCGTAGGGTAGCCTGTGAGTGAGGAACAGCACCCTCATGCCGACACCGATGTCAGCTCGTCGCGCCGCTTGACGACCGTCGCGGGGACGCCGGCAGCGATCACGCGATCGGGCAGCGGCCTGGTCACGACCGCGCCGGCGCCGACGATGGTGTCGCGCCCAACGTCAGCCAGCACGACGGCATTGCTGCCGATCCAGCTGCCCGCGCCGATGCGGACCCGGCGGAGCGATCCCGGTTGGTCGTGAATCGGCGCGGACGGATCCGTGCCGTGCGTGTACGGCCCGCTCGGGACGTGGACGCCTGACGCCAGCAGGACGCCGTGTTCCAGATGCACGTGGCCGAGATGACATCTCGGACCGACGTAGACGTGTTCGTCAATCTGGGAGTCGACCTGCGAAAAGAGGGTGCCGAACTCGATTGCTGCCGATGCGGCGCAGCCGCCGCGAAGCACGCGCGCGAGAAACGCCCGCCGCAGGTACTGGCCTGGAAGCCCAGGAATCAGCGATAGCAGCTGAGACGACCCGACCAGGGCTCGATTGTCGCCCATCACCGCGGCGCGGACTCTGAACGACACGAGCTGCGGCAGAATCGCCACCGTGGCTGCCGCTCGCGCCGCCGCTTTGATCCAGTGCCTCATGTGCGCGCCGCCGCCAGCCGAGTGGTGTTCGCGGCCGATCGTTGCTGAAAGAGCTCGACGTAGATCGCCTCGACCGCGCTCATGCGAGTCGCGAACGACAGATCGGTCTCGACGCGACGCCGCGCCGCGCGCGCGCGCGAACGGGCGCTGTCAGGATCGCGCAAGACGGTTTCAAGCGCCGCGGCGATCACCCCCGCACTCCCTATCGGCACGACGAGACCATCGATGCCATGCCTCACGATTTCGGCTGTCCCGCCGGCGCTCGTCGCGACGACGGGCGTTTCGAGCGCCATCGCCTCGAGTACCGCGTTCGGCGTACCCTCGTAGTCCGACGCTTGCACGAACGCATCGAAGGCGTGGTGCAGATCCACGACGTCGGTGCGATTGCCGAGCAGCTGGCACGCCGTGGCCAGGCCCAGACGGCGGGCTTGGTTGCGAAGCTCGTCCAGGCGGCTACCGTCTCCTACGATGACGAGCTTCAGACGAGGGTAGCGCGGCGTGAGGCCGGCGACGGCCTCGATCAGCAGATCGAACCGTTTCTGAGGCTCCGCGCGGCCGACCGCACCAATCACGAAGTCGGTCTCCTCGAAGCCCATCGCCCGACGAACCGCCGGCTGCCGGGCAGGATCGCGGACGAACGCGGTGTGGTCGATCCCGTTGAGAACCGTGGTCACGGCGTGATCGTCCGCGCCGCGTTCGATCAACTCGCGGCGCACGTCGCTCGACACCGCGACAACCCGCGGGAAACGCGCCAGCAGCCATTTGTCCAGCGGATAGTAGAGCCGCCGCTCGCGCCAACTATGTCCCGTCCAGCCGTGCGCGGTGGCCATCGGCGTCACGCCGTCCCTGGCCAGCAGCCAGGCGAGCAGATCGGTCTTGTAGTCGTGGGAGTGGACGATGTCGATTTCACGATCGCGGACCAGTTGGCGAAGGCGCGGAACGATCGAGATGTCGAGTGAGTGCGCTTCCAGCAGCTCGACGTAATCGACAGGGAAGCGGGCGGCCTTGGCGTCGATGCTGAAAATGCGATCCCGCCGATCGCGAACGTAACACACGGTCACCGCAAACCGCCGCGCATCGGTGCGCGCCGTTCCAAGCAGGATGGTCTTTTCCGGTCCTCCACCCGTCCCCCGCACGCTGCGGAGCTCGAGGATACGTATCGGGCGCGTCATGGTGCGGCTGTCGCGGCCGGTGGACGCACGCCGCGGTGCGCCGCCGGCGATACCAGGGCAAGGGCGCGCGCGATGTCGAACACGGATGCGACGATGAACACCGCCAGCATCCCGACCGTGCGGCGCGGCCGGGTGCGCCACGCCGCGCGCATCACACGCAGACAGGTCGCACCGGCGAAGCACACCAGCGACGCCGCAGTGAGCAGAAGCCCGAAAGACATGGTGACGAATGCCGCCACCAGGCCGGCCATTCCGACGCCGAGTGCCAGCCCTTGAATGACTGGCGCGACCGCGCTCGGCAGCGCAGACCAGGTGATCGGACGGCGGAAGCTGACTCGCAGGTTGTCGCGGCCGCGCCAGCGTTCGCTCGAGAACACTTCGAGCAGCGTTCGCGGATCGCCGTGATGAATGCTCTTCAAACGTGCGTCGCTGATGACGCGAAGACCGCGCGCGCGAATCCGGTGGCAGAGGTCCACGTCCTCGCAGGTTTCCAGCGTCGTATCGAAGCCGCCGACCTCTTCGAACGCCGACCGCCAGATCGCCAGATTGCCGCTGCCAAGCCAGTCAGCGTCGTGTTGGCCGGCGGGAATGCCGCGAAGGTGGCCGTAGGTACGCTGTACCCATGTACCGTCGACCGGCGGCTGATAGAGGGCCCCGACGACGGCGGCTTTGGGCAGCTGCAGGCACTCGAGCGCCGCATAGACCCAGCCGGCCGCGATCTCGTTGTCCGCGTCGACGAAGGCGAGCACGTCAGCTCGTGCGTGGCGCGCGCCCTGATTGCGAAGCGCCGCGACGCGCACCTGCTCGATCTGCCGCACCTGGGCACCGAATCGCCGCGCGACCGCCGGCGAATCGTCGGTCGATCCATTGTCGACGACGATGATTTCAATCTGGTCCGGTCGCTGGCTGTTGGCGGTGATGCTGCGCAGGCAGGTCTCGAGCCGCGCGGCGTCGTTGCGCACCGGCACGATGAATGACACGCGCGGCTTCATTTACGCGGCGCTCCAAGCGTCCAGAGCGGCCGCATCCCCGACGGCTCCACGTTGAAGACCTCGTACATCTTCGGAATGCTCGTGAACATCAGGACGATGAACGTGACCGTGCAGACGATCAGATAGGCCATGAAGCCGCGCTGCCGATAGAGCTTCTCCGGATTCTGCACCGGACTATCGGGCTGAAGGCCGAGCTTCATATAGTAGGCGAACAAGCCAGCGGCCAGCGGCGCGAACAGAATCAACTCCGGGTGATAACGAACGATGAAGATGCCGGCAAAGAGCGCGCAGGCGGTCGAGTAGAAGAACAGGCTGATCAGGAGTCGCTCTTCCGAGTAGTAGGCGAATGACGAGCGGTAGGCGGCGGCGATCTTCGGGTCGCCGATGTGCCGGTACTCGGCGTATCGCTTCATCGCCATGAAGAAGGCGCCAACCATCCAATACGACACCGCCAGCGATACCGGCGGGAACTGGCTCGAGACCAGGGCGAACCATCCGAGCAGCAGCCGAATCGGGTTGTTCACGGACTCGCTGAGGACGTCGAGGTACGGCCACTCCTTGGTGCGGAGCGGCGGAACGTTGTAGGCGATGCCCATCAGCCAGAGCCAGGCGGCCGATGCGAAGAAATACCAATTGAGCGACAGCGCGAGGCCGAACCCCGCAGCGGCGAGCAGCAGCCATTCGGCGTAGGCGAGCGCCGGCTTCACGCGGCCGGACGGGACGGGTCGAAACCGTTTCTCCGGGTGGAGCAGGTCGTTTGGACCGTCGAGCAGCTCGTTCAGCACGTAGTTGCTCGATGCGACGAGGCAGGTGGCCAGAACGGCGACGAACAGTGGCACGACACTGGACCACGACGCGACCTGCGGTTCGTAGAACATCGCCAGAATCACGCCGAGGATCATGAAGACGTTCTTGAACCAGTGATCGACGCGGGCGATTTGCACGTACGCCCGGAGATCGATGCCGGTCTGTCGTTCAGCGACCGTGGTCGTCGTCGAGGACATCACGCAGCCTTTCGAAGGAATCGAGCGAAAGGAAATCACCGGACCGTCGGCCGTTGGGCCCTCCGATGATCACACACGGCATGCCGGCTGCCCGGGCGCCAGCCGCATCCGCGTCCGGGCGATCGCCGACCACGAGTATTTCCGAGGGGTCGATCTGCCAGCGGGCGGATGCGACCAGGAAACCCCTCGGATGCGGCTTGAACACGCCGACATCTGGGTCGGCGGCGCAGACCAACACTGAAAACCGGCCGGCGACTCCCAACGCCTTCAGCTTCAGCTCCGGCGGATAATCCGAGAACACGCCGAGGCGTATCCCGCGGCGGGCGAGGAAATCGAGCAGCTGTACGAGCCCCTCCGCTCGGCAGCGGGCCAGGTACTTCAAGGGCCGCTCGATCATCCATTCCGCGACGAGAGTCTCCACTTGTTCGACGGACAATCCGGTCTGTCGCGCGGTCAGCTGCAGCTGTTCGAGCCCCGCTCCGCGCTCGGTAATCTGACCCCGGAGCTTCTCCTGCGCCCGACGGAATTCGGACAACACGCGCCACGTGACCGGTGCCTGAAGCGGGCTCCTCAGAGCCAGCGTCGCCAATTCCAGCGCCATCAGCACCCGCATCGGCCGCTGACGATAGAGTGTGCCGTCGAGATCGAACAGCACGGCGGCAATGCGTCCGTCCGACACGGGATTCCCGACACCCCGCGTCAGTTCCGACGACGAGGCGATGCCGTCGGCGTCCTCAACGGCCATTGAGCGAATATTCGGCGAAGGGGCGGGCATTCTATATTCTGTCTATCGGATGACGGGAAATCCTGCCCGAGGAAGACAAATGACCGGAAAAAGACAGAATCTCTCCCCGTCGGGTGCCTCCCGTCAGCCGTTTCGATGCAATGGAGATGGCCTATTCAAGTAGCATACCCGGTGACTGCAACACTTGACGGTGCAACGATTTGTGACCTTGCAGGTGTGTGCAGAAAAGCGAGTTGGGCGGACGTCGGCCAGCACTCAATTTGCATCCACGTCTTCGGTCTTCTAACCCCTTGAGATGTGAGTCGTGCGTTCCTATGACAATGTCCGGCACTGTTCTCGTCACCGGCGGAGCCGGCTTCATCGGCTCCCACCTCGTTGAGCACTTATTGGCCAACGGCCAGCGTGTTACTGTCCTCGACAATTTCCGTAACGGCCGGCACGACAACCTGCCGTCACCCGCTCCTCCCGGCCTCGAGATTATCGAGGGCGACATCGTCGACCGGGCGACGTGCGATCGCGCGATGCGGAACGTCGACACGGTGTTCCATCTCGCCTGTCTCGGCGTGCGCCATTCCCTCCACAGTCCGGTGGAAAACCATCAAGTGAACGCGCTTGGATCGCTGAACGTCCTCGAAGCGGCGCGTCACGCGAGCGCGCGACGATTCGTGTACGTCTCCACGTCCGAAATCTATGGGCGGGCACGCGATTTTCCGATCACCGAACAGTGCACACCGTGGCCGCTTACAGTGTACGGAAGCAGCAAACTGGCCGGCGAGCACTACGCGCGCTCGTACTTCGAGTGCTATGGCCTGCCGGTCGTGTGCGTCCGGCCGTTCAACAACTACGGGCCGCGATCGCATTTCGAAGGCGACTGCGGCGAGGTGATTCCGCGCTTCATCCTGCAGGCCCTCGCCGGACAGCCGCCCGTTGTGTTCGGTGACGGATCGATCACCCGCGACTTTCTCTACGTGACGGACTGCGCCGCGGCGCTCGCGCGCATCGCGTCGACCGACACGCTCGTCGGTGAAGTCGTCAACCTCGGCTACGGCGAGGAAACCCGCATCGATACGCTGGCGCGGGCCGTGCTCGACGCCGCAGGCCGGAAGGACCTCGAGCCCGTCTTTGATGCACCGCGCCCAGCCGACGTGCCGAAGCTGTGGGTCGATACGGCGAAGCTGAGACGCGCCATTGGGTTTCAACCGAACGTCTCCCTAGGCGTGGGAATCGTTCGCACGTTGGAGTACTTCTTCAAGCTCTATCGCGAAAATCCCAGCGCGCTCGACCAGATTTGGATGAGGAACTGGGAGAGATGATGAACGAAGGCGTGCATGGCAACTGACGTCGTCAGTACTGACGCAGGCCGTTCCGGGCCGAGGCTCGTGCCGTGGGGACGCGGAGACGTAATTCTGCTGCTGGCCTTTTCTGCGGGTTTTTTCGCAGCCGCCCTGCTGTCCGCTCATCGCAAGATCCTCGCTGGCGACGAACTCGTCACCTATTCCGTCGCCACGTTGCCGTCCGCGAGCGACGTCTGGGCCGCAATTGTCGGCGGCGACGTCCTGCCGCCGCTTGGCCACTTCTTGACGCGCGCGTCGATCGCGTTGCTGGGGCCGAGTCATATCGCGATTCGGTTGCCGGAAGTCGTCGGCTGCTGGTGGATGTCGATTTGTATCTATCTGTTCGTCAGACGGTATACGCCGACGGCCGCGGCCGGTGTCGCGATGCTGATTCCCATGTGCACCGCGGCTTACGCCTTTGCATACGAGGCGAGACCGTACGGCTTGATGCTGGGTGCCGGCGCCGCCGTGCTGTTGTGTTGGCAGCGCGCGACCGAGAGCGCGACTCGGTGGCGTTGGCTGATCGGCCTCACGCTGAGCGTGGCCGTGGCCCTCTCGAGCCATTGGTATGCGCTCCTCGTGATGATTCCGCTGGCCCTCGGTGAGCTCGTTCGTCTGCTCCGGCGTCGTCGATTCGACATTCCGATGTATGCCGCCATCGTGGTCGGCATGCTGCCATTGATTGGCTTTCTTCCGATCATCCGGACGGGACGCTCCATTCAGCATCTCACGGCACCACAGTGGACCTTGCGCTCGGGCGCGATGGCCGTGGTCGACGCCTATTACAGCCTGCTCCAGGGTAGCGCGCTGATGTTCCTGGCGATCCTCCTGGTTCTCGCCTGGTTTGCCGCTCGAACGAGTACTCGCGCGACGCCGCCGCAGGCTGCAAGCGTTCCTCCGGAAGTCCTCGCCGCCATCCTGGGTTTCCTGATGATCCCGGTGGCGGGTGTCGTCCTGGCATCCGCAGCGATTGGAGAGTTCAACGCCCGCTACGTGCTGATGACCGTGGTTGGCGTCGCCGCAGCCGCTGGTCTGGGAACCGCGCAATTGACCGCGCGCGGGCGAGCCACCGGCACGGCGCTGCTGGCCGCCGCGATCATCGCGAGCCTTTCTCAGGCAGCCAGGGCCAAGATCGGTCTCCAGGAGCGGTCGGCGATCGCGGAGCAATCCGGCGTCTTCGCGATCTTTCGCTGCTCGAGTGCGCTGACACGTTCGACCGCGCCAATCGTCGTGACGGACGTTCAGTCGTACGGCGTCCTCAGCTTCTATGCTCCCGAGGCGCTCGCCACCCGCTTCGTGTATGTCACCGAATACAACGCGATGGCGTCGGCCGTGGCTCGACGGATGAACCCGCAGCGTGGGTGGCGGACCATGGAGTACGCAGACTTGCGGGACCGTACTCCGACGTTCTTCCTGTATGAGTCTCAATACGCGAGCGGTCAGATTGCTTCGCCGCTGCTGGCGCGGCTGGTGGTCGATGGCAATCGGATTGGCGACAGCGGATGCATCGATTCAAGAGACGTGTATCCAAGGCCGGGGCAGCTGTACGAGGTGACGAACCCGCGCGCCCGGCCTGACGTAGCAGATCGATCGTCTGCGCCGGAAAAATAGGTCTGCTACGAGACGCGTCCACTCGACACGTTGATGCCGGGTCGATGCGACTCGTGAAGCGCACTGCGGTCCAGGGCGCTCTGTCTGGATCGAATGGCGTCCTCCACGATGTAGCGCGGCCGCCCACGCGCTTCGTCGAAGGTGCGCCACAGGTACTCGCCGAGCACACCAAGCACCGTGAGGATCAAACCCTGGCCCACCAGCAGCACCGTCATCAACGCCGCGAAGCCGGTGCCGGCGACGACCCAGCCCAGGGCCCGGCCGACGGCCACGCCGACCGCGTAGGCGAATCCCAACGCCGCCATCGTCAAGCCGATGTATGACATCGCCCGAATCGGCACGTAGCTGAAGGACACGATCGAATCGACCAGCAGCTTGAGCTTCTTGGCCAGCGTCCATTTGCTCTGGCCTGCATGTCGCGGCCGCTTCACGTACTCAATCGAGGTCTGCTGGAACCCCATCCACAACACCATCGCGAGGAGACTGCTGTTCTTCTCGGGAATAGCGTTGTAGGCGTCGATGACCTTGCGATCCATGAGCAGGAAATCAGCCCCCTGCGAAGGCATGTTGGGGAGCGCGACACGACGCATCAGCCCGTAGTACATCGATGCGAACAGCTTGGTGGAGAACGACGCCCCCTGACGCTCCTGCCGGACTGCCCAGACCACGTCGTTGCCCGCGCGCCAGTGCTCGATGAGGACTGGCAGCGTCTCCGGTGGATCCTGCAGGTCGGCGGCGATGAGCACCGCAGCATCTCCTTCGACGTTCTGAAGGGCGCATGCGACGGCCATATGCGAGCCGAAGTTCCGTGAGAAGCGCAGCGATCGAACGCGATGATCGCGATCCGCCAGACCGCGGAGTAGTTCCCACGTGCTGTCGGTGGAGTGGTCGTCGACGACCAGCCACTCCCATTCGACACCAAGCAGATCGAGGACCGTATGCAGCCGAGCATGCAGCTCCGGTAGATTCTCGGCCTCGTTGTACGCGGGAGTGATCACGCTGATCACGGCTCGCCCACGCGGTCTGGTGACGGTTTGCATGATCCTGCCAGGAGGCTCAGCGAGCCGCCATTGAGACCTCGACCGCCTCGGCAAGCGCCGAGACGACTAGATCCTGCTCCGCGGTCGTCATCGCGGAATAGAAGGGAAGAAGGATGGCGTGATCTTCCGCGAGCATGCTCTCGCGCAGACGGGCACACTGCGGGCCATCGGCACACCGATCGGCGCCGGGCGTGCACGACCACGGCTCAATGGTGAACGCGGGCTGTCGATGCGAGCACATGATGCCCCGCCGGGTGGAGATCCCGCGATCGAGGAGGCGCTGCATGATGTCGTGCTGGTTGACGCCCTGGAGTAGCCGAATACAGTAGCTCTGCCAGTTGCTCCGGGCCCAGTCCGGGCAAACCGGCGGCTCGACTCCTGGAATGCCGGCGAGAAGCTCGCGATAACGGCTCGCCAGCTCGCGACGGCGCTCCACCATGGCGGGCAGCTTCTTGAGTTGCTCGCGGCCGACGGCGGCCTGAATGTCCGTCATGCGATAGTTGAAACCAAGCATCGTGTAGGACTCGATCATCACTTGACGCGAGGCATGTCGGACCGTGTCGGGCATGTCCATGCCGTGCTGCCGCCACAGTCGAAACCGACGATCCCATTCGGGATTCGCCGTTGTGATCATCCCGCCGTCGCCGGTCGTCAACACCTTGCGGGGATGAAACGAGAAACAGGCCGCGTCGCCGTGAGGTTTGCCGACCTGCTCCCAGCGGCCGTTCCACAGCACTTCGCTGCCCACGGCGCATGCCGCGTCCTCAATCAGCGGGAGCCGGTGGCGGCGCGCGACGTCGACCAGGCGGGCGACGTCGAACGGCATGCCCATCTGATGGACCGCGAGAATGGCGCGGGTTCGACTGCCGATGGCGGCGTCGACGAGCGACGGATCGATGTTGAACGTCGAGCGATCGATGTCGACGAAGACGGGAATGCCGCCGCAATAGCGAATCGCGTTCGCGGTGGCAATGAAGGAGTGGCTGACGGTGACAACCTCCGAGTTCGGGCCGACGCCGGCTGCCAGCAGGGCCAGGTGAAGGGCGGTGGTGCAATTGGAGACCGCGCACGCGTGATCGGCGCCGACGGCGGCGGCAAACTCAAACTCGAATGCCGCCACTTCCGGTCCCTGTGTCACCCACCCCGAAAGAATCGCGCTACGTGCGGCCTCGGCTTCGCGTTCATCGAGCGACGGTCGCGCGAATGGCACTCCTTGTTGTGGTGCTGTCTCGATCATCGTAGTCGCGATCCTTTCGCCTACACGTCGCCTACACGTCGCCTACACGTGGCTGGTCATCTGCTTCAGCGCGCGAGTGAGCGCGGCCACCTGCGTTTCGAGCGCCTGGACGCGTTCGAGCAACTCGCCCTTGCTCAGCCCGAGCGTTGTCCTGACGGATGTGACGAGCGTTGACGGAGCGACGGGTGCGCCGCCTTCGAACTGAACGTTGTGCAACCGCATCACCCCGTCGCCGGTCAGTACGTCAATCGTGCCGTCTGTCTTCGACACCGCCACCACTCGACCCGGTACGCGTCCCGAGTAAGGTGGCGAATCGAGCACGGGCGTCGCCCGCCACACGATCAGACGCCGTCCGCGTAGATACGTGAACGCGCCCGGAAACGGTGGCGGAAGCGCGCGTACCAGCGCGTAGACGTCGCGAGTGGACGCCGACCAATCGATTTCTCCGTCCTGCGGCATCCGGTTGCACGAGTATGTGGCCGCCGCCTCGTCCTGAGCGACGCCGGTGTCACCGGCCAGCAATCTCGCGACGGCATCGCCAAGGTGGCAACGCTGCAGCTCGTTGAGGCGGTCGATCAATTCGGTCACGGTGTCATCCGCACCGATCGGTATCAGTTCCTGGTAGAGGACGCGGCCCGCGTCCATGCCTTCGACGATCGTGTGCACGGTGAACGCGGTCGACGTATCGCCGTTGAGAATCGCCCAGTTCAGCGCCGCCATACCACGATACTTCGGCAGTGGTCCGTAATGCACGTTGACGAATGGGCAGAGGGCGATCGTTTCGCGCTCGAAGAGCCGGCTGTACGACGAGACGACCACGCTGTCAGGCGACAGCTCCGAGACGAGCCGCTGGATGCTGTGCCGCGAAATGTCCGGAAAAATCGGCACCCCAGCTGACCGCGCGCGCCTGACCACCGGATCCGCCTCGGCCTTGGGTGCCTCGACGTTCCGGACCACGCCGATCACGTCGAACCGCTCGAGCAGCGATTCGAGAGCGGTGTCGGCCGTCGGCCCGACTCCGATGAGGAGAACGCGCGCCATGGGTGCTGTGCTGCTCACACGATGTAGTGATCGATGAACTCACGCGCGGCCGTCGGGGGATGCTCGCGATACCGCCAGAGCACTTCACCCGCCTTGAGGCCTCCCGACTGTAGTCGAAGCGTCGGCTCCGGCCCAACTTCGGCGGGGAGAATGCCCATGTGTCCTGGCGGCGGCGCCTCAACCGGCCAAATCGACAATCCGACCGAGGCGACCAGAGCGCGATCGAGGTCGCCGAAGTATTGTGCCACCACGGCGTCCGGCCATGTGGCCGCCATCCGTCTGACATCGGATTCGGACAGAACCGGCCCCGGCCGTGGCGTCATCGCGACAAGAATCACGTCATAGGCCACGCTCGCTTGCCCGGCGGCGGCGTCGCGGGCGAGGTCCACTGCGGCGCCGGCCTGCGACAGGCCGCGCTCGATGTAGGGCCCGAAGTCGTTGTCGCAAACGACCAGCACGGAGCTCTTGAAGACCGCGACTCCCGCATCGTGAAGAAGGCGGACGGCCAGAATGCCCAGAAACGAGAAGACGTCGATGGCGGGGTGTCGCTCGTTCGTCCCGGCCACCAGGAGTCCTTTTTCGCGGCAGGCAGCAAGGTCCAGGTCGGCCGGGCGCAATTCCCATGTCTCGTACATCAAAGGGATGACCGCACTGGGTTTCATCCACGCGATCATTTCTGCGTCGAGAGGCCTCACGTGGCCACTATTGGTCACGATGTCGGCGTCCTCGACAATCGCGCGCCGTTTTTCGTCCACCACCTGAATCCGATTGTCCACGCCCAGGAGCCGCGCAAGCTCCAGGGTTTCGGCTCTCACCTGATCGACCGACCCAAAACGTGTCGAACGCGTGACGGCGTAAACGCGCGACGCGCCGGCGCGTGCGGCAATCACCGGTGTCACCGCGTAGGAAGCGGTCGCCGCTTCGGTCAGGACGACGGCACCCGTCAAATCGAGCGCGCAGCGGACGACCGCTTCGTCAACGAGACGCGCAAGCCGAAGGGGATGAAGCCCAGGTCGAGTGTCTGCCACCGCCGACGAAGCAGCTGTCACCGAAAGTCCTCGGCCGGCGTGACGTCGGCCCAGGCGCACCACTCGAGCGGACGATCCGGCGTGACGTCGGCGCGGACGCGAATCCTTTTGACTTCGCCGAGGAACATGACGTGTGTCCCGAGCCGGACTTCGTCCACCACCTCGCACTCGAAATACACGGGCAGCGCTGTCGGCATCGGCGCCCATTCCAACGGTTCGATCTCGAGCCCCGCTTCCTTTACTTTGTCGCGGTTGTTCGCGATCGAAACATTCCCGCAGTACTTGATCGCGCGGAGGATCGTGTCTTCGATGAACGGCACACCACAACCGAACCGTCCGGTCCGGCGAATGGTTGTGAGCGAGGCGCGCGGCGCATACCGGTCGTTGATGGCCGCGTACGAGACGCAGGGCGCCACGATGAGCGGATGGCGGCTGATGATCGTCGTCGAGCCGCACGGGATGATGTTGGGCACGCCGGGCTCGTGCCACGTCGTAATCATGCCGACGGAGGAGGGGAAAAAACAAGGCCACCGAGCTCGATCGTTGTTTACCTCGATCTGATCCTCGGGCAGCGGCGGGAGGTATTTGACGGCCATCCCATCGTGCACTTCGTCCGACTCGAAGGCGATGGTGCCCGATGACGGAAACCGGTACAAGGGCGTGTACGGCTTCAGATACTTCGCGCCGTCGAGACTGATCGCCCCGGCGCGCGATCCATCGAATGACGGCCCGGGCGTCCAGGTCGGCAGACTGCGCCAGTGAATCTGGTTCCGGCCTTGCGCGATGTCGCGACGGAGCTGAATCGCGGTGATCTCGAGGTAATACACCCGATGGCTTCCGGCATCGGTCCACGGTTGCGCATAAATGGGCACGCCTGCGAAATCGCGTCCCGGCTTGACGAGACGCGCTTCGTAGACCAGATAGGCGTCCGTAAAGACCGGTGCCCGATTCGTGCGAGCGTTCCGCACTGGCAGGTCGGCATGCGCGATCCGTTCGGAGGCGCGATCGTCGGGGAGCGTTGCGATCGCATGCATGGCGCGGTCGAGCGTTTCGCCAGGAGCCAGGAACTGGACCGCCACTTC
>Ga0075434_100000828_pt1 | contig 24584 bp, 20 predicted proteins | sample RhiMethybrSRZTD3_FD_75298 | JGI IMG/M metagenome (GOLD analysis project Ga0075434, IMG submission 75298) | Populus rhizosphere microbial communities from Tennessee, USA - Rhizosphere MetaG P. TD hybrid SRZTD3 | ecosystem: Host-associated > Plants > Roots > Rhizosphere > Soil | place: USA... | reverse complement strand
CTTCAGGGCGCCCGGCGAAACCAGCAGGCCGGGGCGAGCTTCCTGCGCGGCAGCGCGCTTCTCGAGGCGCATAGCTACCAGCAGGCGCGCGACCACTTCGCCGAGGCTGTTGCGCTCTCGCCCGAGCACGACGAGGCGCGCGCCATGCTGGGGTGGTCCGAGTACTTCCTGGGCGACTTCCGTGGCGCGATCATCACGTTCAAAAGCGCGCTCAAGCGCCAGCCCACGTGGGAGGGCCTCTACAACGGCCTCGGCTGGAGCCGGCTGCGCCTGCGCCGTTACCATCTGGCGGCCGCGGCCTTTCGATCCGCCCTCGACCGGAATCCTGACTACGCCGACGCCTCGAACGGCCTGGGCTCGGCATTGTTTGAGCGCGGCGACTACGAAGCCGCGCTGCCGCTACTGGAAAAGGCGCTCCACGAATCGCAGCGGCCCACCGGCGTCGAGCCGCCGGAGGTCACGATTCTCAGAGGCAAGATCGCGTGGAGCCTCTACTACCTCAAGCGCGAGCGAGAAGCGCTGGCCATGTTCGTCCGCGCGAGCCTGGCCGCGCCGGCATCCAACGAATTCCAGGTGGGCATGGGCTGGTGCTACCTCAAGCTCGGCCAGAACGACGACGCGCGCGAGGCGTTTGAGCGCGCCATGCGGCTCGGACCGACTGACGAGGCCGTTCGGGAAGGCCTCCGCCGCGCCGGGCTCTGAAGCGCCGTGCGGCCCACCATCGTCGTCTCGACGCTCCTTCTCGGCATCGCGGCCGCGGCGATCGCGAACGCCCAGCCGCTGTCCCCGCTGGTCAATAGCCCGTCCGAGGTGGAGTGTCCGCTCGGCCGCGTGGCGACGGTGCGGGGCAGTGATGCCGAGGCGCGCGAGGGTGGTGGTTTTTACGCCGCACGGCGGAACGGCATTCATGGCGCCGTCGATCTGAACGGATCGGTGGGCGAACCCGTGTTCGCCGTCGGCAACGGCAAGGTCGTCGTGGCCGAAGGCCGAAGCGACTGGGGCAAGCTCGGCAAGACCGTCGTCATCGACCATCGAGACGGCGGCTATACCACCTACGCGCACCTGCACACGGTCGAGGTTCAGGCGGGCAGCAGCGTCACCGCGGGTGACATGATCGGTACGATCGGCTACTCGGGCAACGCCGCCGGCCTCGAGGCCAGGCACCTGCCGCCGCACCTGCACTTCGCCTACTTCCGCTCGGTCGCGGGCATGGACGGAAAATCCGCCTGGCTCTCGCGGATCAAGAGCTCCGCCGACGGCTTTCGCTTCGTCTCCGCGAAGGATGCGATCCGCGCCGATCTGGCCGGTATCGTGAATCCGATGCGCGAGGCGCGCTCGGCGCCCCTGCCGCTCACCAGACCCTGACGCCGCTCGGCGCTCTGATGCCGCTCAGCGGCGCGCGACGAGCACGCTGATCGGATAGAGGCAGTAGTAGTCCGCATCGTTCAGCACGTAGCGCGCCGACTCTGTCTCGCACAAGGCCGAGCGCAGCGCCCAGTCTTCCGCGGAGAGGCGGTCGCGCAGGCGCGGGCCCCAGTTGCGATCGAATACGACGTGCTGAATGTAGTCGGCGGCCGCGTGGGGTAGCGGCGCCCGCCGCTCCAGCAGGTACGTCCGGAAGCTCTCCACGGAGAGCAAAGCCGCGCGCAGCGACGCCGCGGTGCGCTGCCGCCGCTCTTCGAACGAGTACTCGCCGCCCTCGTGGCGACTCCACTCCATCTCGGCCTGGCGCAGGCGACGCTCGAGCGCGGGATGACCCGGCAAAAAGATTCCGTGGAGGAGCTGCGACTCCTTGACCACGATTCGCCCGCCCGGGCGAACGACGCGAGCGAACTCGCGCAGCGCGACGCCTGTGTCCTGGATGTGGTGGAGGACGTCGCCGCACCAGATCCAGTCGAACGTCGCGTCGGGCATGTCGAGCTTGGTCGCGTCGCCCACGCGGAACTCGAGCCGTGAGCCGACGGGCCCCTGCCCGACGATCGCTCGGGCGGCCTCGACGCGCTCGAGGGATGGCTCGATCCCCACCACGCGCCCGCGGGGCCCGATGGCCTCGGCGAGCCACTGGCCGAAGAGCCCGACGCCGCAGCCCACGTCGAGACCGCTCGAGCCCTCCGGCAAGCTCAGGTCGTTGATGAGTGCCCGCGCCTCCGGCTCCTGAAAGAGGTTCATGCGCTCGAGTGATTTCGTGAAGGGCTCGGTCTCGGCGTGTGCCATCAAAGCTCTCCTCTGAGCGCCGATGATATCGCCTCGGTGCCCGAGCAACGCACGCGCCGTCCGCGGTTTTTGTTCCCCGTCACGGAACAACATGGTATAGGGAATGACCAATGGCTGTTCAGTACGCGGGCCTGTCCCTCCCGATGCCGGTCGACGGCTCCGCATGACCGACCCGACCTGCTTCCTGTGCGCCAAGGACATCCCGACAGCGCCGGGCTCGAGCCTGGTCGAAGTGACGCTCGAGGGCGAAAGCGAGAAGCGGTTCTTCCATCTCCCCTGCTTCGTCGCCTTCACGACGGGCACGCCCCCCGACGCGAACATCTGGACATACCGGATCGTCGCCAATCCCACGCCCTGATGCGTGTCTTCGCCTGGGTTTGCATCGCCGCAGGCATCCTGCTGGCCGTCGCGGCGTTTCTGATCACCGCGCACTCCGCGACGATCAGTCCATGGCCGAGCTTCGTGCTCGGGTTTCTCCTGGCCGCTCTAGGAATCGTGCTGCTGGCGGTCGAGCGAAACCTCAGGCCGTGATGGCTGATGACTGGTACTGAGCGAGCACGCGCGTCTGCCCGCGCGACGCGGAAACGCGGGGCGGTGAGGTTCGCGGGCTAGGGCCGCGCGGTCTCGTGCGCTTGTCCGAGCGGGCGAGTCGCGTAGTGCTCACGGCCGTCGGCGTCGACGCGATAGACAAGACGCTGGACCTGGTGCTCGCACACGCACCCGCCGTCGTGACCGCGCGGCCTGAGGCAGGGACAGGTGTCTACGAGGAGGTATCCCCGCGCGTCGAACTGCCTCGGCGACCGTGGGTGCGTGAACGGACGTCCACACCGCGAGTCGGCCAGATAACGTTGCCGCCTGCGCCGCGCCAGCGCGAGCTCGGCGACGAAGTCGGCGACTCCGGCGAGATCCTCGCGACGCGGGATCATGTCGTCATCGCCTCTCGACCGTCGCCCAGAGCTGCAACAACGTGCCGAGCACCAGCGCGCCGAGCCCCATCCAGCTGAGGACGCTGTAGAGGTCGCCGAACTTCTTCGTCTGCAGATCGATGCTCATCAGAGCCCAGCCCGCGACCCTGTCACCGCTCGCGACGCGCATGGGCATCCCGAACAGGAACAAGAGCAGGACGCCGCCCAGGTTCAGGAGGAGACCGAAGACGTTCAACGCTGTGCTCACGCTGTTTTCACGGCCCCAACCTTCATTTTTCCACTGATTCACGGCAAGCATATGTCCAGATCACTGCAGATCGGCGCGTTTTTGCAATGCCCCGGTATGCCCACAGGGCTTGTACCGTCAGGCGCTGATCGGGCTTGTGGTCGCTCTGATAGCTGCATCGCACGAGCGCGTGGCGGCTAGGCGGGGATGATTGCGAACAGAGAGCGACGACGGCTCGAGGAACTCTTCTCCTCTATAGCAGAAACCCCAAGACTGCGACTACAGCGATTACCACCAGAAAGAGCCAGAACCCGAGCTTGAACTCGATCGTGGTCTGAATATCCGGCCATACCACCTTGGCGCGCGCTAATTCGACGAGGAGCCGCCGCCTTTTGCGCGCTGATTGGATGAGCAGCCACCTCTTCGTGCGTGCTGATTGGACGAGCAGCCATCTCCTTGCGCGCGCGAATTCGACGAGCAGCCACCTCCGTGCCGGGAGTACTCGCGCCATTGATATACCTCTTGCAAATCGCCGGCGCCCACTGCGCCACGTTGCACCTAACGACTCTGACAGGGCAAGAATCTATTAGCCCGGCTCGACGGGCAACTTATCGATGCCCTCCTGTCACCACGTCGATTTTCGTGCGTTCGAACTCCCACGCCGCCAAACAGCGCACATGCAGGAAGTGTCGGTCCGAGCCGGATTGCGTGCCGGGGCGTCTGAACTCGATCTCCATTTCCGTTTGGTCCGGCGTCACTAATTCTCTGCAGAGCGAACACACCACACGAGTTCCCGGCCCGCCGAATGTGCGGTCGGGACGTCGGCTTGGCAGTCTTCCCCTGCGAATCGCCGCTCGGGCCATCTCGCGGAGCACTGCCTCGTCGTCTAGCATCCTGGCTCGCCTTTGGGTGCGTGAGGATACTCGATGTCCGATCGCCGCGCGATAGCTTTTTATGCAAATTTCCGGAATGTAGCCGGCCCGCATTCCAGCCACTGGCGATGGAGGTCAAGATCGGCAATCGGATTGTTGACGAAACTCGCGAGTACGAGTCATCGGTCGTCCATACACGACGAACGCGGGGAAGAACGCGCGTGCTGGCGTCCGTCGACTGGACACGGCATGCGTCCAGATGTTCTAGGGGCGCGCGCGCAGCCTACGACAAGCGCCCTCGATCGCGGGGACGCTAGCGGAGGGCGCTCTCGGCACGGGCTCGCCAGGTCGGCATGTCGAGGTCGCGGAACATCGTGACGGCGGTCGTCACCGCTTGCTCGGCGCGCGCCATCTCCCCGCTCCGCGCCCGGAGCGACGCCAGATCGAGATGGCAGTGCGCCACGAGCGGCGCCATCTCCCTCCGGGCGCCGATGCTCAGCGCTTCCTCCAGCTGAGCAGCGGCTGCCCGCAGATCGCCGGCCTGCAGCGCCGTCTCGGCCGCCGCGCGGAGGCTCCAGGCTCGAAACCCCTCCTCGCCGTGGCGCTCGGCGAGCGCCACCGCCCGGGCCGCGGCGTCCCGCGCCGGCTCCACCCCCCGCCCGGCCGCCAGCAGCGCGTGGGCGAGACGCGCTTGGCGTAGCGACTGGCCGGCGAGGAGCTGCAGCGATGTCGCCTCCGTCACCGTCCGCTCCAGCAGGACGACGGCCTCGTCGGCACGGCCGTCCAGCACGAGCGCGAGCCCGAGGTCGGCGGCGATCCAGGGTCGGATGGAGCGGATGTCCGCGCCCTCGCAGTCCGCGCTCGCCCGCTCGAGCGCGGCGAGGGCCGGGGCGACGTCGCCCCGCGCCAGATGCACGGCGCCCCGCGCCCAGCTCGCGAGCGCCCGGTAGAACGGCGCGCTGTTCATGCCGGCGAAGGTCAGGCAGCGCTCGGCGGCGGCCAGGCCCGCCGCGAACCGGCCGCGGCTCGCCTCGGCAAGGGCCACGAAACACTCGGCGACGACGCCGTAGAGCTGCACGATGTTCGGCCGCCGGCTGACCGCATCCGCCTGCAGCCACTCGAGGCACGTGCTCATCGCTCCCACCGTCGCTGCGTGATCGCCCCGGGTGTAGTGGAGCTGACCCAGGTGGCAGGACGCGTAGGCGAGCAGCGCGGCGTTGCTGAGCTTCTCGCCGAGTTGGCGCGCCCGCTCGGCGAGCGCAATACCGCGGTCGACGTTGCCGAGCATGAAGTGGGCATTGGCCATGAACGCGCAGGCGCGCCCGAGGCGATCCGAGTCGTCGATGCTCTCGGCTAGCTCGCTCACTTCCTCGAGGAGCTGGAGCGTCCGCGGGATATCGGCCAGGAGGAAGAGTGGGTTGCGGAGCTCGAAGCGCAGGTCGATGGCCAGCTCAAGATTCGCGCGCGTCTTCGGCAAATGGCCGAGCGCCTCCAGCGCCTGGCCGAACCGCGTTACCGCCTCGGTGCTCGCCGACCGCAGCGCCGCCTTGGCTCCCGCGCGCCGCAGCCAGATGACAGCCTGCTCCCACTGACGGCCGCGGAACGCGTGGTCGGCCAGCGTACCCAGGCGCTCCTCGAGCCGCTCGGGCGCAAGCTGCCGCTCAAGTACGCGCATCACCCGCGTGTGCAGGCCCGCGCGGTGCTCGCGGCTCAGGCCGGCGTAGGCGATCTCATGCGTCAGCGGGTGCTTGAAGACGTACTCGATCTCCGGGAACAGCTGCGACTCGTAGAGGAACGAGGCGTCGCGCAGCCGCGCCAGGCTCGCGTGCAGGTCGCCCTCGCTGAGATCTGCCATCGCCTCCAGTAGCTGCAGCGGGACGTCCTTGCCGATCACCGCCGCCGCCTCGAGAAGTCGCTTGTCGGTCGGCGCCAGCTGGTCGATGCGCGCGGCAAGCAGCGCGCGCACGGTCGGCGGGATGCTGATCGCCCGTGGCGCTTTCGACAGCGCGTAGTGCCCGCGCGGCCCGGCCAGCACGCCCTCGGTGGCCAGCATTACCACGCTCTCCTCCAAAAAGAACGGGTTGCCGGCCGTCCGTTCGCCGAGCAGACGTCGGAGCCCGCCGAGATCCTCGCTCCGGCCCAGCAGCGCGTCGAGGAACTGCACGACGTCGTCGCCGCCCAGCGGCTCCAGCCGGTGCGCCTCGCAGCGCGGCCGCCGACTCCACGGCGGCACGTACTCCGGCCGGTGGCCGACCACGACGAGTACGGGCGCGTCCGACACCGCCTCCACGAGCACGTCGAGCAGGGTCTGGCTCTCCGCATCGATCCACTGCAGGTCGTCGATGGCCACCAGCATCGGGTGCGCTTGGCTCTCGCAGAGCACCAGCCGTCGGACCGCCTCCATGGTGGCATGCCGGCGCTCGAGCGGGTCGAGCTGGCGCCACCGCGCGTCGTCTACCGGTACGTCGAGCAGCGCCTGCAGCGCTGGCAGGTACACAGCTAGGCCCGGCTCGAGCGCGATCAACCGACGCGCCATGCGCTCGCGGATGGCGGTGGCGTCCTCGGACGGCTGCACGTCGAAGTAGGTACGCAGCAGATCGATGACCGGTGCGTAGGCAGACGCCCGACCATAGGACAGGCAGCGCCCCTCCAGGACCATCCAGCCGGAGGCCCGCAACGACTGCGACAGCTCCCAGATCAGGCGCGACTTCCCGACCCCGGCTTCGCCCGACACGGCCACCGCGCTTCCGCGGCCCTCCCGCGCCTCGGCCGCAGCACTGTGCAGCCGCTCCAGCTCCGCGCGCCGGTTCATGAACTGCGTGAGCCCCTGCGCCGCCGAGCGCTGGAAGCGAGTCCGCACCGAGGTGGCGGCGCGCAGCTCGAAGAGCTCGACGGGCTGGCCGATGCCGCGCACCATCATCGGGCCGAGGGCGCGCGTCTCGATGAACCCTTCGGCCATCTCCAGGGTCTCGCGCGACAGCAAAATGGTGCCGGGCAGCGCCATCTGCTGGAAGCGGCCGGCCAGGTGGGTGGTGCGCCCGACCGCCGTGTAGTCAAGCGAGAGATCGCTGTTGATCGCGCGCACGACCACGTCGCCTGAGTTGATCCCGACCCGGATGGAGACGGCAATGCCCAGTTCCTGGCGCGCCGGCTCGGCCCAGCTCTGCAGCGCCTCTTGCATGCGCAGAGCCGCATAGCAGGCACGGACGGCGTGGTCCTCGTGGGCGACGGGAGCACCGAAGAGGGCCATGATGCCATCGCCCATCACCTGGTTGACGGTGCCCTCATAGCGGTGGACGGCCTCCATCATCCGCTCCACCACCTGGTCGAGGATGAAGCGCGCCTGCTCGGGATCGCGGTTCGCGATCTGCTCCAGGGAGTCGCTCAGGTCGGCGAGGAGGACTGTGACCTGCTTGCGCTCGCCCTCGAGCGCGCGGCGATCGTTGAGGATCCGCTCAGCGAGGCGGCCGGGCGTGTAGGTGTCCGGGGCGGGGAACCGGCCCGGACGCCCGGCCGCGGCGATGCGGGCGCCGCACGCGCTGCAGAACTTCGCTGTGGGCGGGTTGTCGGCGCGACACTGGGGGCAGGTCATCGCGCTATCCTAACTTGTCCCAACTCGATGCTGAGTGTCCATCGATCGCTCCCCGGCGGGCCGCTCAGCGTCCCGCGCCGGGGCGACGTCGCCGTGTGGATCGTCGCCCTCGACATTCTTGCGCCCGCGGAGCCCGCCAGCGAGCTGGCGCCCGACGAGACGGCGCGAGCGCGCCGGTTCCACTTCGAGCCGGACCGCCGGCGGTTCACCGGAGCCCGGTTGGCGTTGCGGCGCATCCTCGCCGCCTACCTGGCAGTGGCGCCGCGCGCGATCGAGCTGCGCACCGGGCCGCACGGCAAGCCCGCCCTCGCTGCGTCGAACGAATCCACGCTCCGCTTCAACCTGTCGCACTCCGGCGAGATCGCGCTCGTCGCGGTCGGGGCCGGGGTCGAGGTGGGCGTCGACGTCGAGCGTCGGCGACCGCTGCCGGACCTCGAGCCGCTCGTCGCACGCTACTTCTCGCCCCGCGAGCGCGCCGCCATCGAGGCCGTGCCGTCCGCCCGCCGCCCGGAGGCGTTCTTCGACTACTGGACGGCGAAGGAGGCCTATCTCAAGGCCGGCGGCGACGGCCTGACTCGCCACCTCGACGCCTTCGACGTCGTCCTCGACGAGGCGGCGGCCCCGCGGCTGGTCGAGGTCCGCGACCGCCCCGGCGACGAGCAGCGCTGGACGCTCGCGCGGCTCGCCGTCGATCCGGCCTACGCGGCGGCCGTCGCCTTCGAGCGTTGGGATCGCGGCGGGTAGTGGCGTCAGTCGCGCTTGCGGTCCGGAAGCTGGTGGCCGTGCTCGGCGATGAACCTCTTGCCCGCCTCCCACCCCGCGTCCCAGAGCGCTGTCGTGTTGGAGTAGCTCCAGTCGAGCGGCCGCTCGCGGCGAAGCTTGGGAATCTCGAACGGCACCGAGATCAGCTCCGGCATGCCCTTGCCCCGCTCGCGATAGATCTGCTCGCTCTTCTTGGCGAGCGATACCACCGGCGTGAGGATGGAGAGGCCGTACGCCTCCCAGAGGCTTCGGGGCTTGAACATGATCGTCCGCTCGAGCGCGCCCAGGATGTCGAAGAGGAAGACGCGGATCGTCGGCGGCGACGTCTTCTCGGGCAGGCCGGCCGGGCGGCGGTGGACCGCCGCCATCACGTCCGGAAGGTTCAGCGGGTCGACCTGCGCGCCCTCGCAGTAGAGCGCGCCGTCCACCTCCGTCGGCGGATAGACGAACGGGAACGAGAGCGCGGCGCGGATGGCGGCCGGCGTGAGCGAGCCCGCGTAGGTCGCCGGCGGCACGAGCGGATCCGTCTGATCGCGGTCCGGCGGGATCGCCGACATGGCGTTCGAGAACTGCTGGATCCCCTTCGTGTCGAGGTTGTAGGCGTTGACGTAGAACCATCCGTAGTTGAGGTATGCGGTCGTCGGCGGCTCGGTGGGCAGCACGACGGGGATCGTGAAGTCGAACCCGCTTGGGGACAGCTGTTGGTTGACCCGGTCGAAGTCCACCATGGCCTCGAGAAACGGGAGGTGCGAGCAGAGCCCGGGGCTCGCGCGGTCGAATGACGGCGGGGTGAGCGCGGAGAACCAGAACTCCACCAGGTCGTTGTAGAGCCGCCGGCGACGCTGCGTGCCCGGATCGTAGCCGACCGGCACCTTCTCTCCTGGGAACGGGCGCGGCTCGACCGGGAGCTTGTGGGCGTCCGCCCACTCCCGGAACAGCCGGGTGTACCGGCTGTTCTTGAAGAACGTCTTGTAGCCGACGGGAAACGCCTGGTAGATGCGATCGTCGACCCCGAACTCCGCCACCTGCCGAAGCGCCTCGTCCGCCTGCTTCTCCCGGGACGCTACGAAGAGCAGGCCGATCAGTGCGCCCCCGCCCGAGGTGAAGAAGACGTCGAAGGTCTTCTTGCTCTTCCGGTAGATGTAGGCGAGGGCGCCGGCCATCAACCCGGCGTGCGGCGCACCGGCGCCCAGGACGGCGACGGCCACCGAGTCCTTCGTTGTGGGCGTTGTGGCCGCCATGGTTCCCTCCCCGCCCCTAGGCGGTCAGCTCCCGGTTGAGCGTCGCGACGATGAAGTCCCGGTCGTCCACCACCAGGAAATGCGCGCCCGGCCGCCAGTACAGCCGGAACGCGCGCCGCGTGTAGTCGCTCCACGCCCCCGCGTCCTCGCGCGACACGTATGGATCGTCGACGCCGGCGAAACAGGTGAACGGCACGTCCCACGGCGGCTCCGGCCGGTGGCGGTAGGCGGCGGTGAGCGCGAAGTCCGCGCGGACGGTCGGCAGGAGCAGCCGCCGTAGTTCGGGCCGGGCCAGGAACTCCTCGGTCGCATCGATATTGAAGTGGCGCGTGATCTCGGCGAAGACCTCGTCCGGCTGCTCGTGGGCTGGACGCAGGGGATCGAACGTGTCGTGCCGCAGCATGCGCTCGAGCAGCGTCTGCTCGAACGGCCCCTCGCGTGTGAGCCGGTGCGGAGGGCGCACGCCGGCCACGAAGAACGCGCGGAGGTCGAGTCGACCGCGCTCGCGCAGACGCCGCGCCGCCTCCCACGCGATGAGCCCGCCCAGGCAATGCCCGAAGAAGGCGGCGGGACGGTCGAGCACCGGCGCCAGCGCGCACGTCAGCCGGTCGAAGAACCGCTCGAGGTCCCGTTCGGGCGCCTCCTGGATGCGGCGCGCCCGCCCCGGCGGCTCGACGGCCACCAGCTCGATCGAGGGATGGAGGGCCTCCGCCCACGGCCGAAACGGCGCCGCCCCGGCTCCCGCGAACGGAAAGCAGATCAGCCGCAGCGCCGCTGCTGGCCGCCGGCGTGGGACGACGAGCCAGCCATCGCCGACCTCGCGGCTCTCCGCCGCTACGGCCGCGGCCGGGGACGACGGCGCGGACGCGAGCCCAGCCACGAGACCGTCGACGAGACGCTCGATGCTCGGGCCCCGGATGAGCGAGACAACCGGTACCGGCATGCCGAGGGCGGCCTCGAGCCGGTTCGCCACGTTGACGGACATCAGAGAATCGAGCCCCAATTCGTTGAGCGGCTGTCGGGTGTCGATCGGTTCCTCGAAGCCGAGCTCCGTCATGACGTGCCGGCGGACGACCTCAATCACGATGTCTCGGCGCGCCGCGGGCGCCGCGCGCCGGAGCCGCTCGACGGCGGGCTCGGTATCGGACGCGACCCCGGCCGCGGGGCCCGGAGCGCGATCGTGCACGCGCTCGTAGAATCGCCGGCCGCTCGCGGGGAGCGCACCGACAAAGGCCGGCCAGTCAACGCCGGCCACCGCCACGTGCGCCGGGCCGCGCCGAAGCGCGCGATCGAAGGCCTCGAGCGCGGACGCCGGCTCGAGATAACGCACGCCGCGCGCTTTCCATATCGCCGCGCCGCGGGCGCCCGTCGACCGCGCCATGCCGGCCTCGGCCCACGGCCCCCAGTTCAGCGCCGTCGCGGGCAGGCCGAGCGCACGCCGGTGCGCCACCAGCGCGTCGAGGAACGCGTTGGCCGCGGTGTAGTTCGCCTGCCCCGCCGAGCCGGTGAGGCTCAGCAGCGAAGAGTGCACCACGAACACGTCGAGCGGTACCGCGCGCGTGTGCCGATGGAGCAGCCAGCCGCCGAGGACCTTCGCCCCCGTCGCGCGGGTGAACTGCGGCCAGGTCATCCGCGCCAGCACCGCGTCGTCCAGGACGCCCGCCCCGTGCAGCACGCCGCGCAGCGGCGGCAGACCGCGCAGCGAGCGAAGGAGTCGGCGCACGTCGGCCTCGCGCGACACGTCGGCGGCCACCACTCGCACACGCGCGCCCTGCGCGCGCAGGGCTGCCAGAGCCGCCATCTGGGCGCCGGCCGCCGCGGGGCGCCGCCCGACGAGGACCAGCGAGCGCACGCCGTGCGAGGCGACGAGGCGCTCGGCGGTCCGGAGGCCGAGCATGCCGAGACCGCCGGTGATGAGATAGGTCCCGTTTCTGCGCACGCGCGGCGACGGAGTGGGCTCATCGGCGGCGAGCGGCGCCAGGCGCGCGACGAACCGCGTGCCGCCGCGCAGGGCGAGTTGGCTCTCATCTTCCGGCTCGACAATCTCGGCCACCAGAGCGTCCGCCTCGCTCGCGTCGTCGTCGGCAGCGGGCGTGAGATCGACGAGCCCACCCCAGATCGCAGGTGCCTCGAGGGCCACCGTGCGCCCGAGGCCCCACACGAGCGCCTGGGGCGCGGACACGGGCCAGGCCCCGCCGACCGGTCGCTGCGCGCCCCGCGTCACGAGCCAGAGCTTTCCAGTGTCGCCCCGCTCGGAGCGGACGTGGATCAACGCTTGCGCCAGGAACAGTGCCGCCCCCGCGCCGCGCGCCTGCGCCTGCTCGAGCTGCGCGAGCGTGAGATCGTCTGCCGCCGCGATGTCCGTCGGCCACAGGAAGAGCAAGCCGTCGAGCGGCCGCGTCTCCACCCGGGCCAAGTCGCCGAGGAGCCGCTGGAAATCTTCCGGCCGTCGCGGGTCGATCGTCCATCGCGTACCCTTCCGCGCGAAGGCGTCCCCGGCGCGCACGACATGACAGCGTGCGCCGCGCCGGCCAAGCACGGCGACGCAGCGCGCGCCGACCTCGTCGGTGCCCGCGAACACCAGCCAGGCCCCCGGCTCGCGAGTGGAGCGCTCGCTCGCTGCCCGCCGCGCGCGCGCCTCCCACTGGACGTCGTACAGGCCGGCCGACTCGTTGGCGCCGAGCCGGTCGACGCGCAGCGCGCGCAGCGACAGGCCATCGACGGTCACGATCGGCCGTCCGGCCTCGTCGACGACGCGGATGTCCACCACGGGACGGCCCGCGCCGGTCGCGGGGCGGAGCGCCGCGTGGACCCTCCCCTCGATAGCGCCGTCGCGATGCACGCACACGCGCTCGATGCCCACCGGCAGGTAGGTGCTGTCCGCCCGCCGGCCGCGATCGCTGCGGTCGAGCACCGCCGGGAACACGTGAAGGCACGCGTCGAGGAACGCGGGATGGATGCCGTAACCGTCAGCGCCCACGGCGGCCGGCAGCCGCACGCGAGCCTCGGCTGCGCCGCGGCGCCGGCGCAGCGCGACCAAGCCGCGAAACGCGGTGCCGTACTCGAGCCCGATCGAGCGCAGCTCGGCGTAGAACCGGTCGGCCTCGACGACGCGGCCCGGACGCGGCCGGTCCGACGCGGCGGCGCCGTCGGCGTGCTGCCCGGACGGCGCGGTGACGACGACGCCGGTCACGTGGGCGCGCCAGCCGCCGGGCGCGAGGGCAGAGAGGCTGAAGCTCGCGCGGTCCACGGCCAGGCGCCCGAGTGTGACGCGAACGCGGCGCTCGGTGTCGTCCGCGAACCGCAGGACTTCGTGATAGACGAGGCCCTCGATGGCGACCGCCGGCGTGCCGAAGTGCGCGCGAGCCGCTGCGAGGACGGCCTCCACCGCCACGGCCGTCGGCAGGATCAGCGCGCCGCCGATCCTGTGGTCGCGCAGGTACGGGAGCCGCGCCATGCTCCACGCCGTCTCGAACGCCGGCTGACCATCGAGGCGAATCGCCGGCCCGAGCAGCGGGTGGACGCGCTCCGTGGGCGCGGGCGCGGCGACATCGGCCGGGCCCGGCGGCGCCACCGGGTCGAGCCAGTAACGCTTTCGCTGGAACGGATACGTTGGCATCGCGATCCGGCGCGCCGTGGTACCACGGTGGACCTCGCGCCAGTCGACGGCCACGCCGCGCAGGTACAGACTCGTCAGCGCCTCGGTGGTCGCGTCCAGCTCGGTGGCCGCTCGCGGCAGTGTCGGGAGCCACGTCACGGCCTCCGCGTCAGCGAGCGTCTTCCGTCCGAGCGCGACCAGGGCGCCGCCCGGGCCGATTTCCAGGAAGACATTCGCGCCGAGCCCGTGCGCGGTGCGGATACCGTCGGCGAACCGCACGCTCTGCCGGGCGTGCGCGCGCCAGTACCCGCCGCCGGGCGCCGCCTCGAGCGGCTTGCCAGTGATGTTCGAGATCAGCGGGATCCGTGGCGGGTGCGCGGGCACGGCATTCGCGGCACGCTCGAGCGGCTCGAGCGCCGCGTCCATGAGCGGCGAGTGGAAGGCGTGCGAGACGCGCAGCGGCCGGGTGCCTACGCCGGCGGCCGCGAGCCGCGCCACGGCGCTCCGCACGCTCGCCACCGCCCCCGACACCACGGTCACGTCGGGCGCGTTCACGGCGGCGATGGCGATTGGCCCGGCGACCGCGGCGAGGGCCTCCTGCACGACGTGCTCGGCGGCCAGGACGGCGACCATGTCGCCGTCTTTCGGCAAGGCCTGCATCAGACGCCCCCGCTCGGCCACCAGGGCCAGCGTGTCCTCGAGCGTGAGCGCGCCGGCCACCGAGGCCGCCGCCAGCTCGCCGACGCTGTGGCCGAGGACGGCGCAGGGCTCGATGCCCCACACGCGCCACGTCTCGGCCAGCGCCAGCTCGAGCGCGACGAGCGCCGACTGCGTGTAGCGCGTCTCGTCGAGGAGGGCGGCGTCCGCGCCCTCGGCGAAGAGCACGTCGAGCAACGGGCGGTCGAGATGCGCGCGCAGCGCGGCCGCACAGCGGTCGAGGGCCTCGCGGAAGACCGGGTACCGGCGATAGAGCGCCGCCCCCATCCTCGCGTACTGCGAGCCCTGCCCGCTGAACAGCAGCGCCACGCGAGGCTCGGCATCGCGCGCGTTCACCGCGGAGATCGGCACCGCGCCGGTGACGAGGGGCGCGAGGCGGGCGCGCAGGTCGGCCACGGTGGGCGCCGTGAGCGCGAACCGATAGGGCAGCTGGCTGCGGCTCACATTGCTCGTGTAGGCCAAGTCCGCTAGCGCGGGGGCGGGCGCCTCGTCGAGGAAGGCGGCGAGCCGCTCGACGTAGCCCGTCACCGCCGCCTCGCTCTTCGCGGAGAGCGTCAGCGCGTACGGGCCGGGGCTCGCCGGCGCTTCCGCCGCGGCCAGCGCTGGAGCCTCCTCGAGCACCACGAAGGCGTTGGTGCCCCCGATCCCGAGCGAGTTCACGCCGGCCCGGCGGGGGTGCGCATCGGCCGGCCAGTCCCTCAGCGCGGTGTTGACGAAGAACGGGCTACCGGCGAACTCGATCTTCGGATTCGGCGTGACGAAGTGCAGGTTCGGCGGGATCCGGCGATGGTGGAGAGCCAGCGCCGTCTTGATGAGACCGGCTAGCCCGGCCGTCTGCTCGGGATGCCCGATGTTGGTCTTCACGCTGCCGACCGCGCAGAACTCCGCGCGCGCCGTCCACGCCCGGAACGCCTGCGTCAGCGCGTGCACCTCTTGCGGGTCGCCAACGGTGGTGCCAGTGGCGTGGCACTCGACGTAGCGCACGGTGTCCGGCGAGCAGTCGGCGAGCGTGAAGGCCTCGACCATGGCGCGGGCCTGCCCGGTGACGCTCGGCGACGGGAAGCTCAGCTTGCGCCCCCCGTCGTTGTTGACGGCTGTGCCCTTGATGACCGCGTAGACGTGGTCGCCCGCGACCACGGCGTCGTCGAGCTTCCGGAGCAGCACGGCGGCCACGCCGCTGCCAAAGATCGTCCCTTGCCCGGCCGCGTCGAAGGCGCGGCAGCGCCCGTCCAGCGAATAGACGTTGCCCTTCTCGGCCACGTAGCCGGCGACCTGCGGGATGCGCACGGTGGCGGCACCGGCCAGCGCCATGTCGCATTCCCCCGCCAGCAGGCTCTGACACGCCAGGTGCACCGCCACCAGCGACGTCGAGCACGCCGTCTGCACGGTGAGGCTCGGCCCGGTGAGGTTCAACTTGTAGGAGACGCGCGTGGCCAGGAAATCCTTGTCGTTGCCCAGATGCGGCAGGCTGGCGGTGGGCGCCTCGAAGGCGGGATGGCCCGCGTGCGCGAAGAGATAGCTCGTGACCACGCCGCCGCCCCCCGCGAACACGCCGGCCACGCCGTCGTACGACTCGGGGTGATAGCCGGCGTCCTCGAACGCCTCCCACGCCACCTCGAGGAAGAGCCGCTGCTGAGGATCGAGCAGCGTCGCCTCACGCGGGGAGAAGCCGAAGAACCCCGCGTCGAACCGGTCGGCCCCGGCCAGGATCGCCCCCGCCCTGACGTAGCCGGGCCGGGCCAGGAGCGCGGGGGCGACACCAGCGGCCAGCAGCTCCTGGTCCGTGAAGAAGGAGACGGAATCGACCCCGGCGCAGAGGTTGCGCCAGAACGCGCCGGGAGTGTCCGCGCCGGGCAGCCGGCACGCCATCCCGACGATCGCTACGCCGGTGGTCACACGAGCTGTCCGGTCATCGGCCCGCGGCCCGACGCGCCTCGGCGCGCCGCCGGCTCGCCGCCAGGTCGTCGCGCCCGCCGCCGACATCGCCATCGACGGCCGCGCGGAACGCGCGCCGCAGGTCACCGACGGTCGCGATGTCGGCGCCCGCCAGCATGCGCTCGGCGCGCCGGGCGTCCAGGCCCGCCGTCAGCCGCGTGAGCACGGTGGTGACGTCGAGCGAAGTGAGCCCCAGGTCCGCGTCGAGCCGCAGGTCGTCGGTCAGCCGCGGCGCCGCCTTGCCCGATTCCTGTAGCATCTGTTGCAGCGCGTCGTTGACCGTCACGTCAGCACTCTGCATGGCGTCCTCTCCGTCAGGATCGCTGCGCGGACAGCTGCTCCCGTAGGTCCTCGATTGTGTCGGCCATCGCCTTCACCATCTCCGCGTGCTGCTCCATGAGCCGCTCCCGGCGCTCGGGCGTGGTCTTGAGGACCTCCAGGTACGCAGCCATCAGGTTGCGGGCCATCTTACGCATCTGGTCCTCGACCGGCGCATCGAAGGCGCCCTCGTCGAGCGCCCGCCGGTACACATCGAGGAGGGCGGCCTGCCACTCGAGGGCCTGCAGCAGCAGCAGCGCGGTGACGCGGCCGAGCGGGTGGGTGCGGTCGAACAACACGGACGGATCGAACAGGCCGTCGGCCGAGGAGTGGCCGGCGCGCGCGCTGCCGCGTCGCTGCCGAGCCCGCCCGGTGGTCGAGGCCCCTCGCGGAGGTTTCGCCATCGTCTCGCTCCTTTTATTCCGAGGCAATGGGAGGCTCGCACCGCGTACGGTCAAGCCGCGGTGCGGGCCGGGATCGGCGCTCGGGTGAACACCAACGTGCGCGCCGGGCCTTCCACCAGTGGCCGCCACCTGGCGGCGTCCACACCATTACGGGCGCAGGCGCGGAACCGCATCTTAATGAGCAGGTGGTGGTAGCTGTAGGAGCATCGACGGGACGGCTCAGTTAACGGCCGTCCTCAGCGCGCCCGCCTCTCCCGGCCGATTCTCGCGTTCTGTCCCAGCTACGCCCGGATAACCGGCCTGTCAAGAGATTTCTGCTTGGCAATCGAGCGACGGGAGAGGGCACCGCCGCTGCATGCTGCGAGCATTCTCTCTACAAGGCGGTGCAAATTACTGGTGCCCCCGGCGAGGACTGAAGCTTTCTACAAGGTGCCACTACGCACTCGGGTAGCGGTTGGCCCGGGATCGGGTTCGAGCAACCGGTCAGGGCCTGCTGCGGACGACGCACCGCGGCGGCCGTCGGCCCCCTGAGCCGCGAAGAATGCCGGAGCCGGGCGCGTGATGAAAGCGCCGCTGGCGCGGCGGCCTAGCTACCCACGGGCGCTTGAGGGCTCGAGCGGCGGCCGCTAATCCCTCTGCTTATGATGGCTCCTAAGGGCTCTTCGAGAGCGACGCGGGCTCACGCAAGAGCAGCTGTCGGAGAAGTCTGGCGTGGGGCGGAGTCATCTGGCGCGACTGGAAACCGGCAAGTAGGAGCCGACGCTCAGCACACTCGAGAAGTTGGCGAAGGCGCTTGGTGTGAAGGTGGGGAGATTGCTCGAATGAGCCTGAAAGCAATTGCGCGGAACGCAGTACGGGAAGCCCTCAGGAGATCCTGAGGTGGCACTCGACCGCTTCATGGCCGCGATCGACACCCAGGTTGCGACGGGCGCAGACTTTACTGCGCTCTTCGCAGAGATCCATGGCGTTATGAAGGATGCTCCGCACATGGTCGCGGCCGCTGAGGAGACGCTTGCTCTTGCCACCGGCGATAAACATCTGGCAGAAGCAATCCTCCGAGAGAGGCTCGACCCGCGTGAGAACCCCGAATTCACTGCGGAGGCGAAGTCGGAGATGCTCAAGGCGCTGGCGCCAGCGCTGGTTAAGATTCTTAGTGCTGAACTTGAAGCATACGGTCGGGATCCTGAGAAATGAAAACGACATTCGTGGACCGATTCTCTTCGCCTCGGCGCGTTTCGGGTATTTCCTGTAAATGGCAAAGGAAGGGCGGCCGGAATACTCGTTGTCGGGCGCTCAGGGAGCGAGCACAGAAGGCCAGGCCATGCCCTCAATAACCCAACGATCCGATGTGCGTGTTAAGTATCTCAGCGGCTATGGCCGGCGGCGCAGCCGCGCGGGTCAGCCGTGGGCCGAACACTGAGCGGCGTCGCGGAGAAGTGGTGACGTAGAACAATTGGAAGCGAGGCGGTGCTATCCTCTCTTCGGCGACCACGAGAGCACCCGGGTTGACGCAGACTGGCGTTCGTGCCTCGGCCGTCGCCTCGGCGACCCCTCTGCATCGGGGTGCTTCAATGGCAGACCAGCAGACCGCGACATGTCCGGAATGCTCTCAGATGATCTCGCCAGAGGATACTATCGTCTTCGGACACGGCCGTCTCGGTCATCTCGATTGTCGTCGCCCTCGCGTTCTGAGCGACGAGGAACGAACTGCTCTGTTCATCTACTGTCGCGATCACACAGTCGCGCAATGTCTTCGCTGTGGCGAACAGTTCCAGCTGCGACAGGTGACGTCTCTCGATTCAGTCGGTATCCGCTCATATACGTGCCCGTGGTGTCGGGCGGATTTGACCGAGAGTATCCGAACACATCTCTACGGCTGCTCGATACTGCCGGCGGAAGTGCGACGTCGGCTGGCAATGGCGCGTGATGCGACACGAAGCTTGGTGAAGCGGCGCCTTCAACTGCAAGACGCCGCGGACGTGGCGATGCGTGAGGCGCAAGCCGCTCTCTATGAGCTCCGGCTGACGATGCGGCAGTGGCCGAAGCGCCGCACTGGCTAAGGGGGAAATGGAGCAGCGGCGGTGGATCTGCCCGAGGTGTTCGTGGGTGATCGCGCCTGAGGACACCTTCACCTTCGACCGTGGTCGCCTCTCTCATCTGGACTGCAACCGACCACGGACTCTCAGCCCAGAGGAGCGCGTCCTGCTCTTCCGCTACTGCTGGGACCACGCGGCTGCCGAGTGCCAGGGGTGTGCCAAAGGCTATCGCATCACCGAACTCACGTCGGACCTGTTCAGCGGCCGAGAGCTACTTTGCCCACGCTGCCGCTCGAATCTGATCGCGAGCGTGCGCACCCACTTCTACAACTGCACAACGCTCCCAGTGGCCGTCCGCCACAGAGCCCGGGGGGTTAGGGAAGCAGCCCAACGCCTCGTGAAGCAGAGCCAGGAATTTGGTGACCGTGCGGACGTCCTGATGCGCGAACTCGAAGTCGCGCTCCGGGCGCTCCGCGAGATCGCCATACTGCAGCCACCACTGTCCAGGAACTAGTTGCGCGCATGCCTAAACATGGGAGGCCTGAAGAGAATACCCGACGTGAATTAGGACTTTGTCTTTGCCATCGCGGCTCGGAGACCCTGCTGACGCTCGAACAGGTGAGCCTCTGCCTCGCGGATCACGACATCGGCTTTGTCGGATAGTGCTTGGCTCCGCTTGATCAAGTGTTGCGCCGCTTCGCGCACCTCCTGCGTCCGCTGCCGCAGTTCGGATGGCAGTGTGACGCAACGGAAGATATGCGCACGGGCGGTTTCGGTCAGATCCCGACGACACCGAGGGCACAGGTTCGTGCGGGCTGCGACAGAGTCGGCTCCGAGCTCCATCAACCGGAAGCTGAGTCCACAGGAGACGCAGTAAGCGACCGCGTGATCCGAGCAGAACACAAAGAGTAGAGTGCGCTCTTCAGCAGTCAGGCCCTGGGGTTGCTCGCAGTCTGCGTGCGACAGCTGGCCGTCGGATGCTTCAATGACGTCCGTGAGAGCTATCGGGCGAGAACACCTACCGCAGTTCGTCTGCACTACTGCCCCTCTTTAGCTGGTAAAGCCGTCATCGGCCCGCCGGTGTACGTCACCGGACGCCGTCCCAGCGCCCAACCCAACGACTCGAGCTCCCCCGTGATGTCCCGCTGACGCCGGTCGATGCGGCGTCTTTCGATCGGTGGCGGCCGCACGCTCCGGCGCCGTTCGCCCATGCGGCGGTCAAGAACCACATCGCTGCTCTCGTCAGCGAAGACATGCTTGAGATACAGGTATTGCCTAGGCTCGGCACGCGACACGATGAAGACCAAGTCTGCCACGATCGCCCCCCCTGGATTCCAGGGACTAACATTCGTTGATGAACGGGAGAGCCTTGGGACGTTGAAGGATGTGGAAAGCTGAGCGGTCAGAAGACTCCACGACCAGAGAGGCGGAAGGCGGACACGGTGAAGCGTAAGCGGCCTGTCGGCTGGCGCGCGCGCTCCCCGTCGAGCAGGCGGATACAGCTCCTCATACGGTGAAGTAAGCAGAGGACATGCGCTCAGACCAGAAGGGGTTCCCCTGAATTGTCCTTCACAAAACCCCTATGCGCTGTTTTGCTGCAAACTCATGCAGCGACGGCTCCGCGAGGAAGCGGCAGAAGGCCAAGCCGGTCCCAGTCTCAACTTCCCGACACAATGCCGACGCCGCTAGGATCCGGGACAATGCGCGTCCTCTCAATGCAGGGGATCGTACGAGAAGATCATCGTGACGCGGTTCGATTCGAGCGGGTTCTATCAATACTACAGAGGGCCACTGAATCAACTGATTACGAGTTCGAGGACGATGACCTGGAGCGGATGAAACAACGCGTCGCGGCGAGGCAGGAGGGGTCGCCTTTGACGTACTAGGACGTACTAGATCGATGTGCCCGGTACCTTAGTACGCTCGAACTCCCACGCCGCGAAGCAGCGTTGGTGGAGATGGTATCGATCCAAACCCGGCGTGACGCCGTGACGGTTGAACTCGATCTCGATTTCCACTTCGTCGCCCCTCACCGCATCGCCGCATATCGCGCATGTCGCTGCGCTGCCTTGTCCGCCGAACATACGGTCAGGTTTTGCGATAGGCAGCTTCCTGCTCCGAATCGCCTCGCGCGCCTTCTCGCGGAGCAAAGACTCGTCGGGCATGGGCCCGACTCTACGTCATCACTAAGCAGCCGCGCTAGAGCGTTGGGATTTCCGGAAGATACGCACGAAACTTACCCCCGAGCGCCTAACGGATGGAGGGCTAAGCCACGATCCAGGGACCAGAACTCAGGTCTTGCTGGTCGTCCCTCCCGCGTTAGCCCCGCATACGAAGGTCGGTGCTCGGAGTGATGTGAGGAACTGAACCAGAACCTCAGGGCGCGTGCGTAATGCGCGATGACCTGGCTCAGGTCGAACTGACCGTCGTGTAGAAGCCGCCATTCTCACGAGCGACTGAAGTTTTTGAGCGGTGTCGCGAGCTACCCCGATCTGGCGTAGCACTGATCGGGCGCCTAGAAATTTACCAGCCCGCGTGTTCCATACCACCGGAAGTCCCTAATATTGCTGGAAGGGAGTTCCGGTATCACTTTTGCCCTTCACACCCGCCATGGGAGTTGCTCGAGCGTCGGAAATTCCACGGGCGCAGCGGTTGGGAGCCCTCTCTATGGTCGCGCGCTACGCGACCCGGATCGCCCGTTACGGCATACAGGAGCGACCACCTCGGCTCCTATGGCTGAGGCATTGGCTCAGCCGGTCGTGTGGGCACTGGCGTCGGTGGACCTGCTTGAGAGGTCGCGACAGAGGACTGGGCAGACGTCTCAGCACCAAAATATTTCTCGCCTCTGCGCTGGTGATCCTCGTATTCGCGGGCGTGAGTGTCGTGAGCCTGAGTGCTGTGGGTCGGCTCGTATCCGTGAACCGGGACATCACCGTCAGCACGATTCCAGCCTTGACACTCACGGCATCCATCCGCGACGCGATGCCGAGGCTCGTGGCGCTCGAAGCTCGCACGCTGGTGCTCAGCGACGGACGGTATGCGAGCACCTGGACGCAGCTGGCGGCGCGGGTCGCGGAGGATCTCGAGCTCCTCGCCCAGTATCCACTCAGCGAGCAAGAGATGCGGCACCTCCGCGAGGCCAGTGAGGCCTTCGCGGAATACCAGCGTCTGTTCGGCCGGGAGCAGGCGCTTCTACTGCAAGGTGATCGTGCAGCCGCCCTACGGCTGAGTGACGGGATCGCGCGAAGACTCACCGAGGAAATCCAATCGAGCCTGGACGGCCTGATGGCGGCGACACGCTCGAGGGTGCGCGCGGCACAGTCCGACGCGGCACGGCTCGAGGCCCGCACGTGGACCGCGGTGCTGACCGCTTTGGGCGCGGCCGTCGGCCTGGCGCTCGTGGCGACGGCCCTCGTCGCGCGCCGGATGACCCGTTCGCTCGACCTGCTGTCCGCGGCGACGGCAGAGGTCGCGGCGAGCACGTTCGAGGAGCCACTCGCGATCAAAAGCCGTGACGAGATTGGGGCGCTTGCCAGCTCATTCAACGCGATGGCAACGCACCTGCGTCAGCTAGAAGACACGAAGCGGGAATTTTTCGCCACCGTTTCCCACGAGCTCCGTTCCCCGCTGACGTCGATCCGCGGCGCGGTCGATGTCCTTCACACGGGCGAACCCGGCCCATTGACGGAGCGGCAACAGCGGCTCACGGAGGCAATCGGACAGAGTTCCGAGCGCCTGCTTCGGTTGGCGAATCAAATCCTCGAACTGTCCCGGCTTCGCGCCGGCTGCATGGAGCTCGACCGACAATCGCTCGACCTGGCCCGGGTCGTGGATCGCGTCGTCGAAGAACTGTACCCGCAGGCCGAGGAGGCGGGGGTCGCTCTGGCGCATGAGCGCTGGGGGGCACACTTCATGATGTTGGGCGACGAACAGCGGCTATACCACCTCGTGGTGAATCTTGGCACCAACGCGATTCGCTTCACGCCGCGTGGCGGCCGCGTGCTGGTCCGGCTGACCGAGGCAAACTCGAAACTCGAACTCCAGGTCGAGGATACGGGGGTGGGCATTCCGGCCGAGGCGTTGCCCACCATCTTCGAGCCCTACCGTCAGGCGCATCGGGATCGGGGCGGCACCGGGTTGGGCTTGGCGATCGTCCAAGGTGTGGCGAAAGCCCACGGAGGCCACGCCAGTGTGGAGTCTCGCACCGGACAAGGCAGCTGCTTCACGGTCGTGCTGCCGCATCTCAAATCCGAGAGGCCCAACCATTCGTCGTGACGGCGCCGCGCTACAGGTCGAAGCCATACTTCGCTGGGTCGGGCGAGAATTCACCACGCCTATCCGCAACATCATCCACGGCAGAGACGAGGCGCGAGGCGGCTACACGATGATCGTCCGCACGTCAGGCGATCCACTCCTCAAATTGAACCGGCTCCTCATGATGACGCTCCTAGACGAATTCCTTAGTAAGCATACGGCCAGCGAGAGTGCATTATGGCTCGACCATTGGCGCGTCGGGGACACGATGAAGTGGGCGGGCTGCCGGCGTGTAGTCGTAACGAGACAGGGGCCACGCCTGGAAGCCCGGTGATCACGCCGTTTCAGGAGCACGACGATTGATTGGATCGCGGCGCGACAGGAGACCGGCGCTGATCAATCAGGTCCCGGACCTTGGCGAGCAGTGTTTCCGTTGCCAGTTGCTCTTCCTAGCTGCCGCGTATCGCTTGGTGGCAAGGAGGGTGTCTAACTAGTGGACAAGCCAGCCACCCCCAACTATTACGAGGCGCTTCAGATCAGTCCGGCGGCCCAGTCCTTGATCGTGACCAAAGCGTACCGGCTGCTCGCCGCCCTTTATCATCCGGACAACAAGGAGACGGGTGATCCGGAGGCATTCATGAAAGTCGTGGAAGCGTACCGCGTGCTGTCCGACCCCGTACGCCGGGCGGCCTACGACCACGAGAAGTTCGGCGTGCTCTCGTCACCTTCCAACGGGGGGAAGGCCGCTGTGCGAGAGCCCGCGGAGCGACGGACGGCGGACGAGCGTGAGCTGCGTCGTCAGTTGCTGCAGACGCTTTACAACGTGCGCCGCACTCAGCCCCACCGTCCGAGCCTGCCACTTCGGGTGATCCCCGATCTCTTCGGCTGCTCTATCGACGAGGCGCAGTTCACGCTGTGGTATCTCCGGGGGAAAAAGTTCATTGAGATGACGGACGACGGGATGGTGATCACAGTGGCCGGTGTGGACCATGTGGAAAGCAACGAGTTCAGTCTCGAGCGTCCGGCCCCTGTCGACCGCGCACTGAGTGCGCGTTCGTTCATCCTGGGCACGGGTGACCGCGTCGAAGGGGAGGACTCCAGTTTCTAAGGGTTCGACTTCGAAGAAGCCGACCACTGGGAGGAGGATCAGGAATGGGACTGGGACCGCCCACTCCGCAAGCTGGCTCGCGTCACGGTGCCCTCCCCTGGCTTGGTAAGCGTGACTTCTGATCGACGAGCGTCGCTTCGGTCACCGAAATTTTGAGTCGATGCGCGGCCTTGACACGCGCAAGCTCGCTTTTGTACTCTCAAGCGGCCGTGAAAAAGCATTTGAACGATGCGCGGGTGTTTCGGCTGCTCGGTCGTGGTCTCTTCTGACGCCCAGCCCACCGGATAGCGGTTCCGAAACTAGCACGCGGCACCCGGCGAATTACCTTCGCGTAATCACCGGCTGAGTTACCGTCCGCGGACGGTTGCATTTGACGCCCTA
>Ga0075434_100000826_pt1 | contig 24603 bp, 24 predicted proteins | sample RhiMethybrSRZTD3_FD_75298 | JGI IMG/M metagenome (GOLD analysis project Ga0075434, IMG submission 75298) | Populus rhizosphere microbial communities from Tennessee, USA - Rhizosphere MetaG P. TD hybrid SRZTD3 | ecosystem: Host-associated > Plants > Roots > Rhizosphere > Soil | place: USA... | reverse complement strand
GTGTTGAGATAGTCTAGAGGTAAGGCAGCTGGTATTAGTACGCACTGTTTTGTTATTGCAGGATCTGTGATATTCAGATATTTATCAGCACATGTTGATCCTACTTCAACATCTAGAATAGCTGCTCAGCTTGTTACAGGAATTGGTTTTCTAGGTGCAGGTGTTATACTAAAAAGTGAATCAGACAAAAGAATTACTAACATGACAACTGCAGCAGCTATATGGTTTGCAGCTTCAATAGGTATGGCTATTGGATTTAATTTTTATTTTATGGCTATAATTGCAATAGCATTTGCTGTGTTAGTGCCAAGAATTCCTCATATTTCTAAAATAAAAGACGTAGCAGAGAGATAGATAGATAGATAATTAAATATTGTATCGTTGGAAAAATGTTGTCTCTATTTTCAGATGGGTTGGATGATCCCTGATGCTGACCTAAGTACATAATCGAGGCTTAGATAACAACTACAATTGAACTTATATCAAAATGTTTTTGCATCATGTTAGAAAGTTAAATTTGATCTAAACTAATATCAAATGCAGCGGATGATCCTGCTTATACGTGCTAAGTCTAACTATGTTGATTGCTACTGCTGGGCTCTGATAAAAGTATGATATTCATAATTCGCGTATATATGCGATGAGAACACATTCGTACCTTTAGTTATCTCATATAAAATCTTGTAAAGACCGAAACTTAACAAGCCAATCTAATTCCTACGAAAGTTCCATTCATTTAGAGTAATCTTACATATAAGAATTGTTTATCATGAATAACTAACATATTTGATCTTTAACGGATTAAATATTCTGTTTAGCTACTATCTTTGCCTTCGTAAGTCTGCAAGTTCCTTATAGCCCTCTTGAAACTCTTTTTGTAGTCTGTCCAGTAGGCCCATAAATTTATTATCCTTGGAGAGAGTATTTTTCATTGCACTCTCTAGCTCATAAAAGGCCACTTTAGCATTATCATTATCAATATCAGGGCTTGTTCCAAGTATGTTTGATTCATTATACATTATTGCCATCTTAAATCCTAAAGTTTTAACATGCCACTCTAACTCAGATTCTAATCCCTTAATATATCTGCCCCAACCTTCAGTACTATCAGCGCCTTTGATAATATTAAGTGTATAAAGAGTTGATTCACAACACGTTCTCAAATAGTGGGTTATTACAGAATATAGACGAGCAGTACAAGATTTTATAGTATCTGTTTCAAAATACGGGTAAAGCAGCGTCTTCAACAATACATTGTCTTGATATTTTACTAATAGCTTAGGAGAGTAAGTCGTTACATTCGAAAATATATAAAACAGGCCACAACTAGTTAATTTATAGGTTATTGCCCCACCCAAAAATTTTCCTTCCTCTTCTATTAAATTTAGGTCTTGTAGCCTCTTTATTGTAATGTATTCATTTTTATACGCCGTAGGCTGCCTTCTTGATCTGATATAAGAGGTAATTTTGTAAGATGAATCATGACCGCTCATAATTTTGAAAAGGAACGATTTCTCTATCTCACTAAGCTCTATTAGCTTACATGCAGATACCTCCGATACATAGATCGAATAGTCCACTTGTATATATGTCAGCCTATATTCAATAAGTATTTCTTAGTTTGTGGTATTTAATGTGTATGAATGCATGGACATTAATTAATTAATTTATCTTAAGTTATAAGATCTCTAACAATAGATGGAAGGATGGTAACGTCGAACCGACATCTGAAAGCGGTATCAAGTTTTTAATCTTATCTCTACAAAAACGAGAACTTGGCAATATCACTCAATGTACATCGCTAGATATGTTAATAGTTAATAGCAATTTATACATATAAGCTACATTTTCGATTTCTAGTGAATAAAATTCACAATCCTACGTTTAGATACATTGTGAGCACACATCAATCAATGAGTAAAATAATCTATACACAGATTTTTTATAGCAAGAAGCTATAGCCAACGCAGGTATATGGGTAACAGTGATACTGTTAATGATGAAAGAACTTTTATCGAAGTTACTGTAGTAGGAAAAGATCGTAAAGGCATTGTAGCGGATATAACCAGTTTCATCTTCAGAAACGGAGGAAATATCGAACAGATAAACCAGAATGTGGTTAGGGGACTATTTGGAATGCACTTAGAAGCATCATTTCAAAAAAGTATCGACAGAAAAGATCTTGATGTGGGATTAAGATATCTATCAAAAAAATTGCAAATGGAAATTAAAGTTCATTACCAAGAAGCCAATAGGATCAAAAATGTTGCAATTTTGGTAAGTAAAGAAGATCATTGTCTCACTGCAATTTTGGATTCGAACAGCAAGAACGAATTTGGTGCTAATATTAAAGTTATTATCGGAACAGAGAGTACGCTACATTCACTTGCACATAATGCTGGAATACCATTTTATACTGTTAACAACACCGATCAGCACGAGGCAGAAATTAATATCCTCCAATTAATTGAAAAATATAATATCGATGTAATTGTCCTTGCAAGATATATGCGTGTCTTAACTCCCAATTTTGTTTGGAGATATCCAAATAGAATTATCAATATTCATCCGTCGCTTCTTCCGGCGTTTCCTGGTGCCTATGCCTATGTCCAGGCCTATGAAAGGGGAGCAAAGATAGTCGGTTGTACTGCTCATTTTGTAACTGAAGACCTTGACCAAGGTCCAATCATTTGTCAAGAATCTTTTAAGATTTCTGAATCAGATACACTGGAATCTATAAAAGGTAAAGGACGTACGTTAGAGGGTAAGACGCTTCTAGAAGCCATAAAGCTATACTTGGAAGGAAGATTGGAGATATATTGGAGAAGAGTACATATTAAAGATGAATCAATTTAATGTCCGGGTATATGCATCTGTTAGTCTTATCTGCTGATGTTATAGATACAAGACGTCGAAACTGCGCACTGTTGTTACGCTGCAGAAATTGTTTCATTTGTTAAAGTAAATAGAAGTAGCATTAATTATTTAAATGATTAAACTCTAACTATACAGGCAACTATATATTTCACACCAGTTAAATTTCAAGCAACATCATAACAAGATCAGCTACTAAATTACAAAGGGTACATCAAGAAATAGCATTTTGCTATTTTGTAACATCATATCTGTGCAACAAGATTACCAGCAGTATGCTTTCTAGAGATTCTTATGGTTGTGTCCAAGCTTGTGCTTGGACACTCTTGATTAAAGAAAGAAATTTGCCTATCTCAGACAAAAATGTCATTAAGTTTATATAATAAACTCTAGCAATGACCCAAAATTGAACTACATGCCATCAATACCTCATAACGATAACACATTATAATGCAGTTTTACCTAATTATATTGCAAAATTGTCTATCAGGATTGGTTACAAAGAGAAATTGATAAAAGATTAAGGTAAGAAGGAGAACAGCAACAACAATTGGCAATACAAAAGAGATAGTTTCATTGAATTGCGTTCTTCATCGCAAAATTTTTGTGAATTTGTACACTAATAACCGAACTAGCGATTCATCTTCTTGTAATTCTGTTATAGAAAGGAATTTAAGAGTACCAGGCGAAAACAATAAAACAAACTTGAAAAATGCTAACTTAATCAATAGAGTATCTATCTATAACAGCTAAGATGACTTCATTTTATGATAATTCTTCTTGTTCTTCAGCCAATATCCTTTGTTTTTCCTAAAATACCTAATGTTCCAAACGATTTATACTTTAAATCAAGTATCAATGTAAAAGTATAGCTATCTAACACACGAACTTGTGGTTTTTTTGATTTATGTATGAAGGTTTCTAATGTCTTAATATCAAGATCAAAATTCTTTTGAATGGAAAGAATTTCTGTGGGAGACGGATCGGTAATGTCAATTCACAAATTATAGCCACTTCTGATATCTTCCTGATTTCCGCCTTGTCCTACCTCGTGCTCGTCATAGAGAATTACGGTTTGCAAATTTGATTTGGTCTATGCTAATTTTGATCAATAAGAATAAAAAGAAATAGGAGGATATTTTACAACATGCTTCTATAATTAATATTGTATATTGTAAGAGATTTATCGTTGCGCCAGTTTTAGCATAAACCCTTTCAGATCATACAAGTAGCTATGAAAATGGATATTATTTACCACCAAATTAGATTAATATCAAAAATAAGTAAATAAACAAATAATAACATATCTAGGTTTAATAGGACGAGAACATTCGCTTGAAAACTTCGAGAGGCAATATTGCAATATTTGATACTTTTAAGACCCGTAAGGATAAGTTTACTGGAGAGGCAATGAGACAAAGAGGCATTATTGCTCATCTTGCTACGGAGCAGAGCCCTGAATTACGAACTAGAACTTCAATTGCACATGCTATAGCAAAGAAACATGATATATTGTGGCAAAATATCTATTCTGGGATATTCAAGGATTTAGAAGATATTCTAATTCCATCAGGTATAGTAAGGATAGGAGGAAGACTGCCATTACGTCGCGGACCTAGAGCTCTACAACTGGAAGGGATTCCCTTTTACGAGTTAACAGAAGCAGGACTTCTTGTTGCCTCATGTATAGAGGAATTGGGTGCCAATAGAATGAAGTTATTAGAATCATATATATCGTCTATCCAAACCGGGGATCAGAGTCAAATGGTAATGTGCATGGGGATTTTGCTCCTAATAAGAATGACTCCTTGTTTTGTCTCTAAAATCATTAATGAATATATTCATGCATATAGCAGGGGTTTAATTGAAAACTTAACACCCATTGACGTCAAAAAATTACGACATGTCATATCAAAACAAATTATAGTAGAAAGAGAACTTGTTGGAGCCTTCGATATATTGCAAGAAGATCAGAAAGAAACTGTTAGAAACTTTTTCAAAGTAATTAGCTAAAAAGAATCAAGTATGGTTGATGTTAAAATCTGATGCTTTATCTCACTTTAAACTTAGTCTCATCACTTACATGCCATAACCTTTTTCTAGAACAATTTCATTATTAATTACACTATGTCACGAGAAAAAATGACATTACCATTTGAGGTGACTTACTCTGAAAAGCCAAGCAAGAAATCGAAAAATATGAAGAGATTAGCAGTTATTATAAGATCTGAAAGTCTTGATGAAATGATTTCATCGCTCAAAGAAGTGGGTCTTGATGCTACAATATATGACGTAAAAAGGGCAACAAAAGAGAAGAAAGAGAGAGTTGCTTCTGGTAGAGGAAGTGGTACATTTGAGCTTGCATATACTACAAGAAAAATTGTGGCTACTGTAGTAAACTCTGATGATGTCGATGGGGTTGCAGAAAGAATGAAGAAAGCTCTCGGTGGAGATAAGGCAGTTCTCATGATTCAGCCAGTAGATGACCTTGTAGTGCTCTAAGATAAGGGAAAATAATGTATAGCATGCCTAATCGATTTCCACTACATTGATAAATAAACCTTCAGTGTACAAATACGATTCGCATTTTCCACAATAATTTCTTCTCATAAGAGTAATTGCTTTACTAGATTCTTCCTTAAGTATATTCTTTCGTATATTTCTACAAGCCAGTGGAGAAACGATTTAGATAAAACCCGCATGTGAAAGGAAGAATTGACAATACTTTGTATTGCTCTTTATTAAATACAAAAATCTTTATTGACCAGGGACTGTTAATTATGAGCAGTTTAACAATTGATGTGTTACCTATAGATACAATAGAATATGATATAGATATTGTTACTGGTCAAATAACAATTATGACCTAAAATATGATATCTATAAATGAATCAGGATTTTCTAGTCATCTATAAAAATAGAGAAAACTAGAAGTTATTTACGTTCTTTTATTAGTGCTATTTAGTTGCTTTATTATTGCTATTGTTTTTCTTTTTTGATAATGATGATTCATCCCCTTCAATGTCATCTGTTCCCCTCTCATTTACAGTGAATCTTGCATCCGAATATGGGTGGTACGGAGAATCTATCATCTTCGCTATTCTGTTTTCTCCAGATTTTCTGAGATAAATTCTATAAGTTGAGGCATGTCCCAGCACATTTCCGCCAGCTGCTTTTGTAGGATCACCGAAGAATGTATCAGGAGATGATTGCACTTGATTTGTTATGACGATAGCTATATTGTATATCTCTGCAAGCCTTATAACTTTGTGTAACATGGAATTAAGTCTCTGCTGTCTATCAGCTAAAGTACCTCTGCCAGCAAACTCTGCCCTATGCAAAGAGATTATACTATCAATTATAACCAATTTAGCTTTAAAATCGTCTACATATTTGCCCAAGTTCTTTATTATTAACTCTAAATGCGAGCTATTGTAGACTTTGCATACTGCTATACTCTTGAGTACCTGTTCTTGTTCATAACCTCTAGATCTAGCTATCTCTTGTATTCTTTCAGGTCTAAATGTTCCCTCTGTATCTATGTATATTGTATTGCCGTCTAGCCCACCTGATTCAACGGGCTGTCTTGCCATGGCACATAGTGTATGACAAACTTGTGATTTCCCAGATCCAAATTCTCCATAGAATTCAGTTACAGCCTGAGTCTCTATTCCTCCAAGCAAAAGATCATCTAGCGCGCTAGAACCAGTAGAGCACCTAAGCATAGATCTTCTTTTTTCAAGAGCTGCATCAGCTGTGACAAACTCCTTCTCTAATACCTTAGAATCCCTTAGCAGCTTCTGGGCTGCAATTACAAATGCTGCAGCGCTTTCTTTTGAAGCATTAATGTCTACGGCCAATTCTTCTGCACTTGTTACTGCAAGATCCATTACTGAAACAATACCTGCTTCTTTTAGCTTCTTGGCAGTTGTAGGACCAATCCCTTCTATATCCTGTATATCCAACTCTACCGTAGATGATGGTAAAGAAGCCGCAGACTCTGTTATTGCATTTGCACTAGTATTGTAATCATCACTATTTTTTATTACACTATTGGTATTATTGTCATCTCTGTCAGATGTATTATTCATGTATGATTTTTTATCTGCCATGTTACTATAAAGCATTTATAGCTACCGATATTAATAGTGGAAAGTACCAGTTAGGGAGGGAGAGAGTAAGGTTAACATCAGCTCAAGATACAAGTTTGACTAGCATTAGATTCACGGAAATTATAGTATTAAATCATCGAAATATCATATAAAATTGTACTATGGACTTGTTTATTAAAGATAATAATGCACTTGTACATCATGCATTTGGAAGGTAGCATTTGAAGATGCATACACGAACTTGATAGGTTTTCCTTTCTGATACAATTCAATCATCTTAATATCGAAGGAATATTTCAAAACCAGCTTCTGATTCGGTGCATTAATTGCCTGTTCCCAATAAAGGAACAGAACCAACCCGTTGTAACTATAATGCTGATATTATACAAATTAATTTCTCTCCCCAATCAGATTATGTTCTTTGGTTCTGATCGTTTAATCCAAAAAAACGTGTCGAAGCAATTTCAATAGTAATTGCAGCTGTTTTGGTAGTTAGTTGAAGATTCGCTGACATACGCATACACAATGAGTGAGTAACACTGTATATTGCTCAGTAATATTATTACATTGGTATTTCTCTTCTCCTGTAACACTTTGCCCATCCTCAAATCAAAAGTAACAGAATAAATTTGAATGTTTAATATATGGGAGTAATTCGTAACATCAAAAGCGATCCAAGTAATTGATTCCTGTCACGGTAGCTAAATTTGGTGGTAGTTCCATTGGAGTGGACGGTATTCTGATACCACAAGTCATTGAGAGGATTAAGCAAATGATGAACCACACAAAGGTAGTTGCTGTTTTCTCTGCGCCACTAATTATGTATGATAATCATGCGAGATCCATGACTGATGTTGCTATGTTAGTTGGAAGAAGTTATGCGTCTTCTAATCCAATAGAAATTGATGTTCTACGCGAAGTTTACGAACGAATTGCTGCAACTTATATTTCTAAAAATTTCCGGGATAATTACCTTGAAACTCTTAATAAATTCTATAGGCAGGTGATAATCTCCCTTAAACAAGCAACTGAGAATAAACGATTTGTTGATGTAGTAAGGTCTAGAACACTTGCATATAGCGGAGAAATTAGCATGTCCTATCTTATGGACTATGTTATGCGTAGCCATGGCATAAAATCTGATCATGTTAGTATAGACAAGTGGCCCATAATTACTGACGATAACTTTGAAGCTGCCAACTTTATGGTAGAAGAATCGAAGCAAAGCACTGAGCATCTGATTAATCTAGTAGCATCTAGCGAAGTTGTTTCTATGGGCGGTTTTATAGGTAAAACTACCGATGGACTTGAAACCACGTATGAACGCGGTGGCTCGGATAGAACAGCGGCAGACATTGCTATACTCTTGCATGATAATTACGATATACAAGTGGATTTTGAAAAGGATAGTACCGTATTGAGTGCTGATCCTAAGATGGTAAACGACAATCTTGAATATGTAAGATACCTTTCTTATAATGAAGCAAAACTAGCTGGTATGTTTGGCATGAAAATTCTTGATCCTGTCGCTATAAAGGAGATTGACGATAACAACTTGGACATTCCCATGGTTATTACAAATACTTCAAATCCATCCAACATCACTACGATCCAGAAAAATCCTCCATTAGACGAAAACAATTTGTTAAAGATTGTTACTGGAAAGAGAAACTGTGCGATTGTGAGAATGGAGAGCATTGCAGCCTCATACTTGATAGCATCGATTGAAAGGGATAAGCAGTACCATGATTTCGTCAAATTATCTCCATATAAAAAAGATGACACTGAAATTACAAGGTTACTTTTTCTGGATGCAGATTATGTAAGAAGACATGAACGCCGTTTCAAGGCATATTACCCTAAGGTAGAAGTTGTCTATGGAAGAGGTGTCGTTACATTAATTGGCGACCAGATGTGGCGAATGCCAAAAATTGCGTCTACAGCTACTAGCACAGTAGGTGATCACGATATTAATATAATAAATCTGGATGCTCAAGAGGAGACCTCGCGAATTTTGATAGTAGTAGAAGATAAAAGTAATAATGTCAGAGATGCAATAAGAGCAATCCATGCGAGGCGAAGTAAAATTCATAATAGTGTAGTAAAACAATATGGTTGAAAGAAAAATATGGATAGATGGAACCCTCGTAAAATGGGATGATGCAAAGATCCATGTCCTTACACATGGATTACACTATGGAACAGCCGTTTTTGAAGGAATTCGTTGTTATAAGACGAAAAGTGGTCATGCAATTTTTCGTCTTCCTGATCATATCCAAAGGTTAATAGAAAGTGGTAAGATATATTTTATGGATCTTAGGTATTCCAAGTCGCAATTACAAGACGCTGTCATTGATACAATCAAGGCAAATAAAATAGATGAATGCTATATACGTCCAATTGCGTATTATGGTTATGGCAAAATGGGAGTTAATCCTCTTCCGAATAAAGTTTCTATTGCAATCGCAGTGTGGAAATGGGATGAATATTTAAAAGAGGACAAAAGTGAAAATGGTGTGCGAGTTATGGTTTCAAACTGGAGCAGAATCGACAATAGATCAATGCCAACGCTTGCTAAAGCAACAGCAAATTATGCGAATTCTGCATTGGCAAGAGTTGAGGCATTAAAGGCAGGATTTGACGAAGCAATAATGCTAAATTTGAATGGAATGGTAGTAGAAGCTAGTGCAGAAAACATATTCATTGTAAAAGATAATTATTTGTTTACTCCTCCCACAGCATCTGGAGCCTTGGATGGCATTACAAGAGATAGTATATTGACTTTAGCAAGAGAACACAAAATTCCATATGAGATCCGAGACATCTCTAGAGATGAATTGTATTTGGCTGATGAATTATTCTTGACTGGAACTGCTGCTGAAGTAAAGCCAGTTGGCGAAGTTGATAATAGAATAATTGGTGATGGAAAAATTGGAATAATTACTAAACAACTCAAAGCACTTTTTGTATCCGTAGTCCATGGACACGACAAAAAATTTAGCAGAAAATGGCTAATGTCTATTAATAGGTAAATTTAAAATATGATAAGACAGAATTTAGACTTCTTAGAATCTTGGATAAAAGGCGTGTAACGGTAGTATGCTCAGACCGGAGATGCCAACAAGGAGTATTAATTGATTTATTTTCATGGTCTGATGCGCTCCTTGAGTCTGTCTATTTGATTTGGTTCGTTCCAGTTATAGATGTGTGCTATGCATGTATGACAGATATGGTTAGATGTCCCCGTGCAGTACCAATTAGGCTGTCCTGATATTTATTATGATCTCAGATTCTCTTTAGTTAGAATATGATTAGAAAATGTAGAATTGATTGATTGATTCACCTTAAGCTAACTAGTCAAACATATCTACAGTATCTAGATTTCATCTAATTTATTTTTCACTTTACTACCAAAACAGGACATGATGCATAAGTTACTATGCTAGAAGCAACACTCCCAAGCAATAATTTTGTAAAGCCGGATCTACCTCTGCTACCAACTACAACTAGATCCATATTTTGATTCTCTGTATACTCTACTATAGTACCTGCTACTGACATTGATTCTTCAATTTGAGATTTGAACTGAATATCGTCATCGTTAGCTTTTTGATGTGATGACGCGAGTTTGCCAACTTTGTCCAACCATTCATGAGCTTCTTTTCTCTTTCGTTCCAATTCATCTAAACCATGCATAGGTGATGCGATAAAAGCAGAAGCTGCATATCCAATATTAGTTATATCAAGTACAGTCAATGCGATTAGTTGTGCTTTGTTGTCTCTTGCAAGATCAATAGCATATTCTGCAGCTTTCATTGAATGCTCAGAACCATCTATTGCAACAAGTATCTTGGAAAATTTTGCTCTCGCATTTTTTTCATAAGTCATTTTAGATCAACTAGTCACTTTGGTGAAAGTATTCTATTATTAAAAAGTTGTTTTACCATACAATGGGAGGAAATGACTGCAATTGATCTGCTACTAGGCAACGTTAGGTCATAAAGTGTTTGTCAATAATCATAGGAATTCAGAAATTAGTTCCATATTCTATAACTAAGCTTACGGATTGATTGACCTTAATCATTTAGCTCTAAAGTGATAAAACTTCAGATAGTCTGATAACTTCATATGGCCGGAGCTGTGCCAATGGGGCCAAGGATTTCTTGATTTTTGCGATGACAAATATCGAAATGCCTCATGTGTTCTGAAGGCCTATGGGACATGCTCTTATACTACAGATGGATTCTTCTATTAATAGTATATGAGTGACGAAACAAAAAGAGAAGAAATTAGAGAAGAAACTCATGAACTAGAAGATACTGAGCAAGATGAGTTAGAAGATGATGATGATCATGAGGAGAATGAAACCGATCAGAATACATAATACAAAACACTATGCAAGAAAAAGTAAGTAAATAAGCATGAATGTCAAAGTATTTCTTATAACTTGTTTTGAAAGAGATGATTAGAATCAACGTTATTACCAATTAATTCATCGTCATCATCAGCACCACTGGACAAGTTAATATTAAAGATAATTACGTCGTAGTGATGCGGCTCGAAAGCACATAAGACTACTGTGGAATTATTGAATTCATCAACTTCAAATCCATTGTCTTCTCAAGCTATTTTTAATATCTTGAGTTGTCGGACTCGTTATCTATTGCCAAATTCTTTTCTAAGTATTCCTACTTTACTAAGTGTAATTGCAACAGCAAACTCTATTAGTCCCAATCTCAGTCCATCTAATCCCTTCTGCGACTCTAAATGCTGTCATTTTCTCCAGCAGGTGCAACAACCCAAGAATCTGCTGCACGCTTAAGTGCTATGCCGTCTACCACCTGGAGAATAGAAAGTGTACTTGCTGCTATAATTGCTATAGCAAATCCATTCCAAGCAAGTCCAGAAACTGTCATAGATTCAGACTGTACAAGTAATCGGAATAGAGCCACAAATCCTCAGCAAAAATTAGAATGTCTCCTACGAACTGACCTATATGAGTAGCTATCCATATAGAGTAAATACACGTAGGTGGTTGGTAGGATCTTCTCTGCCAGCATGAAAAGCGCTAGATATGATAAAAATAGCAAGACCAATAAGAAATATGATTGATCCAATTCTAAATAAGACAGCAAGCAAAGGAGAACATCAAGAAATACATTGACGAAAGACAGCCCGAAGAATATGAGAAATGTCTTATTGGACTGACTACGATTACAGAAGAAGCATGATTACAGCACACGATACAGAAGAAGAGTATTCATATTTGATTGTTCAAAGCTTACTTCATAAATAACAAATTTTATATCTTGCACCTGCAACGTGAGCATTGTTAGACACTAGGAGTAGTGATTTGTGACATAATAGGACTCACCAGAAAGAGCCTTTTCGTTGGGTTAGTTTTAGCCATCGTTATTTCAGACTCGTTCATTTATTTTGCCCAGATACAAACAAAAGCTTTCTATTCAAGTTGGATAATAAGCATTAATGCATCTACTGCTGCAGCACTAGCTATATTTGTAGTATATAGACATATGCAGCAGCGCAGACGTCATCAACAGGATCATGATCACAGCAAAAGCCATTTATCTCTTGCAATAGGATTGTCATTATGGCTTTGTGCCGACCTTATATGGGCAACATATGAAATCGTACTAGAAATAGTCCCACCTGTTCCATCAGCAGCAGATTTTGTTTGGTTATCTGCTTATGCCTTCCTTGCTTATTATTTATATTCAACATATATTGAATTCCATAAAAGATTCAATTTTAACACCAAAATCCTAGCCGCGAGCATAATTGGTTGTGGAATATTTCTTACGTATATTATTGCTCTTACCACAGGTCTATCTGTGTTATCTTCTTCAAGAGGCATTGCTATGTTTGCTGTCATAATCGCATACCCAATTATGGATGCAATTTTAATGGTTCCCGCAATAGTAATTTTGTTAAGCTTTAGAAAGGAGCCATTGTGGTTCACACCATGGATATGCGAATCCTTAGGTTTATTTTTAATTGCTATATCAGATAGTTGGTTTGCAGTCGTTGTTCTCACATCGATACTAGAGCAGTTTTGGTTATCTTCCATATTTTTTGCAGCTCATTATTTAGTTATAGCCGCAGGATTATTATGGTATGTGAAATTTCTGCTTACACATAGTCAACCGAGTGATGAGCGTAGTACATCAGAACAAATAGAGACATCAGTTATTGCCCCGAGAGGGGGCTTCACTGACGAGCATAAATTAGAAGAAAAAAACCATAAAAGAATTAGTTACACAGGACTTACCGTCATAGCTGCTATAGTAGTTATTGCTGTAGCAATTGGAGTTTATTTCTATTTGTATTCACTGCCATCATTCTCCTCGTTTTTCCCGTTTTCTAATGCAGGTTCTGAGGTAATATCGCCGGCTCCAGCCACTGCTATAAAGCAGCAAAAAGTGACAATAGGTGCTCTCATTCCAATAACAGGTGTATCATCTTCTTTAGGTGAATCAGAAGGAGCAGCACTAAAAATTGCAACCAAAGACGTCAATGAATATCTTTTGAAGACTCATTCAGGCATTGGTATTGAGCTAGTTGTAGAAGACACACAATCAAATGCATCAGTTAGCTTAGAAAAGCTTAAGCAATTAGCAGCAAAAGGTATAAAGATAGTCATTGGCCCTGCAACAAGCGCAGCAGTCCAAGGAGTAAAAGACTATGCTGATAAAAATGGAATAATATTAATTAGTCCATCGAGTACTGCTACATCTTTAGCGATAGCCGGCGATAACCTTTTCAGATTTGTCCCAGACGACAGGCATCAAGGTGAAGCGATAGCCAAAAGGATGTGGGATGATGGAATAAGAGTCGTAGTACCTTTTTGGAGAACTGATGTCTATGGAAATGACTTGATTAGAGCAACAAAGCAAAGTCTCCAAGAGATGGGTGGTAGAGTTGCTGATGGAGTAGGATATATACCAAATACGGGTGATTTTGCTGCTAGTCTTAATAGAATAAACTTTATCGTTTGGGACCAGGATTTGAAAGCTTTGGACTCAAAGGTAAACCAAGCTATATCCCAATATGGTATAGATAAAGTTGGAGTATACTTTGTAGCGCTTGATGAAATTGCACCCATTTTTATTCAAGCCCAAAACCATCTCACCATTTCAAAAGTAAAATGGTATGGTAGCGATGGTTCTACACTAAACAACAATCTTATAAGGAATACTGAAGCCGCTGCCTTTGCAGTAAAAACAGGTTTTCCAACTCCCATTTACGCAGTTGAAAATGATGATGATGAAAGGCTCAAACATGTAGAAGATCAGATCCATGAACAGATAGAAAGAACCCCCCGATCTTATGCTAGTGTTGCCTATGATATATTATGGGTAGCAGCCCTAGCTGAAAATAATACCAAAGCTACGCATGATATCAATTACTTGAAAAATTCAATTGTAAAGATAGCCAATTCATATAATGGAATCACAGGCAAAACAACTTTAAACGAATTTGGAGATAGAAAGTATGGAGATTACGACTTCTGGGCTGTAAAAAATAGCAGGAGTACTCATGATTCCTTTATTTGGACGCGCGTTGGCAAATACGTACCTGAACAAGGGATTATCACGAGATCATCCCCATAAGGGTAGGTAGAACTCTGAGACCCTCAATCATATTTGATTATATGCATAGGAAATGGAACATTTGAGCTCAGATATGGAACAGCGAAATCAAGTGCAATAGAGAAGAGACAAAATGCAAGAGCTTTGCAGCAAGGGATACAGCCAGAGAGATATCTCGAATATTGCAAGTTGGATTCGCTAGTGTAAATAGAGATATATCGTATTTGAAGTCACTTCAGGGGACAACATCATGAAACTAACTAATTACTATGAAGACATTCATAGTGGCAAGCTGAATGAAAATATTGCACCTTTACCATCACTATTATTCTCAGCCCATATTCTCCCACCATGAGCTTCTACAATATTTTTGGAGATATACAAACCCAATCCTGTGCCGTCAAAAGATTTTGTTGCAAATCTAGTGAATAACCTTGGCACTACCTCAGGGTCTATTCCCTTGCCATTATCACTTATGCTAATAAGTACCTCCTTACTATCGTTTTGTTCTCCTTTTCTCCTATGTATGATAATAGATATAATTCGCTCTGATTCTTGTATTTCACCTTCAAAAGATTTTACAGCGTTATTCAGAAGATTGGAAACAACCTGAGTTACCCTATGTTTATCTACCTCAATAAATATATCATGAGGTTCATATAATATCTTCAATCCATTCTGTTTATCAGAAGAATAAGTAAAAGAAGAAGTATAAGATGACGATAATAATGATGGCAAGCAATCACCAATATCTAATATTATGTTTTTCATATTAACTATTGTAAAGCTCAAAAGTATTACTTTCTATTCTTGCAGCATCTAATATTGTATTAGATAAGGTTTGAAGTCATTGGCTATTAGCAGAGAAGATAACGTGGATAAAGGAGAGTCTGAGTATGAAGATGAAGAACCTATAGAAATGAGCCATACATCAATAACTACAAACGAGGTATTTTAGAAGGAGTTAGGATTTTTTGTAGAAAAAATTCTCCTGCCCGATAAGAGCTTCTAACAAGCGGACCTGAAGCGACGTAGACAAACCCCATTTGCTCTGCAATTTTCCTAAGCCAATTAAATTTTTCTGGTGTTATATATTCGACAACTGGCAAGTATTTGGCATTCGGTTGAAGGTACTGGCCCATAGTTAGCATATTCACTCCGACTGATCTCAGATCCTTTATTGTCTGAATAATTTCTCGTTCATTTTCTCCAAGACCAAGCATTATGGAAGACTTTGTATAAATTGTTGAATTGATATTTTTAATTTTTTTTAGGACTAGGAGAGATTGTTCATACGAAGCTCTAGTGTCTCTAACTTTAGGTGTAAGTCTAAGTACGGTTTCAATGTTATGACTTATAACCTCTGGTTTAGATTCAATTACCGTTTTTATCGAATCCTCATTTCCTCTGAAGTCTGGGATGAGTGATTCTACTATTATTTTTGGACATAGAACTTTTATGGCTTTGATTGTTTTAGCTATGTGTTCTGCTCCTCCATCCTTTAAGTCATCTCTACAAACAGAAGTAATTACCACATATCTTAATCCCCATTCTTTAATTGCACTGGCTACTCTCTCAGGCTCATTTGTATCAAGTAAAACTGGCTTACCGCTATCAACAGCACAAAATCTACATCCCCTACTGCATATATTTCCCATAATCATAATTGTGGCTGTCCCTGTTCCCCAGCACTCTGATATATTAGGACATCTTGCTTCTTCACAAACTGTATGAAGGTCTAATGATCTAAGTGATTGTTTAACCTTGGTATAATTTTCTCCTGATGGTGCTCTTACTCTAAGCCAAGACGGTTTTCTTATTAGATTCAGTTCCATTTCTACACACTTATGTAATTAATTAATATTGATAATAATAAGAGTTAAACACATCAACTGTTATTTTTTAGCTGGCTTACATATACATGAAAACCCCTTTTTATGATATTCACAAGTTGTTTGGAGCAAAAATGCTGAGCTTTTATGGATGGGAAATGCCACTACAATATTCTGGAATTGTTGCCGAGCATATCAACACTAGAGCGAATGTTGGTTTATTTGATGTTTCACATATGGGTCGCTTTGAAGTCAAGGGCTCCAAAGCCTTTGATTGTCTACAAACATTGGTAACTAATGATATATCTAAATTAAACGATAATCAGGCATTATATTCTCCAATCTGTCACGATAATGGCGGAATAATAGATGATTTAATCGTATACATGATCAATAGGCAGAAATTTCTTGTAGTGGTTAACGCTTCAAATAGAGAAAAGGATCTAGAATGGATTGTTAAGCATTCTAAGTCAGCTGTCATTGAAAACATTAGTGATAAAACTGCCCTTCTGGCGCTCCAAGGTCCTCTTGCAAAAAAAGTCCTTGCTAAAGCAGTAATTGGCGTAAATTTGGATCAATTAAAACCCTTTGATATTGCTGTTACGAATATTTTCGGAATAGAATGTATAATATCAAGGACTGGCTATACAGGAGAAGATGGTTTTGAGATATTTTTTGATTCTTCAGAAATAGATATTTGGGATAAGCTCATGCAGGTAGGTTCCAGGTTTAATATTAAACCTGCTGGCCTGGGTGCCAGAGATACACTCAGGTTAGAGGCTGGTCTAATGCTTTATGGAAACGACATAAATGAGAATATTACTCCATTAGAGGTTCCACTTAAGTGGACGGTAAAATTTGATAAGAAAGAGTTCATTGGAAAGGAAGCGTTATTAACTCAGCAAATAAATAGAAAGCTTGTAGGGTTTGAGATTCTAGAAAAAAGGATTGCGAGGCATGGAAATGAAGTATTAATGAATGGCCAGAAGGTAGGTTTTGTAACGAGTGGAAGCTTTTCACCAACTATGAAAAAGTCTATTGGGTTTTGCTTTGTACCTATGCATGTTTTACCCAACCAATTAATTGAAATTAGTATTGGTGATAAATTGTATAAAGCAAAAGTTAATAGCACCCGGTTCTATAGGCGAAAATAAGTTTTTTTATAGAATATGTTAAAAATAGATGCTTATGATTGAGGACATTAGATTTACAAAAGAGCACGAATGGATAATAATAAAGGACGGACTGGCAGTTATTGGAATTTCAGATTTTGCTCAGAGAGAGTTAGGAGATATAGTTTCGATAGAGTTGCCAAGGGTTGGTAGCAGATTTGGATATATGCAAGCAATGGCTATAATTGATTCAGTAAAGACTTCTTCCGATATATATAGTCCATTGGATGGAGAAGTTGTAGAGATCAATGAGGAATTGCTTGAGCATCCAGAATGGATAAATCAGTCTCCATATGAATCAGGTTGGATTGTAAAAATGAAACCATCTAATATGCAAGCGGAGGAATTTAATAGTTTGATGACAACCGAGCAATATAACAAGTTTATTGGCGAAATGAAAAAGGAAAAAGAGTAGGTAGGCAGTAATTATTATGGATTACATACCTACAATTAAAAATGATAGAGAAGAGATGTTGAAGCAAATTGGAGTAAGATCAATAAATGATTTAATCGTAGATTTCAAGCCACATTTTAATGAAAAACTAGATCTCTCTAAGCCAATGAGTGAGCTTGAACTGGTAGAACACATGACGAGTTTATCTCAAAAGAATAAGATCCTGAAATACTTTATCGGAGGTGGCTCTTATAATCATTATATCCCATCTGCCGTAAACCATTTGTTAATGAGGGGAGAATTTCTTACAGGATATACACCATACCAAGCAGAAATGAATCAAGGAACGCTGCATGCAATGTACGAGTTCCAATCATTCATATGTCTGCTTACAGGCATGGATGTAGCTAATGCTTCTATGTACGAAGGTTCATCTGCATTGGCAGAAGCAGTGTTGGTCTCCTCATCTTATAATGGAAGGAATTGCGTTTTTGTAAAGGATGGACTCAATCCTCAGTATATGGAAGTCTTAAAAACATATTGTGAAGCAGCAGATCTCAAATTTTCAAATGAGATTGATGAGAATACCACATGTGTAATTGCTCAGAATCCTGATTTCTATGGAAACATTGAGGATCTTCAATATATATCTGAGCAGGCACACAGAACAGGTGCTATCTTTATTACCTGTATTGTAGAACCTACTTCCCTTGCAATACTGCAACCACCTGGAAATTATGGTGCCGATATAGTAGTTGGCGAAGGACAATCATTTGGTATTCCAGTAAATTTTGGAGGACCGTATCTTGGATTTATGGGTGTGAGGGATTTTTTATTAAAGAAAATTCCCGGAAGAATTTGTGGCATGACTACAGATTCTAATGGAAACAAAGGCTTTGTGCTAACATTTCAAGCTCGCGAGCAGCATATAAGAAGAGAACGGGCTACAAGCAATATAACAACCAATGTAGCATTGATGGCTCTAGCTTCTACTATTTATTTGGCGCTTATGGGTAGGCAAGGATTAATCAATGTTGCAAAAATTTCTTACAGTAGAGCACACTTATTGCATAATAAACTAATGAGCAGTGGATTCAAGGCTATGAACAAAAATCCCTTTTACAACGAGTTCCTTATGAAGGCACCTGAGGGATCCTCTGAAAACATTTCTTCAAATTTACTCAAAAACGGGATTCTAGGTGGTATTAATTTGGCTGAAGATAAAATATTAATTTGTTGTACTGAGATGAATACAGTTCAAGACATAGAATCTTTTATTTCACTAGCAAAGGAGGCAATAGTAAAGTGAAGACGATATTCGAGTACGAAGAACACACTACAGGACATGTATATGACATTGATGATAAGGAAAAAAAGGGAGAAGATATTCTTACTGGACTTCCAAAAGATCTAATTAGAAAAGAACTTCCTCTTCCAAATGTAAGTGAGGTCACTGTTGTCAGACATTATACTAATATATCAAGGATGAATTTTGGTGTAGACATCGGATTTTATCCACTAGGTTCTTGTACAATGAAGTACAATCCGAAGATAAATGAAGATATCGCAAGGCTGGATGGATTTAAGGATCTACATCCCCTTTCCCCTGAAAGTTGTATTCAAGGATCATTACAATTGATGTGGGAATTTGAGCAAGACTTAAAGAAAATCACAGGGATGGATGCTTTTTCATTGCAACCTGCAGCTGGAGCACAGGGCGAACTTTTAGGTATTATGATAGCAAAGGCCTTTTATAAGCAAAAGAATGAAAAAAGAACGAAAATAATTATTCCTGATTCTGCTCATGGCACCAACCCTGCAAGCGCAGGCATGTGTAAGTTTGAAACTATAACCATTCCTTCTGACTCACGTGGCAATATGGATATTTACAAATTCAAAGAATTACTTAAACATGACGTCGCACTTGTTATGCTAACAAATCCTAATACTCTTGGACTTTTTGAAGAAAAGATTCTAGAGATTAGTGACCTTGCACATAGCAATGGATCGTTTATGTATTGTGATGGTGCAAACATGAATGCATTACTGGGAATAAGCAGACCAAGCGACCAGGGATTTGATATGATTCACTTGAACTTGCATAAGACCTTTTCAACTCCACATGGCGGTGGAGGCCCTGGAGCAGGAACTGTAGGAGTGAAGTCATTTTTAGAAGACTATTTACCACCGCCGCGGGTAATAAAACAAGACGACAAGTTCACCTTAGATCATAGTAAACGAAAATCTATGGGAAGGATTAGGTATTCTTATGGGAACTTTGGCATGCTGGTTAGAGCATATTGTTATATCAAGTCATGGGGCACAGATATAAGAAGGGTGTCTGAGCATGCAATTTTAAATGCTAATTACCTTCTCAGTTTGTTAAAAGACGATTACGAACTTCCATACAATCGTATATGTGCTCATGAATTTGTCTTATCTTCTAAGAAATTTGGCGACAAGAGCGCTTTAAATATTGCAAAGAGGCTCATGGATTATGGTTTTCATCCACCAACCATCTACTTTCCCCTGATTGTTCGCGAAGCATTGATGATTGAGCCCACTGAGACAGAAAGCAAAGAAGCATTGGATAGATTTTCAGTGGCATTAAGAAGCATAGCAAGGGAGATAAAAGAAAACCCAAATATTGTCAAAGGAGCTCCATATACAAAATCAATTGGCAGATTAGATGAGGTTGCAGCAGCACGGAAACCGAATTTAAGATGGATCACATCATCACGACCTGATGAAAAAAAGGACAGAGGCGGACTTGCTATTATCAGATGATGATCGATGAGAAAGGTACATAGTTTATATAAATCAAAAAAATTGATTAAGGTTTCGCTTGAATATGATGAGCACAGTAAAATTATTAACTCAATAACTATAACCGGCGATTTTTTTCTTTATCCAGAAGAAACTTTGGATGCACTCGAGTTCAATCTAATTGGCACAAAGTTAGAAAAAAGTTCTATTAAGCACAAGGTCGAGAGATGCTTGAATGGCTCCGAAGCATTTGGGTTTGATTCAGAATCTATGACAGATGCAATTCTTGGTTGTTTAAAATCAAAACAAGACTTTTAGTAATAACAAGGAAAAACAAAAAGAAAAGGAAAGAAGAAGCAATGAGTTTCAAGTTTAGCAAAATCAGAGTTTTAGAGACAGGGTATAATTCAGGACCATGGAACATGGCTCTTGATGAGGTATTAATGGGTAGTGCAAATTATGATATACCAACTTTAAGGCTTTATGGCTGGCAACCGTCAGCTGTGTCAATAGGATATTTCCAATGCATGGATGAAGAAGTGAATGTAAAAAAGTGTAAGCAAATGGGTATTGATGTTATCAGGAGGATAACAGGAGGCGGAGCAGTATTGCATGAGTTTGAATTGACTTACTCATTCATTACAAAGATTTATCCAAAAAATATCATGGAATCTTATAAGTTGATATGTGATCCAGTAGTGATGTGTATAAATAAGCTTGGGTTTAATGCAAAATTTGCTCCATTGAATGATATCATCATAGATAATAAGAAAGTATCTGGACATGCTCAAACTAGGAAGAAAAACGTACTATTACAACATGGTACAATACTATTAGACATTAATGTTGAGAAGATGTTTTCTGTGTTAAAGATTCCGTCTGAAAAAATAAAAGACAAGATGATCAATGATGTAAAAGCAAGAGTAACGGGATTAAATAAGACATTTGAACAGGTAGCTTACGAACTAAAAGAATCTTTCAGCGAAAAATTTGTTGCTGAGACTATTGTCAATAATCCAACTATAGAAGAAATAGAAAATACCAAAAAGTTGACTAATGAGAAATATACTTCAGCTTCATGGAACTGGAAAAAGAAATTGTAATTATTTGAAAACTTATTGCCAAGTATTTGGTAGTTATGGAAGACAGTTATTATGTATGATGCAACAGTCATAGGAGGAGGTCCTGGCGGCTATACTTGCGCTATTAGAGCAGCACAACTTGGTGGTAACGTTTGCCTAATTGAAAAGAATGGGCTAGGAGGAACCTGTACTCAGAAGGGATGTATTCCTACCAAGTATCTTCATTCTTTAGGAGATACGATCAGAAGAGCAACTGGCGCAAAGAAGAATGGGCTAAATGTCCAAATTGAATTGAATTATAAACTTTTAAAGTCAAGGATGGATGCTACAGTTTCCAGACTAGCTTCTGGAATAAAGCTTCTTCTAAAGAGCAACGGTGTTAATCTATTGGAAGGTGAAGCAAATATGATTTCAGAAAATAAAGTGGGCGTTAATAACACAATACTAGAAACAAAAAATATTGTTATTGCTACTGGAAGCTATCCTCTTTGTTTGCGAGATTATGAATTTGGAGAAAATATATTATCAACTAGCTCGCTTCTGGAATTAGAAGACCTACCTGCATCAATTACTATTATTGGAGGCGGATACAGCGGATGTGAATTTGCTTCTATTCTGAATGCTCTTGGATGCAAGGTATCTTTGATCGAGGCTGAAGATCATCTAATGCCTTTTCAAATACAAGAAATCGGAAATGCAGTTGAGAAGTATATGAGGCTTGATGGCATCAATGTGATGACAAAGTCAAGAGTCGAAAAAATCATTGAGAATATAGCTCTTGTTAATGGAAAAGAGATTGTAGCAGAAAAGATTCTCGTTTGTATAGGTAGAAAACCAAATACAAATCCTAATGAATTAAATAATATGGGCATAAAATTCGAGCGACATGGTGTTAGAGTAGATGAGAAAATGCGGACTAACATTCCTAACGTATATGCGATTGGTGACGTAACTGGTATGTATGAGCTCGCACATGTTGCATCAAAACAAGGCGAGATCGTCGCTGAAAACATAATGGGAATAAAACACAACAACATTGACTATAGATCTTTACCAGTATGTGTATTCACATATCCAGAGGTTGCATTTGTAGGGGATTTAGATGGGAGATCTGGAGAATTTCCGCTTGCAGCAAGTGCAAAGGCAAACTGTTTGGGAGATACAAGAGGGCTTATCAAGGTCTTTCAGAGGGAAGGAAGACTTGTCGGAACTTATATTATTGCACCACATGCAGGCGAAATAATATCTGAGGCTGCACTAGCAATCAAAATGAAACTAAGCCCTAAAGACATATTCGATACTATACATGCTCATCCTACTCTTCCAGAGTCTTTTGCAGAGGCTGTAAGAGATATTAATAGTGAATCCATTCATCTTCCAACTAGAGATCGAATTCGTAATTCTGGTCATCTTTAGCTTATACCGAAAAAGACAAAAATGAAAAGCTACAGGCATTGTCATTAGCTAAAGAGTGTTATTCTATGAAGCTTGACCTATTAACTATTGCAGTAGTTCATAATACTATACTGGAGCTAGATGCTAGCTATCTGATTGGTATCAAACAAACTTTGATGGTGCTGTGTATAAAGGTAAAGTATATGGCATATGGGCATGGACTGACATAAGGGGCATATGGTATTGGAAAGATCTGCTCAAGGAAGCAGCGGTAGAACCAGATTCTTTGAAAAGCTGGGACGGGTACATTGAATCTGCAAAGAAACTTGATGATACTTTAAGATCAAAGGGCATAGAGGGTGTCCATTTAGACGATTCTACTAATTCTATGGATAAATGGTATCCTTATTTATGGATGCTTGGAGGAGATATACTCGTACAGAAGGAGGGACATCCAACAAAAGGAACATACTGGTTTCCAGCTTACAATAGTTCAGCAGGCGTAAAAGCATTGGAATTTCTAAAACAACAAGTGCAAGCAGGAATAAAGCCACAAAGTCATCTGTTTGAGACTGCTTTTGCAAAGGAAAAAAAATTTGCTGTGATTATAACCGGCTCATGGATGCCAGGAGAGTTTCCACGTGATCAGTGGTCAAACCTTTCAAACAAGGTTGGTTTTTTACCACTGTTTCCATTAGCTTCAGATGCTATCCATAACTCTACAATGATGGGAGGATGCGAGTTTAGCATGGGAATTGATAACTTTAATGGTTGAACCAAAAATACTTGCACCTTGGCTAAAGCAATATGGATATCTTCCTACACAGAAATCAATAGGGCAAGGTCCGTATGCAGCAAGCTTGAATCAGACAATACCATACTACGACAAGATGATTTCCATGATTTCATTTGGAAGCAGCAGACCTAGTCTGCCAGAGTATCCTCAAGTTGCTGACAATATAAGGGAAGCGATACACGAGGTTTACTTTAACATTAAGGATTCTAAGCATGCGTTAGACGACGCTGCCAGAAAGTCTGCAAAGGCTTTGGGATGGTAGGATAGGCTACCGTATCTTACTTGGTTTAACTGTCAATGTATCACTTTTTCAAATTGCTAAGGAGTGATCATTAAGTGAAAAGTCAAGTAGAAATCTTAAATGGTTCAATCAACTTCAGAGAGAATATTTTGAGCCGTGATTTTGAGCATAAAGTAGTAAATGGAATACACTAAACAAACAGTATGAAGTTTAAGACCGCTATAGTTTTAGTGTCCTAACCCTTTCGAGTATCTTTGAATGATCAGCTTCTGGTTCTGTAGTTATATAGAGAAGATGTTCATCACCTAATGGCATAGTAATACGTTTAA
>Ga0075434_100000822_pt1 | contig 24682 bp, 26 predicted proteins | sample RhiMethybrSRZTD3_FD_75298 | JGI IMG/M metagenome (GOLD analysis project Ga0075434, IMG submission 75298) | Populus rhizosphere microbial communities from Tennessee, USA - Rhizosphere MetaG P. TD hybrid SRZTD3 | ecosystem: Host-associated > Plants > Roots > Rhizosphere > Soil | place: USA... | reverse complement strand
AGATGCTCGGCACCGCCTGGCCGGTGGTCTCGCGTCCCGTCAGGTTGCGTGCCCGGTAGTGCGCCTCGTAGAGACGGCCCGGCTGCACCTCCATCGAGGAGGCGACCGGCTCGAGCGTCCAGCCGCCGTCCGGCACCGAGGCAGTGAACTCGACGACGACCATGCGGTCCGGCACGGGCACTTCGCCCGCCGCCGTGCCCGCGCGCGTCAGCGAGGAGTAGGTGCCGATGCCCGTGACCTCGCAGAAGACGTCGTACAGCGGCACCAGCGCGAAGCCGAACGCGAAGCTGCCCGCCGCCATCAGCACGAGGCGGAGCACGAGGCTGCGGTTCTTCTTCGCGGGCTCGCTCACGTAGCACGTTCCGCGAGCTGCAGCACGACGTACGCGACGTAGACCGCGAGCGCGACGAGGCCGAGCGCGATTGCGAGCCGCCCGTTCTTCGACAGCGACATCAATGGACCTCCGGCGCCTTCTCGAAGGTGTGGTACGGGGCCGGCGACGGCACGGTCCACTCGAGGCCGTGCGGCCAGTCCCAGACTCCCGCGGTCGCGCGCTCGCCGCCGCGCACGCACTTGACGATCAGCCAGATGAACAGGAGCTGCGACAGGCCGAAGCCGAAGGCGCCAATCGAGGACACCATGTTCCAGTCGGTAAACTGCACCGCGTAGTCGGGGATGCGCCGCGGCATGCCGGCGAGCCCGAGGAAGTGCTGCGGGAAGAACAGGACGTTCACGAAGATCGCCGACAGCCAGAAGTGCCACTTCGCGAGGCGCATGTCGTACATGTGCCCGGTCCACTTCGGCAGCCAGTAGTAGACCGCGGCCATGATGGCGAATACGGCGCCCGGCACCAGCACGTAGTGGAAGTGCGCGACGATGAAATAGGTGTCGTGGTACTGAAAGTCCGACGGCACGATCGCCATCATCAGGCCCGAGAAGCCGCCGATCGTGAACAGGAACAGGAAGGCGAGCACGAACAGCATGGGCGGCTCGAAGCTGATCGAGCCGCGCCACATCGTGGCGGTCCAGTTGAAGATCTTCACGCCGGTCGGCACGGCGATCAGCATCGTGGATAGCGTGAAGAACAGCTGCCCCGCGAGCGGCATTCCCACGGTGAACATGTGGTGCGCCCAGACGATGAACGACAGGAAGGCGATCGACGCGATCGCGTACACCATGGCTTCGTAGCCGAAGATCGGCTTGCGCGAGAAGGTCGAGATGACCTCTGACACGATCCCGAACGCCGGCAGGATCATGATGTAGACCTCGGGGTGCCCGAAGAACCAGAACACGTGCTGGAACAGCACCGGGTCGCCGCCGCCCGCCGCGTTGAAGAAGCTGGTCTTGAAGAAGTAGTCGGTGAGCAGCATCGTCACGCCGCCCGCGAACACCGGCATCACCGCGATCAGGAGGTATGCGGTGATCAGCCACGACCAGGAGAACAGCGGCATCTTGAGGAGCGTCATGCCCGGCGCGCGCATGTTGACGATCGTCACGATCACGTTGATCGCGCCCATGATCGAGCTCGCGCCCATCAGGTGGATCGCGAACACCGCCATCGGGAAGGCCTCGCCGGTCTGCAGCACGAGCGGCGGGTAGAGCGTCCAGCCCGAGGCCGGCGCGCCGCCCGGCATCAGGAAGGTCGAGAGCAGCAGCAGGAACGCGAATGCGAGCAGCCAGAAGCTGAACAGGTTCATGCGCGGGAGCGCCATGTCCGCGGCGCCGATCTGCATCGGGATCATCCAGTTCGCGAGGCCGACCGTCGCCGGCATCACCGCGCCGAAGACCATCACGAGCGCGTGCATGGTCGTCATCTGGTTGAACACCGCCGGGTTCAGGAGCTGCAAGCCCGGCTCGAACAGCTCGGCGCGGATCATGAACGCGAACGCGCCGCCGATGAGGAACATCGTGAGCGAGAACACGAGGTACATCGTGCCGATGTCCTTGTGGTTCGTCGTCGTGAGCCAGCGCACGATGCCCTTCGGGGGCCCGTGCGCGTGGTCGTCGTGGTGGCCCGCGTGTGCCATCGTCATTGCTCCGTCGCGGCGAGCGCCGTGGCGACTTGTTTCTGATTCAAGAGCCAGGCGTCGAACTCGGCCTTGGGCTTCGCGACCACGACGATCGGCATGAAGCCGTGGTCGGCGCCGCAGAGCTCCGCGCACTGGCCGCGGTAGGTGCCGGGCTTGTCGGCGTCCACCGAGATCCACATCTCGTTGATGAACCCGGGGATCGCGTCGCGCTTCATGCCGAACTGCGGCACCCACCAGGCGTGGATGACGTCGTTCGCGGTGAGGAGCATGCGCACCTTGACGCCGGTCGGGATCACGAGCGGCTTGTCGACGTCGAGCAGGTAGTGCTCGACGGTGCGCGGGTCGATCCCCGAGCCCTTTTGCCGCGCCAAGTCGCTCGAACGCGCCAGGCGGCTGTAGAACTTCACGCCGGTGCCGAGGTACTCATATTGCCAGTACCACTGGTGGCCCGTGACTTTGATGGTGAGGCCGGAACCGGAGGTGTCCTCGATCTTGACGAGTTTCTCGACCGACGGGATCGCCATCACGATCAGGATGATGACCGGCACGATCGTCCAGGCCGCCTCGAGGCGCGCGTTGTGCAGCATCTTGAGGTCGGAGACGGCGCCCTTCGACTTCCGGAAGCGCGTCATCGCCACGACCATCGCGCCGAAGGTGAAGAACGCGATGACGAGGCAGATCCAGAGCATGATCATGTGCATGCCGTGGATCTCGCGCGAGAGCTCGCTGACGCCCTCCGGCATGTTGATGAGGCTCCAGTCCGCGCGCGCCGGCAGGGATGCGAGCGAGGCGAGGATGCCGGCGACGACCGACCGCATCTGGAACCGACTGGCGATGTGCAACGGATCCCCCGGGGATGGCCCGCGATCCGCGGGCTCACGGCCCGCGCATCGTAAGGGTTGGGAGCTACTGCCGCAACCCGCTTTTTTCCTTCTCCGCCAGTGGGATGCGGCTCAATCGCAGCGCACCTGACAACGCCGCTGCCGCGGCCGCGACGTCGGGCCGCGCCATGTGCGGAACGATGCCGAGACAGGGCGCGGCAATGCGCGCTTCGAGCGTCGCGACATTCGCGTCGAAGCGCGCGAAACCCGGGTCGATGTGGTTGCCGGCCCACCCGGCGAGCGTGAGCCCACGCGCGGCGATTGCCTCCGCGGTCAGGAGAGCATGGTTCAGGCAGCCGAGCCGCAGTCCCACGACGAGGATCACATCCATGCCGAGGAGCGTCGGAATCTCCGCGAAGCTCCGTCTCCCGTCGAGCGGCACGAGGAAGCCACCCGCGCCTTCGGCAAGCACGACATCCGCGCCGGCGCGGACCGTTTCGTATGCTCTCGCGATTCGTGAAGTGTCGATTTCGACTCCCGCCTCATCCGCAGCGATGTGCGGGGCGATCGCAGGCTCGAACAGCCAGGGATTCACGACGGCGTAAGGGTGGCGCTCGCTCGACTCGGCCTGAAGCAAGAGCGCGTCGTCGTTCGCCGGACCCTCCGGCCCCGCGACGCTGCCGGCCGCAACCGGCTTCATGCCGGCGACCCGCAGGCCCGATTCACGCAGGCGGCGGAGCAGCGCGGCCGTGATGAGCGTCTTGCCGACGCCGGTATCGGTGCCCGTGATGAAATAGTCGCGCCGCATGGCCGTGCGCCGGCAATCAGGTCGGAACAGTGGCCTGCTTGGCGGAACTTGCCGCGAGCCGCGCTTCGGTCGCCGACACCAGCGCCTGGAACCTCGGATCGTTGCGCAGCAAGTCGAGGTCGGGGTCCGCCTTGACGTACGGCAGGAACATTTCTGTCACCGTTTCGAACACCGGGCCGATCATGCTGAGGGAGGCCTCCTTGTCCTTGAGATAGACGCACAAGGCACAGGCGAAGTTGTAGCGCATGTTGAAGTTCTTCGGATCGATCAGCATGGCACGCTCCATGCGCGTCTTGGCGCGCTCGCCCTCGCCCAGCGCGCAGAGCGCATATGCGCTGTAACCCGCCACCATGGAGTTGTTCGGGTCGTGGGCCAATATGGCCTCGGCCCGGTCCAGCGCACGCTGCGCGGAGCGGCGCTTGCCTTCGACGTCGCCGAGGGCGGTGTAAGCGCTCATAAGCACGGAAGCGGAATTGAGGTCAGCCTCCATGAGGCTCGCCGCCTTCTCGTAGAAGCGGACCGCATCCTTGTGCCGTTTCAGCTGGTAGTTCAGGCGACCGGCGGAGCGATTGACTTCGTAGGATTCGGGATCCAGTTCGAGGGCGGTGGCGACCTCAGCCGCCGCCGCTTCTGCATCGCCGTCCGCAAGCAGGATCCGGGCCTTGACTGCATGGGCCTCGGCAAGTCTGGGGTCGATAGAAAGCGCGTGCTCGGCGGCCGCCATGCCCTCGCCGGCGTCGATGCCCGACGCTTCGCGTAACTTGTTGTGGCCGATCGCCTTGAGCGCCCAGGCCTGTGCATAGCGTGGATCGATCTCGGTGGCGCGCCCGCACAGGCGGATGATGGCCTCCGCGGAAGGCACGTCGTATTCCTGGCCGCTGATGTAGGTCTCGCGCGCCATCAGATAGAGATTGTGGGCCTCGGCGTTGCTCGTGCCGCGCCGCTCGATGGCCTTCTTCTCCTCCGGCAGCAGCCGAAGCTTCAACGCCTTGACGATCGCCTCCGAGATCTCGTCCTGCAGCGCGAAGATGTCGCTCGAGTCGCGGTCGTAGCGTTCCGCCCAGACGTGGCTATTGGTCGCGCCGTCGACCAGCTGCGCACTGATCCTCACGCGGCCGCCCGCCTTGCGGACGCTGCCCTCGAGCACATGGCTCACCTTGAGCTCGCGCGCGACCTTCAGGATGTCGACCTGCTTGCCCTTGTACATGAAGGCACTGTTGCGCGCGATGATTCCGAGCGAAGAGACCTTGCTGAGGTCGGTGATGATGTCTTCGGTGATGCCGTCGCTGAAGTATTCCTGCTCCGGGTCGCCGCTCATGTTGACGAACGGCAGCACGCAGATCGTGTAGCGCGGGGCATCCTTGGCCGGGGGCTGGGCGGGAGCGGCGCCCCCTGACTTCGCGGGACGCGAGGCCTGGGTGCGCGCGATCATCGCGCCGAGCGCGCGCAGGAATTCCACCGCCTGCGGACTCGCGGGGTTCTCGCTCCAGCCGTCGAGGTCGGTCGTGTGGATGGCGCGCACGTCCATCGGCAGGCGCGCCTGCTCGAACCGCACCGGCACGAGGATGTTGCGCTCGGCGGCTTCGCGCGCCTCGCCGCGCACCCAGCGCGAAGCCACGGAAGTCGGTGTCCAGACCACCAGCACGGCCGAGGCCGCCTCGATCTCGGTTTCGATCTGGTCGTCGAACTCCTGTCCCGGAGAGATGTCGGGATCCCACCAGACGGACCACCCCTTCGCCTCGATCGCGGCTACAAGAGGCGCGACGCGCGCCTTGTCGGCGCGCGCATACGAAACGAAAACGTCAGCCATGCCTAGTGAGTCCTGCTCCCGGTCGGAGGCCGAAATGCGAGGGCTGCCAAGCATACACGCGCGCCGAACCCCGGAGTAGCGAGCGATCGGCGGGCCGTCACCCCGGCGGCTTGAACTGGAAGCGGCACACATGTCCGCCGCGCGCCATGCACTCGTGCAGCTGGACCTTGCTGCCGCTGAAGCCGGACAGCAACGCGAGGTCGAAGTGGCAGATCTCGGGATTTCGAGTCGCGAGCTCGTGGAACACGCAGTTGTCGGCTTCGATCGTCGGCGCGCCGCCGAGGTCGCCGGCCGTGCGCGCGTCGTAGCCGAGCTCGCTCATCAGCGTTGCGAGCGATTCGACCCGCTCGCGCCGGCTGCCGGTGGCGGGGGAGCCCTGGCGGATCTGCGCAACGACTGCCGCGGCGATGCGACCGAGACGCACGCGCAGGCCGCTCGTGCCGTGTTCCTTCTCCATCGCCTCGATCAGGAGCTGGGCAAACCAGGAATAGCGGCGCGGGAATTCCTCGCGGCCCCGGGGCGAGAGCACGAAGAGCTGCTCAGGGCGGCCGCCGGTGGGCCGCATCTCCCCGGCCGCGACCAGCCCGTCGCGCATCAGCGCGGCGAGATGCTGGCGCACGGCGGTTCGTGTCACGCCGACAGCGCCCGCCATCTCATCGATGCTGGCGCCCCCCTTGTTTCGGAGGAGGTGACGCATCAGGCGGTTGCGGCTGGCGCCGAATGTCTCGCTCATGGCGGCTCTCCGAGGTACAGGTACTTTTGGCATATTAATATTCCGATACTGTCTTTGTCGAGCTATAAGGGACGCGTCCCCGCTGCGCCCTTTCGGCCGGCGGTCCAGACCGGAGGACGCTGTCATGTTGCATCGCCGCTCATTGCTTCTCCTGATCGCGGCAGCCGCTGCGATCGCCGCCTGCGATGGCGGCGGCCGGGCACAGCCCCCCGCCGTCGAAGCAACCAATCCCGCGGACGGCGCGTCCGAAGTCGCGGTCGACACGGCAATTACCGTCGACTTCGGGCGTCCGATGGATCCGTCGTCCATCAACGCCGCGAACTTCGGGATCGCGTGTCCCGATGGCACGACGATCGATGGCGCGGTCGCCTACGACCGCGCGAGCCACAGCGCCACCTTTACGCCGAACGCGGTGCTGCCAGGCGACACCCATTGCGTCGCCACCGTCACGACGGGCGTGCGCAGCCGTGGCGGTAGGGCACTCGCTGCGGACGTTCGCTGGACATTCTCCACCGCGCTCGACCCGGCGCTCGTTGCGGCTGGACGCGACATCTTCCGCTACGACACCTTCGGCGACGAGACGCAGTGGACCGACGCCCTCCGGATGCACGAGGTCATCCGCACCGCCGTCGATCCGGTCACCGCGCTGTCGGTCGGACTCAAGGTCGACGCGGAAGCGTTGCCGCCCGCCGTCGTGGAAGGCATCCAGAACGGAACGATCAGCCTCACGGATCCTGCGACCACGGTTGCGCTCCTGAAGCTCGACGCCGTCGTCGGCGTGAAGGGCACGGTGGAGACAATTGCCGGCGTCGACACGCTGACGCACGTCGGCATCACCTGTGCGCTGTGCCATTCCACGGTCGACGATTCATTCGCCCACGGCATCGGCCGGCGACTCGACGGCTGGCCGAACCGTGACCTGAATCCGGGCGCGATCATCGCGCTGTCGCCGGCGCTCAGCCCCGCGCAGAAAGCGGTCTACAACTCCTGGGGCCCGGGCAAGTACGACCCGCGCTTCAATTTCGACGGCCTGAACGGGCCGCAGGTCATCCCGCCCGCGTTCGGATTGCGCGGAATCCACAGCATCACGGCGACAGGCGATGGCGATGAGCTCGCGTACTGGAACCGCTACGTCGCCGTCACGCAGATGGGCGGACACGGCAGCTTCAGCGAACCGCGCACCGGCGTCGCGGTGACGAACGGCACAGACGACCTCGTCACGGACAAGCTGCCGGCGCTGCAGGCCTATCAGCTCTCCATCGCAGCGCCGGCGGCGCCGGACGGAAGCTTCGATGCCGCGGCCGCGGAGCGCGGACGGGCGCTCTTCGAGGGCGCCGCGGGCTGCGCCGGCTGCCACAGCGGGACGGAGTTCACCGACGCCAACGAGCGCCTGCACTCGCCCGACGAGGTCGTGAGCGAGCCGGAGCCCCCGGGCGTGCCGAGCTACGCGTCGCGGAGCGCCACGAAGATGTATCGCACGGCGCCGCTCAAGGGCCTGTGGCAGCACCCGCCCTATTTCCACAACGGCACGGCCGCGACGCTCGCGGACGCGGTCGCCGCCTACGACGCGCGGCAAGGGCTCGGCCTCACCGAAGCCGAGCAGGCTGACCTCGTCGAATACCTCAAATCCCTTTAGGAGAACCGCCATGAAATTTTCTTTCCCCGCCACCCTGCTCGCGGCCGCCGCCGTAATCAGCCTGCCGGCCGCCGCGCACGACGCGCCGACGCCGAAGGCCGCGCAGCCCGCCGCCATCGCGACGAAGCTCGCCGACACGCGCGCGGCGTTGCGGGACCTCTGGATCGGCCACGTGTTCTGGGTTCGTAACGTCGTGGACGCGCGTTTCGAAGGCGACAAGGCCGCCGCCGACGCGGCGGAGCGGCAGGTGGTCGAGAACGCGAAAGCGATCGCCGGTGCCATCGAGCCTTTCTATGGCAATGCAGCGTCTGAAAAATTGTTCACGTTGCTCGCCGGCCATTGGGGTGCGGTCAAGAGTTACCTCGACGCGACCGTCGCGAACAACAAGTCGGGCCAGGACGCGGCCATGTCGAAGCTGCTCGCCAATGCCAACGACATCGCGACCTTCCTCGGCGGCGCGAACCCCAACCTGCCGGTCGAGACCTTGAAGGGCCTCCTTGCCGCACACGGCTCGCATCACGTGCAGCAGATCGGCGAGTTCAAGGCCAAGCAATGGGACGCCGAGGCCAAGACCTGGGCGGCTATGACGCAGCACATGTACGTGATCGCGGACGCGCTCGCGGACGGGCTCGCGAAGCAGTTTCCCGAGAAGTTTCGCTGAGGCGGACTAGTTGCGCCGCCGGATGTCGCGGACCGGGACGATGACCTCGTCCGGCCCGCGGTGTCCGCGGCCCGAGGGCCCGGTTGCTCCCCAGGCCTGCCCGAATACGACTTCGTAGGTCGATGGGACAACGCCTTCCGCGCGAAAGGGCTCGTAAGCTTCGGTCATCGCGGCGATTCGCCCGCGCCCGGTAAGGCCGCGGTTGCGGGAGCTCGCAGCATTCTGTGCGCCGATCGCCTTCAGGTCGCGCATCAGCGCGCCGACGTCCGGGTAGGTAAGCGTGTAGCGGCTCACGTCGAGCACCGCTTCCGTGAGTCGCGCGCGGACGAGACCGTCACCGAGGTCGTGCATGTCGGTAAAGGGATGCACGTGCGCAGCGCCATCGACGGACGCCCAGGCTGCGCGAAGCTCGACGAGCGTGTCGGGCCCGAAGCTCGTGAAGGTGAACAAGCCCCGCGGGCGCAGGATGCGTGCGACCTCGGCAAAAACCGCGTCGATGTCCTCGCACCAGGGCAGCATCAGGTTGCTGAAGACGAGGTCGACGCTCGCATCCGGCAGCGGCAGTGCCTCGGCCTCCCCGCGCAGGAACTCGATGCGGCTCCCGGCACCGCTGCGCGCGGCCTCGCGCAGCATCGCGGGCGAAGCGTCGAGTGCAATGATGCGGGCGCGCGGCCATCGCCCGGCCATCGTCGCGGCGCCACGGCCGGTGCCGCAGCCGAGGTCGAGGACGGAATCCGGGACGAAGGCGATCCAGTCCAGCCGCGCGATCATCTGATCGCGCAGCCGACCCGCGAGCACGGCGGACTCGTCGTAGCCCGCGCTCGCAAGGTCGAAATGCTTGAGGATGGCAGCGCGGTCGAGGAGAGGCGGCCCCGAATGGAGCGGTCGCTTCGCGCCGCTCATTCGGGCGACATGACTTCAGACAGAGACGCAACCAACCCTTCGACGTCCGCATCGCGATGCGCGGCAGAGAGCGCGATACGCAGGCGGGAACTGCCTTCGGGCACGGTCGGTGGCCGGATCGCGGCGACGAAGTAGCCGCGCTCGAGCAGGCGCTGGCTCGCCTCGACGGCGTCGTCAGCGCCACCCACCAGAATGGGCTGAATCGGCGTCTCCGAGACCGCAAGCGGAATGCCGGCCTCGGCCGCGAGCGCGCGGAAGCGGCGCGTCAGCGCGAGCACGCGGGTGCGCCGCCAGGACTCGGAGATCGAGACTGCGAGCGCAGCCCGTGTCGCGGCTGCGACCGCGACCGGGAGCGCCGTCGTATAAATGTAGGTCCGAGCGCGCTGGATTAGGGTCTCGATGAGGCCGGCATCCCCGGCGACGAAGGCGCCGAAGCTGCCGAAGGCCTTGCCCAGCGTACCGACGAGCGCGGGGACATCGTGAACAGTGAGGCCGAAGTGCTCGAGCAAGCCTCCGCCACTCGCGCCCAGCACGCCGAGCCCGTGCGCGTCGTCCACCGCGATGAAGGCGCCAGATCTCCGGCAGGCCGCCGCGATCGCGGGCAGTGGCGCGACGTCGCCGTCCATGCTGAAGACGCCGTCGGTCAGCACGAGCGCGGTGCCTGTCGCGCCGCCGGCGAGCTTCGCCTCGAGCGCCGCGGCGTCGCCGTGGGCGTAGTAGTCGATGGAAGCGCGTGCGATGCGTCCCGCGTCGATCAGCGACGCATGGTTGAGCGCGTCCCCGAGGACGGTTCCGCCCTTGCGGACGAGCGCCGTCGCGAGGCCGAGGTTCGCCATGTAGCCGGTGGAGAAGAGGAGGGCACGCTCGCGATGCGTGAATGCCGCCAGCTCTTCCTCGAGGGCTTCGTGCTCGCCCTGGTGGCCGGTGATGAGGTGCGAGGCGCGCGCCCCGACGCCGTGCTCGCGCGCGGCCTCGATGAAGGCCGCCGTCACACGCGGATGCGCCGCGATGCCGAGGTAGTCGTTGCTGCAGAAGTCGACGCAGCGCCGGCCGTCGAGCTCGATCTCGGCAGTGTCGTGCGAAAGGCGGCGGACGCTGCGGCGGCGGCGCCGCAGGCCGCGCTCGTCGAGCTCCGCGAGCGCGGACTCGAACGCCATCGGCGCGGGCGTCATGAGCTCAACTCCCCGCGGCGGCGGGCTCCGGCCGGATGCCGAGTCGGCCGAAGAGTGCGTGGTCGCTCGCGGTGTCGGGATTGCCCGTCGTCAGGAGCTTCTCGCCGTAGAAGATCGAGTTCGCGCCTGCGAGGAAGCAGAGCGCCTGCATCTCGTCGCTCATCTGGGCGCGGCCCGCCGACAGGCGGACGTGCGAGCGCGGCATGAGGATGCGTGCGAGGGCGATGATCCGCACGAACTCGATGGGATCGATCGCCGCCGTGCCCGCGAGCGGCGTGCCCGGCACCTGCACGAGGTTGTTGATCGGGACGCTCTCCGGGTGCGGGTCGAGCGTCGCGAGCGTGTGCAGGAAAGCGACGCGGTCTTCCGGTTGCTCGCCCATGCCGAGGATGCCTCCGCAGCAGACATGGATGCCGGCCGCCCGGACGGCCGCGAGCGTATCGAGGCGGTCCTGATAGGTGCGCGTCGTGATGACCTCGCCGTAGAAGGATTCCGACGTGTCGAGGTTGTGGTTGTAGTAGTCGAGCCCGGCCTCCTTCAGCCGAAGCGCCTGCGCGGGCGAGAGCATGCCGAGCGTCGCGCAGGTCTCGAGGCCGAGCGCGGCGACGCCCTCGACCATCTCGACGACCTGTTCGAGGTCACGGTCCTTCGGGCTCCGCCAGGCCGCGCCCATGCAGAAACGCGTCGCGCCCGCCTCGCGCGCCGCGCGCGCGCGCTCGACGACCGCGGCCGGGTCCATGAGCGCCTCGCGCTCGAGCCCCGTGTCGTAGCGGATGCTCTGCGGGCAATAAGCGCAGTCCTCGGGACAGGCGCCGGTCTTGATCGAGAGCAGTGTCGATACCTGCACGGCATTCGGGTCGAAGTGCCGCCGATGGATCGACTGCGCGCGATGCATGATGTCGCTGAAGGGAAGCGCGTGGAGCGCGCGCACTTCCTCGAGCGTCCAGCTGCTGCGGATGTCCGCGACCGCGCCGTTGCCGTCCATTGCATTGCTCCCCGTTCGGAACGAAATACCGCCGCATGGCGCGCTCGCCCGCGGCGCATGTTGGCTTCGTGGCGCAGTATTCGAACGCCCTCCAGGACTGTCAACCAAGCCTGCTGCGGCAGGTTTACGGCGTCTCCAGGACGCTGATTCACAAGCTTTTTCCGGCGACCTGCCTGCTCTGCCGGGACCCCGGCCAGCCGCCCTTCCTCGACCTTTGCCGCGACTGCGAAGGGGACCTTCCGCGCACCGGGCGCGGCTGCGAGATCTGCGCCGCACCGCTCGCGCCGCCCGCGCTCGCCTGCGGACACTGTCTCTCGCAGCGGCCCGCGTTCGACGCGGCCTTCGTACCGTATCGATACGAATTCCCGCTGATCGAGCTGGTTCATCGACTGAAGTACGGCGGGCAGATCGCGATTGCACGCATCCTGGGCACGCTGCTGGCGCGCCGGCTGGCCGAACGCGGCGCCACGGAGGTCGACGCAGTCGTTCCCGTGCCGCTGCACCGCTCGCGCGAGGCGCGGCGCGGATACAACCAGGCGGGGGAGATCGCGCGATTCGCGGCGGAGATCCTCGGCCTGCCGGTCGCGGATCGCATCGCAATTCGGGCGCGCGCGACGGAGGAGCAGGCGGCATTGCCGGCCATCGTGCGGCGCGTGAACGTCAGCGGCGCTTTCGAAGTTCTCCCCGACAATGTCCCTGCCGCCGTCGCGATCGTCGACGACGTGCTGACGACCGGCTCGACCGCGGACGCGCTTGCCTGCGAGTTGAAGCGCGCGGGTTGCCGGCGCGTGGAGGTCTGGGCGGTGGCGCGCGCCACGGGTGGCGCGACGGCGGGCGGCTACGTGCCTCAATAGAGATAGTCGAGCGCGATTCCGACGAAGACCACGAGCCCGACGTAATGATTGTTGTTGAAGGCCTGGAAGCAGGCCGCGGGCGCGCGGTGCCGGATCAGCCAAAGCTCGTGGAGGAAGAGAATGGCCGCCGCGACGAGCCCGCCGCGGTACCAGATGCCGAGATGCGCTTCCTGTCCGGCGAGCCAGAGCGCCGCGAGCGCCATGGCCATCATGATCGCGATGATCGCGCGGTCGGCCTCGCCGAAGAGGATCGCGGTCGACTTCACGCCGATGCGTTCGTCGTCTTCGCGATCCACCATGGCGTACATCGTGTCGTAGACCGCGGCCCAGAGCACGACGGCCGTGAGGAGGAGCCAGGCGACCTTCGGCGCCTCGCCGGTCAGCGCGGCGAAGGCCATCGGGATCGACCATCCGAAGGCGACGCCGAGGTAGAACTGCGGCACGTGCACGACGCGCTTGAGCCAGGGATAGGTGACGGCGAGCAGGGCGCCCGCGACCGCGAAAAGCTGGGCATGGGCATCGAGCTGCAGCGCGATCCAGATCGCGACGAGGCCGAGCGCGACGAACACGAACAGCGCCTCGGTCGGCGCGATGCGCCGCGCCGCAAGAGGGCGGTCCTTGGTGCGCGCGACTTCCGGATCGAAGTCGCGGTCGGCGTAGTCGTTGATGACGCAGCCGGCCGAGCGCGTCACCACGACGCCGACGAGGAACAGGATGAGAATGCGCGCGTCGGGCCGGCCGTTGCCCGCGATCCAGAGCCCCCAGAGCGCCGGCCACATGAGCAGCCAGATCCCAATCGGCCTGTGCAGGCGCATGAGCAGCGCGTACTCACGCAGCGTCCGGCCGAGGGCACGGAACGCGCCGCGCACGGGCGGCGGCTGCCACTCCGGCTTGTACGTCGGATCGCGCTGCCTCGCGACGTCTGGATCTTCGCTCACGAATGCGATTCGGGCAGGAAAACCTCCTGCACGAGGAGCCGGTCGCCGTCGATCGCAAACCACGAGCGGCGTGCCCACAGCTCCGCCGGCGGGTCGCGGCGCTCGCGCAAGGCGCGCTGGTAGAGGCCATCGCCCGGCACGAGGCGCGTGAACTCGAGCGGCCCGCGCTCGAGGCCCGGAACGGCCGCGAGCCGCTCGCCGAGCGCGGCGCGCCCGAGCGTCGTGAGCCAGCGCTGGCGCGTGAGCGTCGCGTGCGGCACCAGCGTCTGCGCGAACACCCAGGGCCAGCCGTCGCAGGTGAGCTCGATCTCGCGGACGAACGCGGTGTGATCGGTCGTCCGAAGCACGGCCGCATCGGACCGCGCGAGCGGCGCATCGGCCAGGGAGACGATGGTGAGCCCCGGCGTGCCGTCGCAGCAGGCGCGCAGGCGCTCGGTAAGGAGACCCGGCTCCGAGAGCCACGCGGCGGCCGCCGGCGCCGCCGCGGGCGCGAACTCGTCCAGCCGCTCCGTCCATCGCGGTGCCGGTCGCGCGTCCGTCCTTGCTGCGGGCTGTCCGTTCATACCTTGCCGTATCGGGTCGAGGCGCCGATCCAGCGGCGCTCGAGAGGCGCAATGTTATCCGCATGCGCGCGCATCATCACGTCGGCCGCGGCTTGCACCCGCGGAACGAGGTCGGCATCGCGCATGAGGTCCGCGACCTTCAGCTGCATGAGGCCGGTCTGGCGCGTGCCGAGGAGCTCTCCCGGGCCGCGGAGCTCGAGGTCCCGCCGCGCCACGACGAAGCCGTCGGACGTCGACCGGAGCACCGCCAATCGCTCCTTCGCCATCCCGGAGAGCGGCGCGTGCCAGAGCAGGAGGCAGCTCGAGGCCTCGCTGCCGCGCCCGACGCGCCCGCGCAGCTGGTGCAGCTGCGCGAGTCCCATGCGCTCGGCGTTCTCGATGATCATCAGGCTTGCGTTCGGCACGTCGACGCCCACTTCGATGACCGTCGTCGCGACGAGGAGCCCGATCTCGCCCGCCTTGAACTTCGCCATCGTCTTCTCGCGCGCACTCGGCGGCATGCGCCCGTGCACGATGCCGACCTTCACGTCCGGCAGCGCCGCGGCGAGCGCGGCGGCCGTGTCCTCGGCCGCCTGCGCCTCGAGCAGCTCCGACTCCTCGATCAGCGGGCAGACCCAATACGCCTGGCGACCGGCGAGGCAGGCCGTACGGATCCGCTGCACGACCTCGTCGCGCCGCGAGTCGGGCATCGCGACCGTCACGACCGGCGTGCGCCCCGGCGGCAGCTCGTCGATCACGGAAACGTCGAGGTCGGCGTAGGCTGTCATCGCGAGCGTCCGCGGGATCGGCGTCGCCGTCATGATGAGCTGGTGCGGGTAACGCCCGTGCGAGCCCTTCTCGCGCAGACGCATGCGCTGGTGAACGCCGAAGCGGTGCTGCTCGTCCACGATCACGAGGGCGAGGCGCCTGAAGCGGACATCCTCCTGGAAGAGCGCGTGCGTGCCGATGACGACGCCCGACTTGCCCTCGGCGAGGATCGCCTCCGCCTCGTGCCGCATCTTCGCCGGCAGCCGGCCAGTGAGCAGGACCGGCGCGAGTCCGAGCGGCGCGAGCCAGCGAGTGAAGTTCTGCGTGTGCTGCTCGGCGAGAAGCTCGGTCGGCGCCATCAGTGCGGCCTGGTATCCGGCCTCGACGGCATCGGCCGCGGCGAGCGCTGCGACGATCGTCTTCCCGGACCCGACGTCGCCCTGCACCAGGCGGAGCATCGGGTGCGGGATCGCGAGGTCGGCGCGAATCTCGGCCAGCACGCGCTGCTGCGCGGACGTGAGCGTGAATCCCGTGCCCGCGAGCAGTTTTCCGGCCAGCTCGTTGTGTGCCTCGACCTTCCAGGCCGGGTCGCGGCGGATTTCATTGCGCAGCCGCCGGAGCGAAAGCTGCTGCGCGAGCAGCTCCTCGAATGCGAGTCGCCGCTGCGCGGGATGCCGGCCCGCCTCGAGCTCCGCGAGCCGCGCGTCCGGGGGCGGCCGGTGCACGAACTGCAAAGCCTCGCGCAGCCCCGGCAGCTTCAGCTCGCGCTGGATCGCCTCCGGCAGCCAGTCCGCCAGCTCTCCGTCGCCGACGGCGGCGAGCGCCTGCGCGGTCAGGTTCCGGAAGCGGCCTTGCTGAACGCCTTCCGTCACGGGGTAGATCGGCGTCAGCGCGCCTTCGACGGCCTGCTTGTCCGGCGCGCCGGCGTCCTTGTACTCGGGGTGCACGATCTCCGGCCCGTGCTTGCCGCGTCGCACTTCGCCGAAACATCGCAGGCGAGCGCCGCGCACGAGCTGCGCCTGCTGGGCGCCGCTGAAGTGGAAAAAGCGCAGCGTCAGGAATCCCGTCCCGTCCGAGAGCCGCACGAGCAGGGAGCGCCGCCCGCGGAATACGACTTCGGCGAGCTCGATCGTGCCTTCCACCGCCGCGCGCATGCCGGGGCGCAGCGAGCCGATCGGCACGATGTGCGTGCGGTCCTCGTAGCGGGTCGGCAGCCAGAAGAGGAGGTCTGCGACGCTCTCGATGCCGAGCCTCGACAGGCGCTTCGCGAGCGTGGGCCCCACGCCCTTCAGCGCGGTGACCGGGCGTCGCTCGAGCGTCACGGCACGAGTATGCAGTCGACCTCGATCGCGGCGCCGCGGGGCAGGGACGCCGCGCCGATGGTCACGCGCGCCGGGTAAGGCTCGCTGAAGAACTCCTGCATGATCTTGTTCACCGTCGAGAAGGTGTTGAAGTCCGCGAGGTAGATCGTGACGCGCACTGCAGCGGCGAGGCTCGAGCCCGCGGCTTCGGCGACCGCTGCGAGGTTCGAGAACACGCGGCGCGCTTCCGCCTCGACGCCGCCTTTCACCAGCTCGCCCGTCGCCGGGTCGAGGCCAATCTGGCCCGAGAAGTAGACGGTTCCGCCCGCGGCGATCGCCTGGGAGTAGGGGCCGATGGCCTTCGGTGCGTTGGCCGTGTGGATGGTCTTGCGTGTCATGGGTCGCGTCCGCGGATGTTCGGGCGAACATCATAGGGCTTCGCGGGCCCGGACGGATTCGCGCCGAGTGTCGTCCGGTTGACAGAGCGCGCGCGCCGCGCCCCGCAACATGACTCCCGGATCCAAAGTGGATCCGAGGAGGAACAAACGTGAAGACCAACCCGTATCGCAGTCACCCCGTCGCAGGCGCCCTGGCGGCCGCCTTCGTCACGGCCGCCCTGATGGCTTCGGTCGTCGAGTCGTTCGAGCCGGCCAAGTTGCTGCGCTTCTACGAGCGCGACGCCAACGGTCACATCGTCGCCCTCGAACGTCGCACGGACGGGACCGGCTCAGGCCCAGCCTGAGCCGTCCCGGCGGCGCGTCAGGCGAGGCTCCGCTCCACCTTCATCACGTCCGGCATGCCGCGGATTGCGCGGATCAGCCGTGCGAGGTGCGCGCGGTCCCGGATCTGGACCTCGAACAGGATGGTGGAGTGGTCGCCCTGCGAGGAATCGACGTTGACGTGACTGATGTTGCTCTGCTCGCCCGCGATGCGCGTCGCGATCTCAGCGAGGATGCCCATGCGGTTCGTGGCCTCGACCATTAGGCCAGCGCTGAAGAGATGCTGCGGCGGCTGGTCCTTTTGCCAGACCGCGGAGATCCACTTGTCGGGCTCCCTGCCGAAGGCGGCGACATTCGAGCAGTTGTCGCGGTGGATGACGACGCCGCGGCCGCTGGAGAGGTAGGCGACGATCGCATCATAGGGAATCGGGAAGCAGCAGCGCGCGTAGCTGACTATGAGGCCTTCCGTGCCCGCGATCGTGAGCGACTGCGCGATCTTCGCATCCGGGCGCGTGTCGTCGTCCGGCAGCAGGCGCCGCGCGACAAGGCGCGCGAGGCGTTCGCCGAGGCCGATCTTTTCGAGGAGCTCATTGCCCTCCTTGAGCGAGAGCGACCGCGCCACTTGGTCGAGTCGGCCTTCGGGCAGCTTCTTGACGGTGAGCTCGAATTCCTCGAGAGCCTGGTTGAGCATGCGGCCGCCGAGCTCGGCGGCCTCGCCCTTCTTCAGGGTCTTGAGGTATTGGCGGATCGCGGAGCGCGCCTTGGCGGTCGCGACGAAGCTTGCCCAAGCCGGGTTCGGCTGCGCGCCTTTCGCGGTGATGATCTCGACCGTCTGGCCGTTCCGGAGCTGCGTGCGGAGCGGCACGAGCCGCCGGTCCACCTTCGCGGCGACACAGCGCTGGCCGACGCCGGTGTGCACCGCATAAGCGAAATCGACGCAGGTCGCGCCGCGCGGCAGGCGCATGATGTCGCCCTTGGGCGTGAACACGTAGACCTTGTCGGGGAAGAGGTCGACCCTGACGCTCTCGACCAGCTCCTCGGCCGAGCCCTCATGCAGGTCCATCACGCCCTGCAGCCACTCGCGCGCGCGCGCCTGCTGCGTCTCGCCGTCCTTCTCGCCGGTCTTGTACTGCCAGTGCGCCGCGATGCCGGAATCGGCCATGCGGTGCATCTCCTCGGTGCGGATCTGCACTTCGATCGGCGTACCGTTCGGGCCGAAGAGCGATGTGTGCAGCGACTGATAGCCATTGACGCGCGGGATCGCGATGTAGTCCTTGAAGCGACCCGGCATCGGCCGGTAGAGCCCATGCACCAGGCCGAGCGTCCGGTAGCACTCGTCGATGCTGCCCACGATGATGCGCAGGCCAAACATGTCCACCACCTGCGACAGCGACAGGTGCTTCCGGCGCATCTTCACGTAGACACTGTAGAGGTGCTTCTCGCGCGCCTCGACGCGGCCCTTGACGCCCGCTTCGGCGAGCGACTTGCGCGCGGCCTTCACGATCTTCGGCAGGAACTCGCGCTGGTTGCCGCGCGCGCGCTTGAGCTCGCGCTCGATGATCCGGTAACGCTGCGGGTAGATGGTGCGGAAGCCGAGCTCTTCGAGCTCGAGCTTGATCGAATGGATGCCGAGGCGGTTCGCGATCGGCGCGTAGATGTCGAGCGTCTCGCGCGCGACCGAGCGGCGCTTCTCCGGCGGCATCGCCGCGAGGGTGCGCATGTTGTGGGTGCGGTCGGCGAGCTTCACCATGATCACGCGGATGTCGCGCACCATGGCGAGGATCATCTTGCGGAAGCTCTCGGCCTGGGCTTCCTTGCGGCTCTTGAACTGGACCTGGTCCAGCTTGGTCACGCCGTCGACGAGCTCGGCGACTTCCTTGCCGAACTTCTGCTCGACCTCGGCCATGGAGGAGGGCGTGTCCTCCACGACGTCGTGCAGGATCGCGGCCTGGATGGTCGCACCGTCGAGGTGCAGGTCGGCGAGGATGTCGGCGACCGCGACCGGGTGGGTGATGAAGGCCTCGCCGGATTTGCGCTTCTGGCCCTTGTGCGCGGCCTCGGCGTAGTCGAACGCCTCGCGCACCCGCTCGACCTGGTCGGGCGGGAGGTAGGTCTCGATCTTCGAAACGAGCTGGCCGATCCCGGGAGCGCGTCTTCCGCCCGGCAGGAGTCCGAGGATGGAAGACGCGTAATTCATCGGGCCGGCAGTCTTGGCTCAGTCCCCCAGGCCGAGCTGCGGGGCGCGGAAGTCGACGCCGAGGTCGAGCGGGTTCTCAGGAATGATCTCCTGCTCCGGCTCCGGATCCGGCTCGGAGAGCAGGTCGATCGTGACCTTGCCTTCCGCGATCTCGCGCAACGCCACCACCGTGGGCTTGTCGTTCTCCCAGTCGACGCGCGCTTCCGCGCCGTTCACGAGGCGGCGCGAACGCTTGGCGGCGAGCAGGACGAGGTCGAACAGGTTGTCGACCGTAGTGAGGCAGTCTTCGACGGTGATGCGGGCCATGGAAAAGACCGTAATTTCAGGGAATTGAACCCGAAATCATACCGGAAAACGGCGCATCCCGGCCACTTATCGCGGCGTCAGCTACTTTTCGCCCCGTCGCGTCCTGCGCTTACGGCGCTCGTTGACCACCCGCGGCGGCTGGGCAAAGGCGTCGAGGTCTTCCGCCCTGCGGCTGGTCGCGCGGCGGTCGTCATGGTGGTTGTAGGTGCACTGGCAGGTGTCAGGCCGGGTGCAGCCCGGCAGCGGCAGCAGGGGCGCTTCGCGGGACAGCCAGCGGCGATTCTTGCCGGAAACGGCGGCGTTGCAGGCATTTGCTCCCGGCTTGACCGAGACCGCGTGCCAGCGGAGGTCCGACTTGCTGTCCTTGCCTGCCATGGGTCCTGCCCTGCCCCGAAGGCGCAATGCTAGCGAATCCGGCCGGGAAGGGAATCGGGGGCGGCCGAAGCGTGACTCAGTTCCCGAGCAATTCCCGGGTCAGCGCAGCGAGCTCGGGCCGGTTGCGTCGGCTCGCATCCCCGCGGCCGTCGAAGACGGCATTGAGCTCGGCCAGCGCCTGGTCGAAGTCGCGGTTGACGATCACGTAGTCGAAATCGCTCCAGTGCGACATCTCGAGCGTCGACTCCTTGAGCCGCCGCGCGATCACGTCCTCGCTGTCGCTGCCCCGCTTGCGGAGCCGCGACTCGAGCACGGCGCGGGACGGCGGCAGGACGAAGACTTGCACCGCCTCCGGCAGGCGCTCGCGGACCTGTTTCGCGCCCTGCCAGTCGATCTCGAGGATGAGGTCGCGGCCCTCGGCGAGCGCCGCTTCGACCACGCTCTTGCGCGTGCCGTAGAGGTTGCCGAAGACGTTCGCGTGCTCGATGAACTCGTCCGCCTCGACCAGCCGCTCGAAGTCCCTGCGACCGATGAAGTGGTAGTCGCGGCCATCCACCTCGCCGGGGCGCGGGTCGCGAGTCGTGCAGGAAACCGAGAACTCGATGCCGGGGCGGCGTGCGATGAGCGCTTTCAGGAGGCTCGTCTTGCCCCCGCCCGATGGCGCTGCGATGACGTACAGGTGGCCGCGCTTCGACACGCGGCGATTGTACGACCTAAAAGGGGACGGTCACTTTTAAAGGGGACGGTCACCTTTAAAAGTGACCGTCCCCTTTATTCTTACGCGGTGAGGGTCGCGAGAACGCCCACGAAATCGCGCGCGACGCGCTCGGGCCGGAGTTGCTGCACGGCGCGGCGCGCAGCGATGCCCATCAGCCGGCGGCGCTCGTCGTCGCGCGCGAGATCGACGGCGGCCTGGACGAAAGCAGAGTCGTCGCCGTTCGGCACGAGCCGGCCGTGCTCGCGGTCTTTCAGGTGCGCGCGCGCGGCTCCGCAGTCGAAGGCGATCGTGGGCACGCCGCTCGCCATCGCCTCGAGCGTCACGTTGCCGAAGGTCTCGGTGAGGCTTGGGAACAGGAAGAGGTCCGCTGACGCGAAGTGCTCGGCGAGATCCTCGCCGAGGCGCAGGCCCGTGAAGACGAACTCCGGATACTCGCGCGGCATGCGGCTCGCCAGCGGCCCGGTGCCGACCCAGACGAAGCGCGCGTCCGGCCGCTTTTCCTTGATGCGCGCGAAGGCGTCGATCGCGAGGTCGAGGTTCTTCTCCGCCGCGATGCGGCCGACGTAGACGACCGCGAGGCCGTCCGGCGCGACGCCCCAGCGCTCGCGCAGCTTCTGCCGGCGGCGCGCGGGGTCGAACAGCTTGGTGTCAACGCCCCGGGCAACGACTCGCACCCGCTGGAACCCATGCCGTTCCAGCCATTCGCGGAGTTCGGGGGTGGGCACGACCGTCGCGCCCGAGGCGTTGTGAAGGCGCCTCAGCCAGTGACGCACGACGGACGTCAGCGGGCCGAGGCCATACGCGCCGGCATAGGCATCGAAGCGCGTATGAAAACCGGTCGCGACCGGGATGCCGAGGCGGCGCGCAGTGCGCACAGCGGACCATCCGAGGGGGCCCTCGGTCGCGACGTAGACGGCATCCGGGCGGTGCGTGGCGAAAAGGCGCGTGAGCTTGCCGCCGGCCGGGAACCCGAACCGGAGGCCCGGGTACTTCGGCAGGGCCGCGCCCGGTACCAGGAGCTCGTGCACCGGCCTCGCGAGCGGGAGCGTCGACACGCCCGGCTGGAAAGGTCGCACGACGATGAGCTCGTGCCCGTCCTCCGCCATTCCGGCGACGAGGTTCTGCACGGTCAGGCTGACGCCATTGACCTCGGGCGGATAGGTTTCAGTGACGACGGCAATTCGCATAGGGCACCGCGGGATGCGGCGCCATTCTGGGAATCGCGGATGGCGTCCAGATGACCGGAACTTGACGTTTTGATGACGAAGTCAGCGGTAGCGGCGGCCGAGCCAGTCGTCCGGCTTCAGGAAGGCGGCGGCCTCGTCGCGCAGCCACTGGCGGAGCGCGATGACCATCGGCAGCTCCGAATACGCGGGCGGGCAGACGAACCAGTACTTGAAGCGTGACGGCACGATCATCTTGCTCGCGAGCACGAGATTGCCGTTGTCGAGGTCGTTTGCGGCGATCGACCAGCGCGCCGGCGCGTAGCCGAGCCCTTCCATCACGGCCGAGATCACGCTGACCGAATCGTCGATGATCGTCGGGCCCGCCGGCCAGGGCGCGGGGGCCGCGCTCTTCTCGAACCGCGACCAGGGCTCATCCCGAGCCTGCAGCATCGGGATGCCCTCGAAGCTTTCGCGGTCGTCGAGCGAGCCGAACTTCTGGAAGAGCTTCGGCGACGCAACGACGACCAGCCACTCGTCCATCAGGAGGTCATACTCGAGGCCGGGCGTGACCGCCTCGCCGAGGCGCACGGCGGCGTGGTAGTCGCTGCGCGTGAAGTCGACCGCCTCGCGCGAGGTGTTCCAGTCGACTCGCAGCTCCGGGAAGCGCGCATGCAGGCGGTGCAGCCGCGGCGTCAACCACTTCTGCATGAGCGAAGACAGCGTCGAGACGTTGATGATGCCGCTCGCGCGCACCATGCGCGTCTCGCGCAGCGTCGCGACCAGCGCGTCGAGCCCCCATTGCACACCCGGCAGCAGCTTCGCGCCTTCCGGCGTCAGCTCGACCTTGCGGCCGCTGCGGCGCAGGACCGGGATCTGCAGGTAATCCTCGAGGGCCTTGATCTGCTGGGAAACCGCGGCCGGCGTCACGTTCAGGGCCTCGGCAGCCTCCGAGAACGACAGGCGCGTAGCCACGGCTTCGAAGACCCGAAGCGCGTTGAGCGGCAGTCGTCCATACGCCGATGCAGGCACAAGTTTCCCTTAACCGAGCTTGAGTTAATGCGTTTGTTCGCGGCGGACCGGTAATTCAAAGTCTAGCCCGAACAGGGATGAAAGGGCGCGGGGCCCGATCCCCTGAGGCAAAGGAGACAAGGCAATGAACGGTCGTTTGCAGGGCTTTTTGAACATTCTGGACCTGCTGGCCGAAGGCCAGCGCCGCCAGGCCGAAGTCGTCACGGGCCGCCGTTTCGAGGCTGCCCCGGGACTGGTGCCGGTCCAGACGAGCAACGTGGTCAAGTTTCCCTTAACGGGGCATCAGAAACCGCATTTGTTCGGCGGCTGGCGGTCGCCCAAAGTCGATACCAGACACTGAATGTCGATTTGGACCCGCCGGATTCGACAACGGGTCAGACAACGCAAGGAGATCGAGATGAACGCCTATTCGACAGTCCGCAACACGAGCTTCGCCACGATCATCGTGGCCGCGCTCGCCGGGATCGTCAGCAATGCGCTGGCGATCGACCAGAAGGTCGTCTTTGAACGCGACGTGCCGGGCGCCGTGGTCGTCCTGCCCGAAGTGATCGTCACCGCTTCGCGGCTCGAGACGTGACCGCCGGCCAGGGGCGCCGGGCCACAGGTTCGCAGTCATTGCAGGTCAAACGTGTCGCTGCCTTCCTCCCCTCCGGCGCACGAATCAATGACTGCGAACCTGTGGCCCGGCGACTCTTTACAATCGGCCAGTGTTTCCGATCCGGGATGACAACCCGAGCTTCCTGACGCCGTACGCGACGTACGGCCTGATCGCGGCCAACGTCCTCGCGTGGGTACTGCTCCAGGGGCTCGGCTCCGAGCCCGCACTGTCCTCATCCGTCTGCCGGCTCGGCCTGATCCCGGCCGATCTCCTGCACAATGCGCCAGCGGGCGCGAGCATTCCGCTCAGCCCGACCGCCTCCTGCGTGTTCACGGAGGGCGGCACCGCCTGGCACACCGTGCTCAGCTCCATGTTCCTGCACGGCGGCTGGATGCACCTGATCGGCAACATGTGGTTCCTCTGGATCTTCGGCAACAATGTCGAGGACGCAATGGGCCACGTGCGCTTCGTCGTCTTCTACCTGCTCTGCGGCATCTCCGCGGCGCTCCTGCAGACCGCGCTGGCGCCATCGTCGATGATCCCGATGGTTGGAGCCTCGGGCGCGATCGGCGGCGTGATGGGCGCGTACGTGCTCATGTATCCGCGCGTGAGCGTGCACCTCCTCGTGCCGCTAGGGTTCTACGTGACGACGTTCGCCGTGCCCGCCTATTTCATGCTCGGCTACTGGTTCCTGCTGCAGCTCGTGAGCGGCTCAATGTCCATCGGCGCCGAAGGCGGCGGCGTCGCATTCTGGGCGCACGTCGGCGGGTTCGTGGCGGGAGCGGTGCTCAGCTTCGTGTTCCGCAACCGCGCGATGCTGGCGCGGCATCCGTACTACGGCTGGAAGCAGCGTTCGCCGGGCGGCAGCTGGAGGCAGGTGCGGCGCTAGCGACTGTTTTCCAGGTTCTCGAGTCTCGCTTCGAGCTCCGCCAGCCGCGTCTGAAGGGACGAAATGGTCGCTGCCTGCGAGCCGACGACAGCCTGTTCCTTCTGGAATTCATTCACGAGAAGCGTCGAGAGCAGGTCGTATCGCACCGTCTCAGGCCTGCCGTCCTGGTTGTACACGACGAGCTCGGGGAATACCTCCGCAACCTCTTCGGCAATGAGGCCGTATTCAACGGGTTTGCTGCCGTCGTCATAGGCCTGCTTGTAGCGGAAGGCCACCGGCCGCAGCGAGCCAAGGCGATCGCTCAGCGAATCGATCGGATGGATGTCTTCCTTGTACTCGCGCGACGACTTCTTGGTTCCCAGTTGCCCATTGCCGTCGATGAACACGGTTGTCGCGTTGGCAAGTCCCGTCGTAACACCACGAATTCCGGCGACGAACGCTTTTTTCTGGTACGCGCCATTTCCAACCCGGATCACGCCAACTTCGGCCGCCGTGCCGAAATTGAAAGTCCCCAGGACAATGTTGTCGGACCCGGTCGTGACGTTCAGGCCGGCCTGGTTCCCCACGGCAACGTTGCGGAATCCCGTCGTCGTATTGGTGAGGGCGTCGGTACCCATGGCGGTATTGCGATAGCCTGAAAAAATCTCGGCGAGCGCGTTGTAGCCTACGGCCGTATTGTTGTCGCCGTTACGCAGCCCATACAGCGCCATACCGCCGACGCCC